>ERZ808024.68-NODE-68-length-106247-cov-9.953226_pt1 | contig 106247 bp, 84 predicted proteins | sample MGYA00380181_ERZ808024 | MGnify/ENA primary metagenome ERZ808024 (study PRJEB31490, sample SAMN06133413) | mouse gut metagenome | isolation source: Z2_1 | host: mice | place: China: Chengdu | collected 2015-05 ...
ATAAGTTTACGGGCTACTGTTATGCGCCAATCATTGATGCCTTAACGGATGACCGACAACAAATAATTATGCGAGGTCGCCGCTATACAGCCCCGCCACTCACCTCCACGTGTTCTGTAGTGTGTCAGTCTTATAAAGAAATAATATCAGATGGAAGATAGATTAGAAAAGTGAAAGGTAGACAAGATGTTTCATGACGCATTGGTGCCTTTCGCAGAAAGGCGGATTATAATTATGAAAAAAGTAAGATGGGAGAAATGAAAGATGGGAAAACAGCAATTTAGGAAGGCAGCGAGGAAAACAATTTGCTGGCTTTTAATTTTGGGAATGTTGGTAACGTTACCACAGTTTTCGATGACCCAGGTTTCGGCGGCGGAAGTCAATACCGAGATGATAGAGGAATTAGATTCCACCGAGTTAAAAGAGGTTGAAACCGAGACCACCGAAACAGAACTGAGTGAGACCACCGAGGCGGAGGGTGCCGATACAGAGAAAACCGCTGAGACAGAAGAAGATCAGGACACTGAGACAGAAGAGGGTGAGGACACTGAGGCAGCAGACAGTGAAGCAGCAGAGAGCGAGGCAGTGGATGAAGAAACAGATGTTAAGGCTGCTACAAGCACTGACCTGACGATTCATTTTAAAAAAGTGGATGGCTGGACCGAGGTATATACTCAGGTAGGTTCCGGAGATAGTTGGACTGCTATTAGCGGACTGGAGTATTGTAAAAATGGAATGGGCGGTATCGTAAAGGAAAACAGCAAAAATTCTGGATGGTACAGTTTTAAAGTTACGAAAAATGATGCGGAAACTGTGAATGGATTGTTTAATAATGGTTCATGGGGAACAGGAACGAATCAAACAGAGAACTTCTCAATTACGATTACAGAAAATACCATGGAAGTATGGATTACTACTGTTACAGAAAATGGTAAGATTACTCCAAGTGTATCAACAACCGAACCAACAGGCTGGGTTTTCGGTGAAACCGTAACCGCACCAGTTGATCCGGCAACCTTATCTAATGTAAAAAGTCCTGTATTAAAGGCAGACGGTTCTGTTACATTTAATTATGAGATATCAGCAGATACATTAGGTACCGAAAAATTGTATTTAATGGGAACAATCACCGATTGGACTACTGGTAAGGAAATGACCGATGAGGATGGAGATGGCGTTTATTCTATTACCATTTCAGACAAAGCACCGGGAAATTATGAGTATAAATTCAAATATGGTGATACGTGGGTAACAGACCCTGTCAATAGCAAATATAGCAATGGCAACAGTTTAGTAACCATTCCCGGACTTGGCGAAGCTACTATTGAGGCGAAATTGGGAGCCACCACTGCATTACCGGAAACATTGAAATTGTACAATGAAGATGGAACTTCCACAGATGTAGCACCAACCTATGCTTTAAAAGAGGCAGTAGCAGGCGCAACTATTAGCGGAACAAATTTAGTATTAGATGACACCGTAACAGCAACATATATTGCGGTTACAGCTACATATGGCAGTGGTAAAACGTACACAAGCACTGTACATGTAAATGTAGTAGCAGAGCAGTATAACTACCATATCTATTATTATGCAGACAATCCAGACCGTGTAACAGCAGATTCCGCAGCTCTGTGGCTTTACGGAAAAAATGTAGACGGTACATTACATAACTTTACTGATGTAGAAGAAATTAACGGCTATACCTGGTTAAAATATACCTGGACCACCAGCTTAAGTGATATCAGCATTATTGCAAGAAATCCGGTTGATTGGAGCTGGCAGGCAGCGACTGTTAATTACACAAATAAAGACAAAGCAGAAGATGTAAATATTTATATCATTCACGGAAATACCAAGGCTTATACAACGCTGCCGGATATTGCAGTAGAGAACCAGAAGCATTACGTTTTGGTAGAATATAAGAGAACCAACAACGATTATGACGGCTGGAACATCTATACATGGGACAGCGGTTATGATGATACCGTTACCTTTACAGATTACAACGGAATCCGGATTGCAGCAATCCGTGTGGCAGCCAGCAATGAATCCGTTTCTTTCTGTATGCGTCACAGTACCGAGGAGAATGAATGGGAGAGCAAAGACGGCGGCGACCATATGGTAAAGATTACTCCGGGACAGGTAATGACCAAAGTTCTCTTTGAGGAAGGAAAAGGTATTGTTTCCTATTATCCTGACAACTTAGGTTATGAGATGCACGATGGTATATTAAATCTTTACTATCGTGATGACGAATTATTTGCGGAGAATAAGGCAGGCGATTTTTCCTCTGTAAAAGTAGAATTTGATAGCAATACTTATGAATTGACTTACAATTCCGCTGACCAGAGATGGGAGAAAACAGGAATTGAATTGACAGAAGGAAAACATTATTACCGTTATCTGGTAAAAGCGGATGCCAATAGTGCAGAAGAAAGCAAGCTTGACCTTTTCAATGATCAGAAAGAAACAGTAAACGGACAGGAATACAACGTATTAGAATATTATAAATTTAATGCGTCTGTAAGCGGTTCATTTTCACAGAGCACCATGGACTATGGTGACAACAACGTACTGAAGGTTAATGTTGATTCCGATAAAGCAAATGGTACGATTGCATTTAAAGCATCAGAAGTTACCGTTGATTTAACCACAGTAGGCGGAAAGAAAGATTTTGGAATCAAACCGGAACTGATGGAAGGAGCCATTGCAGTAAAAGAGGGAACTGCAGCAGGAACATATTCTCTTCCAATTACTGTAATTGACCAGTATGGAAACACATACACCGGAACCTCCTCTGTTGAAGTAAAAGCACGTGAGAAAGAAAATGACTTTGACTGGGATGAGGCAGTCATCTACTTTGCAGTGACAGACCGTTTCTATGATGGAAATACAGCAAACAATGATGCATATGGAGTAGGAGATTACAACACAGATCCTGCAACAGGTTCTTTAAGCTATCATGGTGGAGATTTTGCAGGTCTTACCCAGAAATTGGATTACCTGTCACAGTTGGGTGTTAATACAATCTGGATTACACCAATCGTAGCAAATGAGATGAAAGAAGGACTTACCACAGATTTGCCAGGTACTCTTTCCTATGGCTATCACGGATACTGGGCAAGTGATTTCACTACTTTAAACAAACATTTAGGAACGGAAGAAGAATTTAAAACATTATTAGACAGCGCTCATGCAAAAGGCATGAAAATCATGGTGGACGTGGTATTAAACCATGCCGGCTATGAGACAGAAGATTACTTTAACTCAAAATTAAACGGAAAAGATATGATCCGCAGCGGTGAAAACTTAATTGAGGGTGATACCAAAAAAGGACCTCTTTCCGGTTTGCCGGACTTTATGACAGAGGATCAGGATGTCAGAAATCTCTTAGTTGAGTGGCAGTCTTCCTGGATCAGCAAATACGATATTGATTACTATCGTATTGACACTGTAAAACATGTGGATGACGTGACATGGGCAGCATTTAAGAACGCTTTAACCAAAATCGATCCTGATTTCAAAATGATTGGTGAGTATTCAGGAGCAGGATATGGTAGCGATACGGGAACATTAGGAACCGGTGAGATGGATTCTCTCTTAGATTTTGACTTCAATGATCAGGCATTGGCTTTTGTAAAAGGAAACATTGATAGCGTAGAAACCTTCATGGAGAACAGAAATGCAGCTATCGACAACACGGCAACTCTTGGTGCATTCACCAGCAGCCATGATGAAGATGGTCTGATGCAGAAAATCATTGATGAAGGATATACAGAAGCGCAGGCTTATCAGATGTTCTTAGCGGCAGCTTCCCTTCAGATGACAGCCAAAGGACAGGTAGTTATTTATTACGGAGAAGAAATTGGACAGTATGGAAAGGATAACTATCCATACCAGACCAATCGTTACGATTTCGACTGGAGTAAAGCACAGCTGGCAGATGGCTCCTTAAATACCAGTGACACAATGCTGGCACATTACCGGAAATTGCTGGCAATCAGAAATACTTATTCTGAGGTACTGGCAAAAGGTGACCGTGTGAAAGTGGCAGGCAGCGATGCAGAAGGATACTTAGTATTCCAGAAATCTTATCAGGGTGAAACTGTTTATGTCGGCATCAACTTAAAAGATGAAGCAGTGACTGTAAACAATATCGCCGTGACAGGCAGTGGGTATAAAGATGTTTATGGAAATGCTGCAATGACAGAGGCAGACGGAAAAGTGTCTGTTACTATTCCTGCATTATCCGCAGGAGGAACGGTAGTTCTTGGAACCAGAGATTTAAATGGTACAGAGGTAAAAGCAGAATCCATTACCTTAAACAAGACAGACTTAAAATTAGCAAAAGGCAAAACCTACGCATTAAAAGCTAACGTGACACCGGCAGGCAGCGTGGACGGAGCCGTAACCTGGAGCTCTTCTAAGAAATCTGTGGCAAAAGTAGACGCAAACGGTGTTGTGACAGCAGTGAAAAAGGGAACAGCAGTTATCACAGCCACCACAGCAGGCGGATTAAAAGCAGAGTGTAAAGTGACAGTCACTATTCCTGCCGCAAAAGTATATCTGACCCCGGCTATGACCATCAAGAAGGGAACCACCAGAACCTTAACAGCCAGCGTATTCCCGAAAGACACTACAGATAAGATTACCTGGAAAACATCCAACAAGAAAGTGGTTACGGTAACCGCAAAAGGCAAAATCAAAGGTGTTAAGGCAGGAACGGCAACCATTACTGCAACCGCCTCCAACGGAAAGAAAGCAACCTGTAAAGTAACGGTTGTTAAGAGCAGCAAGAAGTCTACCAGCATCAAGCTGAGCAAAAAGACTCTTACAGTAAATAAGGGTGCATACAAGCAGTTAAAGGCAACCATTACCAAGAACTCCACCGATAAGATAACCTGGAGCAGCTCGAATAAAAAGGTTGCAACCGTAGACAAAAACGGTGTGGTAGTTGGCGTGAAGAAAGGAACTGCAACCATTACCGCAAAAACTTCCAGCGGAAAGAAAGCAACCTGTAAAGTAACGGTAAAAGTTCCTGCAACAAAAGTGAAATTGAATAAAACAAAAGTAACTCTTGCAAAAGGAAAATCTGTTACCTTAAAGGCAACCCTTACTCCCACCAATTCTACGGACAAACTGACCTGGACAACATCCAACAAAAAAGTGGCAACCGTAACAAGTAAGGGAAAAGTAACAGCTGTTAAGAAAGGTACAGCAACGATTACTGTTAAGACAACCAGTGGAAAGAAAGCAACCTGTAAAGTGACTGTAAAATAAGGCAGAAGATAAAGTTTTCAAAATTTTGCAGGAATTACCAAAAAAACTTGCAAAAAGACCTTGCAAATGCTCCGGTGATGTGGTATAAAGGTTACAACGTTAAATTGATAAAGCGTTGAAAGAGACTCTTATCTTCAGACGTCGACAGGAATACAGCGTCACCGACTGAGAGCGCTGTTTGAAAGAGAAGATAACGGGAACACTCCGGAGCAGACTGGTTGAACCGGATATCTGGATACAGGATATGCTACAGTTGACAATCTACATTCCAAGGTAGCCGCAAGTAGGTCAGTACGTGGGTGCGCGTTAAGCACATAGAGAGGAAAGATGAGAACATCTCATTTTTCAATGCGGGTGGTACCGCGGGATCATACAGTAATCTCGCCCCAGAAAAGCGAAAGCTTTTCTGGGGCTTTTTCTTCGTCAGTTCCGGCAACAAAACAGAGATTAAAGTGCAAGAATGCTGTATTTGCATTCTTGTAATCGTACCGAGCCAATGGTCGGTACGATTTGATGTCGCCCCGCACTAGCAGGAATCCATCAGGATAAGAAAAGGAGTACAAACATGGAATTTATCACAGGCGTAAAAGAAAAGGACACATTAGAAATCAGCCGGTTGTTATCCGGCGGCTACGAGGGAAAAACCGTAAAAGTCAACGGAGCCGTTCATACCATCCGTGACATGGGAGAGGTGGCATTCGTGATATTGAGGAAAAGAGAGGGGCTTCTTCAGTGCGTATTTGAAGAGGGAAAAACCCAATTTGACTTAAGGGACTTAAAAGAAGCCTCCACCATCGAAGTGGAAGGCACCGTCAAAGCAGAGGATCGTGCCCCTAACGGATTTGAAATCCGTCTTAACACCATCAAAGTGCTGTCGGAGCCGGCGGCTCCGATGCCGTTAGCCATTTCCAAGTGGAAACTAAACACTTCCCTAGAGGCAAACCTGAATAACCGTGCCATTGCATTAAGAAATATCAGGGAGCGGGCAAAATTCAGAATACAGGAGGGCGTTGTCAGAGGATTCCGTGATTTCTTATACAGCCAGGGGTTCACGGAAATCCACACCCCCAAGGTGGGAGCCAAAAGTGCCGAGGGCGGGGCAAACCTGTTCCGTTTAGAGTATTTCCACAGGCCGGCAGTGCTCCAGCAGAGCCCCCAGTTTTACAAACAGATGATGGTAGGCGTCTTTGACCGGGTATTTGAGACAGCGCCAGTGTTCCGTGCCGAGAAGCACAATACAAAACGCCATTTGAACGAATATACCAGCCTTGACTTCGAGATGGGCTACATCGACGGATTTGAAGACATCATGGCAATGGAAACCGGATTTTTGCAGTATATGATTGCGCTGCTGAAAAAGGACTATGCGAAGGAATTAAATATATGGAACGTGACTCTGCCGAATGTGGATAAAATCCCAACCGTCCGTTTTGACGAGGCAAAAAAGAAAGTGGCGGAAAAATATAACAGACAGATTCGAAATCCCTACGATTTAGAGCCGGAAGAAGAAGCGTTAATCGGACAGTATTTTAAGGAAGAGTGTGACGCAGATTTTGTATTTGTCACCCATTATCCATCCAAAAAACGTCCCTTCTACGCTATGGATGACCCGGCGGATCCCACATACACCTTAAGCTTTGACCTACTGTACCAGGGACTTGAAATCACCACCGGAGGACAGCGTATTCACGACTATCAGATGCTGATGGATAAAATCGAAAAACGGGGAATGGAGTCCGAGGGAATGGAACAGTATCTTGCCGTATTCAAACATGGAATGCCGCCCCACGGCGGACTTGGTATCGGCTTAGAGCGTCTCACCATGAAACTGATCGGTGAGGACAACGTAAGAGAGACGACCTTATTCCCGCGTGATTTGAGCCGCCTAGAACCATAAAAGAGCCAAAACCCAAATAGGCTCAAATCACATTGGGATTCAAGGTCGTTTGCAGGCAAACAACCCGCCGCCTAGAACCATAAAAGAGCCAAAACCCAAATAGGCTCAAATCACGTTGAGATTCAAGGTCGTTTGCAGGCAAACAGCCCGCCGCTTAGAATCATGAACAGGAGAAAAATATGAATTTACAACAACAGCTTGAAAGTTACGTGCCTTACAATGAACAGGAAGAAAAGGACAGGGAATTAATGCTTCATTTATTAAAGACCTGCCCTGACATCTTTACCAGAGAAAACCGGACAGCGCACTTTACCGCCTCTTCCTGGATTTTAAATAAAAAACATGACAAGGTGCTTTTGATTTACCATAACATTTATCATTCCTGGGCATGGACCGGAGGACACGCAGACGGGGAAGAGGATTTGCTTTCCGTGGCAAAGCGGGAGGCGATGGAGGAAACCGGTGTACAGGATATCTGGGAAATCGGTGACGGAATCTATTCCTTAGAGGTACTGACAGTGGACGGACACGAAAAGCGGGGAGCCTATGTTTCCTCCCACTTGCATTTGAATGTCACCTATTTATTGGAGGCAGACGAAGCGGAAATACTGCGGGTGAAACCGGATGAAAACAGCGGAGTGAAATGGTTTCCGCTTAAGGAAGCAATAAAAGCAAGCAGTGAGCCATGGATGACAGAGCGGATTTACCGGAAATTAAATGCAAAATTAAAGTGAAATGAGGGAAAAAAGTGAGACATTTGGGAACAAAAACAATCGAGACAAAGCGCCTGGTTTTAAGACCGTTTACATTAAATGATGCAGAACCCATGTACCGCAACTGGGCATCTGACCCGGAAGTAACGAAATACCTGACATGGCCCACCCATGAGAGTGCGGAAACGACGAAATCCATTTTAAAGGACTGGATAGCGGAATATAAAAAGCCGGAGAAATATGAGTGGTGTATTGAATTAAAGGAAATCGGCGAAGCCGTTGGCAGTATGGGTGTGGTAAGCATCAACGAAAAAGTCGGATCCATGCACATCGGTTACTGTATCAGCGAAGCATACTGGCATCAGGGGATTACCTCCGAGGCTTTAGCGGCAGTCATTGAGTATCTGACGAGGGAAGTGGGAGTAAGAAGAATTGAGGCAAGGCATGACCCCAGAAATCCCTATTCCGGAAAAGTGATGGAAAAATGTGGCTTAAAATATGAAGGAACTCATATTCAGTCAGATTGGAACAACTCCGGTATCTGTGACTGTGCATACTACGGGCTGGTTATCGAGGACGCCGTGGTAGGCGAAGAAGAGGAAGAGGTCTACGTGGCTCCTAAAATGGAGAAAAAGGCGGGGGAGAAAAATATTATTTCTGATGAAACCATTGAATATGTGGGTATTCTTGCAAAATTAGAGTTAAGCGATGAGGAAAAAGAGAGCGCCAAAAAAGATATGGGCGAAATGCTTGATTATATTGACAAGTTAAACGAGCTTGACACCACGGGGGTGGAGCCCATGTCCCACGTATTTCCGGTTCACAATGTGTTCCGTGAGGATGTGGTGGTGAATGGAGACGGCAGTAAAGAAACTCTGGCAAATGCACCGGAAATGAAGGACGGTGGATTTAAAGTGCCAAAGACCATAGCGTGAGAAGAATTTCTAATGCTCACAGCAAAGGCTGTAACACGAAAAGTGTTTTCGTGTGCAAAGAATTCTATATCTCACGCCGAAGAATACAAAACCGGTATTCTTCCCGCAAAAGTGCAATGCCGAAAATTTCTAAGTTTTACAGCATAAAAATTTATGCAAGAGAATGCAAAAACGGCATTCTTCCCAGTGTATTGACGCTAGGCAAACAGAAAGGAAATGATTATGAATTTAATGAGTTTAACTGCCGTAGAACTCGGCAGGAAAATAAAAGCGAAAGAAGTCACGGTGGAAGAGGCGGTGAGCGCCGCTTTAGATGCCATAGAGAAAAAAGAAGAAGCCGTGCACAGCTTTGTGACGGTGGACAGGGAAGGAGCCATGAAGCGGGCGAAGGAAGTGCAGCAGCTTATCGACCAGGGTAAATTAGACGGCCCCCTTGCCGGAGTTCCGGTGGCGATTAAGGATAACATGTGCACGAAGGATATGCTTACCACCTGTTCCTCGAAAATTTTATATAATTTTGTACCCACCTACACGGCAGAGGCAGTGGTAAATTTAGAGAAAGCAGGGGCGGTGGTAATAGGAAAGACCAATATGGACGAATTTGCCATGGGAAGCACCACGGAAACTTCCGCTTTCGGAGAGACGAAAAACCCGTGGAATACGAAGCATGTGCCTGGCGGTTCTTCCGGCGGTTCCTGTGCGGCAGTGGCAGCGGAGGAATGCAGCTTTGCCCTTGGTTCCGATACCGGCGGCTCTATCCGCCAGCCCAGCTCTTTCTGCGGCGTGACCGGAATCAAGCCTACCTACGGAACCGTTTCCCGTTACGGGCTGATTGCGTACGGCTCTTCCCTAGACCAGATTGGGCCGGTGGCAAAGGATGTGACAGACTGTGCCACCATTTTAGAGGCAATTTCTTCCTATGATAAAAAGGATTCCACCTCTGTCGGGAGAGAGGACTACGCCTTCACCGAGGCCCTTGTGGACGACGTAAAAGGAATGAAAATCGGTATTCCCAGAGACTATTTTGGAGAGGGCTTAGACCCGGAGGTAAAGGAAGCGGTGCTTTCTGCAGCCAAAGTCTTAGAGGAAAAGGGAGCTATCGTGGAAGAGTTTGACTTAAGCCTTGTGGAATATGCGATTCCTGCTTACTATGTGATTGCCTGTGCCGAGGCAAGCTCAAACTTAGCAAGATTTGACGGCGTGAAATACGGATACCGCACCAAAGAATATGACGGACTCCACAATATGTATAAAAAATCCCGTTCGGAAGGGTTTGGAGCCGAGGCAAAACGCCGTATCATGTTAGGCTCTTTTGTGTTAAGCAGCGGTTATTATGACGCTTATTATCTGAAAGCCCTGCGCACAAAAGCATTGATAAAACAGGCATTTGATAAAGCCTTTGCAAAATATGACGTAATTTTAGGCCCGGCGGCGCCCACCACCGCACCGAAATTAGGAGAGTCCTTAAGGGATCCCATTAAGATGTATCTGGGGGATATTTACACCATTTCCGTCAATTTAGCCGGACTTCCGGGAATTTCCTTACCTTGCGGAAAAGACAAAAAAGGGCTGCCTATCGGTCTGCAGTTGATTGGCGATTGTTTTAAAGAGAAAAATATGATCCGTGCGGCATATGCTTTTGAACAGACGAGAGAGTATGAACACAGCCCGCTGGCAGGTGAATAAAAGTTAGAATCCCATGGAGGAAATTATGAGTAAAACATACGAAACAGTCATCGGACTTGAGGTCCATGTTGAATTAGCAACCAAAACGAAGATTTTCTGCGGGTGCTCCACTGCGTTCGGCGGAGCACCCAATACCCACACCTGCCCGGTATGTACCGGAATGCCGGGTTCTCTTCCAGTGTTAAACAAAAAGGTGGTGGAATATGCCATGGCGGTAGGCCTTGCCACCAACTGCAGGATTACTCGGTACTGCAAATTTGACCGGAAAAACTATTTTTACCCGGATAACCCGCAAAACTACCAGATTTCCCAGTTATATCTTCCCATCTGCCGTGACGGCAGCGTGGAAATTGAGACAGCCGCAGGCAAAAAGACCGTAGGCATTCACGAAATCCATATGGAGGAGGATGCGGGAAAATTAGTGCATGACGAGTGGGAGGACGTGTCCATCGTGGACTACAACCGTTCTGGCGTTCCCCTGATTGAGATTGTATCGGAGCCGGATATGCGCTCTGCGGAGGAAGTCATCGCCTACCTTGAAAAACTGCGCATGATGATCCAGTATTTAGGAGCCTCCGACTGCAAATTAAACGAGGGCTCTATGCGTGCCGACGTCAATCTTTCCGTCCGGGAAGCAGGGACAAAGGAGTTCGGCACCCGTACCGAGATGAAGAACCTAAACTCCTTTAAAGCCATTGCAAGAGCTATTGAGGGAGAGAGACAGCGTCAGATAGAACTTCTTGAGGAAGGGAAAAAGGTCATTCAGGAGACACGCCGCTGGGACGACAACAAGGAATATTCCTATGCCATGCGCTCCAAAGAGGATGCCCAGGATTACCGTTATTTTCCGGAGCCGGATTTAGTGCCCATTTCCATCAGTGACGAGTGGATTGCAGAGGTGAAAGCAAGACAGCCGGAGCTGCGCACCGAGAAAATGGCACGTTATCAGAGCGAGTTTGGTCTGCCGGAGTACGATGCGGATATCATCACCGGACACAAGAAGCTGGCAGATTTATTCGAGGAGACCACTGCTATCTGCGGTAAACCCAAAAAGGTTTCCAACTGGATTATGGTGGAAACCATGCGCCTGTTAAAAGAGAATGAGATGGATGCAGAGGACCTTTCCTTTTCCGCAGAAAATTTTGCCAAACTGGTGGAGTTAGCAGACTCCGGCGCTGTCACCAACACGGTGGCAAAGGACGTGTTTGAGCTGATTTTCAAAGAGGATATCGACCCGGACAAATACGTGGAGGAAAAGGGCTTAAAGACAGTGAACGACGAGGGAGAGCTCCGCGCCGTGGTAGAACAGATTTTAAAAGACAATCCCCAGTCCGTGGAGGATTATCACAACGGAAAAGAAAAGGCAATGGGTTTTTTGGTGGGGCAGACCATGAAAGTCATGAAAGGAAAAGCAAACCCGGGATTGGTGAATCAGTTGTTGAGGGAATTGTTGTAGAAAAAGTTAGTGTAGAAAGAAAGGATCTTATGGCATATCAGTTATCGGAAGAACAGGAGAAAATTTTTTACGGTATCTTAGAAGAACTTTGTAAAAATACAAGGATACTGGAATCCTGCCAATATATGCAGCATGGCAGTACCAGCGTGTTCCGCCACAGCGTTTCGGTAGCCTATGTCTGTTACTATCTGGCAGAGAAAATGAATGCTCCGGTGGATAAACGCTCTTTAATCAGGGGAGCGCTGCTGCACGATTATTTCCTCTATGACTGGCACGAAAAGGATGCGAGCCATAAGTGGCATGGGTTTCATCATGCGAAACGGGCATGGGAAAATGCCCTCCGGGATATCCCCGATTTGAATGAAGTTGAGCAGGATATGATACGCTGCCACATGTTTCCGTTAAATCCTATTCCGCCGAAATATATGGAGGGATGGCTTCTGTGCTGTGCAGATAAAATCTGTTCCGGCACAGAGACGGTTGCAGGCAAAAAATTAAAAATGCGGAAGATTATGCTGTAAATTTTGCTGTTGAATTTTACAGCGGATTAGGTTATACTAATGACAGAAAGGAGTTGAACCTTATGCCAAACATTAAACCTATTTCTGATTTGCGTAATTACAGTGAGGTACTGCATGATGTAGCAGTGGGTGCTCCCGTTTTTCTGACGAAAAATGGCCGGGGGCGATATGCAATTATGGACATACAGGACTATGAAAAGACACAGGCAACAATCCGGTTGACGAATGAACTTGCAAAAGGTCGGAAATCAGGGGAAGAGAAAGGCTGGCTGACATTGGAGGCTGTGGAGGAAAACCTCGGGTTTTCCCATGAATAACCTGCATTTATCTGTAGAGGCGCAAAATGATTTGGCCGAAATCAAAGCCTATATCACGGAGGAACTGGAAAACCCGGATGCAGCTCTTGCTACCATAAGCAGAATCACAAAGAAAATCCGCATTTTGAAAAATCAAGCTTATGTAGGGACCTCGTTATCCTCGGTCGCGGACACAGAAAGCGATTACCGTTTTCTCGTAAGTGGAAACTACCTTGTATTCTACCGGGCTTATGGAAAAGATGTTTATATAGACCGTGTTTTGTACGGCCGCCGTGATTATATGCGTATTTTGTTTGGTGATGCGCAGACAGATGAAACAGACAAATGACAGTATCATTTTCCAAACATCACAAAAAGATAAAAGGCCTATAATGATATAACCGCTTGCAAAAAGGCAGGCGGTTTTTTTGCGAGTACCGAAGAACAAGGAAATACTTGTATTTCCTTGTGAAGAACACTGCGGCAGCCGTCGGGCGTTCAAAGAAAAATTCCCACAATTAACATTTCTCAAACAATAGAGAAACAATAAAGAAACAATGGAGAGTTATTCTTATACCGTTGCAGAAAGCAAAGAACAGAATCATGCGGAGGAGGTAAGCTGAGGTGAAAAATGTATGTGTGATTACCGGTGGGGGAAGCGGCATGGGGCTTGCAGCGGCTAAATATATGCCGAAAGAAAAACGTATCATTCTGTCGGGCAGAACGGTTAAGAAACTGGAACATGCAGTGGCGGAACTAGAGGAGTTAGGATATGAGGCTTATGCCCATGCCTGTGATACTTCGGACCGTGCAAGCGTCCATGATGTGTCCTCTAACTCTGCTTATGTATTGCCGAAGTTTTTGATTAGCAAAAAAACTTATTTGCTGGCCGAGACCGATGAAGAGCAGTTCTTAAAAAAACTGTTAAAAAAAAGTAATCTTCCGAAAGGAGAATACGAAAGAGCAGGATTCGCTTATGCGATGTCTAAAAATTTTGTGGTATGGTATGCGGCAAAATGTGCGTTTGATTACGGAAAGAAAGGAATCCGTGTCGTGTCCTTAAGTCCGGGGCTGATTGCTACGGATATGGGGAATTTGGAAGCAAAAGAGGGCGGGGATCTGATCCGTTATGCTGCCGAGGAGCGGATGGGTACGCCGGAGGAGCTCGGTTTTGCCATTGCAACGGCTGCTGACGAGAGGAACGGTTATCTGGCCGGGGTTGATATTCTCTGTGACGGGGGCAGCACAAATGGAAAAAAAGAATTTAAACGAATGATTGCAAAATGAGAAAGGTGGATGCAGGATATGGGAAAAACAATCTATTTGGTAACCGGTGCAGCCGGATTCTTAGGAAGCCATGTGTGTGATGAGCTGCTTGGACGTGGTGACAAGGTAAGGGCTCTGGTTCTTCCGGGTGACAAATCCGTTAAATATGTTCCGTCGGAGGTGGAGATTGTTGAAGGCAATCTCTGTGACGCGGAATCGCTGGAAAAGTTTTTTACGCTTCCGGAGGGGGAAGAATCTGTTGTTATCCACTGTGCAAGCATGGTGACGACCTGATCTGGCTCATGGCTGTGTTGCTGCAGCGGACAAGGGCAGGATTGGTGAATGCTATATTCTTGGAAATAAAGAAGTAACATTAAAGGAAGTATGCCGAATGCTCCACGATGCCAGCGGATGTAAGATGCCTCATTTTTATGTCCCTATCAAGATGGCTTATCTCCTTGCTGCCCAGATGGAAAAAAGGCTCAGAAGACAGGGCAAAACCCCCTGATGACGAATTTTGCCGTCTATAATCTGGCAAGGAACAATGAGTTTGATTATTCCAAGGCGGAAAGGGAATTGGGATACCACACAAGGCCATATGCCGAGACCTTAAGAGACGAGGCACATTGGCTGACGGAGGAAGGTTTAGTTGCAGGCCGAAAATAAGAGAGAAGCATGTGGGTGAGTTCTGAGATATGGTGTGACATCATTGTAGGAGTAGGATGAAAAACGGAAGGGGTGAATCTCCTTCCGTTTTTTGAGGAAACTTAGCCCTCGGCTAGAATTCCAAGGAAACTTAGCCTTCGGCTAAGTTTCCTGTATACAGCTGATAATATTTCCCTTTTTTCTCAATCAACTGGTCATGGTTTCCTCTCTCGATCACCCGTCCCTGTTCAAGCACGATGATACAATCGCTGTTTTTGACGGTGGAGAGACGGTGGGCGATGACGAAGGTGGTGCGTCCTGCCATCAGCTTATCCATACCGTCCTGCACGATTTTTTCCGTTCGGGTATCAATGGAGCTGGTAGCTTCATCAAGAATCAATACCGGCGGGTCTGCGATGGCAGCCCTTGCAATGGCAAGCAGCTGGCGCTGTCCCTGACTTAAGTTCGCCCCATCCCCTGTCAGCAGTGTTTGATAGCCGTTAGGAAGCTGGTGGATAAAGGTATCGGCGTTGGCAAGCTTTGCTGCTGCGATAACTTCCTCGTCCGTGGCATCGAGTTTTCCGTAGCGGATATTTTCCATTACCGTAGCGGTAAAGAGATGGGTATCCTGCAAAACGATGCCTAAAGAATGACGCAAATCATCCTTTTTAATTTTGTTGATATTGATGCCGTCATAGCGGATTTTTCCGTCCTGGATATCATAGAAACGGTTAATCAGGTTGGTGATGGTGGTTTTTCCTGCTCCGGTGCTGCCCACAAAGGCAATTTTCTGTCCCGGGGTAGCGTAGAGATCCACATTGTGGAGCACTATTTTCTCCGGGTTGTAACCGAAGTCCACGTCATCAAACACCACGTCTCCCGTCAGCTCCACATAGTCCACACTGCCGTCTGCCTGGTGGGTGTGCTTCCAGGCCCAGAGTCCGGTGCGCTCGGTGGTTTCCGTAATCACGCCGTTTTCTTTTCTGGCGCGGACTAAGGTGACATAGCCCTCGTCGGTTTCCGGTTCCTCGTCAAGGAGACGGAAGATACGCTCAGAACCTGCCAGTGCCATAACGATATTGTTTAACTGCATACTGAGCTGGTTGATGGGCTGGCTGAAGCTCTTATTAAAGGTAAGGAAGCTGGCAAGTCCGCCTAAGGTAAAGCCGCCGATACCGTTTAGGGCAAGGGCGCCGCCCACCATGGCGCAGAGCACATAGCTGATATTTCCAATCTGGGCGTTGACCGGCATTAACACATTGCCGAAGGTGTTGGCGTTTTTGGCGCTCTCATAAAGGGCGTCATTTAAGCGGTTGAAATCCTCGATACTTTGCTCTTCGTGGGTAAAGACCTTCACCACCTTCTGACCGTTCATCATTTCCTCAATAAAGCCATTGACCGTACCTAAGGATTTTTGCTGTTCAATAAAGTACTTGGCGCTTAAGGAACCGATTTTCTTGGTGCAGAAGAGGGTGACGCAAATCATGGCGAGGGTGACTAGGGTCAGCGGAATATTTAACCGCAGCATACTGATAAAGACGCTGACGATGGTGATAATACTGTTTAAAAACTGCGGAATACTCTGGCTGATCATCATTCGCAGGGTATCGGTGTCGTTGGTGTAGATGGACATGATATCGCCGTGGGAATGGGTGTCAAAATACCGGATGGGGAGTTCCTCCATATGGGTAAACATATCATCCCGGAGATTCCGCAGCGTGCCCTGGGTTACATTGACTAAAATTCTGGTCTGGGCGTAGGCTGCGACGGCACCAATCAGATAAAAACATGCTACTCTGGTGATTGCCCTGGCAAGATTGGAAAAATCCGGGTCCGCCTGTTTCATCAGAGGGAGAATATAATCATCAATTAAGGTCTGCATAAACAAGGTTCCCTGCACGCTGGCAAGTACGGAAATAAAAATACATACCACAACAATGGCACAGGAAACAGCATAATTTTTTAAGATATAACGCAAAAGCCGCAGAAGAAGTCTGCCGGGGTTGGCTACCTTGGGACGGGGACCCTGGGAACCTCTGCCCCTGGGGTCTTTCACTACTTTTGCATTCTGGTTTTCATTTGGCATTAAGCAGCACCTCCTTCATCAAAATCACCGCCTCCGCTGGTCTGGGATTCATAAACTTCACGGTAAATATCGTTTCTTGAAAGCAACTCCTCATGGGTGCCTACGCCGTCAATCACGCCGTTATTGAGCACCACAATCCGGTCTGCGTTCTGTACGGAGGAAATCCGCTGTGCAATGATAAGCTTGGTGGTATCGGGGATTTCCTCGGCAAAAGCCCTGCGGATTTTGGCGTCGGTGGCGGTGTCCACCGCACTGGTACTGTCATCTAAAATCAAAATCTTCGGTTTCTTTAATAAAGCCCTGGCAATACAAAGCCGCTGTTTCTGTCCGCCGGAAACGTTGGTGCCTCCCTGTTCTATGTAGGTATTGTAACCGTCAGGGAAACGCTCGATAAATTCGTCGGCACAGGCAAGGGCGCAGGCCAGACGGCATTCCTCGTCGGTGGCGTCCGCGTTCCCCCAGCGGAGATTTTCATAAATCGTGCCGGAGAACAGCACATTGTTCTGCAGCACCACGGAAACCTCATTCCGCAGGGTATCCAAATCGTAGGAGCGCACGTCCTTTCCGCCCACGGAAACGCTGCCCTCGTTTACGTCATAGAGACGACTGATTAAATTCACCAGAGAGGACTTAGAGCTTCCGGTACCGCCGATGATTCCGATGGTTTCTCCCGAAGCAATGGAAAGATTGATATCGGAAAGCACCGGGGTGTCGGAGGTCTTGTTGTAACGGAAGGTTACGTGGTCAAAGGTAATGCTGCCGTCGGCAATCTCATATTCCGGCTGCTCCGGATTTACAATGTCGCTTTTTTCTGTCAGTACCTCGCAGATACGCTCGGCGCTGGCGATACTCATGGTCAGCATGACAAATACCATGGAGAGCATCATCAGACTCATCATAATATTCATGCAGTAGGTTAAAAGGCTCATCAGTTCCCCGGTGGTGAGGGCACTGCCCACAATCATTTTTGCCCCCAGCCAGCTGATGGCGATGATACAACTGTAAACCGTCAGCATCATTGCCGGATTGTTGAAGGCGAGAATACCTTCTGCTTTCAGGAACATCCGGTAGATATTCTGGCTTGCGGCGGTAAATTTCTTTTTCTCGTAATCTTCCCGGACATACGCCTTTACTACCCGGATGGCGGAAACATTTTCCTGCACGGAGGCGTTTAAGTCATCATATTTTGGGAAGGCTTCGGTAAAATAGTGATGGGCATTGACGGTGATAAACGCCAGAATGACGCCTAAGATAATAACTGCGATAAGATAAATGCTGGCAAGCTTCGGACTGATGAAAAATGCCATAATCATGGCGCAAATCAGGCTGAAAGGCGCCCGGATGCACATGCGCAGCAGCATCTGGTAAGCATTCTGAAGGTTTGTCACGTCGGTGGTTAATCTGGTTACAAGTCCTGCCGTGCTGAATTTGTCAATATTGGAAAAGGAAAAGGTCTGAATATTTTCATACATTGCCTTCCTTAAATTCCGGGCAAATCCGGTGGAAGCCTTGGCACCGTATTTCCCTCCCATGAAGCCGGAGAAGAGGGAAACACATGCCACGCCCACCATGCAGGCACCCATCACATAAATGTGCTGCATATTTCCGGCCTCTACACCGTCATCGATGATAGAAGCCATCATAAGCGGGATAATGGTTTCCATGATTACCTCTAAAATCATGAAAACGGGAGTCAGCAGGGAATCTTTTTTAAATTCCTTAATCTGTGCCCCTAAAGTTTTTAACATTCAATCACATCCTTCTTAATAAATTTTCATTGATTTTTAATTGTTAGTGTGCTAACAATATAGTTATAATGGATAAAAAAAATAATGTCAACGCTTATTTTATGTAATTTAACAAAATTAGTGTATGGATATTTTATTTGATATAAAACATCTGCCATATTTTCCCGGAACAAGGCGGCAGAGAAGAGAGGACAGTTTTATGGAATTAAAACCCAGTGAAACCATTGGTTATCAGATTCGCCTGATTCACAACAAAATCCACAAAAGAATGGAAACAAAGCGGAAAGAAAATGAGAAAGCACCTCTGACCGAAATGCAGAGATGGATGCTGAGGTATCTGTCGGAGAACAGGGAAAAGGAGATCTGTCAGAGAGACATTGAAACTGAATTTCACATTTCCCGCGCCACTGCTTCTAATATGCTTTCCGTTATGGAACGCCGGGGTCTCATCGAGCGTCAGTCCGTGGAACACGATGCCCGGCTCAAAAGGCTTGTGATAACCGAAAACGCATTGGGAATGCTGCAGCAGGCGAACCAGGATATTGCCGCTACAGAGCAGCTTTTAGTGGAGGGAATGACCCCGGAGGAGATTGCCTGCCTGCGGAAATGCCTTAGGATTATGTTGAAAAATCTGGGGGAGGATACCGATTGGTAAGAGTAACCGGTAAAATTTTTTATCATGTAAGTCAGGGGCTACCGCCGCCTGGCGGTGTAAATCATTTAAAAACGATAAATAAATTTCGTGCCCTTCAACCCACATAATCTAGTAAAACGAATTGACAAAAAACACAATATATTGTATAACTGTATGTACAGCACACAAAAACCAAACACAGCAGCGTGCTTCTACAGACATATAGAAAGGATTTATGTAAAATGAAAATCATCAAAAGAAGCGGTATGGAGGACACTTTTGATTTACAGAAGATAGAGGCTGCAATCCGCAAAGCGAATGACAGCGTCATTGATTACGAGAAATTAAGCGAGGAAAAGATTCGGGAAATCTTAAAAAATGTGGAAAGAGCCTGTGAAAACATGAAGCGTTCCCCCAGCGTGGAAGAGATTCAGGATATGGTGGAAAACCAGATTATGAATCAGCGTGCTTTCAATGTGGCGAGAAACTATATTACATATCGTTATAAGAGGGCTCTGGTGCGCAAATCCAACTCCACGGATGAGCAGATTTTAAGCCTGCTTGAGTGCAACAACGAGGAGGTAAAACAGGAAAACTCCAATAAGAATCCCACAGTCAACAGCGTACAGCGTGACTACATGGCAGGAGAGGTCAGCAAGGACATCACCAAGCGTTTCCTCTTAGATCCGGATATTGTGGAGGCACATGAAAACGGATTAATTCATTTCCATGATGCCGATTACTTTGCACAGCACATGCACAACTGCTGTCTGGTCAACTTAGAGGATATGCTTCAGAACGGCACGGTAATCAGTGAAACCATGATTGACCGCCCTAAGAGTTTTTCTACTGCATGTAACATTGCCACCCAGGCGATTGCCCAGATTGCCAGCTCCCAGTATGGCGGACAGAGTATTTCTCTTTCCCATTTAGCGCCCTTTGTGCAGGTGAGCCGTCAAAAATACCGCAAACAGGTAAAGGTGGAGTTAGAGGCGGCAGGCATCGAGCCCACAGAGGAAAAAATCAATAAAATTGCGGAGCTCCGTGTCAAGGAAGAAATCAACCGGGGCGTGCAGATGATACAGTATCAGGTGATTACCTTGATGACCACCAACGGGCAGGCTCCTTTTATCACCGTATTTATGTATCTGAACGAGGTGCCGGAGGGACAGCTCCGTGATGACCTTGCGGCAGTGATTGAGGAAATGCTGCACCAGCGTATTTTAGGCGTAAAAAATGAAAAGGGCGTTTACATTACCCCTGCATTTCCAAAGCTGATTTACGTGTTGGAAGAAGACAATATCCATGAGGGCTCTAAATACTGGTATCTGACCCGGTTGGCGGCGGAGTGTACCGCAAAGCGTATGGTTCCGGATTACATTTCCGAGAAAATCATGAAAAAGCTGAAAAACGGAGACTGCTATACCTGTATGGGCTGCCGCTCCTTCTTAACTGTGGACAGAACCAAGGAGAATTATGCCAACGCCAACAACTACGTGCCGGGGAAAAAATATTACGGCAGATTTAACCAGGGCGTTGTCACCATCAATTTAGTAGATGTGGCATGTTCTTCCGAAAAAGATATGGATAAATTCTGGGAGCTGATGGATGAGCGCTTAGATCTTTGTTACCGCGCCCTGATGGCAAGACACAACCGCCTGAAGGGAACGCCTTCCGATGTGGCACCTATCTTGTGGCAGAACGGAGCACTGGCACGTTTAGAGAAGGGAGAGACCATAGACAAGCTGCTCTATGACGGATATTCCACCATTTCCTTAGGCTATGCGGGCCTCTGTGAGTGTACCAGATACATGAAGGGCGTGTCCCATACGGAGCCGGAGGGGAAAGAGTTTGCCCTTTCCGTCATGCGTTACTTAAATGATGCCTGTGCAAAATGGAAAGAAAAGCACAACATTGACTTCAGCTTATATGGAACTCCGTTAGAGTCCACCACCTATAAATTTGCAAAATGTTTACAGAAGCGTTTCGGTTCCATTCCGGGAGTGACGGACAAGAACTATATCACCAACAGCTACCATGTACATGTGACGGAAAATATCAATGCCTTTGACAAGCTGAAATTTGAAGCCCAGTTTCAGGAGCTTTCACCGGGGGGAGCCATCAGCTATGTGGAGGTGCCGAATATGCAGGATAATCTGGATGCGGTGCTTTCTGTCATGCAGTATATTTACGAAAATATTATGTATGCGGAGTTAAACACCAAGAGCGATTACTGCTTAGAGTGCGGCTATTCCGGAGAAATCAAAATCGTCAATGACAAGGACGGAAAGCTTGTCTGGGAGTGCCCCAACTGCGGCAACCGTGACCAGAATATGATGAGTGTGGCGCGCAGAACCTGTGGCTATATCGGAACCCAGTTCTGGAATCAGGGAAGAACCCAGGAAATTAAAGAGAGAGTATTGCACTTATAAAATGAATAAGGCTGTCACAGAGTTTCTCTGGGGCGGCCTCATTTTAATCGGGCAAAGTTGTCTTTACTGCAAAATACGGAGTAAACTTTGCGGGAGGAAAGAGATGCTAAAACAGATTAAATATTTTCTGGCAGTGGCTGAATGCAACAGTTTTACAGAGGCAGCGGAGAGGTGCTTTATTTCACAATCCGCAATTTCCCAGCAAATCAGTGCCCTTGAGGAGAATTTGGGAGTACAGCTGATAAAAAGAGAAAAGCGCAAATTTTCTCTGACGGCTGCGCATCGGATATCTGGGCGGATATGAGGGGAGAGAATTGCAGGATACCATTTATGAGTTTACAGACAAATATCCGGAAGCCGTAATTAGCGCCAAAAAGTACAGTCATGAGGATTTATATAAGAAAATCAATGCAGATGAGCTAGAGCAGGGCTTTTACCAGAGAAGATACCAATTATTATATTGAGGAATTTGTATCCCTTTTTTGTGAAAAATTTAATGACAGCGAATGAGTGAGACATTCAGGCACCCGTTGGGGTGCTTTTTTGATGCACAGCCCCATGCAGAGGAAGTATGCCGCTGAGGCGGCGCATGGGGCGCGCAGCGAGTAGGGAAAAATTCTTCCCTACTCGATTATAAGCGCTGCTGCCTTTCGATAGATTAGAAAAACTTATCTATGGCATTCGAAATGGAAATTGTTTCCTGAAAAATTCCCGGATATAATATACCTCCAAGGCATGACAAAAAATTCGGAACAGGTATTAGACGCCAGAGAGGGGCAGATATTAAAATATCATTGGACAATTAGAAATCATATAAAATGATGGAAAGGAAATGAAAAAGAGGTGGTTGTAATGCAGATGACAAGGGAACAGTTTTTAGCGGGACTGGAAAAAGATAAAATACAGGAAGATATGGTGCAGCAGCTAAAAAAAGAAAGCCTGCCCTTAGTGCTCTGGGGCTGCGGAGATGTGGCGGAAGCGTTGTACCAGTATTTAAAACAGCAGGAAATCTCCATAGATGTGGTGTGGCTGGATGCTGATTTTGAGCAGATGACATTCCATGGAATGCAGACAAAAAGATTAGAACAGGTGACGGCAGAGTTTCCAAAGTTTAATGTGATACTGGGACATTCCCACTATGATAAGGGGAGAAAACTGCCGGAGAAGATTCCGCAGATTCAGAAAGTATTTTATGCGTTCAGTATTCATTATGAGCAGTATGAAAAAGTACCCTATGAACAAATCGAAAAAGAGGCGGATAGGTTTGTATGGCTGTGCAGTCAGGTGGAAGATGAGCAATCGGTACATAATCTGATGGCATATCTCAACACGAAAATGACCGGAAATGCGGACTATATTTTAGACAGTTATGAGAAGCCCATGAGCTTCTATAACAATGATGTTTTTCAGATGTCGGACAGGGAAGTCTTTTTAGATATCGGCGCCTATAACGGGGACACGATAAAATTGTTTTTAGAGGAAACCGATGGAAAATATAAAAAAATAATTGCTTTAGAACCGGATGATAAAAGCTTTTTAGAACTCAATGAATATCTGGCAAGAGAGAGAATCAGAAATGTGGTGACTTCTAAAACCGGAGCATGGAACAGGCAGGAGAATCTTCTGTTTAAGACGGGAAATGAACAGATTTCCAGTGTGGACATGGGAGACAATATCTTAAAAGCCAGCAATACCATTACGATCTATGCAGACCGTCTGGATGAGATTTTTGGGGAGGAGGAGATTTTTACAAGACTTCATGTTGGTGCAAGAATCGTAATCTTATAGGAAATAAACGTAATGTACCTTACCGAATCCAAATGATAAAATAATATAAAATCATGATTTTAATTAAGGAATGAAAGGAAAACAAAAGAAATGGAAACAACAAAATACAACAGAGCCAAAACATGGCAAATTGCATTTTTCGCTCTTAACATGATGTCAACAAACTTATATCTTTTTCTCATGTCATATGTATCCTATTACGCAAATGGATTATTGGGTATGTCCTTAGTATTTGTGTCAACCCTTGCTACTGCAATGAGAATTTTCGATGGATTTACAGACCCTATTATCGGATGGATGATAGATCATATGAATGGAAGATTCGGTAAATTCAGACCATTTCTCGTGATAGGTAACGCTCTCCTGATGATCAGTATGATTCTTATGTATAAGACAACTCATCTGATTCCGGACTCACTTCGGATACCGTATTTTGTAGTCATATATGCTTTATACATTCTGGGCTATACCATTCAGGGAACTGTGACTACTTCTGCGCAGACACTGCTTACAAATGATCCGAAGCAGAGACCTTTATATGGTTTCTTTACCGGATTTTTCATGTTGTTTTTACAAACAGGCTTCCTTGCAATAATTTCTAACTACCTTGTTCCAAAATATGGAGGCATGAGTTATGAATTTTTCAATGAGTTGATTATATGGGTTATTTTAATTGCATTGGTACTTATGATTTGTGCTTTTATCGCAATCGCGCCAAAAGACAAAGCCGAATTTTATGACAATCTGGTAGATAATAAAGAAGAGAAAGTCGGTTTTAAGGTATATTGGGAAGTGCTGAAACAGAACAGAGCTTTACAAATGTTAATTATCTCAGAATCCACAGATAAACTCGCCAGTACAATCGCAGGAAATTCAATTGTCGGAGTTATGTTATTTGGCATTATTATCGGTGACTATGAAGTAATGGGACGTTTATCCATGATTACTATGATTCCGAATATCATTCTTCTTGTATTCGGGATTGCAAAAGCAAGAAACTCCGGGCAAAAATCAATCTATGTAATGAGTACATGGCTCTGTATCATCTTACAGACAGTACTGTTACTGATTTTCTGCTTTGGAGATCCGACACAGATTAACCTTAAATCTTTTGGCTTCATGAATATTGCATTTGTTGTATTATATATCTTGATTAACGGAGTAAGAAATATCGGAAGCAATATGATGATTCCAATGATGGCAGATTGTACCGATTATGAATTATATCGCAGCGGACATTATGTCCCGGGGCTTATCGCAACGGTTTATTCTTTTATTGATAAGCTGATTTCATCTCTTGGTTCAACGATTGTCGGCTTATTCGTTGCAGCTATTGGGTATGCGAATTCTGTTCCACAGATTGGAGAACCGGTTACAAATAGTATTTTTACGGTTACTATGGTATTATATTGCGGAATGCCAATCCTTGGATGGGTCATCTCGATTATTGCAATGAAATTCTATCCATTAACAGGTGATAAAATGAAGGAGGTAGAAGATTACATCGCAGATAAACAGACAAAGAAAGCTGCTCAGTAATCAATCATATATGAGAACGGAAAATAAAAATACCATGCCTCTTTGGGGGCCATATTCAAAAAAATATATGGGATTTTCCAGGATTATGAAAGAAAGCAGCATTTCAGGCGCCAGGTGGGATTTAGTAGTATATCCCACCTACGCTAACAGTGCTGTCCCTGTTCCCAATGTTACAGTTCCTTCTGATTACCATCCCTGGGAAGCAGACGCAGAAGGAAGGTTTTTCAGCTATAGATATGAACTTCTGTGGAAAGACATGTTATATGCAGATGTCGATTTCTTCTATATAGAGGAAGAAACATACGGAATCCGCACATGCTATCATAACAATACAAACAAAATTCAAAATTGCCTTTTGAATTATTTTACAGCAATTGAATATCCCCAGAACATGGTCTGCACAGCGAAACACCCTTCCGAATCGGATGTATGGAATGCTCTGGATTACGAGGAATTTACGCTTGCAAAGACAAGGCCATGGGAGCATTTGAATCACGATGGATTAAAGAAAGGGGAAATACATAAAGAAGAATTTACAGACGGAAACGGTCTGGGTGCATCTTTTTATTGTATGGCGGTACCTCACCTGAAATTAAAATGGTTTGGAGGTGAAAAAGGAGACCACGTCAGTTATACAAAATCTTTATCACATGATTATGACGATGCAGTTCTTTCTATCCGCTATTGCACTGTAATGTCAAATGAAGATGTAATATTTGAAAGTAATTATGGAACAATATGTTTTAAGGCAGGTAAAACGCCTCAGAACGTTACCCTTCCCTTGGGTGCATTAACGAAGGAATTTAAGTTTTTTATGACATCTAATGGCACAGAAACGAACGGTATCATATTAGATTATTTTTCAATCACTGAAAAAGCGCAGCGAAAGGAAGAACAAGTCATTACCGAAAACAGAAATATGATTCCTACGATTGATTATAAGGATAATCGGATTGAATATCAATATAATTATGGAGAGCTTCCTGTATATTTCAATATATTAAGTAAACGTGTCAGAAGCAGAAATCTATATTCCGGATGTTTAGAAGATGCCTTAATCACGCGACTGACAAACTCTGATGAAACATATGATAATCTTACCCGCAGTTTCTCAGGCGCATTTGGTGATAAACATTCAGAAGAAGGCTTTTATCATACAAACGTGGTAGAAGCAATTTTTCTTCCCGGACAAAGCACTCATACCGAATATGCATATATCAGCACAAAACAAAATACCTACACCCAAAGAGAGCTCGAGCATTTTTGGCTGACAGCTTCTCAGAATGCGGCAGATCGAAATATCAACCGGACAGGCGATTCTTATGATTTTTCAGCAAGGCTTCTGAAAGCTTCCTTGCTGTCAAATATTGTATACCCAATCTATCGCTATGGGGAAAATGTCGTTCACTATACGCCGGGAAAACGCTGGGATAGTCTTTACACATGGGACTCTGGATTTATCGGTCTTGGCGTATTAGAATATTCGGAAGAAAGAGCGGAATATATTATGGACATGTATCTTTCGGAAGAGAACAATGAAGATTTTGCTTTTTTAGCACACGGTTCGCTTGTACCTACACAATTTTATCTTTTGTATGAAATATTAATCCGGGCATCCGCAAAAAAGCGTGAGGACATGAAAAAATATTATCCCATGTTCCAACGATATTATCGATATATGGGCGGAAAAACGGAGGGCTCAACTACCGCCCGTTTAGGCAGCGGAATGCTTACCGTTTATGATTATTTCTACAATGCCAGCGGGATGGATGATTATCCGCCTCAGGTTGCAGTACACAGAATGGGACTTGAAAACTGTGTTTCTCCTGTCTGCAGCAATGTTCATTTTATCAGAATTGCAAAAATCATGAAACAGTTTGCTATACTATGCGGCTGTACAGGTGACATTGCAGAATACGAGGAAGACATTCGTAATGTTTCCGAAGCGTTTCTCGCAAATTCCTGGGACCAGGAAAGCGGATATTTCAGTTACGTTCTCCACACTCCGGAGGGAACAGAAATCTTGCGCACGGATACGGGGGAAAACTATAACAAAGGCGTAGATGGTGTAACCCCATTGATTGCCGGAATCTGCACAAAAGAACAGCAAAAACAGCTATTAAAACATTTAAAAAATGAAAATGAGCTTTGGTCTCCCATTGGTATTTCCACTGTCGACCGAAGTGCATCCTACTATTACGACAATGGATACTGGAACGGCAGTGTATGGTTTCCGTATCAGTACCTTCTCTGGAAGTCCATGTTTGATATCGGAGAAAGTGAATTTGCCTATCAGATTGCGGTACGTGCCCTGTCAGCATGGAAACAGGAAGTGGAATTCAGCTACAATACCTTTGAAATGATTCAAATTGAAACAGAAAGAGGCGGCTGGTTTCATCAATTTGGAGGCTTGTCATCACCAATTGTTATTTGGTATCATGCATATTATAAGAAAGGTACGATTACAACCGGATATGAAACATGGATTGAGGAAAGCCGTTTTGATGAAACTTACACCGAAGCCTATATTAAATATCGTAAATTAACAAATCAAGAAAACGTTATAATGGTAGTAATGGATTCGTCCTATGATTACCGGATTACGATTAACGGTACTGCCGTTAGCGGGAGAGAACGCGTAAAAGGAACCATAGAACTTTTGCTTCCAGAGGAAACTGGTGAAATTGTGATAACAAAACATGAATGAAAAATATTATGATCTGTATACCGGATATCTGACGATGATTAGTTCCAATATGGAAATACACTTATATAAAAATGGGGATCTGACTGCTGAGAAAAATCAGTGGCATGACTTTTTTGAACTTTTTTGCTTAGTTGACGGTGAAGTTGATTTTCAGATTGGAAATAAAAAAATCCGGCTTACCAAAAATCAGATACTATTGATACCGCCTTCTACAGAACATTCTGCGGAAATTCATTCTGCAAACTATGAAAGAATTGTCCTGTGGATGAACCCATGGTATTTGAATCGGTTATCGAGCAGAAAAACCAATCTTACCCAATGCTTTGCCACGGCCAAGCAGCATGGATATGTATTTGAACCGGGACCTTACATTTGGAACCGGATTTTAACAGAGCTTTATAACCTGATATATGAAACACATGAGAATGAATTTGGAAAAGATATTCTGATTGATTCTAGTATCCAGCATCTATTGATTATGCTGAATCGATATGAAAGAGCCAATGTCAGGGAAGACCAGACAAATATCTATGAAGTGATTCGTTATATTAACCAACATTACACCGAGAATATCACTTTAGACTCTTTATGTTTACAGTTCTATATCAGCAAATTTTATCTGTCAAGGAGCTTTGAGGCAGCCACCGGGAAAAGTGTATATCAGTATATACTGGAAAAGAGAATGATTATGGCGCGACAGCTCTTAGTTTACGGCGAAAAGCCTACAGATATCTATACGTTATGTGGTTTTAATAATTACAGTAATTTTTACAGGGCCTTTAAAAAATATTATCAGGTTTCACCACGGGACTTTATAAAAAGCAGGCATTAGTAGAAAAAAGAGATGTTGCATAGATTGCAGCATCTTTTTTTTGCACACGGGCGCATGTTGCGATATTTTTCAAAAAAAAGTTGTGCAGAATGGTAGAGAAGTTGTATGATTTTGTATAGAGCATAGGGATTGCTTTAGGAACTGTCCAGAAATAACTTTTAAATAGTGCGTCAGATTTTTCTTTAAGAATGCAAATTACTACGTAATTATCAAAAATCAGGCGCATAGCGGGCTATGTAACTGATTTTTGAGTGGTGCTATTGGAGAAAAAGACAAGCAATATTAAAAGTTATTTTTGGACAGTTCCTTAGGATAACATCATTTTATTTTTGTAAAGGAAAGGAATTTAGTATGAGCAATGCAAAACAGACGATTTTAGACGGAAATGCAGTGTTGGGGATTGAGTTTGGCTCTACCAGAATCAAAGCAGTATTAGTGGGAGAGGAGCATACTCCCATTGCCTCCGGTGCCCACGACTGGGAAAACCAGCTGGTGGACGGTATCTGGACCTACAGTTTAGAAGCAATCTGGAGGGGGTTACAGGACTGCTATGGAAAAATGGCGGCGGACGTATCCGAAAAATACGGCGTGGAGGTAACAAAGCTGAGAGCAATCGGATTTTCCGGCATGATGCACGGTTACCTGGCATTTGATAAAGAAGGAGAGCTGTTAGTCCCCTTCCGCACCTGGAGAAATACCATCACCGGGGAGGCGGCAGAGGCATTGACAAGGGAATTTTCCTTTAATATCCCCCAGCGGTGGAGTATCGCCCATCTCTATCAGGCAGTGTTAAACGGGGAGGAGCATGTGTCCCGGATAGATTTCTTCACTACTCTGGCAGGCTATATCCACTGGAAGCTCACCGGGGAGAAGGTGCTGGGTGTAGGGGAGGCATCCGGCATGTTCCCCATCGACCCAAAGACAAAAAATTACAACCGGAGGATGACAGAGCAGTTTGATAAACTGGTTGCACCGAAAAATTATCCGAGGAAATTAGAAGAAATTCTTCCGAAAGTCTTGGTGGCAGGGGAAAACGCAGGCGTGCTCACGGAGGAAGGCGCAAAATTATTAGATGTTACCGGGAAATTAAGTCCGGGCACTCCGCTGTGCCCGCCGGAGGGAGATGCGGGCACAGGAATGGCAGCCACCAATTCCGTGGCAGTGGGCACGGGAAATGTGTCGGCGGGGACTTCGGTGTTTGCCATGGTGGTTCTAGAGGAAGAGCTAAAGGCAGTCCACGAGGAACTGGATTTAGTTACTACGCCCTCCGGCGACACGGTGGCGATGGTACACTGCAACAACTGTACCTCTGATTTGAATGCCTGGGTGAATCTTTTCCGGGAATTTGCGGAAACTTTCGGCATGGAGGCGGATATGGACCGGCTCTTTGGAACTCTTTATCATAAGGCGTTAGAGGGAGATAAGGACTGCGGCGGACTTGTGGCATATAACTATTTTTCCGGGGAACCGGTGACAGGCTTAAATGAGGGACGTCCGATGTTTGTCCGCAGGCCGGATGCTAAGTTCGGACTGGCAAACTTCATGAGAACCCACCTGTATGCGTCCCTTGCCACCTTAAAAATCGGTCTGGATATTCTGCTGAAAGAAGAAAAGGTAACGGTGAAACAGGTTTACGGGCACGGCGGACTGTTTAAGACAAAAGGTGTCGGGCAGGGAATCCTTGCCGCAGCCGTAGATGCTCCGGTGGCGGTGTTAGAGACAGCCGGGGAGGGTGGTCCCTGGGGCATGGCGCTGCTGGCCTCCTATATGGTGAATAAAGCAGAGGGAGAAAGCTTGGAGGACTATCTTGGCAAAAAGGTTTTTGCGGGAGAAACCGGCACTGTGATGGAGCCGGAACCGGCGGATACAGCAGGTTTTGAGGCGTACATAAAGGTTTATAAAGAAACGCTGGCGGCGGAAAGAGCAGCGGTGGAGGCATTGAAATAAAAAAAATGCAGAATAGATATTGATTTTTTCCGGTAAAAGGAATATGATGGATTCAGATTTAACGTGCACGTGCACGCAAATGAGGGACGTCGGAGAAGAGGGCACGTTGTGATCAAAACAGGAAACACGGTGTCAGAAAACATCTGCCACTAAAATTTTACCGGAAAAAGGAGAAGAGAAAATGAAGTTTTTTATTGACACAGCAAATGTAGAGGATATCCGCAAGGCAAATGATATGGGGGTTATCTGCGGCGTTACCACAAACCCGTCCCTCATTGCAAAAGAGGGAAGAGACTTTAACCAGGTCATCAGGGAGATTACCACTATCGTAGACGGACCCATCAGCGGCGAGGTAAAGGCAACCACCGTAGATGCGGAGGGCATGATTAACGAGGGACGTGAGATTGCCAAAATCCATCCCAACATGGTAGTCAAAATCCCCATGACTGTGGAAGGCTTAAAGGCAACCAAGGTATTATCCTCCGAGGGCATCAAAACCAACGTAACCTTAATTTTTTCCGCAAATCAGGCGCTTTTGGCAGCAAGGGCAGGTGCAACCTATGTGTCACCGTTCTTAGGAAGGTTAGATGATATCAACATGGCAGGTATTGACCTGATTCAGGATATCGTACAGATTTTTGATAATTACGGCTTAGAGACGGAAATCATCGCAGCCTCTGTCCGCAACCCGATCCACGTAACAGACTGTGCACTGGCAGGGGCACATATTGCCACGGTTCCTTACGCAGTTATCGAGCAGATGACAAAACATCCGCTGACAGATGCAGGAATCGAGAAGTTCCAAAGTGACTACAGGAAAGTTTTTGGAGAGTAACCTAAAAACTTTCCTGCGGTATTCGGCGAATAAAGCCGTCGCATACCGCCCAAAAGTTTTTGGAGAGTAAAGGAGAAATCAGATGAATAAGACAGAGCTTGAAAAAACGGCTGTGGAGGTGCGCAAGGGCATTGTCACCGCCACCCATGCCGCAAAATGCGGTCATCCCGGCGGTTCCCTTTCCGCAGCGGACATTTTTACATATTTGTATTTTGAAGAAATGAATATTGATCCCAAGGAGCCGAAAAAAGAGGGCAGGGACCGTTTTGTACTGTCTAAGGGACATACGGCACCGGGGCTATATTCTGTGCTGGCAAACCGGGGATATTTTCCGGTGGAGGATTTAAAGACACTGCGCCATACCGGCTCTTATCTACAGGGACATCCGGATATGAAGCATATCCCGGGCGTGGATATGTCCTCCGGTTCCTTAGGACAGGGGCTTTCCGCAGCAGTAGGGATGGCCCTCGCAGGGAAAATGGACGGAAAGGATTACCGTGTCTATGTCCTCTGCGGTGACGGGGAAATCGAGGAGGGACAGATCTGGGAGGCATCTATGTTTGCGGGATACCGGAAATTAGACAATCTGGTGCTTATCGTAGACAACAACAATCTGCAGATTGACGGTCCAATCGGCGAAGTTTGCTCTCCCTATCCCATCGACAAAAAATTTGAGGCATTCAATTTCCATGTGATTAATATAGACGGAAATGACTTTGACGAGTTGGAAAAAGCCTTTCAGGAGGCAAGGGAAACCAAGGGAATGCCCACTGCAATCATTGCCCATACCTTAAAGGGAAAGGGCGTCTCTTATATGGAGAATCAGGTAGACTGGCACGGCAAGGCGCCTAATGATCAGGAGTATGAGATTGCCATGGAAGAATTACAGAAAGCAGGTGAAGCATTATGTCAGAAGTAAGAATCAACACAGGTGTTGTTCCAATGGTAGCAACCAGGGAAAGCTATGGCAATGCTTTAGTTGAGCTGGGAAAAGAAAAGGAAAATCTTGTGGTGCTGGACGCAGACCTTGCAGCAGCCACAAAGACGGGGATTTTTAAAAAGGCGTTCCCGGAGCGTCACATTGACTGCGGGATTGCGGAGGCAAATATGACAGGCATTGCAGCAGGACTTTCTACCTGCGGGAAAGTGCCCTTTATCAGCACCTTTGCCATGTTTGCAGCAGGGCGTTCCTATGAACAGGTGCGCAACTCCATCGGTTATCCCCATCTGAATGTAAAAATCGGTGCAACTCATGCAGGAATTTCCGTAGGTGAGGACGGGGCTTCCCACCAGTGCAATGAGGATATCGGTCTGATGCGTGAAATTCCCGGCATGGTGATTATCAATCCCAGCGACGATGTGGAGGCAAGGGCAGCCGTCCGTGCCGCATATGAGCATGAGGGTCCGGTGTATTTAAGATTCGGACGGCTTGCGGTTCCTGTTATCAATGATAACCCGGAATATCAATTTGAAATCGGGAAAGGCGTAGAGCTGCGCAAGGGAAAGGACTGTACGGTTATCGCCACCGGGCTTTGCGTTTCCGAGTCTCTGCGCGCCGCAGAAATGCTAGCGGAAAAGGGCGTGGACGCACAGGTCATCAATATTCATACCATCAAACCGTTAGACGAGGAATTAATCCTTGCGGCAGCAAAACAGACCGGACGCATTTTCACCGTGGAAGAGCATTCCATTATCGGCGGTTTAGGCAGTGCAGTGGCAGAGCTGCTCTCCGAAAAATGTCCTACCAGAGTAACCAGAATCGGTGTCAACGACGTGTTCGGTGAGTCCGGTCCTGCCAAGGAGCTTCTGCACAAATACGAATTAGACGCAGAGGGAATTGCAAACCGCATTGCAGCCGCTATGCAGGAAAAATAGAGGGGGAAGGGCTATGTTAGAAGGGTTGAAAAAACAGGTCTATGAAGCAAATATGGAGCTTCCCCGCCGGGGACTCATTACCTATACCTGGGGAAATGTCAGCGGAATCGACAGGGACACGGGATATTTTGTGATTAAACCCAGCGGCGTGGACTATGATGCGCTGACGCCGGAGGATATGGTTGTCATGGATTTAGAGGGCAATAAAATCGAAGGAAAATACAAGCCGTCCTCCGATACCGCTACCCATTTGGAGCTTTATAAAAAATATCAGGAAATCGGCGGCATCGTACATACCCATTCCCCGGAGGCGGTGGCATGGGCGCAGGCGGGCAGGGATATCCCTCTTTACGGAACCACCCATGCAGATTATTTCTTCGGTCCGATTCCCTGTGCGAGAAATCTTAGCCCGGAGGAAATCGAAGAGGCTTACGAGAAAAATACGGGGCTTGTAATTATTGAAACCTTTGAGAACCGGGGGCTTATGCCTATGTATACTCCGGCGGTGCTCTGTGCAAACCACGGTCCCTTTACCTGGGGAAAAGACGCGGCGGAGGCAGTGCACAACGCTGTTGTCTTAGAGGAAGTGGCTAAGATGGCAAGAAATACGGAGCTTATCAATCCGAAGGTTCTTCCGGCACCGGACTGTATTAAGGAGAAGCATTTTTACCGGAAGCATGGGGCGAATGCTTATTATGGGCAGGATTAGAAGGCAGATTTAAGGAGAACATATGACGAATCAGGAAAAAATCAGGGAAATTGACGAGGCATTAGCGGCGGGAAATACGGCATTAAATGCCCTAAGCCGTGCAGAGAGCAGTATCAGCGGAGCGAAAGGCTTTGGTATCTGGGATATGTTGGGAGGGGGCTTTATCAGTGGTCTTTTGAAGCACTCCCAAATGGACGATGCCCAGAGATATGTCAATGAAGCGAATGACGCCCTGCGGCGTTTTCAAAAGGAACTGGCAGATATCAACATTAATATCAATTACGGAGTTTCCTTTGACGGCATTACAAAAGCCTTTGATATTTTCTGCGATAATTTGTTAGTGGATGCGTTGATTCAGTCAAGGATTCATGATACCCAAAAAAACATTGTCCAGACAAAACAACAGGTACAGTCAGCCATGACTATGCTAAGGAATATGCGAAACCAGTTATAAAATAAAAAATGAATGGCTTAGCCCGTTTTTTCAAGAATGTATATTTTTGAAAAGGCGGGCTAAAACTATGTAAAGAATTAGGACAGGATATTGTTGTTAAAAGAGCTGTCAGAGAATGGGGCAGTTTAGGAATGGCTGCTGAAATTTATCATAGGAAAAAAGGAGTGAGACGGTGCAGGGAGAACAGACAGAAGAACGTCCCTTTGGCATAAAAGACAAAGTGGGCTATTTATTGGGAGATTTGGGAAATGATTTTTCATTTCAGATGGCAGCATCCTATCTGATGGTATTTTACACAAAGGTTTTAGGACTTGCTGCCGGAATGGTGGGGACGCTGTTCCTTGCGGCAAGGCTGGTGGACGCATTTACAGATGTGGGAATGGGAAATCTCTGTGACAATGCCAGAAACCAGAGGGACGGCAGATTCCGTCCCTGGATCAAGCGGATGGCAATCCCCGTGGCGTTAGCCAGCGTGGCGATGTACAATTACTTTGCGGCGGACTGGCCTTACGGGGCAAAGATAGCGTACGTGATTATCACCTACATTTTATGGGGGAGTATCTGTTATACCGGAATCAATATTCCCTATGGTTCCATGGCATCCGTGATTACCGGGGATGCGGGGGAGCGGACCAGCCTTTCCACCTTCCGTACCATGGGCGCCATGTTTGCGGGGGTGTTTGTGGGGATTGTGACGCCGATGATTGTTTATGTAAAGGACGCAGAGGGAAATGATGTTCCAAACGGACCGAGATTCCTTTTAGTGGCGGCAGTCTTTGCGGTTTTTGCCGTTGTCTGTTATTATTGCTGTTACAAATTTTGCCGGGAGCGGGTGGAACTGCCTCAGGCGAAGAGCGAGGAAAAAAATACTCTGCTTACGGATTTGAAGGAATTGTTAAAGGACAAAGCTTTTCTTGCCGTTATGTTAGGGGCGCTTCTGTCACTGGTGGCAAATCTTTCTGTTTCTGCGCTGAACCAGTATTTGTTTTTGGACTATTTCGGCGATACGGGATATCTCGCCTGGGTTAGTGTGATTACTCTGGTGGCAACGCTGGTGGTTGCCCCCTTTGGCGGGAAAATCACAAAAAAATTCGGAAAAAAAGAAGCCGGAAGCGTATCGTTGCTTGCCACGGCGGCCATTTATATTCTGATTTATTTTTTCCACATTAAAAACCCGGTGGTATATCTAATCTGGCTGTTTTTCGGCTATTTAGCCGTGGGGTATTATACCGTGGTTACCTGGGCGTTTCTGTCTGACGTGATTGACAATTATCAGGTGCAGACCGGAAGGAGAAAGGACGGGACGGTGTATGCCGTATATTCCTTTTCCAGAAAATTAGGGCAGGCGCTTGCCGGGGGAATCGGCGGCTGGGCATTAGCGATGATCGGTTACAACGAGACGGCCAAGGTGCAGACGGAGGCAGTGCGGGAGAGTATTTATGGGATTTCCATATGGCTTCCCGCCGTAAGCTTTCTGGTGGGAGGGCTGCTGCTGCTCTTTATGTATCCTCTTACCCGGGCGAAGGTGGAGGAAAACCAGCGGCTGATAAAGGAAAATGCGGGGCACTGAGAACGATTGTTCCTGAAAAATTACGGAAACGAATGCGGGGCGGTTTGCTCCGCATTTTTAAATGTGATATAATTTTTATCAGTTTAAATGAAGGTATAAGACAGAAAGGAACCGACAAAAAAATGGCAAAATTATATTTCCGTTACGGCGCCATGGGCAGCTCCAAAACAGCCAATGCCCTGATGGTGGAATACAATTACAGAGAACGGGGGAAGAGGGCGCTGTTAGCAAAGCCCGCCGCCGACACCAGGGACGGGGAAAAAATTATCAGCTCCCGCATGGGATTAGAAGAGCGGTGTATCTGGACGGAAGAATTAGTGGAAATGAGAGAAGAAGATCTGTTATCCTATGACTGTATCATTGTGGACGAAGCGCAGTTCTGCACCAAGGAGCAGATAGAGTTTTTCGTCCATCTGGTGGACGATTTGGAGATTCCTGTTATCTGTTACGGGCTGCGGGCGGACTTTCAGAACAATTTATTTCCCGGCAGCCTGTGGCTTTTAGCCTGGGCGGATGAAATCGAGGAAATCAAAACCGTCTGCTGGTGCGGCAGGGCAGCAAAATGCAATGCCAGATTTAACGAAAAAGGAATTGTCCGGGAAGGCGCCCAGGTGGTGCTAGGAGGAAATGATTCCTATATCGCCCTTTGCAGAAAGCATTTGAGGGAGGGCAATTTGGGACCGGATTTTAAGCCGGAACGCGGATAAATGGGGAAAAGAGAAGCAAGACACCCAGACCTGTCAGAGTAAGGAGAAGAATATGTCGTTACAGTTTGTCTTTGGAAATTCCGGCAGCGGAAAATCCGGTTATTTATATGAAAACATATTAGAACAGGCGGCAGGGCAGCCGGATAAAAATTTTTTAGTGTTAGTGCCGGAGCAGTTTACCATGCAGACCCAGCGGGAGCTTGTGGAACGGCAGAGCCGCCATGCCATTATGAATGTGGACGTGCTCAGCTTTGCCCGTCTCGCTTACCGTGTCTTTGATGAACTGGGAAAACAGGACTTGGTGGTGTTAGAGGAAACCGGAAAGAATCTAGTGCTTCGGAAAGTGGCGGAGCAGAAAAAGCCGGAGTTAAGGGTGCTAGGCGGAAACATGAACAAAATGGGCTATGTCAGCGAGGTGAAATCCCTGATTTCCGAGCTGACCCAGTACAACATTACGCCGGAGCTTTTGGAGGAATTTTTAGGACAGGCCGGGATCGGAGAGGTGCTGCGGTTAAAAATGCAGGATGTCCTTACCATGTACCGGGGCTTTGCAGAGTACATGGAGGGAAAATTTATCACGGCGGAGGAAGTGCTTGCCCTGCTCTGTGATGTGGCGGAGGAATCGGAAATTTTGAGAAACAGCGTCATTGTCTTTGATGAGTTCACCGGATTCACCCCTATTCAGAACCGTCTGATGAAAAAGCTCATGCAGATTTCGGAAAAAATCATGGTTTCCGTCACCATCGACACCAGAGAGGATTTCTACCACAGCAGGGGGATTCACGAGCTTTTTGCCATGAGTAAAAAGACGGTGGAAAATCTGCAGAAAATGGCGATGGAATTACATATCCCCGTGGAGGAGCCGGTGGTGCTGCCTACCGGGGAAAAGCGGCGTTATGCGGGGGCGCCGGATTTGTTTTTCATGGAGCAGAATCTGTTCCGGTACGGGAAAGCCTCCGTAAGCTCTGCCGTTTGGGAGAAAACTTCAGGAAAAGGCGAAGCTGCCGGAAAACAAAAACCGGAGCATATCAGCATTACCGGATTAAAAAATCCCAGGGAGGAATTAAAGTTTGCGGCACGTCAGATTACACAGCTAGTCCGGGAGCAGGGCTATTGCTACAAGGATATGGCGGTGGTGACAGGAGATGTGGCGCAGTATGCCAACTATGTGCCAGAAATTTTTGAAAAATACGATATTCCCTACTTCATTGACCAGACGAAAAATATTTTATTTCATCCTTTTATCGAATGTATCCGTGCCATGTTAGAGATTGTGGAGCAGGATTTTTCCTATGAAAGTGTCTTTCGCTTCCTGCGCTGCGGGCTGGCGGAGAATTTGTTAAAGTGCAAAGAGAACGGTTCCGTGACAGAGGAAAAAGATAGTGTCGCAAAGGAGGGGAAGAATCTTCTGACGGAGGAGGACATTGACGAGTTGGAAAATTATGTGCTGGCAAAGGGCATTCGCGGGAGTTCCAAATGGAAGCAGGATTGGACATTTGTTGTGGCTTCGGAAACCCTTCTTGACATGGCTCGGCTAAACGAAGTGAGGGAAGCGCTTTATCAGAGCTTTCGGCCTCTTTTAGAAGTGTTTCGGGGACAAAAAGCGGACGTGAAAACCCAGACCTATGTGCTTTACTGCCTGATTCGGGATTTGGAGTTAGAAGCCCTGTTAAAAAGGCGGGAGGAAGAACTGGCAGGGGCAAAGGAAGTGCAGGCGATGACAAGGGCGAAGGAGTATGCCCAGATTTATAAAATCGTCATGGATTTGTTAGATAAAGTGACGGCGCTTTTGGGAGAGGAAACCATCTCCATCCGGGAATACAGCGATATTTTAGACGCCGGATTTGAGGCGGCAAAGGTGGGGGTGATACCGCCGGGCAACGATAAGGTGATTATCGGGGACATTGAGAGAACCCGTTTGAACCATATTAAAATCCTGTTTTTTGTGGGGGTAAACGACGGCGTAGTGCCGAAATCCGGCAGCCAGGGCGGTATTATTTCCCAGTTAGAGCGGGAGAAAATGACAGAGTGCAAGCTGGAATTAGCGCCGGGGGCAAGAGAAAAGGTTTTTATCCAGAAATTTTATCTCTACCTGAATATGACAAAGCCCTCCCACCGGCTCTATGTCACCTTTGCAAAGGTAAATTCCGACGGAAAGGCGCTGCGCCGCTCCTATCTGATTGGAACGCTGTTACATCTGTTTCCGGGGCTTTTAGTGGAAGAACCGCCGGAAACGGAACATGCAGACGAGATTTTGACGCCGGAGAGTGCCCTGCAATTTTTCATCGAGGGGCTGCAAAACGGCGGTTTTTCGGAAACCTGGTTAGCGTTGGCATCTTGGTATCTCTCGGATGAAACCTATCGGCAGAGGGCGGAAAGACTGCTTGAAGCAGCCTTTGAAAAACACAGTGATTCCCCCATCAGCCGTGCCGTGACCAAGGCTCTCTACGGGAATACGTTAGAAAACAGCGTCACACGGTTAGAGCGGTTTGCCGCCTGCGCCTTTTCCCATTACCTGATCTACGGGCTGCTGCTTCGGGAACGGGAATTGCGGCAGTTTGCCAGTGTGGATATGGGAAATATTTATCATGATGTGTTAGAGCATTTTGCAAAGCGGGTGGAGGCATCTGAATACACCTGGTTTGACGCGCCAAAGGAGCAGCAGGAAATCTGGGTGGAAGAGAGCATGGAGGACGCCATCGCAGGCTACCGGGCGGCGGAGGTTTTTTCTGACGCAAGAAACCGGTATCTGCTAGAGCGGATGAAAAACACCGTCCGGCGCACCGTCTGGGCGTTACTTACCCAGATAAGAAAGGGAAAATTTACCCCAAGCGGCTTTGAGATTTCCTTTTCCCGGGCAAGTGATTTGGACGCCATTACCTTTACCCTAGGGGAAGAGGAAAAAATGCGTCTGCAGGGGAGGATTGACCGGATCGACACCTATGAGACGGAGGATAAGATTTATGTGAAAATCATTGACTATAAATCAGGAAATACCTCCTTTTCCCTGCTTGGCCTTTACCACGGATTACAGTTACAGCTGGTGGTCTACTTAAATGCCGCCTTAGAGCTGGTGAAAAAGCAGCATCCGGAAAAAACGGCGGAGCCCGCAGGCATTTTTTATTATCATGTCAGTGACCCCATGGTGGAGGGCAGTGGGACGGAGAGCGAGGAAGAAATCAGGAATGCCATCTTAGAGCAGTTAAAATTAAACGGTTTAGTCAACGACAATCCCGATGTGTACGGCGCCATGGACACAGAACTTTCCGGTAATTCCAGTGTAATTCCGGTGGGGTTAAAGGCGGACGGCTCCTTAAAGGCAACGTCAAAGGTGGCAAGCACCGATGAATTTGGCGTGATGGGAGATTATGCAAAAAATCAGATGATACAGGCGGGAAAGCAGATTTTTGCGGGGGAGGCTTCAGTGCGTCCTTATCGGTTAGAGGACAAAACAGGCTGCGATTACTGCCCTTATCATACCGTCTGTGGCTTTGATGTGCGCCTGCCGGGATTTGAATACCGGAAATTAGAGAAATTTGACAGTGCGGAAGAGATTTTAGAGAAAATGAAAGGAACAGAGTGATGGGTGTTTCGTGGACAAAAGAACAGCAGCAGGTCATTGACTTAAGAAACCGGAATATCTTAGTTTCCGCTGCGGCGGGATCTGGAAAAACGGCGGTGCTGGTGGAGCGTATTATAAAAATCATTACGGATAAGGAAAACCCGGTGGATATTGACAGGCTGCTGGTGGTGACCTTTACTAATGCGGCGGCGGCGGAAATGCGGGAGCGAATCGGGGACGCCATTGAAAAGGCTTTGCAGGAACAGCCGGAGAATGAGCATTTGCAGCGGCAGCTGACTTTGATTCACAATGCCCAGATTACCACCATTGACAGCTTTTGCCTCTATGTGATTCGCAATCATTTTCATGAGATTGATTTAGAGCCGAATTTCCGAATTGGGGACGAGGGAGAGCTGAAGCTGTTAAAAGAAGATGTGCTTGCGAAGGTATTGGAGAAAAATTATGAGAGGGCACTAGCAGAAAGCGAAAACAACAGCAATTTCCTTGCATTTGCAGACAGCTATGCACCGGGGCGTGGTGACGAAGCCATTTCGGGTATGGTGCAGCAGCTCTATGAATTTTCCAGAAGCTATCCCTGGCCGAAGGAGTGGCTCTCAGACTGCGCAAAGGATTACCGGGTACAGACGGTGGAGGAGTTAGACGGGGCGCTGTGGCTTGCTCCCCTGACGGAGCATATCCGCCATGGGGCAGAGGATTTGATTGATTTAACAGAAAAGGCGTTGTCCCTGACCCTGCAGGAAAACGGTCCTTACATGTATCAGAAAGCTATCGAGAGCGATTTGGCAAAGTACCGTTCCCTTGCAGAGAAGGGAACCTTTTCCGAATTTTATCAGGGCTTTACCAATCTAAGCTATGACCGCCTTGCATCTGCAAGAAACTACGAGGGCAGCGAAGAATTACAGGAGCAGGTGAAGGCTTTGCGGGACAGGGGAAAAGATACGGTGAAAAAAATCTGCCGCCAGTACTTTTTCACTTCCCTGCCTGCCATGTTAGAACAACTTGGGAAAACAGAGCCTATGGCAAAGGAATTAGTCCGTCTCACCTTAGAATTTGCCGACGCCTTCGGGGCGGAAAAGCGGCGGAAAAATCTGGTGGATTTTCACGATTTAGAGCACTTTGCGCTGGAAATTTTAGTGGACGGGGAAACGAAGGAAATCCGCAGGACAGCGGAGGAATTTCAGGATACCTTTGCGGAAATCATGATTGACGAGTATCAGGACAGCAACCAGGTGCAGGAAACCATTTTAAAGGCGATTTCTAAGGAGAGGCGGGGAGAACACAATATTTTCATGGTGGGAGACGTGAAGCAGAGTATTTACCGTTTTCGTCTGGCAAGACCGGAGCTTTTCATGGAAAAATATGATACCTACAGTTTAGAAGAGTCCGATACCCAGAGGATTGATTTGCACAAAAATTTCCGAAGCCGCCGGGAGGTGTTAGACTGCACCAACGATATTTTTTATAAAATCATGACCAGAAATCTGGGAAATGTAGAATACGACGAAGCGGCGGCGCTTTATCCAGGAGCGGTATATCCCTATCCTGCGCCGGAAAAGAATGTTGAAACCGTGACGGAGGGAGACCCTGACCCGGAAAAGAATGTTGAAACCGTAGCAGAGAGAGAGCCCCGCCCGGAAAACGATTCCAAGTGTGAGAAAAATATATTTGCCCCGGAAATCCTGCTTCTTGACAGCGGAGAGGAACTTTTAGAGGACAGCGGCATGGCAGACAAAAAACAGCTGGAAGCCAGGATGATTGGAAACCGTATCAAAACATTAATGCAGGAGCAGTTTGTGACAGACAAAAAAACCGGGGAACTGCGGCGGGTAAAATACTCGGATATTGTGATTCTGCTCCGCAGCTTAAGCAGCTGGGCGGACACCTTTGCCCAGACGCTGGCGGAGGAGGGCATTCCCGCCCACAGCATTTCCGCCACAGGCTATTTTTCTGCGGTGGAGGTGCAGACGGTTTTAAGTATGCTGCGGATATTGGACAATCCTAAGCAGGATATCCCGCTGACCGCAGTTCTGCGCTCCCCCATGGCAGGGTTAAACGATGAAGAGCTGGGGCTGCTGCGTTTAAGGGAGCGGAACGTCCGGTTTTATGTCTGTGTGCAGCAGGCCTGCGAGGAAGCCTTAGAAAAGGCGGGAAAAGAGCCCCTAAATCCATTGGAGAAGAAACTGGCGGATTTTTACCGCACTTATCGGAGGCTTCGCGCATTGGTGCCGGATACCCCTATCCATGAGCTGATAGAACTGCTGTTAAAGGAAACAGGCTACGGTGATTATGCCGCCGCAATGCCCGCCGGAGCCCGCCGGAAGGCAAATTTGGAAATGCTGGTGGAAAAAGCCATTGCCTACGAAAACACCAGCTACAAGGGACTGTTTCACTTCGTCCGTTACATTGATGAACTACAGAAATATGACGTGGATTTCGGCGAGGCGGACCTGACCTCGGAAAACGAGGACGTGGTGCGGATTATGAGTATCCACAAAAGTAAGGGACTGGAATTTCCCGTGGTATTTGTGGCGGGAATGGGGAAGAATTTTAACAAGCAGGACACCAGAAGCAAGATGGTTCTTCACCCGGAGTTAGGCTTAGGCTTAGACTGCATGGATGGCAAAAAGCGAACCAAATCCCCCACCATTGCAAAAAAAGCCATCGCCAAGCAGATAGATTTGGAAAATCTCGGAGAGGAACTCCGTGTCCTCTATGTGGCATTGACCCGTGCTAAAGAAAAGCTGATTTTAACCGGAATGAAAAAAGATGCTGAGGCATCCCTTTTATCTTACGGACTTTTGGCAGAGCCGGAGGGAACCTTATCCTATCTTGCCAGGGAGGGAGCAGCAGGCTATCTTGACTGGGTACTTCCCGCTGTGTTATCCTACAGTGACAAATATCCCATTACTCTGGCAAACCCGGCAGAGCTGGTGGTGGAAGAGCTTGGCAGCCGGATTAAAATGCAGCAGGAAAAAGAGGACTGCCTACGGGAAATCGCAGCCGCTGACCATAAAAAGATAGAAGAATTTTCCAAAAGCTTTGCTAAGGTTTATGCTCATAAAGAAGATATTGCAAGAAAAAATAAATACTCTGTATCAGAGTTAAAGCACCGTGCCATGCGGGAAATGATGCAGCGGGAGGAAGAAGGCACCACCCCCGTTTTTAAAAGCGAGGAGATAGTCCCCTACATCCCGGAATTTGTCAGACACCGGGAAGCAAAGGAGGCGGATGTCAATCAGGGTGCCCTCCGGGGAACTGCGGTGCACCGCGTCATGGAATGCTATCGCTTTTCCGCAGAGGAGCCCGCTGCCCGCCAGATAGGAGACATGCTTGCACAGGGAAAAATCACAGAGGATATGAAGGATTTAGTGAAGGTATCCCTGGTGGAAAATTTTGTGTCCTCTGAGCTTGGAGAGCGCATGAAAGCTGCGGAAGAGGAAGCTCGGCTTTACCGGGAAAAGCCTTTTGTGATGGGCTTTTCCGCCGCAGAGCTTGCAGCTTTCGGATTTGGAGAGGAAAGCCCTGCTACCGCCGGGGATACTGCTTTTGGATTTGGAGAAGAAAGCTCTGTTGTTGCCGGGCAGGATTCTGTAGTTACTACGGAAAAAGAGGATTTGACGTTGATTCAGGGAATTATTGATGTTTTCTGGATAGAAGAGGACGGGATTGTAGTGCTGGACTATAAGACGGACCGTGTGGACACCGGACAGGAGCTGTTGGACAGATATGCGGCACAGTTACGGCTGTACGGAGAGGCGCTGAACCGGATTTACGGGGAAGCGGGACTGGCGGTGAAGGAGTGTCTGCTGTATTCCTTCCGGCTGGGGGAGGTTATTGCGGTGCCGATGTGAGGCGCGGGGGAGGCGGTGTGTCCGGATTAGGGCGGAAAAAGGGGCTGGGATAAGTGAGTGGGGCATGGGGCACGAAAAATGGTCTGCTGTTGTTCCGATGTCCAGAGATAAGATGTTCTAAGAAATCTGCCTCCAAAGTTTCGGCGAGGGACGTAAACGGTACAAAGGCGCCGTCCCTGGCACCGTTGTACCTCGCCCAGCCGTCCGTGGCTGGGCGTTACTGGAAGTTTTGCAGATTTCTAAGAACATCTAATCTCTTCCCATAGTCACAACAGCAGACCATTTTTCGTGCCCTATGCCAATCCCAGTTATCGACAGCCCTTTTTCCGCCCTAATCCGGTGCAGGTTATCGCCGCGAGGGGTGGACGCTGGGCTGATGTACTGGTACATTCATATTTGGTGAGAACGCTTTGCATACTTGCCCGTTGAACTGTATTGCCAGTAACGTCCACTCCCGCCGACAGCCAGGAATTACCCCTTTGGTTTTCCTGTCGTTCCTCCCTGCGGCGTTATACTTTGTAAATTTATTCGATAAACAGCTTGGAACTGTCCGCCTGTTCCGGCAGACCCTTCCAAGGACGCCGGTACTTGGCGAGGTCTTTTCGGCGGATTTAACCGCCTGCTTAGTATCCGCTGCGCTCCAACATCACCTTCGGTGCTGCGGGAGCGGGAGCGTGTCTGCAGGAGCAGGCGGACAGTTCCAAGCGTCCCCATCCAAAAAAACTAAAAAATAAACAAAAGGAAGAAAGGAACCCAAAACAATGACATTTATTTATTACCCCAAATGCACCACCTGCCAAAAAGCTAAAAAATGGCTGGACGAAAACAACATCACCTATACCGGGCGCCACATCAAGGAGGACAACCCCACTGCGGAGGAATTAAAAACCTGGCACGAAAAGAGCGGCCTTGACATCAAGAAATTTTTTAACACCAGCGGTATGCTCTACAAGGAAATGCAGCTAAAAGACAAACTCCCGTCCATGACGTTGGAGGAAAAATATGCTCTCCTTGCCACTGACGGGATGCTGGTAAAACGTCCGCTGTTAGTAACGGAAAACACGGTTTTGCCGGGCTTTAAAGAAGCAGATTGGAAAGAAGCGCTTTCTCTGGGAAAATAAATGGAATAGTGGTATAATCTATTTCGAATTGCCATAGCCCGATGGCGTGGGAATGTTTGTTATTATGGATGAAATGGAGATGAAAATAGGATTATGGGACAAATCATTTTAGCCTCTGCCTCCCCAAGGCGCAGAGAATTATTAGAACAAATCGGTATTTCCTTTGAGATATGCCCTGCAAAGGGAGAGGAAATGATTACCGGCACCCTGCCCCATGAGGCGGTATCGGAGTTGTCGGCACAGAAAGCGAGAGAAGTGGCGGCAATGGTAAAGCAATATGGGGATACTCACCGGGAATTGATGACCCCGCAGGATATTATGGTACTTGGCGCCGATACGGTGGTAGCTGCAGACAGTCAGATTTTGGGAAAGCCGAAGGATGAGGCGGACGCCGCAAGAATGTTAAGGCTGCTCTCCGGCAGAACCCACGAAGTATATACCGGAGTGACCATTGTCCTTATGAGCAAATCCGGCAAGGCAGGGGAACATACCTTTTATGAGAAAACAGCGGTGACTATGCGCAAGATGAGCGACGGGGAAATAGAGCGCTATATTGCCACCGGGGAGCCTATGGATAAGGCGGGAGCCTATGGGATTCAGGGAAAATGCGCTATTTATATTGACAAAATCGAAGGCGACTATAATAATGTGGTGGGGCTGCCGGTTTCTGCCATCTACCGGGAACTAAAGAAGCTTGGAATAGACTGGTATTTATGGTAAAATGTCGTTAGCAATGAGCAGTGCCAATCTGAACAGATACAACTATTTGTGCTTGCACAAAAATAGTTGTATCTGCTCAGATTGATAGGGCGAATGCCCGTCAGTGAGAGAACCAAGGGTTCTCGAACGTGCACTGCGGAGTAGAACTTTAGAATCAAAGTTTCTCGAACCCACACTGCGGAGTAGTATTTCAGAAAGAGGAAACAAAACATGAGCCAATACGATAAAAAAGTAATCGAATATTTTTTAGCAAACCAGACGCAGCTTTTCCCGGAAAATGTAGCGGAAACTCCGGAGGAGGCGGAGGAATTTTTAGAGGACTGTATGGCAGTTGTCTGCAAAAATATCAAGGAAGTCAGGGCATATTTTGAGGACGAGGGAGCAGATATTTTTGGCATGAGCAATGAGGAACTGGCGGAAGCGGAGGAAGTGTTCGCCCTGCCGGACGGGAGATTTTTGATTGTAGAGGCATAAGGAAGAGGTATCTATGAGTAAAAATTATGATGTAATTATTATCGGAGCCGGACCTTCCGGCATCTTTTGCGCTTACGAGCTGATGGAGAAAAAAAGTGATTTAAAAGTACTGATGATAGAGAAAGGGCGTCCCATTGAAAAGCGGACCTGTCCGAAGCGGAATACCAAGGTCTGTGTGGGCTGCAAGCCCTGTTCCATTACCACAGGCTTTGCCGGAGCGGGAGCATTTTCTGACGGAAAATTATCCCTTTCCCCGGATGTGGGAGGAAATCTGCCGGAAATTTTAGGTTATGACAAAACGGTTGCACTGTTAAAGGAATCCGATGATATTTATTTGAAATTCGGAGCGGATACCAGGGTGTATGGGATGGACAAGGAGAAGGAAATCCGGGAAATCCGCAGGAAAGCCATCAATGCTAACCTGAAATTAATCGAGTGCCCCATCCGCCATCTGGGAACGGAGGAGGGTTATAAAATTTATTCCAGGTTACAGGAGCATCTGCTTGCCGCCGGGGTAGAGATGGAATTTAACACCATGGTAAAGGATATCATCATGGAAGACGGCGAGGTAAAAGGTCTGGTTACGGAGAAAGACGAGACTTATTTTGCGCCGGAGGTGATTTCTGCCGTAGGACGGGAAGGGGCAGACTGGTTTGCCCATATCTGCGAGAAGCATGGCATTGAGACGCAGGTGGGGACGGTGGATATCGGCGTCCGGGTGGAAGTCCGGGACGAAATCATGGAATTTCTGAATGAAAACCTCTATGAGGCAAAGCTGGTGTACCATACTCCTACCTTTGATGATAAGGTGCGCACTTTCTGCACCAACCCTTCCGGGGAAGTGGCAACGGAATATTATGACAACGGGCTTGCGGTGGTAAACGGGCATGCTTATAAATCCAAAGAGTTAAAAACCAACAATACCAATTTTGCGGTGCTTGTGTCCAAAAACTTTACGAAACCCTTTAAGACGCCCATTGAGTACGGCAAACAGATTGCGCAGCTTTCCAACATGCTCTGTGACGGGAAAATTTTAGTCCAGACCTTCGGCGATTTTAAGCGGGGCAGGCGCACCACGGAGGAGCGGCTTTGCAGAAATAACCTGATTCCCACTTTGAAGGATGCAGTACCGGGAGATTTATCTTTGGTATTTCCCCACCGTATCATGGTGGATATTGAGGAAATGATTATGGCCCTCGACAAGGTGACGCCGGGGCTTGCCAGTGATGAGACGCTGCTTTACGGCGTGGAGGTGAAATTCTATTCCAATAAAGTGGTGGTAAACGATGACTTTGAGACTAATGTAAAAGGCTTGCGTGCCATCGGCGACGGCGCTTCTGTCACAAGAGGGCTGCAGCAGGCATCCGCCAATGGTATTTCCGTAGCAAGGAGCATTTTAGCGAAGCTGGGATAACAGAGATACAGGGTAAATACAGATGAAGAAAAATAGATTGCGGGCAGCAGTGTGTGTCCTTTGCATGTCCCTTCTGCTTGGGGGATGCAGGATTGGAAACCGGGAAATCGTGGTTTCCGGCACACTGACAGATAAACAGGTATTTAAAATTAATAAAACGGCATGCGGTCTGAAAGAGGCGAGGGTGTATCTGACGAATTACCAGAATATCTATGGGACGGCATACGGCATTGACCTGTGGAAACATGATTTCGGGGAAAATTCCTTAGAAAAATATGTGAAAGACATCACCTTGGAGAAATTAGCCTATGTGGTGACGATGGATTTGTTAGCGGAAAGCCAGGGCGTGGCGCTGACAGAGGAAGAAATGGCGCAGGCGGGAGAGGCGGCAAAAGAATATTATGCATCGCTTTCCCAGGAGGAAATCGGGTATTTAGGCGTGACGGAGAGTGATATTTTAGAGTATTACTCTCACTATGCCTTAGCCCGGAAGCTCTACCAGTCCCTTACCAGCAGCGTCAATGAAGAGGTCAGCGATGACGAGGCGAGGGTGATTGAGATGATGCAGATTTTTGTCAGGGACGGGACAAAGGCAGCGGAGGTGGCAGCGAGGCTTGAGAACGGTGATGATTTTGCGTCTGTGGCGAATAATTATAACCAGCTTTCGGCAATTCAGGTGACTGTGTCACGGGATGAGCTGCCGGAGGAAGTGGAGCAGGTTGCTTTTCAGCTAGACGACGGTGAGATTTCCGGGAAAATAGAGACCGACGGCGGCTATTATTTTGTGAAATGCCTGAACAAATACAACGAGGAACTGACGGAGGCGAACAAATCCAACATTGTGGAGAAAAGAGAAAAAGAGGCGTTTGATGATGTTTACAACACCTATGTGACAGGGCTTTCCTCGGATTTAAATCAGGAGCTGTGGGAAAATTTAGAGCTGGATACCAGTGGGACAATCTCCACGGACAGCTTTTTTGAAGTGTTTGAAAAATATTTTACAGATTAGACAGAGGTATTATTGTTATGACAAAGGATATGACAGTGGGCTCTCCCATGAAGCTGATTTTGGGATTTTCGGTGCCGTTGCTGTTTGGATTTTTATTTCAGCAGTTTTATAATCTGATGGACACCCTGATTGTGGGACGTTTTTTAGGTGTGGACGCCTTAGCGGCGGTGGGCTCCACCGGGGCTTTGAATTTTTTAATCATAGGATTTTGTATGGGCGTCTGTAACGGTTTTGCCCTTCCCTTAGCCCATAAGTTTGGGGCAGGAGATTACCGGGGACTGCGGGCGTTTATGATGAATGCCATTTATCTGGCGGTGGTGTTTGCTGCGGTTATGACAGTGGTGACGGTGGTATTCTGCCGTCCGATTCTGAAATTAATGCAGACGCCGGAGAATATTATAGACGGGGCGTACAGTTACATTGTGATTATTTTTATCGGTATTCCGGTGACGTATCTCTATAATCTGGTGGCGGGAATCATCCGTTCCATGGGAGACAGTAAGACCCCGGTAGTATTTCTGGTGCTTGCCTCTGTGTTAAATATCATGCTGGACATGGTATTTATCGTAGGCTTTCATACAGGCGTATCGGGAGCAGCCCTTGCCACAGTCATTTCCCAGGGTGTTTCCGGTGTAGGCTGCCTGATTTACAGCTGGAAAAAATTTGACATCCTGCATCCGGATGCGAAGGAGCGCAGCGTCAACTATTCCTATATGAAAACTCTCTGCGGCATGGGAGTCCCCATGGGCTTACAGTATTCCATCACAGCCATCGGGAGCGTTATTTTACAGAGCGCCGTCAACACCTTAGGCTCTAATGCCGTGGCATCCATGACAGCGGGAAGTAAAATCGGCATGTTTTTCTGCTGTCCTTTCGATGCCCTAGGCTCCACCATGGCAACCTACGGCGGACAGAATGTAGGCGCCAAAAAGTTAGAGCGTATTTCCGCAGGGCTGAAATCCTGTTCCGTGTTAGGAATTGGATATTCTATCCTTGCCTTTGGTGTATTGGCTCTTACGGGGCGGCATCTGGCATTGTTCTTTGTAGAGAGTGCCGAGACACAGGTCATTGATAATGTATATTTATTTTTGCTGATTAACAGTGCGTTTTATATTCCCCTTGCCTTTGTCAATATCGTAAGATTTTTGATACAAGGTATGGGTTACAGTAAATTTGCTATCTTAGCGGGGGTCTGTGAGATGGCTGCGAGAACCTTAGTGGGCTTCATATTCGTCCCTATTTTCGGGTTCCCGGCTGCCTGCTTTGCAAGTCCCATCGCATGGATTTTTGCCGATGCTTTTTTATTCCCGGCATATTTCCATGTGTTCAAAAAGACAAAGAAAATGCTGAATATAGCATAAATGCAGTGTTTTGGCTGAATACAGCAAGATAATGTGAGAGAAGAAGCATAAATTATTTTGAAACGGTAAGTGAACATATTAGATTAAGGAAAAGCAACATGAGCATATTAAACGTAGAACATTTAACCCACGGCTTTGGCGACAGGGCCATCTTTGACGACGTTTCTTTCCGTCTGTTAGCGGGAGAGCATATCGGTTTAGTGGGAGCCAACGGCGAAGGAAAATCTACCTTTATGAATATCGTCACCGGAAAACTACAGCCGGACGAGGGAAAAGTAGAGTGGGCGAAAAATGTCCGGGTAGGTTATCTAGACCAGCATTCCACCCTGACAAAGGGCATGACCATCGAGAGCGTGTTAAAATCCGCCTTTGCCTGGCTTTTTGAACTGGAAGAGAAAATGAACCGGATCTGCGACTCCTTAGGGGAGGCAGCGCCGGAGGAAATGGATTCCATGATGGAGGAGCTGGGAGTCATTCAGGACATGTTGACCCTTCATGATTTTTATGTCATCGACGCCAAAGTGGAGGAAGTGGCGAGGGCATTAGGGCTGCTGGATTTGGGGCTGGATCATGATGTGACGGATTTGAGCGGCGGGCAGCGTATGAAGGTGCTGTTAGCGAAGCTGCTGTTAGAAAAACCGGAGATTCTGTTTCTTGACGAGCCCACCAATTATTTAGACGAGGAGCATATCGCCTGGCTGAAACGTTACCTACAGGAATATGAAAACGCCTTTATCCTGATTTCCCACGATATTCCGTTCCTAAATGATGTCATCAACATCATTTACCATATGGAGAATCAGCACCTTGACCGCTATGTGGGAAATTATGATAAGTTCCGGGAAGTCTATGAGGTGAAGAAATCCCAGCTTGAGGCGGCGTACCGCAAACAGCAGCAGGAAATCAGCGAGTTAAAGGATTTTGTGGCAAGGAACAAGGCGCGGGTGGCAACCAGGAACATGGCAATGTCCCGCCAGAAAAAGTTAGACAAGATGGAGGTCATCGAGCTTGCCACGGAGCGGCCGAAGCCGGAATTTTCCTTCCGGTTAGGGCGCACGCCGGGAAAATATATTTTTGAGACGAAGAACCTTGTCATCGGCTATGACGAGCCGCTGTCGAAGCCCCTTAACATTTCTTTAGAGCGGGGGAATAAGATTGCCTTAATCGGAGCCAACGGTATCGGAAAAACCACGCTGCTGCGGAGTATTTTAGGGCTGGTTCCGGCATTGAAGGGCGAGGTGGAATTAGGGGAAAATTTAGAGATTGGCTATTTTGAGCAGGAAATCAAAGGGGAAAATAAGAATACCTGTATCGAAGAAATCTGGGAAGAATTCCCCGCTTTTTCCCAGTACGAGGTCCGCAGTGCGCTGGCAAAATGCGGCCTTACCACCAAACATATCGAGAGCCAGGTGCGGGTGTTAAGCGGCGGCGAGCAGGCGAAGGTGCGTCTCTGCAAACTGATGAACCGCAGCACCAATGTCCTGCTTCTTGACGAGCCCACCAACCATCTGGACGTGGATGCCAAGGAAGAGCTGAAGCGGGCGTTGAAGGAGTACCGCGGAACGGTTCTTTTCATCTGTCATGAGCCGGAGTTTTACCGGGATATTGTCAATGAGGTCTGGGACTGCTCTAAGTGGACCACAAAAATCCTGTAAATCGGATTCCGGGTATTTATCTCAGGAAAATAAATTTTGCAGAATGATATTGACAAAACCCCTCATATGTATTATTGTATTAATCAGATAATACATGAAAGGAGAACAGGGCAATGAATCATAATCATCGGAAAAAGATGGTGGCACCGATTATCATCGCTGGTGTGCTGATTGTGTATTATGTGGTGATTGCGGCAGTATGTTTTCTGCTGCCGGAGATACCCGTAACGGTAAAGGTGCTGCTTGCTGTGGTGCCGCTGGCATTGGCGGGGGTAGCCCTTGCCATGTTGTCAGAACGAATCAAAGAGATAAGGAGTGGTGAAGAAGATGATCTTAGTAAATACTGATTATATCAGCGGAAAAAATTTAGAGATGCTTGGCATGGTGAAAGGCAGTACCATCCAGAGCAAGAATATCGGAAAAGATATCACTCAGGGCTTTAAAACCCTTGTGGGTGGTGAGTTAAAGGCGTATAATGATATGATGAATGAGGCGAGAGCCTTAGCTACCAAGCGGATGGTGGAAGAGGCGGAGAATTTAGGTGCGGACGCCATCGTCAATATCCGTTACGCATCCTCTGCCATCATGCAGGGGGCTGCCGAGGTGATTGCCTACGGCACGGCGGTAAAATTCGTACCGTGATAAGGGCATAGGAACGGGAAAATATGAGACAATCAGCGATTTTAAAGAATAAGTTATTTTTATATCTCACCGAATTTTTTGCGGGAATGTCCGTGATGGCGGTGGAATTAGGGGCTAGCAGACTGCTTGCCCCCTATTTCAGTTCTTCCCAGATTGTATGGACGATTATCATAGGAACCATTATGATTGCCATGGCGTTGGGAAATATTTACGGGGGGAGAAGTGCGGATAAAAATCCGGACCCGGATAAGCTCTACGGCAGGATATTGATTGCGGCGGTGTGGATTGCCGCGATTCCGGTGTTAGGGAAATATGTGATATTGGGAATCTCCGCACTGCTCATTTTTACGGTAAACAGCAATTTCCTGATAGGGGCGGCTTTTGCGGCATGTATGGTGGTGTTTGTATTTCCGCTGTTTCTGTTGGGAACCGTCACCCCTTCCTTGGCGAAATATTCGGTGGACAGCTTAGCGGACAGCGGCAAAACAGTGGGAAACTTAGGAGCCTTTAACACCATCGGCAGTATCATAGGGACTTTCGTGCCCACCTTTGTGACGATACCCTCCGTGGGGACCTCTGTTACCTTTTTGATTTTTGCCGGGATTTTAATTCTGCTTTCCCTGATTTATTTTATCAGCGGGAAAAGGGGAAAAGTAAAAAGCGGCGTTTCTGCGGCGGCGTTCCTTCTCTGCTGTGTTTTGGGGGCTTCTAACAGCTTTGCTTTCTGGGAAACGGATTTGGCGTATGAGGGGGAATCCGTTTATAATTATTTGCAGGTGAAAGAAAATGAGAGGAATGTGATTCTCTCCACCAACGTACTGTTCGGGGTACAGTCGGTGTTAGTGAAGGGTGACGGGCTTACCGGAATGTATTACGATTACGCCATGGCGGCGCCTCTTATGACAAAGACCGGGGCAAAGGGGGACTGTGAAATGCTGATTCTCGGCATGGGAACGGGCACCTACGCCACCCAGTGTAAAAAATATTTCGGGGATATGCCCATTGAGGGTGTGGAGATTGACGAGAAAATTACAGGTTTAGCACACACTTATTTTGAGCTGCCGGAGGAAGTAGCAGTTACCACCTATGACGGCAGGGCATACTTAAATGCAGTGGATAAAACCTATGATGTGATTATGGTGGATGCTTACCAGGATATTACCATACCCTTTCAGATGTCCTCCGTGGAGTTCTTTTCTCTGGTGAAAGACCATCTGAAAGAGGACGGAGTCATGGTGGTCAATATGAACATGAGGGGAAACAAGGAGGGAAATATCAACCAGTATTTAGCGGATACCATTGCCTCTGTCTTTTCTGAGGTTTATACGGTGGATGTGCGGGGCGCTACTAATCGTGAGCTGTTTGCCTCTAATAACCCGGAAATGCTGGCTTATTTTTCTGAGAACCGGGATTCCCTTGCAGACGTTGGGCTGGCAGGGCTGATGGAGACCGTGGAAGAAAATCTGGCGGTTTACGAACCGGGGGATTACCTTATGACGGACGATAAAGCTCCGGTAGAACTTTTGGGAATGCGGGTCATTGATGAACTGATACAGGAGGAAGTGGCTTATTATAAGGGCATCTATGAGGAAGGCGGTATTTCCGGCTTGTTAGAGAGCTTTTAAGGACGACTAAGGGTTGTTGCAAAATAAAAAATTTTGCAGCAGCCCTTTAAAAATTTTTACAGAATATTTGTATTGGCAGAAAGGATTTTTGAGGGGACAGGATTATGATACAGGATATTGCACCGTTACAGTTAAACAACGCTTACCGGAATAAAATACCGTCGGAGGACAGTTATATACTGGCATTTCAGGAAAACAGGATTTTTTTAAAGGCAGGGGAAGAAATCGCCTATTTAAGCTACGGGGAGTTTAAAGCTGCCTGCCGAAAAGAACAAAAGGAGCTGCCGGAGTGCATCTACCTCTTTTCCGTCGACACAGAAGATTATTTTCTTGCAGATTTTTGGGAAAACTGTGAAATTTCAGGTTTTGGCTGGCATAAAATGTTTGCGGTGAGGACCATGCGCCCAAGGGAAAAGGTGTTTACGGCTGCCACCGCATGGCATTTGTACGGCTGGTACAGGGATAACCGTTTCTGCGGCAGGTGCGGCGAAAAATTAATACATAGCAGGGAAATGAGGATGCTGCAATGCCCTTGCTGTAAGAACCAGGTGTTCCCTAAGATTGCCCCGGCGGTGATTGTGGGGGTGACGGACGGGGAAAAAATTTTGATGACAAAATATGCCAACCGGGAGTATAAGCGCTATGCCCTTATTGCCGGGTTTACGGAAATCGGGGAGACGGCGGAGGAGACCGTGAAACGGGAAGTGGAGGAGGAAGTGGGACTTCATGTGAAGAATATCCGGTACTATAAGAGCCAGCCCTGGGGCTTTGACAGCAATCTTCTGCTGGGGTATTTCTGCGAGCTGGAGGAGCATGAGGCGATTCACCTAGATGAAAACGAGCTTTCTCTGGCGGAGTGGGTGGATTACAGGGATATTCCCGATGATTCGGAGGGGCTGAGCCTCACGAGGGAAATGATGTTCTTTTTCCGTGAGGAGCAGAAAAAGAAACAAAAAAATATTGACAGTCAAAACGATTGATTGTATTATTACAGTAACACAAGAGCGGTGGTAAGAAAGCTGTCCCATCGAACTATCTTTAGAAGCGGGGAAGAAATACGATAGAAAAAATTAAGATTTCTTAAGTCTTTCTTAAGAGCCGCATTTTTGGCAAATGTTGTGATAAAATGAGCGCAGTCAACAGGCAAATTGCAGACAAGAAAAGGGAGAAATGATGATGAAAGACAAGAATAATCAAACGCAGGCAGTGGCATTAAAGCCCAAAAAGAAAAAGAAAACCATTTTGATTGTGGTACTTATCATAGTAGTGGTGTTAGTGGCAATCATTGGAAATGCTCTTAGGAACATGACAAAGCAGGTGGAGGCAGTGATGAATATGGTAGAGGTGGAAGAGGTGCAGAAACGTGACCTTTCCGACACCATTGCCCTGAAAGGTTCCATTTCCGGCGCCAGCAGCACCAACATTGTGTCTAAGGCAGTATCGGAGATTACGGCAGTTAACGTACAGGTGGGAGATGTTGTAAAAGAGGGAGATGTGCTGTGTACCTTAGATGCCACCTCCATTGAGGAGAGCATCGCAGATTTAGAAAAGACGGTTTCCAACACCAATGCGGTAAATTCCATTAACAGCAGAACCAACGCCAAGAGCGTGGAGGAAGCTATTGCCGACCAGGCAACCCAGTTAGACGAGGCGATGAAAGCCATCAGCCAGGCACAGGAGGATTATGACGGCGCAGAGGTGCGTTATGACAGCGGACAGGGCGATTTTGCCTCCTTACAGGCAGCGCAGAGAGCGTTAGAGAGCGCACAGGAGAATTATGACAAGATATTAGAGACTACCAACCGTGCCGTTGAAGCAGCAAAGACAGCGGTGGAGTTAGATAAATACAAAAATGATGACAACACTTCCCAGGATACGTTAAAGAACCTCCGGGAGCAGTTAGAGGACTGTACGGTTACAGCGCCCTGCAGCGGCGTGGTAACAGCGGTGAATGTACGTGTGGGAGATATCAATTCCGAAAAAACAACCATGCTTACCATTGAGGACACCAGTTCCTTGAAAATTGTGGCAACCGTCAGCGAGACAGATATCCTAAAGGTACAGGAGGGCATGAAAGCCACTATTACCTCCGAGGCAACCGGGGACGAAGAGATAAACGGCGAAGTGACCCGTGTGGTTCGGGTAAAGAGCAGCGGCAGTGCGGCAGACGGCAGTTCAGGCGGCGGTACAGGCGGATACTCCGTGGAGATTACCATTGAAAGCGCCGACTTATTAATCGGAATGGACGCTAAGGCGAAAATCATGGTAAAGGAAAAAGGGGAATGTTTAGCAATTCCCTATGATTTAGTAAAAACGGATGAAAACGGCAGCACCTATGTGTTAGTAGCAGAAACCAATGAGGACGGTTCTGCCACGGCAGTCCGCAAAAACATCGAAGTGGGAGAGGAAGTCGACTATTACACGGAAGTGACCGGCGGTGATTTAAAAGAAGGTGACAGGATGTTTTATGATTATGCAGGCACTGTGACAGAGGGTCAGGTATTTACGGCAGACCAGATGTACTCCGGTGACAGCATGAACATGATGGGAACAGATGCGGAGGTTATGGAGTAGTGAGTGAACCAGTAATCCGAATGGAAAATATTGTAAAGACATATTATGAGGGAAAACCCAACGAGCTTGAAATTCTCCATGGGATAAACCTCGATGTACATAAGGGCGAATTTGTTTCCATCGTAGGTGAATCCGGTTCCGGAAAAAGTACTCTGATGAACATTATCGGCGTGTTAGACCGACAGACTGCGGGCACCTACTATTTAGAAGGGCAGGACGTCAACAGCATGACGGATGAGGTGCGCAGCGCCATCCGTAACCGCAGGATTGGATTTGTATTCCAGAACTTCAATCTGCTGCCCAGGGCAAATGCACTGAAAAATGTGATGGTGCCCCTGATGTACGGAGAAAAGAAAACAAAAAACGCCAAGGAGCACGCCATGGAAATGCTTGCCATGGTGGGAATGGAAGAACGTGCAGGACACCGTCCCAACGAGCTTTCCGGCGGTCAGAAACAGCGTGTGGCGATTGCCAGAGCCATGATAAACGACCCGGCAATCATTTTGGCGGATGAGCCCACCGGAGCCCTGGATTCCAAAACAGGGCATATGGTGATGGATTTGTTCCATAAGCTTCATGAGGAGCAGGGAAAGACCATTGTACTCATCACCCATTCCCAGGAGCTGGCCTCCGAGACACAGCGGATTGTGACACTGCTTGACGGAGATATTGTGGCAGACAAGGGAGGTGAGCACTGATGTTTATCGAAAACATCAAAGAGGCAGTTACCAGTATTTTCAGCAATAAGATGCGTTCCCTGCTGACCATGCTGGGTATCATTATCGGTATCAGTTCCGTGATTATTATTACTACAATTGGTGGTTCCATCCAGAGCACCTTAACGGCAACCTTAAATTCTCTGGGAGGGAATACCGTCTCTGCTTATGTGCAGGCAAGATATCCGGAAGATGATGACGAAGAGGCATGGGCAACGTGGGTTTATCCGGAGATGGAAGAAGAGGATTATGTGACACAGGAGATGATTGACGGGTTAGTGGAGGCTTATCCCGATGAAGTCAGCGGTGTGGCAGCACAGCAATACCTTGGTTCCGGTAAAATCACGGATGAAGCGGATTCGGACAATTATGCCAATGTCAATATTAACGGTATCACACCGGAATATTTAGATTATATGAAATTAAAAATGGCTTCCGGACGCTGCCTTACCAAAGAGGATAATGCGGGACAGAAGCGTGTCTGCGTGATAGCGGATACCATGGCAAAGCGTTATTTTGGAGAGAAGAGCCCTATTGGTGAGATTGTGTCTGTGGCAACTTCCGACGGAAGTATCTATGACTTTGCCATAGTGGGGGTTTATGAATATAATCAGGCGCTTTTTGGAAGGGTAGACAATACGGTTGCGGAAAAGGACCGTGTGACGGAGTTGATGATACCGCTGCAGACTTGTTTTAAGCTGCAGGGAGCGGAGCAGACAGGATATGAATATTTCAATCTGCTGCTGACACCTTTAGCGGATGTGGAGCAGGCAACTGTGCATATTCAGAGCTATTTTGACGAGATTTACGCAAATAATCAGAAATTTTATATTTATACCTATAACATGCAGTCTGATATGGGAATGATAAATACGGTGCTCGGCGTCATTACGGTGGCGGTTTCCGGTATTGCAGCAATTTCACTGATTGTAGGCGGTGTGGGTGTTATGAACATCATGTTAGTTTCCATTACCGAGCGGACCAGGGAAATCGGTGTGCGTATGGCACTAGGAGCGAAACGCCGTACCATTAAAATGCAGTTCGTTATTGAGGCGATTGTGCTGTGTCTTATCGGCGGCCTTATCGGCGTATTGATTGGCGTGGGCGTAGGCGCCCTGTTAGGTATGGTGGCGGGCACTGTCATTCAGAGTATGTATGCAGAGTATTCCGATTACATTATTCTTTCGGTACACCCCTCCGGGCAGGCGATTATGCTCTCCCTGTTCTTCTCTATGCTGACGGGCGTTTTCTTCGGATATTATCCGGCAAACAAAGCCTCAAAGATGGAGGTTATCGACGCACTGCGTTACGAATAAAGGCAGAGGTTAAAAGCAGTCCGGCATTGCCGGAAAATAACGGCAGGGAAAGCCGGGAGATATGCAGCAGAATGCAAAACAGGATTGTCGCAGAAAAAAAGGCGGCAATCCTGTTCTTTTTAAGTATAGGAAACGCAATGTTTTTTTGTGTTTCCTATAAAACGGGAAGGAAGCAGTAACAGTTGATTTTCGGCACTGGCAGTGATAAGATAAATAGGCTGTTTCGGGGGGATTTCGGGGATATCCTTTATGGAAAGGAATTTGAGAGAAAATGAAAAAAGGTTTTTCAATCAACGGAAAGGGCAGGAAGTGGTATTTTTTTGCTTATACTCTTTGTTTTGCTGTCATGGCGGCGGCAATCTTTTCTGTTTTTCTTCTATATAAAAAGAGCTTCGTGTGGGTGCCGGACGGTCTGCAGCAGCATTTTAATGCACTGCTTTATTATCGCAGATGGCTGCTTGACATCATACATACACTGACAGCGGAGCACAGGCTTGAGATTCCGCTGTGGGATTTGAGCATTGGCATGGGTTCTGACATTTTGACGACACTGCACTATTATGTGATAGGGGACCCGCTGAATTTACTGTCGGTCTTTGTGCCGGGAGAACAGTACATGGAGGGTTTTTACTGTGGTCTTGTGCTTTTCAGACTGTATTTGGCGGGACTTTCCTTTTCCGCTTATTGCAGGTATCATGGACAGGAACCCTATTGCATGCTGTTAGGGACACTGGTTTATACCTTTTGCTCCTGGTCGATTGTGGCGATGCGCCACCCTTATTTTCTGAATCCCATGATATATCTGCCGTTGATTCTTATCGGGGTAGATAAGATTTATAAAAAAGAGAAACCGTGGCTTTACATTGGCATGTTGGCAGTTTCCACCGTCAGCAGTTTTTATTTTGCCTATATGATTTGTATTTTCGTGGTGGGCTATGCGTTGCTGCGGTATCTGATGATTTTCCGAAAAATAGAGCTAAAAAACGTTTTGAAGTGGGTGGGGAAATTTGTGGGTTATTCCTTAGCGGCTTTAGCGTCGGTTTCCGTGATATTGCTGCCGGTGGTGATGATGACTCTTTCCACCGGGAGAGCAGGGGCGGAGCATGACTTTTCGATACTTTATCCCTTTTCCTACTATCGGAAATTCCTTTCCGGCTTTCTCATCGGGGGAGCCGGATACTGGAGCGAACTGGGGTATACGGGATTGATTTTGGTGGCTGCGATATTTCTTTTGAGCAATCGGAGGAAGTACACCGGGCTTCGGATTGCCTTTGTATTTATGACATTGTTGCTGCTTCTGCCTTACGGCGGGCTGGTGTTAAACGGCGGCGGCTATGTGATTAACCGTTTCGTGTGGGCATATTCCATGTTAGTATCCTTTATTGCCGTGAAAATGTACCCTCAGATTATGGAAATGCAGAAGAAAAAGAGGGTGGAGCTGCTGGTGGCAGGGGGGCTCTATATGTTTCTCTGTCTGGTGATTTGTACCAAAAGCCAGAAACGCTATCTGGTGGCAGCACTGGTGATGTTTGCGGTGCTGCTGGGGCTTATCATCGGCACAAGGAAAAAGACGAAGGAAAAAGCGCTTTATAAGGGAGTTCTCCTGGCGGTGGTAATGGTGGAGCTTGTCTATCAGGGCTGGGTGAAATATGCCCCCTGGGCGGAAGGGTATGTGGAGGAATTTGCAGACAGGGGAGAGGCTTACCACATGCTGACGGATGATGCAGCGGGCAGCCTTGTAAAAAATGCGGCAAAGGACGGCTCGGATACCGTCTGGCGTTATGAGTCCCTACAGGCAGAGGAATGGAAAAATACTGCCATGCAGCTGGGGCTTTATGGGGTTTCCTATTATTTCAGTCTTGCCAATCCCTATATCAACGAGTTCCAGCGGGAAATGTATTTAAACCAGACCAGAGACTTCTGCTACTCCGGCTTAGACGGAAGAACTCTGTTAGACAGGCTGGCGGGAGTAAAATATTTTGTGGTGCCGGAGGAAAATAGGGGGCTTCTTCCTTATGGATATGATACTCTCATTAACCGGGGAACACTGGGAAAGGGAAGCCGGTATGAGGTGGCGGCTGCCGCTTATGAAAGTGATGATGTGCTGCCCCTGGGGTTTGCCAGTGATACCTATATTTCCAGGGAACAGTACGGGAAAATGACGGTGACGGAAAAGCAGCAGGCTCTGCTGCAGGGCATTGTGGTGGAGGACGGCGGGCTGCCGGAGAGCCTTACCCTGGCAGACCCGGTTTTTACCGATGAAAATCTGCCCTGTGAAGTTACAGAGATAAAAGGCGCCCGGTGGGTAGAGGGTGGAATTGCCGTGGAGGAAGAAAATGCCAGGGTGACGATGAAGTTTCACGGGCTGCCGGAGAGTGAAACCTACTTTATCTTTGAAGGGCTTGATTATAAGGGGAACGAGGGGTTAAAGAAGAAACCCCAGAGCCGTCTCCATATCCAGGTCACCTGCGGGGCAGTGTCGAAAAAAATAACATTTTTGACGGACGAAAACAATTTTTACAGCGGGGTGACGGATTTCCTTATTAATACGGGTTACCGGGAAGAAGCGCCGGAGGAGATTACGGTGGAATTTCAGGAGACAGGCACCTACTATTTTGAGGAAATGCGTGTGGCGGCACAGCCTATGGAAGCAGGGCAGGCCGGAGCATTCGTGCAGGAAACGTTAGAGGCTGTCAGCATTGGAACAAATGAGGTGACAGGAGAGATTTCCGTGGACAAAGAAAAACTGCTCTGCCTCACCCTGCCCTACAGCACCGGGTGGGATGCTTATGTGGATGGTGAAGAGACGGAGATTTTGCAGGCAGACACCATGTTTATGGCAATCTTAGTACCGGAGGGCAGCCATGAAATCAGACTGACCTACGGTACGCCTTACCTGAAAGCAGGCGGAGCCCTTAGCCTGATAGGGCTGGGGAGCATCGGCTGTATGGCGGCAGTACCCGTTCTCTGTAAAAAGGTAAGGAAAAAGAAGCCGGTGTATCTTTCGGGAAAAAAGGAATACCGTGCCATAGATTTTGCAAAATTTATCGCAGCCTTTCTTGTGGCGGCAATCCACATTCCGCCCTTAGAGGACTGCAGCCCCTGGCTTTCCCATGAAGTTCAGCAGGTGATATGCCGCATGGCAGTGCCTTTCTTTTTCCTGTGTACGGGTTTTTTTCTGGGCGGAAAGCTTTGTGACAGGGAGCGGACGAAAAGGTATCTGTTCCATATATTAAAAATGTATCTTTTCTGGACGCTGTGCTATTGTCTTCCGATGATAGAGCGTTTCTGGAAAGGGGACAGGACTTTTACGGAAAATGCGGGGGAGATGCTGCGCCGTTTTTTTCTTATCGGTTCTTACATACAGCTTTGGTACCTTCTGGCAACGGCGGTGGCGGCGGTATTGCTGTACGTTTGCGTCTCTGTCTTAAAATGGAGGGACAGGACGCTGATAGCTGCCGTGGTATTTCTTTATGTCATAGGGGTTCTGGGAAATTCCTACCGCCATGCCTTTGATGGGGTTCCTGCCGTGGCAGCGGGGATAAAGTTTTATCAGGCGGGGGTTCTCACCACCAGAAACGGTATCTTTTTCGGCTTTCCCTTTGTGGCGGCGGGATATCTTTTGTGGAAATACCGGGGAAAAATCAGGCAGCATTCCTATGGAGTGTGGACAACGGTATGTTTAGCGGCAATGTTTGGGGAAGAATACCTGGTGAGGAAAGCCTGGGGAGAGGGTTCCCATGATATGTACCTGCTTACCCCGGCAGCAGCGGTCTGTCTGTTTCTGGCCCTTGCGTGGATTTCTCTGCCGGAGCGGACGGACTCCGCGGCGAAGCTTTTGCGCAGGCTGTCCACCTACCTGTTTTTACTGCATATGCTAGTGAATTTCTGGTTGAAAAAAACGCTGTTATGGCAGCAGGCATGGGTGAAATACAGCCCTGTCCATTATGGTATTGTGACGGGTGTCAGCATTCTCCTGGGGCTTGTATTCTGCCTCGTGCAGGACAGGTGGAAGCGTTTGAATAGGGTCAAGTAGGTTTATGAAAAAGCACTTTGGGAGTTAGAATGAGAGACGGAATCCAATCCCATGCTATCGTTCCGTAGTATCGCGCCGTATCAGAATGGGGGTAATGATTTTATGTATTGGTTCTTTTAAAGGAACCGGTTTCCTTTTTTTTCGCTCATTCATCAGTTCTACAAGAAGGCTGACGGCTTCATATGCAATCTTATTGATCTGCTGTCCGACGGTACTGATGGGAATGACAGCTTCTCTGGAAATCGGCGAATCGTCAAAACCGATGATAAGATAGTCATCGGGGAGAGTGCCATATTTTTTTATAAGAAGATTTAAGAAAACATTTGCATGAGTATCATTGGAAATAAAAATCCCTTTTTTCTGACCGGAATAGGAGATTTCCAGTTCTTCTAGTATTTCCCTGAGATTTTTCTCTATAAGCTCATAGGTATTTCCAAAAACTTTATAGATAATTCGGTGGTTCAGATGTTTTTCCTCACAGATATCAAGAAAACCTCTGATACGCCCATAAGAAGGGATTTCCGGGGGAGTAGGCGAATTAATATGGATGAGAATGTCACAATTATGCGTAGCAAGCAGGCTGGTTGCCTGAACACCACCCATGTAGTTGTCAGTGTTGACACTGCACACATATTGATCCTCCCGTTCAATGGTTACCACGGGAATTCCTGAATCGGCAAGTTCTCTGGATGGAATTGTAAAGCTTAAAATAATCAGCCCTTCGATATGGTAGGCAAGAAGCTCCTGAATATATTGCCGTTCCGATGCCTCGTGCTCGTTTCCGATAAAAACGAGAAATTTATAGCCAAATTGTTCATAGGTAAGCAGAATTTGATTCAGCATTTCAGAGTAGTAGTGATTCATTAAGTTTGGGATGATGATGCCGATAAACTCTGTTTTTCCGTTTGCGAGAATCCGCGCCACTTTATTTTCTTTGTAATCTAAATCCGACAGTGCTTTTGAGATGATTTCCTGATTTTCCAAAGTCAGGGAATCGGGATTGTTAAAATATCTGGAAATGGTTGTTTTGGAAAAGCCTGTATATTTTGCAATATCATCAAATGTCACATTCTTTTTTTGTCTCATCACATTATTGTCCTTTTTATGGAAGTTTGATTCGGAAGGATGTCGGTGGCAAAAGAGTGTTCCGTTATCGAAGGATTTTTTGCCTTGACATCATAGAAAAAGTATAGCAGAAATTTGTTGGGAGTACAAGGAGTAAGCGGTTAAGTAACCGGTTTTGTTAAAGCTGTATAAATATTGGTGTCAAAAATCGGGAAGTATTCACAAAGTGATAGAATGTAGTTGACGGACATTGGTTTGAGTGATAAGATAAAACCATAAAGTAACCGGTTACTTTACCGGTTACACAAAAGGCAAAACAGAAAAAATAATGAGGAGGAGAGCTTCATGAAAAAGAAAGTAACGGCGGAAATCATTGCCTCGGCACTTACGGTTACACTTGCAGCCACAACCTTGACGGGATGTCGGTTTGGATTTGCAAGCGACCCGGATGATCCTAATGAGGTAGAAGAGGAAATAACGATTGACACTTCAACAGACACATTCCGGTATGACACCGATTTAAATGGGACGAATATAACACTGTTGAATTCCAAGGCGGAGATACAGGTTGCACTGGAAAAAATGGCAGCTGTGTTTGAAGAAAAATCGGGCATTCATGTAGAGGTTATGCCGGTTACGGACGGAGATTCCCCATACACAAAGGTAGTAAGTCTTTACAATTCCGGAAATCCGCCGACACTGTCTATTCTGGATACTACAGACGTTATTGCACTGGCAGAGGAAAAGGCGGAGGATTTGACCGAAGAAGCCTGGACAGAGGAGACAGAAGGATATCTGACGGAAGTGAATGGAAGAATCTATAGCTTCCCATTGTGTATTGAGGGAAGGGGTCTTATTTATAATAAAAAGGTAATAGAAGAGGCATTGGGCGAAACATTTGATCCTTCTTCCATTAGGACACAGGATGATTTGGTAGAGATTTTGGACAGGCTTGTGGCGGCAGGCATCGAAAAACCAGTGTCGGTGGCAAAAGAGGACTGGTCTTTAGGGGCACATCAGTTGCAGTACGTTTATGAAACATATGACGGAACAACGGAAGGTGCACAGGAAATGATAGAGCAGATTAAATCCGGAAAACTGGATTTGAGAGAATATAACCGCATGTCCGGATTTCTCAATATGTTTGATATATTGAAAAAGTACAATGTGGCAAAGGGCGACCCGCTGGGAGCGGATTATGACGAAATGGCCATTGACTTGGCAGACGGAAAGACGGCATTCTGGCTGAACGGAAACTGGGCATGGCCCAATCTTGAGGAAGCGGGAGCGAAGAAAGAGGATGAATATGGCTTTTTACCATATTTTATGAGTAATGATGAAACGGACTTTGCGAATCAGATGATTCAGGGGTCGCCCTCAAAGCAGGTGATGCTGGACGGACAGATGGCGTCTGAAACAGAAAAAGCCGCGGCAAAAGAGTTTTTAAACTGGATTGTGTACAGTGAAATCGGACAGCAGATGTTGGTAAAGACCTGTAATTTAATTCCGCCGTTTCAAAATAATCCATATGAGCCGGAGGATCCGTTAAGCAGGGATATTTATGAGCATGTTCAGGAAAGCAGCGCCTTCAACGCTTCTGCAATTGTACCTAATGATCACTGGTCCGTACTGGGCAGTGCAATGCAGAAATATCTGGCAGATAGATGCGACAGAGAGGAATTAATAGAAGTCATAGAAAAATATTGGGCAGAACAGGAATAGGAAGGAGGGTAAAATTATGAATTTAAAAAATAAAGGAAAAGATTTCTGTATCTTTGCGCTGCCGGGAATGTTTTGTTTCTTTGCAGTTGTGATCATACCATTTATTTATGGGGTATATCTGACATTTACCGATTGGAACGGGGTATCGCAGACAAAGAATTTTATCGGCCCTAAGAATTTTGCGGGCGTTTTGCAGGACAGTCAGTTCTGGTCATCTCTGCTGCTGACTTTTAAATATGTCATTGTAGTTGTGATACTGGTAAATGTGATTGCATTTGCAATAGCTTATCTTTTGACAAGAGGAATTAAGGGACAGAACTTCTTTCGGGCAGGTTTTTTTACACCGAATCTGATTGGAGGAATTGTACTCGGATATATCTGGCAGTTTGTTTTTTCGAGAGTGTTTGTGAGTGTCGGAGAAAGCACCGGCTGGAAATTATTTGAGATTTCGTGGCTTTCGGATCCGGACAAGGCATTTGCCGCGCTGGTATTGGTATCTGTGTGGCAGCTATCGGGATATATGATCCTGATTTATGTAGCTGGTTTTATGGGACTGAGTGAGGATGTTATGGAGGCAGCCAGCATTGACGGAGCAGCAGGGTGGGTGAAATTGAAAAATATTATATTGCCTCTTATGATGTCATCTATAACAATCTGTCTTTTCCTTACGCTGTCACGGGCATTTATGGTGTATGATGTAAATCTGTCACTGACATCCGGCGGCCCTTACGGCACAACGGAGATGGCTGCCATGCACGTATATGAAAAGGCATTTACATCCAGACAGTTTGGCGTAGGACAGGCGGAGGCATTTATCTTATTCCTTGTTGTGGCATGTATCAGCGGCCTTCAGGTATATCTGACCAAAAAACAGGAGGTAGAAGCATAATGAAACAGACAATGACTGGTGGAAATAAAAGAAAAATCGCAAATGTACTGGCAATGGCCGGACTGGTTCTTATTTTTATCGCATATATGTTTCCGTTTCTGATGGTAGTCATTAACTCATTGAAGCAGAAACGGGATATCATCAAGAGCCCGTTTTCTTGGCTATATACCATCAAGGGACTTTCCTTTGACAACTTTGTAAAAGCCTTTACGCAGATGGATTTTCTGAATGCCTTTAAAAACTCCTTGATTGTAACGGCTTCGGCAACCATACTTGTAACTTTGCTTGCATCCATGCTTGCCTACTATATTGTACGGAATAAAAACACTATTTCTAAGGTTACATTTGCATTGATGGTGGCATCTATGATTATTCCCTTTCAGGCTATCATGATTCCACTGGTAAGCATATATGGCGGCACATTGAATGTATTAAACCACAGACTTACATTGATTTTCATGCACACCGGTTTTTCCATGGCAATGTCAGTGTTCATGTTCCATGGATTTATTAAGGGGAATGTACCGATTGCGTTAGAAGAAGCGGCTTATCTGGAAGGCTGTACACATTCGCAGACCTTTTTTAAGATTGTACTGCCCTTATTAAAGCCGATTATTTCAACCATGGTAATTTTGAACTCACTGGCATTCTGGAATGACTTTTTGCTGCCTTCGCTGGTTCTGACAGATAAAAAGCTCTTAACACTGCCGCTTTCTACATATAGTTTCTATGGAACATATTCTGCAGATTATGGTACGATTATGGCAGGACTTCTGCTGTGTGTACTGCCGATTTTAATTCTTTATATGGTACTTCAGAAGCAGATTATCGGCGGAGTTGTCGCAGGCGCGGTGAAATAGATACAAGGAACGGAGGGAGGCTGAGGAACATGGACAAAAATAAAATACATTTGAAGGCACCGGGGAATTGGATCAACGACCCCAATGGTTTTATCTATTATAAAGGAAATTATCATTTATTCTATCAATATTTCCCCTATGCGCCGAGATGGGGAACCATGCACTGGGGACATGCCGTGAGCAAAGACCTGGTAAACTGGGAGCATCAGGGAGTTGCGGTTTTTCCTACCAAATATGAGGACCAGAACGGCTGTTTTTCGGGCAGTGCCATAGAGCGGGATGGCAGGCTGTATCTCTATTACACCGGGGTTCATTATAACAAAATAAATCCGGAGGATATTCATCAATGTCTGAATGATGAGTTTGAGTCTTCACAGATCATGATTACATCGGAGGACGGGATTCATTTTGACAATTTTCATGGGAAAAAAGTGATTGTACCTCCGATAACGGATGAAAAGGTCGGGGACAGAACCCATGCAAGAGATCCGAAAGTATGGCGGGGAAAAGATGCCTGGTATATGGTACTGGGCAGTAAAACTCCTGATAACAGGGGAAAATTGATTTTTTATAAAAGTGAAGATTTATATGATTGGGAACCAATCAATACGGCATCGAAGGAAAGCGGATTTGGCTGGATGTGGGAGTGTCCCGATTATTTTGAAACGGAAGGCGGAAAAGTGCTTATCATTTCCCCCATGGGCTTTAGGAAAGAAGCAGGGCTGGAAGAAAATCATACCATCTGTATGTTGGCAGCTTTTGAGGAAGCAGCTTGCAGGATGGAAATGCCGGAAACGTATCAATATCTGGATTACGGACTGGACTTATATGCACCGCAGTCCACCGAGGATGAAGAGGGAAGAAGAGTTCTGGCAGCATGGCTTCGTATGCCGGAGGCAGTGAATGGAAAATGGTGCGGGATGTTCTGTATTCCAAGGGTAGTGGAAGTAAAGGATGGACATATTTATTTCCGAGTGCATCCCAATATTGAAAAAATGTATACCCGGCGGATTTCCCATGCATCACAGGCCGACAGTGCAGGATATAAAGTCAGCTTTGAAATAGGGGACGGGGAAACGGTAAACATCGGCGGATACAAAATTTCACGAAGAGGCAGGCAGATTTGTACGGACCGGCAAGGGGTATTCCCGGAGCATACAAATTTCAGAATGCAGTGTGCGACTCCGGAAGTAAAAGAAGGATTTCATCTTGATGTTTACGTGGATTCAAATCTCATCGAGGTTTTTGTAAATAATGGTGAATATGTTATCAGCAATACCGTTTATGGTTTGACGAGGGAAATCCGGGCAGAAGAAACGGAAAAGTTACAGATAGATACATTGGAATAACAGCCCTGGAGGGTTGAAGGAGGGAATATGAAAACATATGATGTAGTGGCATTGGGAGAATTGCTGGTTGACTTTACGGAAAGCGGGGTAAGTCCCCAGGGAAATCCGCTGCTGGAAGCCAATCCGGGGGGAGCGCCCTGTAATGTTCTCGCAATGCTGAACAATTTGGGAAAGAAAACAGCATTTATAGGAAAAGTGGGACAGGATTCCTTTGGCAGAATGCTTGGGGAGGCGGTAAAGGAGAGCGGTACGGATGTGACGAATCTTGTAATGGATGAAAAAGTACCCACTACCCTGGCATTTGTGCATACCCTGTCGGATGGTGACCGTGATTTCAGCTTTTACCGGAATCCGGGGGCAGATATGATGCTGAAGAAGGAAGAAATCATGGAAGAAGTGATTGAGGGCGGGAAGATATTTCATTTTGGCACACTGTCTTCTACGCACCCGGGGGTCCGGGAGGCAACCCGGTATGCAGTCAAAGCGGCAAAGGAGCATGGTCTTCTGATTTCCTTTGACCCCAATTTAAGGGAACCGTTATGGGACACATTAGAGGATGCAAGAAAAGAAATTGCATACGGACTTTCCCAATGTGATATTTTAAAAATTTCGGATAATGAGCTGGAGTTTATGACGGGAACGAAGGATTACACGGAGGGAGTGGCGATTCTACGGGAAAGCTATTCCATTCCCCTTATTTTTGTGACGATGGGTAGAGACGGAAGCAGAGCTTACTATAAAGATATGGTGGTGGAAGCAAAGCCTTTTTTACAGAAGAATACAGTTGAGACAACCGGAGCAGGAGATACCTTTGAGGGCTGTGCCCTGAATTATATTTTAGAGCACGGATTGGCAGAATTGTCAGAAGCAGAGCTAAGGGAGCTTCTTATTTTTGCCAATGCGGCAGCTTCTATTATCACTACCAGAAAAGGAGCTTTAAAGGTAATGCCGAAAGAGGAGGAAATCAGAAAACTGGCAGAGGAGAGAAGCTGAGAGGCGAAAAAAGAGGAAAGGATAGATTGAAAATGGCAAAAGCAGAGGATATTTTTCAAAAAAGATTAGAAAAGCACCATGATGAACTGAGATGGCTTTACATGGAATTGTATCAAAATGATTCTATGTTTGCTGAGTTGTGTACAAATATGTATCAATACTATATGAATCGCAGGCAGCAGCTGAAAATGCGGGATGAACAGAGAGAGAAGAATCCGGACTGGTTCAGACAGAATGATATGCTGGGCATGATGCTGTATATTGATAATTTTGCGGGGAATTTGAAAGAAATGCAAAAAAAGCTTTCCTATCTGGCTTCCTGTAACGTAAATTGCATTCATCTGATGCCTTTTTTGGACTCTCCGAAAGGGCGGTCTGACGGAGGATATGCCGTGGCAGATTTTCGCAAGGTAAGACCGGATCTTGGGACAATGGAAGATTTGGCAAAGCTGGCGGATATGTGTCACAAGAAAGATATAAATCTCTGTATGGACTTTGTGATGAACCACACTTCAGAGGAACATGAGTGGGCGATTCGTGCAAGACGGGGAGAGGGTGAGTATATGAGCCGGTATTTTTTCTACGACAATGATGAAATTCCGGCCAAATACGAAACCACCGTTCCACAGGTGTTTCCCACTACGGCACCGGGAAATTTCACATATCTGCCTGAAATTGGATATTATGTTATGACAACATTTTATCCCTATCAATGGGATTTGAATTACAGGAATCCCAGAGTGTTTAATGAAATGATGTATCAGTTTCTGTTCTTTGCGAATCAGGGAATGGATATTATCCGCATAGACGCAGTTCCCTATATCTGGAAAGAATTGGGAACAAAATGCCGGAATCTTCCCGAGGTGCATACGATTGTGCGTATGATGCGCATGATAGGCGAGATTGTTTGCCCTAGTGTGCTGCTGTTAGGAGAAGTAGTGATGGAACCGGAAAAAGTAGTTCCGTATTTCGGAACCATAGAGAAGCCGGAGTGCCATATGCTTTATAATGTAACTACTATGGCAACTACATGGAACTGCGTGGCAACAAAAGACATACGTCTATTGAAGCGTCAGATGGACATTGTGAACAATCTGCCAAAAGAATATACCTTTTTGAATTATCTCCGCTGTCATGATGATATTGGCTGGGGATTGGATTATTCCGTCTTACAGCAGTGGGGAATGGAGGAAATACCCCATAAGCGTTTTTTGAATGATTATTTCACGGGCAAAACAGAAAACAGCGTCAGCCGGGGAGAACTATATAATGAGGATCCCATCACTCAGGATGCAAGATTTTGCGGCACTACTGCCTCTATGTGCGGAATAGAGAGTGCCCGGCTTGAAAATGATTTGTCTAAGATAGATAAGGCAGTGGAGCTGGATGTTATGCTTCATGCGTATATGCTGGCCCAGTCAGGGATACCTATGCTCTACAGCGGTGACGAAATTGCCCAGCTTAATGATTATAGATATAAAGAGAATCCGGATAAGGCAGGGGATTCCCGTTATATTCATCGCGGTAAATTTCAGTGGGATCTGGCAGAGAAAAGAAAAGAGAGCACAAGTGTACAGGGGAAAGTGTTCTGGGCTCTTGACAAACTTGAAACTATCCGCAGAAAAGAAGCTGTTTTTCAGGCATCCGCTAATGTCTATACCTATGATGTACATAACGATTCTGTTCTTTGTATTATGAGAGAAAATGGGAGTGATGTATTTTTTGGAATATTTAATTTTAGTGACAGAGAAGAAACCGCATGGATTCAGGAGGACGGCATTTTTACAGATCTGATGGCAGGCGGGAAAATCGAAGTAAAAAATATAACACTTCCCGGGTATGGTTTCCGTTGGACAAAGGGAGAGAAGAAGCTTCCTAAATAAAATAATTTTCACTGAATAAATATGCCTGACCTGGCTGACTGCATCAGACAGGTCAGGCGTATTGATATACAAATCATTCTATCCTTAAATCTAATTATTAAAAATGTATAAATTCCGCAATTTTTCCTAAATTCCCTGTTGACAAAGAATACCACCAGTGCTATCTTAAGTACATAGATGTTAGCACTCCACAACAACGAGTGCTAACAAAAGAAGATGGAGGACGGAATGGACGAATTCGAATTAGATGAACGAAAAACGAAAATTCTAAATGCCATTATCCGAACTTACTTAGAGACAGGGGAGCCGGTGGGCTCACGAACCATTTCAAAGTACACGGATTTGAATTTAAGTTCTGCCACCATCCGAAACGAGATGGCAGACTTAGAGGAGTTAGGGTATATCTTACAGCCCCACACCTCAGCAGGACGTATTCCCTCCGATAAGGGTTACCGCTTTTATGTGGATCATCTGATGGCGGACAAGGAACGGGAAGTGGACGAGATGAAGAACTTTGTCATTGAGCACACCGAAAAGATGGAGCAGGTATTACAGCAGGTGGCAAAAATCCTTGCTAAAAATACCAACTATGCAACCATGGTGACAGCGCCCACCTACCACAAAAATAAAGTAAAATTTATTCAGCTTTCCCACATGGACGACGAGCAGATACTTGCCACCATAGTCACTCAGGGAAATCTGGTAAAGAATAAAATCATTCCGGTGGAAGAGCCCATAGACAACGAGACGATGTTAAAGCTGAATTTTCTTTTAAACGCCAATCTGAACGGTCTGGCATTAGAGGAAATCAATTTGGCCACCATAGCAAAGTTAAAGGAACAGGCAGGCATTCACAGCAACATTATCAGCAATGTGCTTGATACCGTGGCAGAAACCATGGGGCAGGAAGAGGATATCCGCATTTACACTAGCGGAACCACAAATTTTTTCAAATATCCGGAATTGAGCGACTCCGAGAAGGCAAGCGAATTGATTTCCACCTTTGAGGAAAAGCAGCAGTTAGCCAGTCTGGTCACTGAAAACCTGTTGAATGAGGAAAAGACAGGGATTCAGGTTTATATAGGAAATGAAAGCCCCATTCAGACCATGAAGGATTGCAGTGTTGTCACCGCAACCTATGAATTAGGGGAAGGCATACGGGGAACGATAGGAATTGTCGGACCAAAACGTATGGATTATGAGAAAGTAATGGATAACCTAAAGACCTTGAAGAGTTCCTTAGATGGAATTTTAGATAAGTCGAAGGAAGAGACATAGAAAGGCGGTTTATAGATGGCAGAGAATAAAGAAGAAATTTTAGAAGAAGAAAATGATATAGAGACAGCAGCAGAGAATGTGGCAGAAGAAACCACAGAGGCAGCGGAGGAAAACAGCGCAGAGGAAACAACAGAGGAAAACAGCGCAGAGGAAACAGCGGAGGAGGTTTCCGGGGAAGCCGGGGAGGAAGAAACCTCCGGGGAAACGGCAGAAGCGGCTGCCGGGGATAAGGATGGCAGTGCCAGGAAAGGCTTTTTCAAAAAGAAAAAAGACAAAAAGGATGAGCAGATAGAAGAACTCACCGACCAGGTAAAACGCCAGATGGCGGAGTTCGATAACTTCCGGAAACGTACCGAAAAAGAAAAGACACAGATGTACGACATGGGAGCGAGAAGCATCGTTGAAAAAATCCTTCCGGTGATTGACAATTTTGAGCGGGGGCTTGCAGGAGTGTCGGAGGAACAGAAAGAGGACGCTTTTGTGGTGGGAATGGATAAGATTTACCGCCAGATGCTCACCGAGTTAGAGACCATCGGAGTAACACCGATTGAGGCGTTGGGCAAAGAGTTTGATCCGGAATACCACAATGCAGTCATGCAGGTGGAGAGTGAGGAATTTGAGTCTGGCGTGGTGGCACAGGAATTACAGAAAGGCTATATGTACAAGGACAGCGTGGTAAGACACAGTATGGTGGCAGTCGTATCTTAGTATGGCGGCAAAGGTTCAGACATAAAGGTCTGGAGACAGATTTTTATAACACATAAATTAGTTTATTAATTTCATTTCTTAGAATGAGGAGGAATAAATCATGGGAAAGATCATTGGTATTGACTTAGGAACAACAAACAGCTGTGTAGCAGTTATGGAAGGTGGAAAACCTACCGTTATCGCAAATCAGGAGGGCGCAAGAACGACACCGTCCATCGTTGCATTCACAAAGACAGGCGAGAGATTAGTAGGTGAGCCGGCAAAACGTCAGGCAGTAACCAACGCAGAGAAAACCATCGCGTCCATTAAGAGACATATGGGAACAGACTATAAAGTAGCCATCGACGACAAACAGTATTCTCCGCAGCAGATATCCGCTATGGTGCTCCAGAAATTAAAAGCAGACGCAGAGGGCTATTTAGGAGAGAAAGTAACTGAGGCTGTTATCACTGTTCCGGCATATTTTAACGACGCTCAGCGTCAGGCAACCAAGGACGCAGGTAAGATCGCAGGCCTTGATGTAAAACGTATCATCAACGAGCCGACAGCAGCAGCATTAGCTTACGGCCTTGACAATGAAAAAGAGCAGAAAATCATGGTATACGACTTAGGCGGCGGTACCTTCGATGTTTCCATCATTGAGATTGGTGACGGCGTTATCGAAGTATTAGCCACCAACGGTGATACACGCTTAGGCGGTGATGATTTTGACAATAAGATTACCCAGTGGATGATTGACGAGTTCAAGAAAGCAGAGGGTGTTGACCTTTCTAACGATAAGATGGCGTTGCAGAGATTAAAAGAGGCTGCTGAGAAGGCAAAGAAAGAGTTATCCTCCGCAACCACAACCAACATCAACCTTCCGTTTATCACAGCAACGGCAGAGGGACCGAAGCATTTCGATATGAACCTCACCAGAGCAAAATTTGATGAGTTGACACATGACTTAGTAGAGAAAACTGCAATTCCGGTTCAGAACGCTATGAAAGACGCAGGCTTAACCAACGCAGATTTAGGTCAGGTATTATTAGTCGGCGGATCTACCCGTATTCCGGCAGTACAGGATAAGGTAAGACAGCTGACAGGCAAAGAGCCAAGCAAATCCTTAAACCCGGATGAATGTGTAGCAATCGGTGCTTCTATCCAGGGCGGTAAATTAGCAGGAGATGCAGGTGCAGGTGAAATCTTACTTCTTGACGTTACTCCACTGTCCTTATCTATCGAGACCATGGGCGGTGTAGCAACCAGATTAATCGAGAGAAATACAACCATTCCTACCAAGAAGAGCCAGATTTTCTCCACTGCGGCAGATAACCAGACTGCAGTTGATATCAACGTTGTACAGGGTGAGAGACAGTTTGCAAGAGATAACAAATCCCTTGGACAGTTCCGCTTAGACGGTATTCCGCCAGCACGCCGCGGTGTACCTCAGATTGAGGTTACCTTCGATATCGATGCAAACGGTATTGTAAATGTTTCCGCAAAGGATTTAGGAACAGGAAAAGAGCAGCATATCACCATCACGGCAGGTTCTAATATGTCTGATGACGAAATCGATAAGGCAGTCAGAGAGGCAGCAGAGTACGAGGCACAGGATAAGAAGAGAAAAGAAGCCATCGACGCAAGAAACGATGCAGACTCTTTCGCATTCCAGACACAGCAGGCATTAGATCAGGTAGGGGACAACATCGACGCAGCAGACAAATCTGCAGTTGAGGCAGATATTGCAGCAGTCAGAAGCTTCTTAGACGCACACCAGAATGCAGAGGAGATGACAGAAGCGGATGTAACAGAACTGAAATCCCTGCAGGAGAAATTAACCCAGAGTGCACAGAAGGTATTTGCAAAAATGTATGAGCAGACCCAGGGTGCAGGTGCAGCAGGCGCAGGCCCGGATATGAGCAACATGGGAGGAGCAGGTACACAGGCAGGCGGAGCTGATGACGACGTGGTTGATGCAGACTACAAAGAGGTTTAAAAACAGCTTATGATATACTTCCGGTGACAGTATCAGGAAGGAGACAAACGGGGGTTCCGGGTGAAAATTCGGGAACCCCTGTATGCAGTTTATTTGAATGTAGGACGGAAAGAGGAATCAGTTATGGCGGATAAGAGAGATTATTACGAGGTTTTAGGGGTAAGTAAAACCGCATCGGATGATGAGATTAAGAAAGCCTTCCGTGCAATGGCAAAAAAATATCATCCCGACATGCACCCGGGAGATAAAGAGGCGGAGGAAAAATTCAAAGAAGCTCAGGAGGCTTATGCGGTCTTAAGTGACGCGGAAAAGAGACGGCAGTACGACCAGTTCGGCCATGCAGCCTTTGACGGCACAGGAGGCGGTGCAGGCGGCTTTGATTTCTCCGGCATGGATATGGGAGACATTTTCGGAGATATTTTCGGAGATTTCTTTGGCGGTGGTTCGAGAAGAAGAACCAACGACGGTCCGATGAAGGGGCAGAATTTGCGCACCAGCATCCGCATTACCTTTGAGGAGGCGGTGTTCGGTTGTGAAAAAGAAATCGAGATGGTGCTTAAGGATGAGTGTAAGACCTGTCATGGAAACGGTGCAAAACAGGGGACTTCGCCGGAAACCTGCCCAAAGTGCGGCGGAAAAGGAAAGGTAGTCTTTACCCAGCAGTCTTTCTTCGGTACCGTGCAGAATGTCCAGAGCTGTCCCGACTGTAACGGAACCGGAAAAATTGTCAAAGAAAAATGTCCGGACTGCCGCGGCACAGGTTATATTGCCAGCAAGAAGAAAATCAAAGTATCCATTCCGGCGGGAATTGACAACGGACAGAGTGTACGTATCCGTGAAAAAGGCGAGCCGGGGGTAAACGGCGGTCCCAGGGGAGATCTGCTGGTGGAGGTTGTGGTGTCAAGACACCCACAGTTCCAGCGTCAGGATATGAATATCTATTCCACCGCACCCATTTCCTATGCCCAGGCGGCATTGGGCGGTGAAATCCGTATCAGTACGGTAGACGGGGATGTACTTTACGAAGTAAAACCGGGCACACAGACCGATACCCGTATCCGTCTAAAGGGCAAGGGAGTTCCGTCCCTGCGGAATAAATCCGTTCGGGGCGACCAATACGTCACGCTGGTGGTACAGGTTCCTACAGGATTGAGCAGTGAAGCGAAGGAGGCTCTTCGCAAATTTGATGAACTGACCGGAGGCTCCCTGAATAAGGGCGGCAGCGGCGAAGGTACAGCGGAGAAGCCGAAGAAAAAGAAAGGCTTTATGGATAAGATGAAAGAAGCCTTAGATGATATTTAAACTGCCATATTTCTAATACCTAGTACCTATTACCTATTGAGGGCGGATACTAAATGTAGTATCATGTCGATAAATGGTGAAAAATTTCAACCAGATATTGTGTTTCTTGATAGGTGAATCCCATAGAGCAAAAGGAATGGGATGTTTTTGTAGGAATTAAGGAGTGTGTGCGATGAGCCAGTCGGCTGTAAAAGGCAGCAATGCGAAGGTAGTATTTCAGCAGTGGCGTTTTAAGCAGGAGATAAAACTAGAACATCAGAAACAGGAACTGCAGGAAGAAAGAAGGGAGCTTGAAAAAGCCCGGAGGGAGTTTGAGCGGGAGAAAAGAGAATATACCATCTGGAAGAAATCAGAAGACGGAAGGCTGAAAAACGAGAGCAAGCTTTTTCAGATGAAGTGGAAGATTTTAGAGGAAGAGTTAAGAAAGTTAGCGGATGAGAAACAGCAGGTGGAAAAACAGAGGAACTTCTACCGCTTTGTAGAAGAACACGAGAAAAAAAGCCAGGCGAAAATTCCAGAAAACGGCAGCAAGGCAGAGATGTTTTTCGTGGGCGTCGGCAACGAACACGCTTTAAAACGCCGGTATAAAGATCTCATTAAAATTTATCATCCCGATAATTTAAACGGCGACACCGGGACATTGCAGGAGATTAACAGAGAGTACGACAGATTAAAAGCAATATACCAATAAAAACACCGCATTTAAGAAAAATCTTAAATGCGGTGTTTTTATGCACACGGGTGCGGAGTAGAGGGATAAATCAGATGCGCTTCGTCAATGCAGTAAAGCACATTTTCTAAGTAGCGGCGGGCGAGGTAGTTTGCCATGCCCAGATTCATATCTAAATAGTTGCCGCAGTCCTTCGGCGACGCTCCCGGCACCTCATCCTTGAAATCCCGGATAAACTCAAACATTTCAATCATCAAATCCACGATGTCCTTTGACTCGTAATCTCCGGCAAGCAGCAGATAAAATCCGGTGCGGCAGCCCATAGGCCCGAAATAGATGGTTTTATCCTTAAACTGCGGGTGGTTGCGCAGAAAGGTGGCGGCGAGATGTTCAATGGTGTGCATTTCCGCCGTGTTCATCACCGGCTCATCGTTGGGGGAAGTCATGCGCAGATCAAAGGTTGTGATGACCTCGGAACCCACCGTATCTTTTCTGGAAACGTAGACACCGGGCTGTAATTTGATGTGGTCTATGGTGAAGCTTGCAATTTTTTCCATGGAAACCTCCTGAAATTGAAATTTTATTTTTGTGACTATGCCTTTCTGTAAAGGGAAAGCAACTGTCAAAATTTATTGTAGACGATAAAATCACAACATGCAAGGGTAAAAAAGCGCAGGTGGGATAAAATGTGAAAAATCCCATAGCGTTTCTGCCATCCGGTGTTGACGAAGACCGCATTGCGGTGATAGGATAAGGCATATTAGAAATAAGGCAGGTACAAAATGCAGAAATATGATTTTAAAACACAGCCCTCTATTTTAATACAGGGAGCGATGGATACGGAAACGGAATATCTGATTGAAAAATTAGAGGGACGGGAAAAAATCACTCTTGGGAACTGGGAATTTCATACCGGGTTCCTGGGAAAATACAGGGAGCCGGTGATTATCTCAAAAACTTATCAGGGTATGGTAAACGCAGCGGCAGCCAGCAGCCTCGCCCTGGCATGTTTTTCTCCGAAAACGGTGATCAATCAGGGGATTGCGGGGGGACATGATACCTCTTTTCACAGAGGAGATGTTGTGATAGGGGAAAAGGTAGTTCCCATGGGAGCGATGGTGCGCAGATACGCTCCCCATGGAGCAGGCATCAGCGAGACGGATTTTGAACCGCTGCCCATTGAAATTTTTGACAAAGGTTTGGGAAAAACCAGAAAAGTGGTGGATTTTCCCTGTGATGAAAGGCTTATCGCCATAGCAGAGCAGATGGAAGCAGGGCTTACAGCGGGGCGGGGCGTGTTAGGCTCGGCAGACGAGTGGAATAACCAGATAGACAGGATAGCCCTGCTTCGGGAACGGTATCACACAACGGCGGAGGATATGGAGTCGGCGGCTCCCGCAGAATTATGCCTCTCCTATGGGATCCCTTTTATCGCAATCCGGATTCTGTCCAATTCCGTTGTAAACGGAGAGGAATTTGACGAGTCCGTGGGCTTAGAGGGACAAAAATTTGTGCTGCGGTTTGTGGAGGCATTGCAGGGCCTATGAAAAAAAGAATAGGGCAGTGCATCAGGAAAAGGGCGGGCAGGGGGCTTACATTAGCGGCGGCAATGTTGTTACTGATGTCCGGCAGCGTGCAGGCAGCGGAATGGGAGCCTGTAACCATAGATTTTACAGAAGAGGAAAAGGAATTTATTGAAAATTCCGGGGAAGTTACGGTTGCCTTTATTCCCGACCGGGCGCCGCTTTCGAACATAGACCAGAAAGGGGAAATCACCGGAATTACCGTAGATATCCTTAACATGATAGAAAAACGCAGCAACATTCATTTCCGGTATGAAATGATGCCCTCGGGAATGCGGGTGGTGGAATATATAGAGCAGCACCCGGAGCAGCTGGTGGCGGGGGTGCTTTCCGACAGCAGGGAGTTTGTGGACGAAAAATATCTGCTGACGGACGATATCTATTCCGATGATGTGGCGTTAGTGTGCAAGGCGGGCATTGACTACGAAATAGATGCAAAGGATGGCAGCTACCAGCTGGCGATTCCCAAAAATTATGCCACCTTTGAGCATTATGTAAAGGAGCAGTTTTCCCAGTTTGAGGTCGTTATGGTGGATTCTACGTTAGAGTGTATCCGGATGGTGGAAAACGGGGAGGTGGATGTGGCGGCGCAGAATGTGAGGGTGCTAGAGCCCCTTCTTTCAGATCCGCATTTTGAAGATATTACCGTGCTGCCTACCTTTTTTATGAGGGAAAATACAGCCATTGTCTCCGGGGTTTCGGAAGACCATCAGATTCTCACCGGAATTTTAAATAAATGTATCGCCACGATTTCCGAAACAGAAATTTCCCAGTTTACTGTGGATCATACGGTGGCAAGTGTGTACCGCATGACGTTCTCGGATGTGCTGTACCAGTTCCGTTACCCTTTTATTGCCATTGGAGTGCTAGTCTTAACACTGCTTGCCCTGATGGGGGCGTTTCAGGTATCGAAAAAGCAAAGTTTTGTACTTCTGGAAGAAAAGAATAAAGAACTGGCGGAGGCGGTGGAGCAGGCAGAACGTGCCAATGCGGCAAAAAGCGAATTTCTGGCAAGGATGAGCCACGAAATCCGTACGCCGATGAATACCATAGTGACGTTGACAGAACTGGCAAAGGAACAGCAGGCGCAGCCGCAAAAGTTAAAAGAGGATTTAGAAAAAATTCAGGTATCTTCCAAACTGCTGTTAAATATTATCAATGACGTTCTTGATATGTCTGCCATAGAACTGCACAAAATGAAAACCGCCAAAAAGCTTTTTGACATGCAGGAGCTGATTGGTTCCATTGCCACGGTTTATGAGTCGGAATGCAGGCAGAAGCATATCACATTCGGCTTAGAGATGAAAATGGCGGATGGGTATGTGTTGGGAGATGCCATCAGGGTGCAGCAGATTATTATGAATCTGCTTTCCAATGCCTATAAATTTACGCCGGAGGAGGGTGAAATCAGGGTTATGGTAAAGGAGATTCCCACGGAGAAAAAAAATGAGGCCTATTACAAATTCGAGGTCAGCGATAACGGTGAGGGAATCACGGAGGAAATGCAGCAGAGGTTGTTTCTGCCCTTTGAGCAGGAGCGGGCAGATACCTATCACAAATATGGAGGCAGCGGCTTGGGGCTTGCTATTGTAAAAAATTTAGTGGAGCTGATGAAGGGAACCATTGCCTGTGAATCCCGGAAGGGGGAGGGCACAGTATTTACGGTGATACTGCCGTTTGAACTTGCTTTGGAGGAAACTTCCAAAGAGGAAAAGAAGGGGGAGGACAAGCAGGTAGAAGTCGAGAAAAAACAGTATGATTTTGGAGGCAAAACCGTACTTTTGGCAGAAGATACGGAGATGAATGCGGATATCACCAGAGATTTGTTAGAGCTGGTTCATTTAAAAACTGTCTGGGCACGGGACGGGGAAACAGCGGTAAGGCTGTTTGAAGCCTCCGCCCCGGGAGAAATAGCAGCGGTGCTGATGGATATCCATATGCCGAAAATGAGCGGTTATGAGGCGGCCCGGGCAATCCGCTCCATGGAGCGCCCCGACGCTGCGGAAGTACCGATTTTTGCCATGACGGCGAATGCTTTTGAGGAAGATATTAAAAAATCGCAAAATGCAGGTATGAATGAGCATATTGCAAAGCCGGTGGATATTTATCTGCTGTATGCACTTCTTGCAAAATTTTTGCAAAAATAACGGAACTGTGTTATGATATTTCTTAGTGCGCCAAAAGCCTTTTAAACAGCAGAGCGCATTGGACGGAAAGCTGTGGGGCATTTGGCAGAAAGGTTCGGAGAGAAAGAGTGAGGGCGGCATTATGAAATGGAAAAAATATACCATTGAGACAACAACGGCGGCAGAGGATTTTATGAGCTCCATGCTGATGGAGCTTGGCATCGAGGGAGTGGAGATTGAGGATAATATTCCCCTTTCTAAGGAGGATCAGGCGGATATGTTTATTGATTTTCTGCCGGAGCTTCCACCGGATGACGGCGTGGGCTATGTGAGCTTTTATCTGGAGGATAACGGGGAGGACTACACGGAGCTTTTAAAGCAGGTGAAAACAGAACTGGAAAATTTGCGGAAAATCGTAGATGTGGGAAGCGGTGTGATTACCTCCGACGAAACCGAGGATTTAGACTGGATCAATAACTGGAAAAAGTTTTTCAGCTCCTTCTATATTGATGATATTTTAATCAAACCCACCTGGGAGGAATTAAAGGAAGAGGATAAGGACAAATTCCTCATTGAGATTGATCCCGGTGTTTCCTTTGGGACCGGAAAGCATGAAACCACCCAGCTTTGTATTAGACAGCTGTTAAAATATATCCGTGGAAATAAGGATTTTCAGCCGGAGAAGACAGCGCCGAAGGTGCTAGACGTGGGCTGTGGCAGTGGTATTCTGTCCATTGTGGCGTTAAAATTAGGTGCTTCGGAAGTGGTGGGGACAGACCTTGACCCGGACTGCATGACCTCCACCCATGACAACATGGAAGTCAACCATTTAGATTTAAGCAAGGGAACCTTCTATGTGGGAAATCTCATTGATGACACCGCTCTGCAGGAAAAAGTCGGCACGGAAGAGTACGATATCGTGGTGGCAAATATTTTGGCGGACGTGATTATTCCCATGGCTCCGGTGATTCCGGCACGACTGAAAAAGGGAGGCTATTTTATCACCTCCGGTATCATTGATTTTAAGGAAAATGCTGTGAAAGAAGCCGTTGAAAATGCCGGGCTTAAGGTGGTGGAAATCAACCGTCAGGGCGAATGGGTGAATATTACGGCATGTAAGGAAGCATAACAAGGAAATGAGGACAGGATGTATCAGTTTTTTGTAGAGGATTGGCAGATTGCCGATTCGTCTGTGACGATTGGGGGCAGTGATGTCAACCATATCAGAAATGTACTCCGAATGAAAGCCGGGGAAAAAGTGAGAATCAGTACCTCTTCCGGGAAAAATTATTTCTGCCGCCTGTCGGAAATCGGCGAAGCAATGGTGCAGGCAGATATTTTAGAAGAGCTTTCGGAGGGGACGGAGCTGCCGAATAAAATTTATCTGTTCCAGGGGCTGCCTAAGGGTGACAAAATGGAGCTGATTATTCAGAAGGCGGTGGAATTAGGCGCATACGAAATTATTCCTGTGTCCATGAAAAACTGCGTGGTAAAATTAGATGCCAAAAAGGCGGAGAATAAAGTGAGACGCTGGCAGGAGATTGCCAAAAGCGCTGCAAAGCAGTCAAAACGCAGCCTGATACCGGAAATATGTACTCCCCTTACCTATCGGCAGGCAGTGGAAGCGGCAAAGGAATTGGATGTAGTATTTATCCCTTATGAAAATGAGCGGGGAATGGCGGCAACCAGAGAGGCGGTGGAGCAGCTTAAGGCAGGGCAGAGCATCGGAATTTTTATCGGACCGGAGGGCGGATTTGCCCCGGAGGAAATCGAACTGGCAAAAAAGGAAGGAATGCAGCTGATTTCCCTCGGAAAACGGATTTTGCGGACGGAAACCGCCGGGCTTGCCGCGCTGGCGGTGCTGGCTTATCATTTGGAAACGTTGGATTTTTAGACCGACAGTTAGAAAGAGTGAAAAACATGCAGGCATATTTAGATAATTCAGCCACCACCCGCTGCAGTGAGCGGGCACGGGATATCATGGTGAAAGTATTGACGGAGGATTTCGGAAATCCCTCCTCCCTTCATACCATGGGGATGACGGCGGAAGGCTATATCAAAAAGGCAAAGGAGCAGATTGCCAAAACCCTGAAAGCGGAAGCAAAGGAAATTCTCTTCACCTCCGGCGGAACGGAATCCAACAATCTGGCGTTGATAGGGACGGCGCTTGCTAATAAACGTGCCGGAAACCATATCATTACTACCTCTATTGAGCATGCCTCCGTCTCGGCAGTGGCAGCTTATTTAGAGGAAATGGGGTTTTGTGTCACCTATTTAAAGGTGGATAAGGACGGCTTGATTTCGTTGGAGGAATTGAGGGAAGCGGTGTGTGAGGACACGATTCTTGTTTCCCTGATGATGGTAAACAACGAAATCGGCGCAGTAGAGCCCATTGAAGAAGCGGTAAAAATCATCAAAGCGAAAAATCCCAAAACCCTGGTGCATGTGGATGCCATCCAGGCCTATGGAAAATACCGTATCTGCCCGAAAAAGCTGGGCATTGATTTGCTTTCTGTCAGCGGACATAAAATCCATGCCCCCAAGGGAACAGGATTTTTATATATCAAAGACAAGACCAAGATAAAGCCCATAATTTACGGCGGCGGCCAGCAGAAGGGAATGCGCTCCGGCACGGAAAATGTTCCGGGGGCTGCAGCCCTTGGAATGGCGGCAGAGGAAATTTATGAGAATTTTGACGAAAAAATCGAACATCTTTATTCCCTGAAAGAGCGTTTTATTAAAGGGGTCACTGAAATCGAAGGGGTTGCCATAAACGGAAAAACAGGGCGTGATTCTGCCCCGCACATTGTCAGCGTCAGCATAGACGGCGTCCGCAGCGAGGTCATGCTCCATTCCTTAGAGGAAAAGGAGATTTATGTCTCCGCCGGAAGCGCCTGTTCCTCCAACAAGCCCGCCCCCAGCAAAACCCTGCAGGGCATAGGCTTGCCTAAGGCACAGCTAGAGAGCACCATCCGTTTCAGCTTTTGCGTAGATACCACGGAAGAAGAGATAGACTACGCCATTGCGGCGCTGAAGGAGATTGTTCCGTTCCGCAGGAAATTTATCCGTAAATAGTACTATACTTTTGTCAGGAAACAGCCCAAGATGCCTGAACATATCCGGCATCTTGGGCGTACCTTATCGAGAAAAAGGAGAACCATATGTACAAAGCATTTTTGATTAAATACGCAGAAATCGCCATTAAAGGCAAAAACCGTTACCTCTTCGAGGACGCATTGGTAAGCAGGATGAACCATGCCTTAAAAAAAGTAGAAGGAACCTTTAAAATCCGCAAGGAGCAGGGGCGTATCTATGTGGAAACTGAGGGAAACTTTGATTTTGACGAGGCAGTGGAGGCACTAAAGTGTGTGTTTGGTATCGTAGGAATCTGCCCGGTGGTGATATTAGAGGACGAGGGTTTCGATAAACTGGCAGAGGAAGTCATCCGTTACATTGACATGGCTTACCCGGACAAAAACTTTACCTTTAAAGTCAACGCCCGCCGTGCAAGAAAAAATTATCCTCTGGAGTCCATGGAAATCAATGCCAAAATGGGAGAGCGTATCTTAGAAGCCTATCCCGGCTTAAAGGTAGATGTCCACAAACCGGATGTCATGATAAACATCGAAATCCGCAGCCAGATTAATCTCTATTCCACCGTAATCCCCGGCCCCGGCGGTATGCCTGTAGGCACCAACGGCAAAGCTATGCTGCTGCTTTCCGGCGGTATCGACAGCCCGGTGGCAGGCTACATGATTGCCAAAAGAGGGGTGACCATAGATGCCACCTATTTCCATGCGCCCCCCTATACCTCAGAGCGGGCGAAACAAAAGGTGGTGGATTTAGCAAAAATCGTGGCAAGATATTCCGGCCCCATCAATCTGCATGTGGTAAACTTCACTGACATTCAGCTTTACATTTACGAGCAGTGTCCCCACGAAGAGCTTACCATCATCATGCGCCGTTACATGATGAAATTAGCGGAGCACTTTGCCAAAGAAAATAAGTGCCTCGGTCTGATTACCGGAGAGAGTATCGGCCAGGTGGCAAGTCAGACCATGCAGTCTTTAGCGGCCACCAACGAGGTCTGCACCATGCCGGTGTACCGCCCGTTAATCGGATTTGATAAACAGGAGATTGTGGAGATTTCCGAAAAGATAGATGCTTATGAGACTTCCATTCTGCCCTTTGAGGACTGCTGTACCATTTTTGTGGCAAAGCATCCGGTGACAAAACCGAGCCTGAATGTGATTCACAATGATGAGCGTAAGCTGGAAGAGAAAATTGATGAACTGATGAAGCAGGCGATTGATACGGTGGAAGTGATTCATATTGATGGGAAATAGGTTCTTGAGAGAGGGACGTCTGTTATTCCAGACTGGTTTTCTCAAGAACTTCCATGTACCCATAAACAAAAAACCACAAAGAGTAAATCTCTCTGTGGTTTATGTTTGAAACACTGGTATAAATATGTACGAGTAATTAGATTAAGTATGGTTTTAAAGTTTCCATAATCTCATCAATATTGCTCTCAGCATGAATTGCTAAATCAATCGGTTTAGATAAATCTAAGCTGAAGATACCCATGATAGATTTTGCATCAATGACATATCTGCCAGAGATTAAATCAAAATCAAATTCATACTGTGTGATAGCATTGACAAAGGATTTTACCTTGTCAATAGAATTTAAAGAAATCTGTACTGTTTTCATAGCGAAAAACCTCCTTAAAGATTAACTATTGAAGTTACTCTTATACTAAAGGTTTTTTGTGGAAAAGTCAACAGTAAATGTAAACGGAGGGAAAGTAAAGTAATGAAAAAAGCGGCATTACATAATCTTGGCTGCAAAGTAAATGCTTATGAGACAGAGGCCATGCAGCATATCTTAGAAGCGGCAGGTTACGAGATTGTGCCATTTACCGAAAAAGCGGATGTCTATGTGATAAATACCTGTTCTGTCACCAATATAGCGGACAGGAAGTCAAGGCAGATGCTTCATAAAGCGAAAAAAAACAATCCCCATGCTGTGGTGGTGGCGGCGGGCTGCTATGTGCAGACAAAAGAGGCGGAAGCTGCCTTAGATGAGAGTATAGATATTATCATTGGGAATAATAAGAAACACGAGTTAGTGAAATTGCTGGAAAAATTTGAAGCAGAGAAAAAACAGGAAGAGACAAAGCAGAACAGGAAAGCGCAGCTTGCCAGTATAGCTGATATCAATCATGAAAAGCAGGAGTATGAGGAACTTTATTTAGAGAGGACGGCGGAGCATACCCGTGCCTTTTTGAAGGTGCAGGATGGCTGTAACCAGTTTTGCAGCTATTGTATCATTCCTTTTGCCAGAGGCAGGGTCAGAAGCAGAAAGGCGGAGGACGTGTTAGGGGAGGTGAGACGCCTTGCGGAACACGGTTACCGGGAGGTGGTGCTGACGGGGATTCATCTCAGCTCCTACGGGGCAGATACTGGGGACAGTCTTCTGCATCTGATTGAACTAGTGCATGAGGTGGAGGGAATGAAGCGGATACGCCTCGGCAGCTTAGAGCCGCGGATTGTGACGGAGGATTTTGTGAAACGGCTTTCCCGGTTAGAAAAAATCTGCCCCCATTTCCATCTTTCTCTGCAAAGCGGGTGCGATACGGTGCTTGCCCGGATGAACCGGCGCTACGATACGGCGGAATACGAGGCGGGCTGTCAGATGTTGCGGAAATATTTTTCCCACCCGGCTATCACCACCGATGTGATTGTGGGCTTTCCGGGGGAGACGGAGGAAGAATTTCAGATGACCAGGGAATATTTAGAGCGGATTCATTTTTATGAAATGCACATTTTTAAATATTCCAGAAGAGAGGGCACGAAGGCGGCGGCGATGAAAAACCAGGTGCCGGAGCCGGAAAAAACCAGGCGCAGCGCTATTTTGCTGGATTTGGAGAAAAAAATGTCAGAGGAATTCCGCAATGCCTATCTTGGGGAAACGGTGACGGCGCTGTTAGAAGAAAAGATGGAATTTGAAGGAAAAACGTATTTTACAGGTTACACGAAGGAGTACGTGAAAGTGGCTTTTGAGGCAGGGAGCGACCTGACAAATCAATTTGTAACAGGAAAAATTTCCGAACAATTAACCGGGGATATCTATCTTATGGTTGAATTTTAGGACAAACTATATTAAAATAATATACAGCAATGCTTTTTGAGCAGGTATAAGGGCGTGATAAATATGCAGAATATCAATAATACACAATATTTCAAAGTGGAAAAGGAACCGGAGCTGAAAGTGGGAGACATTTTAGAGATTGTCTATCATGCACTCAGTGAGAAAGGCTATAATCCGGTGAATCAGATTGTTGGATATATTATGTCTGGAGATCCTACTTACATTACCAGCCATAATAATGCAAGAAGCCTGATTATGAAGGTAGAACGTGACGAGTTGGTGGAAGAAGTATTAAAATCTTATATCAGAAACAATCGTTGGTCGTAGTAACGGAGAGAGTATGCGGATTTTAGGATTAGATTTTGGATCAAAGACTGTCGGCGTGGCAGTCAGCGACGAGCTTTTGTTGACGGCACAGGGACTGGAAATCGTAAGACGACAGTCTCCTAATAAGCTGCGCCAGACATTGGCGAGGATTCAGGAGATTGTGACGGAATATCAGGTGGAGCGCATTGTGTTAGGTTTCCCGAAAAACATGAACAATACCGAGGGAGAGCGTTGCGAGAAAACCAAAGAGTTTAAAGAAATGTTAGAACGACGCACCGGCTTAGAGGTGGTATTGTGGGACGAGCGGCTCACGACAGTTTCAGCAGATAAGTACATGATGGAAACGGGTATCCGGAGAGAAAACCGCAAGCAGTATGTGGATGAGATTGCGGCAGTTTTTATTTTACAGGGATATCTGGATTTTCTGGGTCATGAGAAGGCTTCTGTCTGAGACGGATGACGGCAGGAAAATCAAAAGGAAAGGAAATGGTTCGTCAATGGAGAAAGTAACATTTGTTGACCCGGAAACAAAAGAAGAACTACAGTTTTTTGTGGTGGAAGAGACACAGATTAACGGAATCCGGTATCTTTTTGTGACAGAGGAAGAGGACGGTGACTGTGATGCCTATATTTTAAAAGAGATTGCGGCAGAGGAAGAGGATTCTGTCTACGAGATGGTGGAAGATGATACGGAGCTTGCGGCAGTAGGAAAAATTTTTGCAGAATTGATTGAGGACGCGGACATTGAATATGAAAAATAAGGAATTAGAACTGACAACGATCAGTGAGGAAGTAAAAACAACAGAAAAGAGAAAAACAGAGCGGAAAAAAAATAACGGAGGTAAGAATTTGAAAAAAGAAAAAAGTTCAAAGCTGAAGATTATTCCATTGGGCGGCTTAGAGCAGATTGGAATGAATATTACAGCTTTCGAATATGAAGACAATATTATTGTGGTGGACTGCGGTCTGTCCTTTCCGGAAGATGACATGTACGGAATCGATTTGGTCATCCCGGATATCACTTATTTAAAAGATAATATTGAAAAAGTAAAGGGATTTTTCATCACCCATGGCCATGAGGACCATATCGGTGCGATCCCTTATGTGTTAAAAGAGGTCAATGTACCGATTTACGCCACGAAACTGACCATCGGTATCATTGAGCATAAATTAAAAGAGCACAACATGCTCACAAAGGTAAAACGAAAAGTAGTAAAATACGGACAGCACATCAACTTAGGCTGCTTCCGTGTGGAATTTATCAAGACGAACCATAGCATTCAGGATGCGGCAGCCCTTGCCATTTATTCTCCGGCAGGCACCGTAATCCATACCGGAGACTTTAAGGTGGACTACACCCCGGTATTCGGTGATGCCATTGATTTACAGCGTTTCGGCGAGATTGGAAAAAAAGGCGTGTTAGCGTTGATGTGCGACAGTACCAATGCGGAGCGCCCCGGCTTTACCATGTCGGAAAAGACAGTGGGAAAAGCCTTTGACGAGATTTTTGCAGACCATAAAAATACCCGTATTATTATTGCTACCTTTGCCTCTAACGTGGACCGTGTACAGCAGATTATCAACACGGCGTACAAATACGGCAGAAAGGTAGTGGTTGAGGGACGAAGCATGGTAAATATTATCGGAACCGCTTCGGAGCTCGGCTATATCAACATTCCCGATAATACACTCATTGACATAGAAGAATTAAAGAGCTATCCGGATGAGAAGACCGTGCTCATTACCACAGGCAGCCAGGGCGAATCCATGGCGGCATTGTCCCGGATGGCATCCGGCATTCACAAGAAAGTGACGATTAAGCCCAATGACACCATTGTATTAAGCTCCAATCCGATTCCGGGAAATGAAAAAGCCGTTTCCCGTATCATCAACGAGCTTTCCATGAAGGGCGCCAACGTGATTTTCCAGGATGTGCACGTATCCGGTCATGCCTGTCAGGAGGAAATCAAGCTGATTTATTCCCTGGTAAGACCGAAATATGCCATTCCGGTACATGGCGAGTACCGCCATTTAATTGCACAGGCGAGAGTGGCAGAAGAGCTTGGAATCAACAAGGACAATATTTTCATTTTATCCTCAGGAGATGTGCTGGAATTAGACGAGGAGAGCGCAGACGTTACCGGAAAAGTCCATGTGGGCGATATTATGGTAGACGGACTCGGCGTCGGAGATGTAGGAAATATTGTGCTCCGTGACAGACAGCACTTAGCGGAGGACGGTATCATTATCGTAGTCCTTACCCTAGAGGGCGGTTCAGGACAGCTCCTTGCCGGGCCGGACATCGTATCCCGCGGTTTCGTTTACGTCAGAGGTGCGGAGAGCCTGATGGAAGAGGCAAAGCATCTGTTAGACGATAAAATGCAGTACTGCATGGATCGCAACATCACCGACTGGGGTAAGATTAAGAACGAAATCAAAGATTCTTTAGGCGATTTTGTCTGGAAGGAAACCAAGAGACGGCCGATGATTATGCCGATTATTATGGAAGTTTAGTGACACAAAATTTTTGAGGCAGCGGCAGGGGGAAGAAAGGAATGGCAGCAGCGATGAACTTGAACAAAATAGTTTTTAAATTTGTCAGATTCAGTTTCTCAATTCTGGTGATGCTGTTAGTGGTGGTATGCTTAGTAAAACTGGGAACTTTCTGCTATGAATTTGGTTACCGTGTATTTACGGAAGCGCCCATGGAAGAAACTCCGGGAACGGAAAAGGCCGTGGAAATAACCGCAGATATGTCAGAGGGCGATATCGGAAAGTTGTTGAAGGAAAAAGGGTTGGTGCGGGACGCAAAGCTTTTCTATGCCCAGCTGAAACTGTCTGCTTACGCAGGAAAGTTAAGACCAGGCACCTACACCCTGAATACCTCCATGACAGCAAAAGAAATGATGGTAATTATGGCAACCGTACCCGAGGGGGAGACGGAAACTGAGAGTGAGGCAGGAGCAACGCCGTGATAGTAGACGAAAGACTGGTTACCTATATCAATTCCCTTGACACAGGCAACACAGAAATTTTAGACCGGATAGAAAAAGAAGCCATAGAAACCTATGTGCCCATTATCCGAAAAGAAATGCAGCAGTACTTAAAACTGCTTCTTTCCATAAAAAAACCGGAGAAAATATTAGAGGTAGGTACAGCGGTAGGTTTTTCCGCCCTTTTGATGGCAGAATACAATCCCGTCCCCTGCCACATTACCACCATAGAAAACTACGAAAAACGCATTCCCCTCGCCCGGGAAAACTTCCGCCGCGCCGGAAAAGAATCTCAAATCACTCTCCTAGAGGGCGATGCCGCCGACATTTTAAAAACCTTAGAAGAACCCTACGACTTCATCTTCATGGACGCCGCCAAAGGACAATACATCCATTTCATGCCCGACATCCTGCGTCTTTTGGCAAAGGACGGCATCCTGGTTTCCGACAACGTACTACAAGACGGCGACATCATCGAATCCCGCTTTATCGTAACCCGCAGAAACCGCACCATCCACAAGCGGATGCGTGACTACCTATACGAACTGACCCACAACGAAGAACTCATAACCTCCGTTCTTCCTATAGGCGATGGAATTACGGTAAGCACCCGAATTTCACCCAAATGCACCTAAACTATCGTAGCAAGTACGTGCGTAAAGTTTCGCCAATAAACAGCTTGGAACGGCAGGCATTTTTGGCAGACCCTTCCAAGGGTGCCGGTGCTTAACGAGGTTTTTTCGAGTTTAGAATCCGCTGCGTTCCAGCATCACCGCAGGTGCTGCGGGAGCGAGAGCGTGTCAGACAAAAATGCCTGCCGTTCCAAGCGTCCCTATTGAAGAACCTAACGAAAACCATTGAAAGGATACCCCCCAACGTAATGAGAACCCCCGAACTATTAATCCCAGCCAGCAGCCTGGAAGTCTTAAAAATCGCCGTCATCTTCGGTGCCGATGCCGTCTACATCGGCGGTGAAGCCTTCGGTCTCCGTGCCAAAGCCAAAAACTTTTCCATGGAAGAAATCAAAGAAGGCATAACCTTCGCCCACGCCCATGACGTAAAAGTCTACATCACCGCCAACATACTGGCGCACAACAGTGATTTAGCGGGCGCAAGAGAGTACTTCACCGAGCTTTGTACCGTCAAACCCGACGCACTGATTATCTCAGACCCCGGCATGTTCCGGTTAGCGCAGGAGGTCTGTCCCGAAATTGAATTGCACATCAGCACCCAGGCAAATAACACCAACTATGCCACCTACCGTTTCTGGCATGAATTAGGGGCAAAAAGAGTGGTGTCCGCTAGAGAGCTTTCTTTAGAAGAAATCAAAGAAATCCGTGCCAATATCCCGGATGATTTAGAGATAGAAACCTTTATCCACGGCGCCATGTGCATTTCCTATTCCGGAAGGTGCCTGTTATCCAACTATTTCACCGGAAGAGATGCCAATCAGGGGGCGTGTACGCATCCCTGCCGCTGGAAATACTCCATCGTGGAGGAAACGAGACCGGGCGAATATATGCCGGTTTATGAAAATGAGAGAGGAACTTATATTTTCAACTCCAAAGACCTCTGCATGATAGAGCATATTCCGGAATTAATGGAATCAGGTATTGACAGTTTTAAAATAGAGGGTAGAATGAAGACAGCACTATATGTGGCAACGGTAGCGAGAACCTACCGGAAGGCCATTGACGATTACAGGGAATCGCCGGAGCTTTACAGGGAACATCTTCCCTGGTATTTAGACCAGATATCAAATTGTACCTACCGTCAGTTTACCACCGGATTTTTCTTCGGAAAACCTTCGGCGGAAGCCCAGATTTACGATAACAACACGTACCTTAAGGAATACACGTACCTTGGAATCGCAGGGGAGCCAAACGAAGAGGGGCTTTACCGGATAGAGCAGCGGAATAAATTTTCCGTGGGCGAGGAAATCGAGGTGATGAAGCCAAACGGAGAGAACCGTAAGGTGACGGTCCGCCGGATTTTAGACGAGGAGGGCAATGAGATGGAGTCTGCACCCCATCCGAAGCAGGTGTTATATATTGATTTGGGTGAGCCGTTAGACAGATATGATATATTGCGAAGAAAGGAATAGGAGGGTGATTACCATGAAAGAGGAAAAGTATGTTGCATACGTGGGCACCTATACCCATGAGAATAGTGTAGGAATCCATATTTACGATGTGGATGTGGAAAAGGGGCAGCTGCATGAGCGCAAGGTTGTGCCCATCAACAATCCGTCGGATTTAGTGGTTTCTAAGAATAAGAAATATTTGTACTCTATTGCGGACGAGGGCGTGGAGGCCTTTCGGATATTGCCGGACGGCGACTTAGAGGCAATGAATAAGCAGTGGATTGGCGGCATGAGAGGCTGCTATGTGGAGACAGATAATGAGAACCACTTCCTCTTTGTGGGAGGACATCATGACGGACGTGTCACCATGATGCGGCTTTTACCGGACGGAAGCATCGGTGAGATTGCAGACGGTATTTTCCATAAGGGGACGGGAAAAGTCAGCGACAGACATAACAGTGTGCCTCATGTGGACTGCGTGAAGCTGACACCAGACCAGCAGTTTTTATGTGCCGTGGACAACGGGCTTGACCAGGTAAAGATTTACCGGGTGGATTATGAATTTGGCAAGTTAAAATTGATTGATATTATCCGAGGACCTCTGGATTCTGCTCCCCGTATGATACGTTTTTCCAGAAACGGAAAATTCGCATACATATTGTATGAATTGTTGAATGCGGTGGAGGTTTATAAATACAGCCTCAAGAATAACCAGCCGGTATTTGAGAAGATACAGACCATTTCCACGGAATATAAGGATGATGAGGATATCTGCTCTGCTTCCGGCATGGAGATTTCAAGGAGCGGCAAATACCTGTTCTGCTCGAATGCAGGGGTAAATTCCGTAGTGGTATTTTCCATTAATGAGGAGACCGGGGAGCTGACCGAGACATTCCGCACCAAAGTGGACAGTGAATATCCGAAAGTGTTGGCGGTTTATCCCGATGAGAAGCATTACCTGACTTTAAACAACGCTTCTAACGAAATCGTCTCTTATACCATCAACTATGAAAACGGTTACTCCCTGCAGGCTGGAGCCCCGGTGAAGGTGGATAAGCCGAATTGTATTTATATTTTAAGAATAGAAGAATAACATAAAAATGCAGTCCATTGCGGGCTGCATTTTTTGCAGGATAGGAAATTCCAAGATGTGGGAAAAGGGCAAAGCCGCAAAATTCCTATGAGCCGAAACTGTCGGACAGGTAAAGCTCTTATTTTAGGGAAAAGCATCAAAAACATGGCATGTTATCTCTTAAAGCGGATAAACTAAAGAATAGCAAGAATTTTCTTTCCTCCGGCAGGCTGCGGGGGAAAGCAGCAGGAGTAAGGGGCAGGCTATGAGAGACGAAGAGAAGATACAACGGCAAAAGGATTTTCTGGTGGGCATTGCATTCTGGGGTGTCTGGGGCGTGATTGCCTTTCTTTTTTTGAAAGCGGCGGGGTCTGTGCTGCTGCCCTTTGTCATTGCCTTTGCCGTGGCGTGGATGTTGGCAAAGCCGGTGGACTTCATCACGGAAAAACTCCATTTGAGGCGGAGCATTGGGGCAGTTGCCGCAGTCCTGCTTTTTTATGTGCTGCTGGGTGTTATCGTCTATTTTGCGGGAAGCCGCCTGCTCCATCTGATTTATGATACCTTTTATGAAATGTCTTATTTCTTTTCCGACACAGTGATTCCCGTGCTGCAAAAATTTTTTTCCTGGCTGGAGAAGCTATTGGGGTCCTTTACGCCTGCATCGCCGGGCATCATGGGACGGGGAGCGTTGGTTTCTTCGGCGGAAACCGCTTCTGCCGGAGGGCTGGAAAAAGCGGGCAAAGTGGTTTCGGAGCTGTCGGGAGACTTAATTACAGGTGTCTCTGACATGGCGGCGGGCATTCCCGGGATTTTGATGAAAATGCTGATAGCGGTGATTGCCACCATATTTATGGAGGTGGAGTTTCACGGAATCATGAGCTTTTTAAAAAAGCAGGTGCCGGAAAAATACCGGAAAATGTTCTCGGACGGGAAATGCTATGTGACGGGAACGTTGGGGAAATGTATCTGGTCCTACTGTTTGATTTTCGGGCTGACCTTTTTGGAGCTGTGGGTGGGGCTTTGTATTCTGGAAATTGACGGAGCGGTGTTGATTGCCTTTATCATCGCAGTGTTAGACATTCTCCCCGTATTAGGAACCGGCACGGTGCTGCTGCCCTGGTCCGTCATTGCCTTTGCTTCAGGAAATGCGGGGATGGGAGCGGGAGTTTTGATTCTCTACCTGTTTATCACAGTAGTGCGGAATATCATTGAGCCGAAGCTGGTGGGGCACCAGATGGGGCTCTCCCCGGTGGTCATGTTGCCCTGTATGCTGGTGGGATTGAAGTTTTTCGGTATTATCGGGTTGTTTTTGGTGCCCCTTGGGGTGGCGTTTCTGAAAAGTTTAAATGACAGGGGGGTGATTCACCTGTTCCGTACCTGAAAGAGTGGGCTGACGTTTCCGGTATTCGCTGGGGGTCATGCCCATTTTTTGACGGAATTGTTCGCAGAGGTAGTTGCCGTGGCAGTACCCGGTTTCCTGGGCGATTTCCATAATGGATTTGCCACTCTGCATTAACAGGCGGCAAACATGGCGCAGCTTGATATCCGTCAGATAGGTATGGTAGGATTTCCCCAGCTGGGCGGAAAACAGCCTGGAAAAATAAGCGGGAGAGAAGCCTGCCTGCCTCGCTGTTTCCTCTAAGGAGGGATTTTTGTAATAATAATTTTCCATATAGTAAAGAGCGTTGATAACAGGCTCTGTCAGCGGCGTATGGGAAAGCTCCGTGGTTTCTTCTGGCAGCTGGTTTTCGTAGACAGCGGCAAAGAGTCGGAAGAGCATTCCCTGTAAAACCATTTCTTTGTAGGGGGTATCCTTCTGATATTCCGCCACCATATCCCGAAATAAGATAAAAATCTGTTTGGAAATCTCCGACGGAAAGCGGCAGACACGTTTATCGTAAAGAGCATCAAAATTCTGCTGTCCGAATCTTTCGAGAAAGGGTGCAATGATTTTCGGGGAAAATTTCACCAGAATACGTTCGTAGGGCTGTTCCGATACGGAAAGAGTTTTGCCGTAGACATAGGGCCGCATCATGGAGACGTCTCCGCTGTGGTAGCTGTAGCTTCCGGTGGGGGTGATACATTTCCGGTCTCCCGAAATGGTGTAGCCGATGTTGTAGTGGTCGGTGGCCATCTCCATGGTGGGCATGGCGTAGTGGGTGGAAAAATTTTTATGTTCTACATAAATGTTGGTGTTTTGCGGCAGTGGGATTGGCATAGAAAACTCCCTCCTTTGAAAAATTGTCAAAAAAGTTACTTTGGATTTGAGGACGGTTTGAGAAACGCCCACAGTCATCTTGTTACTGATAGAATGTCACAAATCCTTAGATTTTTCAAGAGATATTACATAAATTTGAATGAAAAACAAAACTTTTGTGTCTATACTGGGAAATGTGAAAGGCAAAATTGCCTTTTACCTTATGGGAAAATGAGTTGCCAAGTACAGCCGAAAAGGAACGAGTTTTGCCGTTACAGGAAAATGCGTTATCAGGCGCAGTGAATTGGAGGAGTGAGAGAACATGGAAAAAGAAAAGAACATGCACCCGGCATGGCGTACCATACGGTACATTCTGCCTTACTGGTATCTGATTGCAGCTTCTACGGTTGCCGGAGTTTTAAAGCTGACGGTGCCTCTGGTTCTGCCCCAGGTGGTGAAATATTTTACGGACGTTGTGTTAGTTTCCGGCAGTCCCTTAAGCGCAGAGGAAAAAATGACGGAGATTTATAAGTGGCTGTTGATTTTGCTGTGCCTTTACATTTTTATCTACATACCGGCGGCATTTATCCGTCAGGCAGGCTCCACGGAGGTGTCAAACCGGGTAATGCACACTATGCGCTGCCAGCTCTTTAACCATTTACAGGGGATGTCGGCGCAGTTTCATCATGAAAATAAATCCGGCAGCCTGGTGACCAGGGTCAACAGTGACGTGGAACAGGTACACGGATTTATCTGGAATGTGGCGACCAATATCTGGATTGATTCTATTGTGTTAATGATCTATCTGGTATTAATGCTGCGGATGAATGTACCCTTGACGGTTGTGGCGGCAGTTACCCTGCCATTATCTGTCATCGCCACGAAAAAAATCCGTGCCCGAATCCGCAAAGCCAACAAAAAAGTACTTGGTGAATTTTCCGATATTTCTGGCTATATGCAGGAGCGGATGGCAGGCTTTGCGGTGGTGAAGCTCTTTGGCATGGAGGAACAGGAAAAAGACAGGTTTCATGACATATCGGAGTCCATTTACCGCAATAACAGAAGGGTCAATCGATATTTTTCCTTAGGGGAGGCATTGACGGCCTCTTTTTCGGAGATTATCTGTGCCGTGGTGGTGTGCTTTGCCGCCGGGTTTATTGTAAAGGGAGATATGAGTATTGGAGATATGATTGTCTTTTATTCTTATCTGGGATATTTTATCACCCCAATTCGACGGTTTGCGGAGTTGAATGTAACCTACGCCAGAAGTATAGCGGGCATTGAGCGTGTCTATGAAATCTTAGATACCAAGCCGGACATTGTGGAGAAAAAGGAGCCGGCAAGGCTGCCGGAAAATGCCAGAATGGACATTGCGTTTCGCCATGTGTCTTTCCAGTATGATAAGCACAGCTATATCCATAATATTGATGATGTGAGTTTTTCCGTGCAGGAAGGGGAAAAGATAGCCTTAGTAGGTTCCAGCGGCTGCGGGAAAACCACGATAGTAAATCTCCTGACAAGATTTTATGATACCGACAGCGGAACGATCTATTTAGCGGGAAAGGAGCTGCGGGAGTATTCTCTGGATTCTTTATATGCGCAGATGGGAATGGTATTTCAGGAAACGATACTGTTTTCCGGTACTATTGAGGAAAATCTCCGTTACGGAAAGCCGGACGCCACCATGGAGGAATTAGAGGCTGCGGCGCGGGCGGCAAATGCCTATGATTTTATTATGAAAACGCCGGACGGGTGGAATACCATGTTAGGAGAGCGGGGAATCGGGCTCTCCGGCGGACAGAAGCAGAGGATTTCCATTGCCAGGGTATTTCTCCGCAACCCGAAGCTTTTGATTTTAGATGAGGCAACCAGCGCTCTGGATTCTGAGTCGGAGAAGCTGGTGCAGGAGGCGTTAGACCAGTTGATGGAGAACCGCACCACTATTGTGATAGCCCACAGGCTTTCCACCGTTGTCAATGTGGATAAAATCTTTGTGATGGATAAGGGCAGGATTGTGGAGATGGGAAAACACGAAGAACTGCTGAAAAAGGGCGGGCGTTACACAGAACTGTACCGAATGCAGTTTCAGGATGTATTAGAGGCTGTGTAAATTTTTCCGTGGAAATACCGATATAATTAAAAGAAGAAAATGTGTGCCGTATTTTTTGCCGGATTGCCGGGAAATGCTGTGTGAGACGGCAGAAAGACAAAAGAAGCGACAGACAGAAACGGATTTCAATAAGATATTTTCAAGGAGGAAAAAGCAATGAGCCAGATGAGTAATGTAACAGGAACCTATGGAACAGAGTACCAGAGCCGTACAGAGCAGACCAGAAAGAAACAGCAGACTGCAGCGGTGGAGCGTATGGACCGCAACTACGGCAGGGTCATCGGAGAGCCGGAGTTAAGCGATACCGCCAAGGAGTATTATGAGAAATTAAAGAAAAAATATTCCGGTATGGATTTTATCTTAGTTTCCCCGGAGATGAAGCAGGCGGCGGAAGCCAGAAAGGGCAGCTATTTAAGCTCTAAGGAGCTGTTGGTGCTGATTGATTCTGACAAGATTGAAAAGATGGCGACGGACGAAAATTACCGCAGGAAGTACGAGAGTATTTTAGATACCGCCATGGTACAGACCCAGCAGATGAAGAAGGATTTAGGCAGCAATGCGGAGGCAGTGACCTCTTTTGGCATGACTTTTGATGATAAGGGAAACGCTTCCTTTTTCGCAGTGGTGGACAAATCTTTAGCGGCACAGAAGGAGCGTATCACCGAGAAGAAAGCAGAGGCGGCGCAGGAGAAAAAAACCGAAGCGAAGAAAGAGGCGAAAAATAAGAGGGGAGGAAAGGATTCCGAGGTGACAACCCTGACGGCATCCTCCTGGCAGGAGCTTTTGCAGAAGATTCAGGAGACACTTGCCTCCGACGGAACAGGGAAGAATCTGACGGCTGAGGAAAAAGCGCTGGGGCAGTCCATTGACTATACCATCTAACAACGAAATCAAGCTGTTTTAAAAGGATAAGGAAACCTTACTGATCTTACAAAAACCGGATATCAGTAAGGTTTTTTCCTAACTTGTGGCAAATCCTCCGGGAAACTGTTATACTATACCTATCAAAGGAAGAAAGCAGGTGAAATGTATGGATTTAGGTTTACAAATAACAGATATGGCGGGAGCAAGTCCGGAGCATTCATTGGTAATCGTTAATTTTGTGTCAGCAATCAGAAAGCAGCTAAAAAATAGTACCTGCTATGTGTATTCTGATAATATTCAATATAGATTTAAAAATACAGAGGGAGAAGATAAAGTGGTTATTCCGGATGCTTCCATAAATTGTCGTGTAAAAGCAAGGCGGGGAAATGCATTTGTAGATGCTCCCCGCATGGTTATGGAAGTCGTTTCTCCGACGACTGAAAAATATGATAGAAACGAAAAGATGGATTTATACCGTCAGCAGGAAATTGAGGAATATTGGATTGTTGATTGGAAAAAGAAGCAAGTTGAAATATATGAGTTAGATTATGAAAATCAGGTGCCGCAATATTATTTGTGGAATGTAATCACAGAAAAGAATCGGGACGAATTAAAGATTATTCATTTTCCAAACGTGGAAATTACTTTTGATGAATTGTTTGATGAGATAGAATAAATACTTGAAAAATATAAGGCAGATAAGCTTCAACATGCTTAAATGCCCTGCAGAAACGGCTAAATTTATTTTTAAAAGAAAATTGCGGTTGACGGATAAAATGTGTATAATAGACCCATAGAAAAAATTGACAGGGGAAGAATGATGGCAGAAAAGATTATTTTAACAGGTGACCGTCCTACCGGGAAATTACACGTAGGACATTATGTAGGTTCTTTGAAACGAAGGGTAGAGCTTCAGAATTCCGGGGAGTTTGACAAGATATTTATTATGATTGCGGATGCCCAGGCGTTGACGGACAATGCGGACAACCCGGCAAAGGTGCGCAGCAATATTATGGAAGTGGCGTTAGACTACCTCTCTGTGGGGCTTGACCCGGCGAAATCCAACATTTTCATCCAGTCCTACGTGAACGAGCTGACAGAGTTATGCTTTTATTATATGAATCTGGTGACGGTTTCCAGATTACAGAGAAATCCTACCGTAAAATCCGAGATTCAGATGAGGAACTTTGAAACCAGTATTCCGGTAGGATTCTTTAACTATCCCATCAGCCAGGCAGCGGATATCACCGCCTTTAGGGCAACCACCGTTCCGGTGGGGGAGGATCAGATGCCCATGCTAGAACAGACAAAGGAGATTGTACACAAATTTAATGCAGTCTACGGGGAGACCTTGACCGACCCGCAGATTTTACTGCCGGAAAACAAGGCATGTTTAAGGCTTCCTGGTACGGACGGCAAGGCAAAGATGAGTAAATCCTTAGGAAACTGTATTTACCTTTCCGAGCCGGAGGCGGAGGTAAAGAAAAAGGTAATGTCCATGTTTACCGATCCGAACCATATCCGCATTGAGGACCCGGGCAATTTAGAGGGAAATACGGTGTTTACTTACTTAGACGCATTCTGTAATGACGGTCATTTTGCAGAGTACCTTCCGGAATATTCCTGTTTACAGGAGTTAAAAGACCATTATACAAGAGGCGGCCTTGGTGACGTGAAGGTGAAGAAATTCCTAAATAACGTCATGCAGGAGGAATTAAGCCCTATCCGTGCCAGAAGAAAGGAATACGAGGGACGGATTGAGGATGTTTACGAGATTTTGAAAAAGGGCAGCGAGGTGGCAAGGGAAGAGGCTGCCAAGACGCTGGCAGATGTGAAACATGCCATGAAAATCGACTATTTTGAGACGCCGGAGTTTTTAGAGGAACAGAGAGAGAAATTTGGAAAATAGTAAAAAAACCTGCTGTGTCGGAAAACAAAATCCGATACAGCAGGTTTTTTGAGATTCGGGGGCGGGGCTGGGGAAGGGTATGGAGCAGGTTGCACAAAGTGGGGGCTGTTTTTGTTCCGATGTCCAGAGATAAGATGTTCTAAGAAATCTGGGCAGGGGCTGTAGAGTAGGGACGTAAACGGTACAAAGGCGCCTTCCATGGCGCCGTTGTACCTCGCCCAGCCGTCCGTGGCTGGGCGTTACTGGGTACCGACAGATTTCTAAGAACCTCTAATCTCTTCCCATAGTCACAAAAACAGCCCCCACTTTGTGCAATCTGCCAATATCAGTTATCGTCAGCCCCGCTTCGATAAGTCCAAAATATCGGTAACGGTTACTGGCAGCCGCTTTTGATAAGAGAAAAATATCGGTAACGGTTACTGGCAGCCGCTTTTGATAAGAGAAAAATATCGGTAACGATTACTGGCAGCCGCTTTTGATAAGAGAAAATACTGGTAACGGTTACCGTCAGCTGCTTTTGATAAATGAAAAACATCGGTAACGCCTACCGTCAGCTGCTTTCGAGGTCTGTACTTCCATGGGGAGAAAATACTATGAGAAAAACAAAGCACAGTATATCAGAAGAGACAGGTATAATGCTGGAGTCAAAAGGGGGTTCGATAACTGATATTGGCAGATTGCACAAAGGAGGCTCTGTTTTGTGACTATGGGAAGAGATTAGAGGTTTTTAGAAATCTGCCAGAACACCAGTAACGCCCAGCCACGGATGGCTGGGCGAGGTACAATGGCGCCATGGATGGCGCCTTTGTACCGTTTACGTCCCTTTTCCAAAACTTTTTCGCAGATTTCTTAGAACATCTTATCTCTGGACATCGGAACAAAAACAGAGCCTCCTTTGTGCAATCTGCCTCACAACCTTATCTTCCCCCCTACTTTTTTTGCCCCCAACAATTATTATAGCAGCACGCAGAAGCAAGCCCCGTCTCCCGGTGCGTCCGTCACAAAGAGCTTTCCGTGATGGCCTTCTACGATTTCCCTTGCAATGCAAAGCCCAAGACCAAAATGCTCCTTGTCAGTACGGGAGCTTTCTCCGCGGTAAAACCGCTCGAAAATCAGCTTTTTATCGTGGTCCGGCACTCCGGGACCTGTGTCGGATACCCGGAATAACAAGCGGGCGGTTTTCGGAAAAGCGATTTTTGTACCGGAGACGGAAAGCAGGTCGACGGGCGGCTTCCTCAGGGCGTCAGAGGAGGACAGTGTGGTTACGGACAGGGTCACCGTCCCTCCTGCCGGGGTATAGGACAGGGCATTGTCTAACAGAATAGAGAGCACCTGCAAAATCCGTTCCCCGTCACAGCAAATATCCGGCAAAGGCGCCTCCGGCAGCGTCAGCTTTAAGGTAATCTGTTTTTCCTTTGCCAGCAGCTCGTATTTTTCATAGGCGGCAAGCAGCAGTTCGTCCGGCTGGCAGGGGAGGGACTGCAGGTGCAGGGAATTAGCGTCGGAGTTTGCTAAAAGCAGCATATCGGAAATCAAACGCTGCATTCTTGTCCCCTCCCGGCGCATAATATCGGCAAAATGGCGCTGCTCGTCAGAGTCTTTTGATTTTTCAAGGGCCTCTAACCCGGAAAGAATCACCGCAAGGGGTGTCCGCAGCTCATGGGAGGCAGAGGCCACAAACCGGTTCTGTTTCCGATGGTTTTCTTCTAAGGGCAGTAACATGCGCTTTGTAAAGAACCGGGAAAAGAGGGCGAGAAGGAATAGGCCTAAAGCATCTGCCAGGGCGAAGAGAAGGCGCTGGTTAACAATCTGTCTTTGCTGCTGTTTCAGGGAATAAAAAATCAAAAAAGACAGCAATCCGTTGCTTTTTGATATTTTTCCGGCGCAGACATAGTAGGCTTCCTCCCCTTTGGGGGATAGGGGAAATTCTGCGTGGCTGCTTAACTGACTGCGGTTGTCGGAGAGAAGGAAAAGACGGTAATCCTCCTCGGCTGTTTTTATGGCAAGGCGGATAAGCCCTTCGCTCAGATGTTCTTCCGGCGCAGTTAGCTGTTGGGAAAAAAGTGGTATACCGTTGTCGTAGAGCACAAATTCAAAGCTGTTTTTTTCCCGGAGACCGTTGAGGTATTGTAAGGAAACGGTATCCTGCTCCTGCAGGTGGGAGAGAACGGAGCTGCTTTCCTTTAAAAAAGAAGTATAGCTGTTATTTTTCAGCCCGTTTTCCGCCACAAAAAGGCAGACAACTGTCATCAAAATTAAAATCGCCCCGGTGACAACGGTACAAAAAAGGGTCATTTGGCGGTGTAAATTATGAAACATGGGTGTCCTCCAATCGGTATCCTGCGCCCCGGATGGTGGTGAGGGAGAGGGTGCTTCCTACAGTGGCAAACCGTTTCCTTAAGAAATGGACGTAGGTATCTAAATTTCCCTCTTCCACGGCGGCGTCGGCGCCCCAGACCCGGGAGAGGATGACCATACGGCGCAGCAGGGTTTCCGGTTCCCGTAGAAAGACCTCCGCTAACCGTCCCTCCCTGCCGGAGAGCATCAGACTGCCCTTTGGCCCGTTTAGCTGGCGGATATCCACATCATAGGAAATGTCCCCGTAGGAGAGGGCTTCGTGAGCCTCCCATTTGCCGCTGCGCCTGCCTAAGGAGCGGATTCGCGCCGACAGTTCTTCGTAGGCAAAGGGTTTTACCATGTAATCGTCTGCACCGCCGTCAAGCCCTTCAATCCGGTCATAAAGCTCCCCCAAAGCCGTGATGACGATGACCGGGGTTCTGATACCGGCAGCTCTCGCTTTTTTTAAAACCAGAAGCCCGTTCATGGTGGGCAGCATACGGTCTAAAAGAATCAGGTCGTAAGCATCCTGCAAAAATAAATCCAGCCCGTCCCTGCCGTCGTGGCAGACCGTTATTTCGTGGTGTTCCTGTTTCAGCTGGAAAGCTAAGGTATCACATAAATTTTTATCGTCCTCAATCAGTAAAATCCGCATAAGTATTTTGCCTTTCTCTTTTCACTTTCACTTTTGCGTTCATTATAACCTTATTACTGCGCAGGCATTATGCGCATCTCAAGTTTCGGAGAAACTTGCCTAGGAACGCTGGTTTTGCGTTCATTATAACATAGTAATCTTAAAAGTTTCTTTAAAAAGTGAGCTTTAAAACTGCCGAAAAATTAAAGGCACATTTAAAGAAAATTTAAAGAAAGTTCTGGTAGGATAAATCTATACCGAATTGGTATCTGAAAAATATACGGAAAGGAACGAGCATATGAGAGAAAGAGGTATGACAAGACTGGTCAGCCTGCTGCTCTGCCTGGTGCTTATAACAGCAGGGCTTAGCGGGTGTAAAAAAACTTCCCCCTCCACAGAGGAAAATAACGGGGCAACAGAGCTTCTGTCGCAGGAGGAAGGGACGGGAGGCAAGGGAAGATTTTTGGAAACGGAGCTTCCCCTGCCGGAAAATATAAGGGAACTGTATGCTATGTCACTGTTGGAGGACGGAAGGATTGCCCTGTTTCTTTGGAATGACAAAGAAAATGTCTATCAGGTTCAGGAAACAGAGGATGAAGGAAAAAGCTGGAAGGTCCGGGATATCGACCTGGAGGCGGCGAAGGAGCTTTTCGTCGGCTATCTTAACACGGCTGCCATTAGACCGGACGGGACGGTGGGGGTTCTTTCCCAAAATGACGGAAGGCTTCTTCTGGGGATTATCCTGCCGGATGGCAGCGTGGAACTGCGGGAACTCTCCCTGCCGGATGCGGAGAGCCAGGAGCAGGAGTATGCACAGAACATTATCGGAAGCGCTTTTGACGCAGATGGTAATCTTGTGATAGAAAATCTGAACAGCCATTTCTATAAAGTAGATTTAACAAACGGAAACTGTGAGCTGCTGCTGGAGCTGGAAGAAAAATATATCCGGCACTTTGGAACAGCAGGAAATAAGGTGCTGGCAGTGTCGGCAGAGGAGGTTGTCCTGTTCGACAGCACAACCGGGGAGCTTTTAGAGGAAGAGACGGTGTTAAATGATATGCTGGCGGCGGACAGCTCCCTTTCGGAGATAGTGAGCGATTCGGGGAAACCGCTGGTATTTGCCGGAGAAACCGGCGGAGAGGTCATATTTTATGCAAACCATCAGGGCTTATTCTGCCATACTCCGGGGGGAAGCGTCAGTGAACAGCTGATTAACGGCTCACTGACTTCCATGGGAGATACCACGGTCAGTTTTCTGGATTTGGTGATGATAGACGAAGAGCATTTTCTTCTGGCAGCGGTGGGGAGTTTTGGGGAGGCTAAGCTGTTAAAGTACTCCTATGATAAGAATGCACCCTCTGTCCCGGAAACAGAGCTGAAGGTTTATGCGCTAGAGGATTCCGCCTTTTTGCGGCAGGCAGCATCGGCATACCAGAAGGGACATCAAGATGTGTATGTGAACCTTCAAATCGGGCTTTCCGGTGATGACGGGATGACGGCGGAGGACGCCATCCGTGCCCTCAATACGGATATTTTAGCGGGCAGTGGGCCGGATGTGCTGATTTTAGACGGGCTTCCGGTGGAGAAATACATGGAAAAAGGGATGTTAGCGGATATCAGTCCTGTGATAGAAGAAATTGAAGATAAGGACGGAGTTTTTGGGAATGTCAGACAGGCGTATGACAGTGACGGAGTCATTTACCAGTTCCCGGCAAGGTTTTATGTCAGCCTGGTAAATGGAGAGGAAGAGGCAGTGGAGGCAGGCGTAAGCCTGAAAAAGCTGGCGAATTTTGTGACGGAGAAAAAGGCGGCAGGGGAGAGTAAAATTTTCCCTATGCGCAGTGCGGAGAATTTACTGGAAAAACTATACTTTGCGGATTCTGCCGCATGGACAGAGAGTGACGGGAAATTGAGCGAAGAGGCGTTAGCGGAATATTTAAGCTGTGCAAAGCAGATTTATGATGCGGAGCCTGTGGAAAGTGAAGATGTTTATTATTCCAATGGGGGCGTGGCATCAGACACCATAGGAACGTTAGATGCCATGGGAGTCGCCTTAAAAACCTCAAAGCTGAATTACGGTACAATTGTCAGCATGACGGAATTTACCATGGTATATTCCATGAAGTCACAGTATGGTATTGAATATGAACTGGCGGATCGGGAGACGGCAAAGAGCTTTGTCCCCTGCCAGTTAGCAGGTATAAGCAGCCAGACGGCAAAAAGTGCGGAGGCGGAAGAATTTTTGCGGGTACTTTTAGGGGCGGAATGCGGTGCGTATTCTTTTAGCGGATTTCCGGTGAATCGGACAGCCTATGAAAAGGTGGTGAAGGATGCGGCAGAACGTTATGATGAGTATTCCAAGGGTGGAGTTGCGGTTTCCACGGATGAGGGAGATTTTTTTGAGATGATGTTTGAAAATCCCATGTTAGACGGCACATTGTGGGAGGGGCAAACCGCACTTTGATTTCGGCAATAACATCTCTCCGATCGTGCGGTATCGGCAC
>ERZ808024.70-NODE-70-length-106128-cov-11.147363_pt1 | contig 106128 bp, 125 predicted proteins | sample MGYA00380181_ERZ808024 | MGnify/ENA primary metagenome ERZ808024 (study PRJEB31490, sample SAMN06133413) | mouse gut metagenome | isolation source: Z2_1 | host: mice | place: China: Chengdu | collected 2015-05 ...
AATATCCTTCGATTGTTATCGATGTTGATCATATAATTTCATTGTGATGTTTCACAACTACTAAGTTGTTAACATTGGTTATAAAATTGATGATGGACGAAATAACCTGAGGCAAAGCAGCCACCAATTTCGGCAGTGCATTCAGAAGTCCCTGGGCTAATCCGGTAATGATGGAAAAAGCGGCATCCAGAATTTTATCCATATTGTTCAGCAAAGTGGTGCATATTAAAACCACCGCATCAACTATAGTAGGAATCAGCTGTGGCAGTGCCTCTCCTATTCCGGTTGCCAGTGTGACAATCATCTGAATCGCAGCCTCGACCAACTGTGGCAAATTCGCAAGAATTCCGTTGACTAATGTCAGTACCAACTGCAAAGCTCCCTCGGTTATCTGAGGAAGGGCAGCTATCAGTGAATTCAGAATGGTCAATACAATATTAGTCGCAGACTCAATCAAAATCGGCAGATTTTCCAGAATCGCACCTCCGATAGAGGTCACGATATTAAGTCCCAACTCAAGGAACATCGGCATCTGCTCTGTGATAATAGCTGCCACGTCTCCTATGGCTGTTCCGATTGCCACACTTATCTGACTGAAATCTCCGTTTGCTTCATTGATTGCATTTCCCAGTGTGGAAAATACATCCGTTATTCCTGCGGACATCTGGCTTACTGTTGGAAGGAACACACCCTCGATGGAGCGTTTCGTTCCCTCCAATGCAGAATCCAAATCCGCATATTTTATTTCATTGATTTGTGACAGGGCATCATAACTTGCAGCCGCCCCATCTTTCATTCCGGCAAGCACAGGAAGTACATTTGCCTGCAAATCTTCAAACTGTGTGCCGAACAGATTAACCGCAGCCGTGTTCTTTGCTATCGGGTCATCCATATTATTTAAGGCATTCACAACTTCGAAGAAGGCTTCCTCGGCACTCTCTCCTCCGGCAGCAAACCGTTTCGTCATTTCATCAGCGTTCATTCCAAGTGCCTGAAATGCTTCTATGGTTGTATTGCTTCCGTCCTTTGCCCTTAAGTTAAATTCCTTGACCGCATCACCGACTTTATCGATGGAAAACACACCCGCTTCCGCACCATTAATAAGTCCGGTAACGAACTGATCCGCTGACAATCCCAATGTGGAATACTGTGCGGAATATTCATTTAAGGTATCGAGCAAATCCCCGTTCTGGTCTGCACCATTCTGTGCGCCGACTGCAATGATGTTATATGCTTCCTCTGCTGTCACACCAAAGTTCTTCATCAGTGCATTGGCAGCACGAGCCGATTCCTGCAGATCATATCCGAAGGTATCACGCAAAGCAAAACCGGATTCTGTGGCTTTCTGTAACTCATCCCCCACAAGTCCGGTTGTTTTCTGCACAACGGATAATCCCTCTGCTACATCCTCAAGGCTGTCACCGAAATTATTGGTATAGACCTTCTGTGCGATTGCACCAAGTTCTTCCAATTCCGTGCCTGTTGCTCCCGTGGATGCGGATATCTGATTGACCGCCTTATTATATTCATCACCCAGTTTTACCAGTTCCACACTCGCTGCCACCACGGCAGCACCTATGGCAGCTGCCGCTGCTGCGATAGCCGTGCCGACTCCTGCGACAACAGAACCGACCTTTTCGAACTTACCGGATGAATCCTCTGCCATATCTCCGCTGTCTGAGAGTGATTCTGCAAAATCATCCGTCTGTTCTTCTGCTTCCTCCATCTCTTGTCCCAGTCTGTCAATGGCATCCTCATTGGCTTTCAATTCAGACTCCATTTTATTCAAATCAGCCTGTGCATTGTTCATCTGTATCTGCCAGCTTCTGGTTCGGCTGTCCGCTTCCCCAAAAGAAGATGAAGCGTTTTCAAGTGCCGCCTGTAACGTCTGCACCTTATTTTTCTGTGCTTCTATCTCCTTCGTCAGCACACCGTTTCTTGCACTTAAGGACTGGATGGATTTATCGTTTTTATCAAATTGCGATGTGACAAGGTTCATTTCTGAACCAAGCACCTTAAAAGCGGAGTTGATTTCTTTTAGGGCATTTTTAAATTCCTTCTCGCCCTCAACTCCCATCTTGACACCGAAACTCTCAGCCATCCAAACACCTCCTTAGATGCCTTCCGGTATGATATCCTCAATGAAAACCTCCCTCTTAGGCTTTGCAATTCCAAGAAACTGTTTGTGAAGTTCCCATTGATCCATAAGTTCGCCAAGCGGTGTCAAAAGCACTTCCTCTTCCGGTTTCCGTAACTGTGTTACTCCGATATACACGAACCGGGCAAAGCTCACTTCTGGTGGCTCTGCCCGGTCTGCGCGTTTCCCTTTTCATTTTTCTCCGGCATGGATTCCACATGACGCTTCGTGCCTTTTAACATTGCTGCCATGATTGCATCCTTATATTCTGCCAGTTCATACGGATTGGTAAGAAATTCTATTTCATCTTCTGTAAGAAGCGGTTTCGGTTCATCCCTGTGCTGTAAATTATGGATGAGGATTTCCTGATTTGCCAGCAACGCAATCAGCCAAATGACCTCTCCCAACGATTCCTCCATCGTTGCATTCTTCAACAGCTTGTCACCGAGTTTCTCCAAACCACCATACCGCTTGGTAATGTCCTTTGTTGCTTTGGTGGTAAGAATCAGCTTGTGTTCCACACCACCGATTGTAATAACCTGACTTCTATCTTCTATACTGTACATACTGCTTCTCCTTTCAAATCCCGGTTACCCGGCTTCTATGCATCCTCTTCCGATACATTTGACGCTTCAGTTGTATAAGCAGGCTCGTAAACCTCTTTATACCAGCTTCCGATAGTTGTTGTATTTACACCGGAATCATCCTCGCTGACCTCCGCTTTCCACGGATGTCTGCCCTTTCCGTCCACCTTATTTCTGCGCATTACCGTTCCTTCAATGCTTGGTGTCTGGAAGTTGATGGATTCTCCCTTTGTTTCCAAATTGGTAGCCGGAACCGCAAACTTCACACGGTATAACCAGAAATAACGGTATTTTCCGTTTGCCTTCTTTGCTCTGAAGCCGACTGCTACAGGCTTACCGTCATCTTCCGATGTGGAAACCAGTACACCATTGCTGTCAATCTCTGCACCTGTCAGTTCTGATGCTGCGGAAAGTCCGATGTCATCCACACCAAGTGTCAGTGTGCCGGAATTAAATTCCTTGATGATCTGTGCAATTCCGTCATCTGCATACAGCACTGCTTCTGCAAGTTCTACAGACAACTCCACAGAAATCGCTTTTGCAAGCTGCACCGGAGTACCATAGGTTTCCTCCTCGTTTTCATCCTCTGTAATAGGCGCATAAAATAATTTATCAAGACCGATGGTTGCCATTGGCAAATCCTCCTTCCTATTCGCTTATTCCCATTACTTCAAAAATGTAATGGTGGTATTTTGTTTCTTTTTCAAACTCCATATATTTTCTGGATGTAATCGTAATGTCTGCATCCAGGAGCCTTGTAGTAATCTCATCCCTCATCTTCAGATAATTTCCTTTGCAGTAAAGTGCCAGTTCAACTTCCTCTGTCTCCACGATTGGTCGGTCATCTGCACATACAGGGAAATCATCCGTTCCGGGTATGATTACCAAAAAAGCATCCGGCTGTTGAGGTTTTCCTTCCTCATCATTAACCGGATGCTCCGAAACTGTCACTTTCAGTTTCATAGGTTCTAATGTCTTTATAATTCGGCTGTTCAGACTCATAATTTCTCCACCTCCGAATCCAATGCTTCCTGCATCTTTTTGATGCATTCTTTCTTCGCCTTTCTGCCGGCCGGCTTCGCCCACGGCTTGGCCGGCTGATTAGAACGACCATGTTCCAAAACAGCTGCTTTCAGTGGGTTGGGTACTCCTTTTCTGTCATAACCGATACAGCCCACCTTTATGTTCCAGTTCCCATCTGCAGACTGATAAGGCTTCGTAACAGACAGAGACTCAAGCAAATCACCTGTTGATTCCGATGGTTCTTTTGTCCCCTGTCCAATAACGGAAGAAAGGCTCTGTTTCGCAGCATCGTACAATGGCTTTACCCCTTCTTCCAATACTGCACTTGTGACTGCATCATAATGGCTGCCCAGTGCTTCCATCTTTCGTATGGTTTCCTCCGGCAGTTTGAATGTCATCTTTGCCATCATTCCACCTCCCTCGCCATAATAGTAAGCATTCTGCTTCGCTTATCCCCAAGCACGGACTCAATTTCAAAAATCCTTTCTCCATGTTTTATCCGCATGGTAGATTTAATACCTGAACGAAAGCGAATGTATATTTTATTTGTGATTTCTGCAGTCTCTCTGTTGGAAGCCATATACTCTTTACCAGAAACGGGAGCGATGTCTGCCCATACCGTATGGACCGTCATCCACTCCCTTGTTTCAAACCCGTCTGCATCCTGCGTACTTTTATAATCCTGTATTTCTATGCGGTATCTCATCCTTCCGACCTGCATCAGAATTCCTCCTTCCGCACACTGTACAGCAGGAATTTCAGCATCCTTGTCAACTCATCAAAGTCTGCCTTTTCCCTGTTTTCATATAGATAGGTTACACCATAGCAGATTCCGACCTTTACAATCTCCGGCACTTCTTCCATTTCATCAAAGTCTGTTCTTACAATGTCCTGGCACAGACTTTCCGCTGTCTCCAAAAGCGTTTGGATGAGGACATCCTCTTCCGTGCCATCCAAACGCAGATATAATTTCGCTTCATCCACGGTCACAAGCATACCCTCACCCCCCTATCTTACGCAGACTTCATACTAAGCAGTTTCACAGCTTCAGGAAGAATCAGCTTTCCATCCACTCTCTGGCTTGCAAGGAAACCGACCTGTCCGGTAGTTGCATAAAGCTCATTCAGACGTTTGAAGCTTCTGCCCTCACGGTCTGCAATCCAGTAATAAGAAAAGTCACCGAATGCAAGAGGTGTGGCTCCTGCTGCCACTTCCGGTGCAAATGTGGAAGTGTAATAAGGACGGTTCAAAATCATATCCGGTACACCTACAGACACAGACGGCTGCCAGATATAATTTCCGTTGGAATCCTTTAACTTACGGAGTGCCTTAACTGTAGAATCGTTCAAAATCCATTTCGCATTTTTACGGTAAGGAGCCTTTAAGGAATAGAACAGATCCATGACATCATCAAATGTGATGTTGGCTGTCGTAGTTGTTACACCAACTTCCCCACCTCCAGTGGCATTGAAAATACCGACAGGCTTTCCGGCTCCATCACCAACAAAGAATGCCTCCTCTTCCTTTGTGGAGATACGTCTTGCAAACTCTTTCACGATATATGCCTGGACATCAAACACACTGTCATTTAAAAGTTCATCAGATACTTTAATCATGGTAGCAAGTTTATATGCCCCGATGGATGTCTGACCAAAGCTGTCATCAGATTCAGGGAACTGTCCGTTCTCGTCAATCCATGCCGCTTCTCCTTTGCCTGTGACAATCGGAATCTTACGGTCACCGCTGGAAGTCCTAATCACAGTGGCAAGGGTTCTGAAGAAACTCTCCTCTTCCAGTCCTTCCACTAATTTTCTTTCAAACTCATCCGGCACCAGATAACCGCCCTCGGCATCTTCCCCGATGGAAAGAGCGTTGTTGACATCGTAATAGTTCTTCTTACGCATCGCATTCCAGAATGCGGTCTGGTATTCTGCAGATGCACGTCCGCTCCCTTTATCCCCCGGCTTCATGCCCGGCTTATCCTTGATTGGTTCAGAAGTAGCCTTTGCCAGTTCCGCATCAATGGCAGCCTGTCTCTGCAATCTCTCGATTTCCTTACCGAGTGCCACCACATCCGCTTCCATTCTTTCGTAGGTCGCATTGTCCTCTGCAGAAATCAGACCATCACTGCCCCTTCTGGAATCTAAAAATGCCTTGGCAGTTTCCCATGCTTTCTTTCTCTTTTCCATTAATTCCAATACTGTACTCATATTCATTGCCCTCCTTATGGCTTTAACAGACTGAGCCTCTTTTCAAGCTCGCTAATGTTTACCTTTTTCTCCGGCTTTCCGGGAATCAGCTTATAAAAAAAGGAATTGGTAACAGCCGACCTTGAAAACAGGATGGCTTCCAATTCCTCTTCCTTCTCTTCTTCCTTTTCTTCCGAATTTTCCTCTTTTTCCTTATCAAAGAGGATTTCATCCGCAAACCCAAGTTCCACAGCTTTCTTTGCATTGAACCAGGACTCTGCATCCATCAGATGTGAGATTTTCGTGCGGTTCAATCCAGTTTTGATTTCATAGGCATTCATAATGGATTCTTTGACTTCGTCAAGCATCTCAATTACCTTTTTCATCTCTGCTGTATCTCCAATGGCTATCGTAGCCGGGTTGTGGATCATCATCATTGCCACCGGACTCATCAGCACCTTTGTTCCTGCCATCGCAATCACGGAGGCTGCCGAAGCAGCAAGACCGTCAATCTTCACAGTCACGTTGCCTTTATAGTCCATCAGCATGTTGTAGATTTGGGCAGCTGCAAACACATCTCCGCCCGGACTGTTTATCCATACGGTAATGTCCCCTTCGCCGGATAACAGTTCATCTTTAAATAACTTAGGAGTAACCTCATCCCCGTACCATGTTTCATCTGAGATTTCTCCATTTAAAAAGAGGGTTCTTTCCCCCTCATTTCTGACCCAGTTCCAAAACTTTCGTTTCATCGTAGACCTCCTCTGTTTCTATTGTCTGGTGACTGCTGTGGTTCGGTTTCCTCTACCGTGCTTTCTGTTCCATCTTTGGCAAATGCTCCGGCATCTTTCAGCTTCGTCATCGCACCATTCACAAGGTACAGATTGCCTCCTTCCTCTTCCGGCAATGGATTCATATCTTCCATTTCACGGATATCGTTGGTAGACAGCCAACCGTTCTGTCTGCCGATGGCATAACCGTTCATTCGGCTCTGATAATCCCCACGGAGCAGACCATCCACATTCAGCTTTATAAAAAACTCTTTCTTCTCCTCCGGCAAAAAGAGGGATTTCTTAAGTGCCTGTTCCCATCGGATCACCCATGGGTCAAGTGTGTATTTCACAAACTCCAAAGACTGCTGCTCAATATTTGAAAAGCTGCTCTTTTCCAAATCCCCCACCATGTGTGGCGGTATCCGAAACAGCCTTGCGATTTCGTTAATCTGAAATTTCCTTGTTTCCAGGAACTGTGCTTCTTCCGGTGGAATTCCTATCTGCTGATACTTCATCCCTTCCTCAAGTACCGCAATCTTATGGGCATTGGTTGTTCCACGGTACACTGCATTCCATGAATCCCTTACCTTTGCCGGGTCTTTCAATACTCCCGGATGCTCTAATACACCACCAGGATTTGCGCCATTGGCAAAAAAGCTGGCTCCGTATTCTTCACAGGCCATTGTCATACCGACAGCATTTCTTGCCATCGCAATAGGTGAGTAACCGATAAGACCATCAAATCCAAGTCCGGGAATATGAAGCACATCCCCCTGCCTTAAGGTAATATCTCCCATCTTTTTCATATTGGGGTTTTCATCCGAATAGCGTGAATACACATAATACAGAACACCATTGCTGTCTCTCTCCACACTCATTTTGTTAGGCAGAAGCGGATACAGCGAAAGCACCTCTCCTTTCCCGTTTCGTATGATCTGTGCATACGCATTTCCCCAAATTAAAAGATGACTCATCAGTGTTTCTCTGAACACAAATGAAGTCATCTCCGGGTTTGGCTCATCATGGAGCAGCGTATAAAGCGGGTGGTCACAGACCATTTCCTTCCCACCATCTTTGTATCGATATACATGAATCGGAAGTGATGCAATTGCTTCTGACAAAATCCTTACACATGCATAAACTGCAGTAGTCTGCATGGCTGTCATTTCATTGACACTCTTTCCGCTGGTGCTTCGTCCGAAATTGAACGAATACTCACCATTACTGTAATTCCGTACAGGTTTATCCCTCGCCTGACCGAAACCAAATAAACTCTTTATTCCCATCTGCTATCCCTCCAATGTCTGATTGATTGCTTCCCTGATAAGAAGGAAACCCAATATGCTAACCAAAATCATGCCATCCTCCTAAAACACCAGAATTCCCCTTCCATCATATACACTTCCCTCGCTGCCCTGATTACGAATTGCACGGTCAAGTGCCATAACGGTTGCTACTGCTGCATCGATTTTCTCCGTAGATTTTTCCTTATCCATTTTGATATTTCCGGCAGGGTCTTGTCTAACATACACATTATCCATCATCCACCGGAGAACCTTATGTCCACCGTGGGCAATTCGCTCCTCAAGTGTCAGCTTCATAAGTTCCTTCGTTGGCGGACTCATATCCTTATACCCCTGCCCGAAAGGAACAACGGTAAATCCCATACCTTCCAAATCCTGTACCATCTGCGTTGCTCCCCAACGGTCGAAAGCAATTTCTTTTATATGGTATTTCGTTCCAAGTTCCTCTATAAATTTCTCTATAAAACCATAATGAATGACATTTCCTTCCGTAGTTTCAAGACACCCTTCTGCTGCCCACACATCATAAGGAACATGATCCCTTCTGACACGGAGTCTCATGTTATCTTCCGGTATCCAGCAGTATGGCAAAATGATGTATTTCTCTTCATCATCTCTCGGTGGAAACACAAGTACAAATGCTGTGATATCTGATGTACTCGAAAGGTCTAAACCGCCATAACAAGTTCTTCCAATAAGTTCCTCCTCATTTACGGGAAATGCACACGCATCCCATTTATCCATCTGCATCCAACGGGTAGACTGTTTCACCCATTGATTTAATCGAAGCTGTCGGAAGATATTTTCTTCTGCAGCATTTTCCCTTGCACTGATATAGGCATTTCGAACCTTTTCAATATCGATGGTTTCCCCAAGGGAAGGATTGGCTTTATACCATGTGGCTTCGCTCGTCCAGTCATCCTCATCAGATGCTCCATAAATCACAGGATAAAATGTCGGGTCAATTTTCCTGCCCTCTATAATGTCAACAGCTTTTTGGTGTTGTTCAAAGCAAATAGAATTTCTGTCTGTTCCGGCTGTAGTAATTAGAAAATATAAAGGCTGTGTTCTGGCATCACCGGAACCTTTTGTCATAACGTCAAAAAGTTCTCTGTTCGGCTGTGCATGAAGTTCATCAAAAATAACAGCGTGTACGTTCAGGCCATGCTTGGTGTATGCTTCAGCTGATAACACCTGATAGAAGCTGTTGGTCGGTTTATACACAAGCCTCTTAACCGACATCACTGGTTTAATTCTCTTTTTCAAAGCAGGACACTGATCCACCATATCCACAGCCACATCAAATACGATAGATGCCTGTTGACGGTCGGAAGCACAGCCATACACTTCTGCACCCCATTCCCCATCACCGCAAGTCATATATAAAGCAATGGCAGCCGCCAGTTCCGACTTGCCATTTTTCTTTGGAATCTCACAATAGCAGGTATTGTACTGCCTGTATCCGTTTTCCTTAACCGTACCGAATAATGTGCGGATAATCTCATCCTGCCAGGAGAGAAGTTCAAAAGGAACTCCCCTCCATTTACCTTTGGTATGCTTCAGACAATTGATAAAGTTAACCGCACGATCTGCCTTTGTAACATCAAACACTACTTTCCACCTCCCTTAATCAAGAGAAGTTCCATCTCATCGCTTTCCTTGTCCTCGGCTGTGTCTGCAACAATTCTGCTTCTCGCAGAAGGAGTAAGTCCGAACTGCTCACAAAATTTATTCATAATCTTAAGGTAAGTCTGTGCAATAGATACCTGTGGTACCTGCTGCCAATAGCCACTTGGCGTTTTCACAATCGTTCCATGCTGCGTGATAAATTCCTCGGCTTCTTTCCACCTTGCATATGCCTGACAGTATCCGGCAAAGGCAGCCATATCAATCTCCGTGAGAATACCCAACTGCTCTAGCTGCTTGCACATCCTTTTCCATTCTTTTTTCGCCTCATCCTCAAGCCATGACGGACAGCGTGGTGCTTTCTTTTCAGGCTTCGGTTCGGCCGTATTAAGGCTTCTCTTGCCCGGATTGCCCTCCAACACCTTTACTGCCGTAGGCTTTGGCTTACGTCCTCTCTGTGCCACTGTCCTCACCTCCGTTTCATGGCATCAAAAAAAGGACTCCCGTAGGAATCCTTTGCTGTATAAATTGGTTATATTAACACTCGCCTGTTAGTATGAATTTTGCATAATCTCCCTTGTGTTCCTCAATAAAAACCACAAGTTCATAAAACTTCATCTCGTTTGCAATTATCTGAACCATATTCGTGTCAAACATATTGGTTCGCCCCGTAGCCCTGACAGCAAGTATCTGCTCCTTTATTTTTTCTGTCATCAGTCCACCTCATCACTGCACTCAGTCATTCCCAGACAAAGCTGTGTATATATGGTGGCATATCTCTCCTGCTCGCTTCCTTCCGAACCTGCCATCGCTTTCAGGAAGAAGGCTTGTGCCTCCTCCCTTGACTGCCATGTATCCTTTTTCCCATAGCAAATGGTTGTTATCTGCTCCATATCTGCCTCCTAAATTTTTCTGCATCGGTCTTCCCCATAAACTACATGAAGACTGCTGCCGTTATCCCATTTAACCATTATGGAACCTGTGTCATCCACACCCCTTACTGTTCCTTCCGTTCCAATTGGCGGTGCTTGCATATCATCCATCCGCTCAAGAACCACACGGCATCCTTTAGGATACTCATTCCGCACCTTCTCCACTTCTTCTCTGCTTGGAAATCTCATGCTACTCATAATAATATCCGACCTCCTTCAATAAATGCTGTCCAACTCTTTTTCCAACGCTGTCGTAAAGAGCCTGTTCAAGAACCGTCTGTTTAAATCCAAATCGGCAGTACCCTTCAAGGCAAATATCATAATAATGCTTTGTCGGGCATCCGAGCGGTCTGTCCTCATGCATGATATAAATAATTGCTTCCGTTCCACCATTTACCTTCTCGCCAATAAAGGGTTGTATTTCCACCCTCATCATTTTCTTGTAATAAAATGATGGGTAACCTTCGTAGCGGTCGAGGTAATGTTCATCCCTTTCACTAATCCGCCAAACCAAAACCGGAACCATACTTCCCTTCTTTGGCTCAACCGTCAGATAACTTCCTGACTGGCTTCCTTTAAAAAGGAGCTGATAATCCTTAAGTTCTGCCGTCCCCATATATACTGCATCGGGACATCTCTGTGCCATTTGTGCCATTGACAGGTTGCTGCCATAGGCTAAATAATATTTATCCATATTCGTCCATCCTTTCTGAAGGGTTCTTCCCTTCTACCACCTTAAGACCGCCGAAGCGGTCGGTGGGCCTCAAAGCTGAATCCTTCAAGCTGCTCTGCCGTGTCTGAAGGCTGTATCCCCTTCAAGGTTTTTGGTAAGGATGTCTCTTGCTGTTGCAAATTCATCTCCGATGAAGCCGAGTCTCAAAAGCCATGTTCTCATTGCGTATTTTGGATTCTCAACCTGTGGCTGTTTCGGGCTGGCACTCGCTACCGTTTTCGCCATCTGGCTGAGTGCGAGGCAAAGCTGTATGTAACTCTTAAGTTCTCCTGCGTGTAAACCGCCCTTTCTTCCGTTGCCAGCGTTGGCAAATTGGAAGCATCTGAACTCGATGGTCTTATGTGTGAAGCAAGCGTGGTAATTCAGCATTCTGTATCTTGAATCGTTGTAATGCTGATTTCTGCTCCCCCATACTCCTTCGTACCAAATGTCTGCAAGCTGTTCCATTGTCTTTGGCTTTCTTCTGTTCAGCCTTTCCAGGAAGGAAGGGTCAACCGTTCTGCAGTATCTGTTGATTCGGTTTCGGTCAAGTCTCATTGCGGAAATCAAAAGGCTTTCGTGGCTTGCCATGATGTTCGCAAGGTTTCTGAGGCTCTTTGGAGTATGGCCATTCAATCCGATGTGAATGTGTACTCCGCACATATGGGCAGGGTCGCTTTTTGCTCCCTTATGTCTCAGCTGTCTTAAAATCTCCTGCAAATCTGGAATGTCCTCGTAGGTAAGAATCGGTGTTCCAAGTTCTGCCTTCTCGTCATCGGAAGCTGCCTGAATGCTTGAATCTCTTGTGATTTTCCATTCTCTTCCCTTATTGTCCTTGCATGCCCATGCGCTGTAGCTTCCTCCAATGTACTTTACCGTTCCTTCGGTATGAAAATACTCTGCAATCGTTCTCGCTGCCTTTTTCCTTGTGATGTTGTACATCTCAACCTCAACCCCAATGGTCTGCTTTTTCATTTCCTCAATCTGGATTCTTGTTTTTTCGTTCATTCTATGTACCTTCCTTTCGGCTGTTTGTTTTCCCTTTCGGTAGGTACATATTCGCTCTAAAAGCACATATTATCCAGTTAATTCGGAGGCATAATGTACACAAATATTTACTGCTCATATCCATATGAAATTGTGTATTTTATGGCAAAATCCACCCCTCTGCTATTCGGCAGCTTCGGTGAATTTCTTACTGTTTCGTTCTTTCCATTTTTCCTTATCTTCCTCGGTTCGGAATGCGGTATGCCCTTTCAGTCTGGAAAGAAATACCTTCCTCGTGTCCTTTCCGTCCTTACCTCCAAGACCAATTCTGACAAGCCAGACTCTCATGTAATATTTTTCATTTTCTTCGATGGTAGCCTTTGGACTTACTCGCTTTGCTTCCTTTGCCGTCTTTGCCATGCAAGCTGCCAATTCAGCATAGGCTCTCGCTTCATCCTCGTTCAGCGGAAATCCGCAGAAGCATATTCTGTCATCCTCAAAGGCAAGCCCCTCTATACTTTCTTCTTCCGCAATCTGTATCACTTGCTCAAGCGGTATGTTTTCTTCCGCATCCAGTCTCTCTACCAGCTTGTCGGAAATTCTGAATACTTCTTTTCCGACCGCCTTTTCCAAAAGGTACTGTTTGCTATGAATCATGTAAATAAGGTTTTTAATCCCCTCTGCCGTAAATCCCTCTATCGGAATCCCAATGCTAAGTCTGTCTGTTTCTCTTTCTGCAAGACCTCTCGCCACTAATTCATTCTGCATGGTAAGTGCTGCCTCCTCGGATTCATGTTCCACGTTGCCATCACGATCCACCGTATATTCTCCGACCGTGTATCCGAAGGATGGTGGTCCCTGATATTTTGCTTTTACATTAAGGATTTCCTCCATCGCTTTCACAACGTCTTTTCTGTTTTCTGCTGTTGTCTTTACCTTCATTTGCTTTTCCTCCATTCAATTTGGTACTACATATATCACTCTGAATGGAGGAAATAGCAAGTTATTTATTCACTAATTTTCCCGTGATTCCGGTAGTGACATTGCCACCGCAAATGCCACAGTAGCGGTCACCGCATTCCCTGCCTGTTTGTAAAGCTGTGCATCCGAATTAACAGATGCTGCTTTATCAAATAAAACATCCGGAAAACCTTGCAGACGGAAGCACTCCCTCGGTGTAAGCCTGCGGATTCTTCCGCACTTCATAAGAGTCCCCATTTGCCCGGAGCAATCTAATGTCTGGGAACAGCCTTTTCCAACCCTTCCCCTTCTGGTATCGCTCTCAGGATATGCAAGGCTGATACCATCACCAACGTGTGCTTCGTCATACCCCTGTTTTGTACCATTTCTGACACGGAGCATGATTTCCTCATTCTGCTGCACTTTCTCACACACAAACACACCATGTCTGTCTTGGGAGGTAAGCGTAAACATCGGCTCTCCATCTTCTTTCATCCGTCTGCCATTCTGCCTTTTCTCCATACGCTCCGGTGTCAGAACCGGATGCACTTCCATAACTGCAGAATTCATTGCAGTATGATTTACCATCCCGGAAGTATACCTTGCAGTTATGCATCTGGCATTTTCCGTCAGCTTTGGAGCATGATTGCTCTGATCAATAAATATCCTCGTGCCACAGCCTTTGTTTACAGTAACCGTTGGTGCAATTCCATCTTCGTGATAGACATTTCCACCCTGCCCGTGACCACTCGGATTCAGATTGCCCATAAGATACAAGCCTGTCTTGGCTCCCACACCTCCGGCATTTCCAACGAGGGTAGCAGATATGCCATCCGTACCATATACACGGTATCCCTGCATCCCACCTACAAGTTGGTTAAGAGTTGCTGCGTTTTCTCCGCAGAGAGGTAATATTTCTCGTCCACCTCGGCTTCTAAGATTTGCGATAATGAACACACGCTCCCTGTTTTGGGGGACTCCGAAGTCTTTTGAATTAAGCACCTGCCACCGACAGTCATACCCCGCTTCGTCCATTTCAGACAGAACGCTGGCAAAATCGAAGCCTGAATTAATTGATAACAGGTTCTTAACGTTCTCAACAAGAAGGTATGTGGGCTTATCACTTTCTTCTTTGCCTTTGATGAGGTCAATAATGTTGTAATATATTCCACTTCGCTTTCCGACAAGTCCCCGCTGTTTTCCTGCAACGGAGATGTCCTGGCATGGGAATCCGAAACACCAGATGTCTGCATAGGGGACATCTTCTGATTTAAGTTTTGTGACATCATCTGCTTTCCACTCTCCTTCCGTGTCATACATTGCTTCATAGGAAGCTCTCGCAAACCTGTCATATTCACAGTAACCGATACATTTATGGCCGGCAGATTCCAGACCAAGTCTGAAACCGCCTATGCCTGAACATAAATCAAGGAAGGTCAGCTGTTTCATTGGCTTCACCTTCCTTTCCTAAATCACGATATGAAATTTTCACATTATTTCTGATAACGAAAACATCATCTGCAGAGCCTTTCATCTCCATATAGCGGTTGACGATGACATCCACAAACTTCTCTTCCAATTCCACACCATAGCAGATGCGCCCTGTCTGTTCGCAAGCCATAAGTGTCGAACCGGAACCAAGAAACGGGTCCAGAACCACACATCCCATCATGGAAGAATTCTGCACTGGGTATGCCATCAGAGCAATCGGCTTCATAGTCGGATGGTCTTTGGATGCTTTCGGACGGTCATATTCCCAAATGGTGGTCTGCTTCCTGTCGGAATACCACTGATGCTTACCGCCCTTCTTCCATCCAAACAAACACGGTTCATGCTGCCACTGATAAGGACTGCGCCCAAGTACCAACGCATTCTTTTTCCAAATGCAGCATCCCGATAATTTGAATCCGGCATCTGCAAATGCCTTTCTGAAATTCAATCCTTCGGTGTCGGCATGGAACACATAGATAGAAGCATCGTCCTCCATGTTCTGCTCCATATTCACAAAGGCAGCAAAAAGGAATCTGTAAAAATCCTCATCTGCCATATTGTCATTCTTAATCTTTCCGGCGGTCTCCTCCACATCTACATTGTACGGTGGATCTGTTAGAACCAGATTTGCTTTCCTGCCATCCATAAGAGTGTTATATGTTTCCGGCAGAATGGAGTCTCCGCAGATAACACGATGTTTGCCCAGGAGCCACACATCGCCAGGCTGTGCCACTGTTGGTTTCTTCAATTCCGCTTCTACATCGAAACCATCTTCTTTTACCTTTTTGTCATGGACCTTTGAAAATAGCTGTTCAATCTCCGGCGGTTCAAAACCTGTAAATCCAACATCAAAATCCGAGTCCTGCAAATCCTGAATCAAATCTGCCAACAATTCCTGATTCCATTCGCCTGAAATCTTATTCAACGCAATGTTAAGTGCTTTTTCCTGAGTTTTGCTGACTTCTACAATCGCACATGGTACTTCTGTGTAACCAAGTGCAGTTGCTACCGTTACCCTTTGGTGACCTCCGATAATTGTCATATCCGAATTAACCACTACCGGATCTGCAAAACCAAACTCCTCAATGGAATGTTTAATTTTTTCGTACTCCTTGTCCCCCGGCTTTAACTTTTTACGGGGATTGTACTCTGCCGGATTTAAGTCCTTAATCGGCAGAACTGATAGCTTCGCTGTCTTCATTTTCTACCTCCCAAAATCTTGCTTTGATATAGCAGTCATGACTGCAATACTTCCTTTTCCTGTTGCCGTAGCTTAAGAACTCTTTACCGCAACGCACACACACCACAGGGTACATGGCACTCTCTTTTCTGTTGATTCGTTCCGGGTGTCCTTTCCACCATTCCCGTCTGCATTTATCTGAGCAGAACTTTTTTGGTCTTCCGGTTTCCGGCTGTTTCATTTCCTTGCCGCAGTACAAACACGCTTTCCCAAGCATGACCTGTTCCTGTATGTTCTTTGTCAATGCTGAACCATACCCGGAAAGCCCTCTGCTTTTACAAAAGTTCCTCACGATATCACGGGACAGACCTACCGTAAGAGCAATGGAACGGTAACCAATCCCCTGCTCCCTCATCTCCCGTATCTGCTTTGCCTGTTGCTCCGTCATATCCTTTCACATCCTTCCATCCAAACGGGCATAAAAAATGGGTAAAAAAGCACCTCTTTTTGCGCCTTTTTACCCATTAAAAACATGGTTTTTCTATACTTTTTATCGAAACCCTTTGACGGATTTTCCTTACATTTAAACACATTTTGCGAAAAATATCACACCGCCGGACTATCCCCCCTGTTTAATTCTGCGAAAATTCACGTTTGAGGGGGCGGCGGTCAATCCTGCACAGGATTGTGGAGATTTGATACCCCCACCCTTGTGTATGATACACAATCAATATTTATATTCCTGATACCTGTCCTCGGTCATTGTCTTCACATCATGGTGGTGCTTGCAAAGCGGCTGCCAGTTCCTTTCATCCCAAAACAAAATCGGATCACCCCGATGCGGTTTGATGTGGTCAACCACAGTCGCTTTTACAAGCCTTCCTTCCCTCTGACACTGAACACAAAGAGGATGGCATTTAAGAAACCTTTCTCTTGCCTTTCTCCACTTACTGTCATACCCTCGCACTGCTGAATCCCCTCGCTCCTGCTCATGCAGCAAAGCGTGTTCTTCACAGTACATTCCTTCCACCAGCTTCGGACAGCCGGGATGCTTACACGGTTTCTTTGGTTTCCTTGGCATAGCACCACGCTCCTTTCTTATGTACCGGGTACGGTGAAAGGATAAAGCCCGTACCCATGCCCTGTAAAAGACAGAAAAAAAGACCAAACCGCATAGGGTTCAGCCCGCATCTAATCTTTCACGCCTACACTATATCACGAAAAATGCTTCATGTCAGTACACCGGACAATGCACACTTAGTACACCTTTAGTACACCACCGAACAGCAAAAAGGGGTAACTTTTAAATATTCGGTAATGCTATCTTTATGGTTGATAACTTACCAATTCAGAGTTAATATGACCTCATGGTGAAAGGAGCGATTACATGGATAACAAATCCGTACTTTATCAACTGATGGATACCCGAATGGGAGAAGCATTGCACAAGATTACAAAAGAGGATGCTGTATTTATACAGTCCAAGGAAAGGGCAGACGATTATGCTGCAAAGCTGGCATCTCTTAATCTGCCGGAAGAAACGATGCGTTTAATCGACCAGTATGTCAATGAACGCAGTGCCAATTGGGTACGCTATGGAGAACTTGCCTATATGCTCGGCTTTTCAGACTGCAAAGAACTGCTTCTTGGCTCCTGCCATATTCCAGAACTGAATGATGAAGATTAACGAAACGAACTGTTGCATAATTTAAGGGTGGGACACACAATCCCACCCCGGTATCAGTTATATTCTTCAAAAACGCCTATCTGTATCTGAAGGGCAACTGTGATCTGCTCCATCAGAAGATTATCGTGTATTTCCCCAATTTTATCTTTGATTTTTACCTTATCTACGGTATCGACCTGTTCGGCCAAAGCCATACTCGGTCTTTTCAGACCAACGCAGCCGGAAAGTGGAATCTGCACATGGGTTGGCATTTCAGGTCTTTTATGTATATTACCTGTAAGCGGAACAACCGTCACCGTTGGTCCATGACCATTTCCCCGATTATTACTTACAATCACAGCCGGACGGATGCCACACTGTTTATGTGTTGTTTTGTCTTTTCCAAAATCTACAAAGTAAACTTCGCCTCGTCTCACAGCCTCACCTCAAAATAAAACTTTCCGTCTGCCTGTCTCTTTCCTCATACAGCACATCCAATTCCTTAATTGCTTTCTTGCGATATTTTGCCACCATTGTATGGCTGATATGATATTTCATCATCAATTCTTCCCACGTAGAACGCTCCACTACCATGTCCCACATAATTTCCGGCAATTTCCCGGAAAGCCCACGCACAGCATGTTCAAAAAAATCCAACTCTTCTTTTATCTGTCCATACTGCTCCGCAAGATAAGCAAACCACTCATCACTCATCCTGTCTGCCACCTTACGGTATGCAAGTGCTGCTCTTGCAGTCACATCAGAAACACCGCTTGTCTGCACTCTTTCCCCTTCCGGCTTGGAGAAGGTAAGGGATGATATGACGGTGTCATAATCAATTCCCTCACATCGGCTCAGCTGGAACTCCAATACCGATAGTTCTCTTTTCATTTTCGGATATTCCTTAATCATCCTTTCTGCTCGCACCGTTCACACCTCCAATCCTTGCCTTTACTGCATCTATAATAGCCGACTGCCCACAGTCCTTCTGTTCTAATGACCGCATGGCATCTTCGTCCAATGTTCCTTTGTTAATGATATGATAAATCATTACCGTTTCCCTCTGCCCCTGTCTCCACAGTCTGGCATTACACTGCATATACAATTCTAAAGACCACGTAAGCCCGAACCAAATCAGAATGTGACCTCCATCCTGTATGTTCAGTCCATGTCCTGCAGATGCCGGATGGATTGCTGCCACCGGGATTTTTCCTTCTTTCCATTTGCGGATGTCACCTGCTGCCTTTAGAGGCACAGCCTTAAACCGCTCAATAATTCTCTCCAAATCATGCTGATACCAGTAAGCCACCAACACAGGCTTTCCATTCGCCGCCTCGATTAAATCTTCCAATGCATCCAGTTTCTTATCATGAATGTGACGTACTTTATGGTTCTCATCATAGACTGCTCCATTCGCCATCTGCAGTAATTTCCCGGAAAGAGCAGCTGCATTGACCGCATCCACATCACCATCCTCAAAAGGCAAAAGCATATCTTTTTCCATCTGACGATACAGCTTCTCTTCTTTTTCATCCATCCGAACTTCCACCCGGTGATAAAGGCACTCCGGCATGGTGAGGTAATCCTCCGCCTTCATGGAAATGCAGATATCAGAAATCAAATTGTAAATTGCTTCTTCTGCTCCATCCCTCGGCTTGTAAGAATAAATGATGTTCCGGTTCCGTTTATCCGGCAGAAAAAATCTGTCACGGTAAGCACCAATATATCTTCCAAGCCTCTGTCCCATATCAAGAATTCCAATTTCAGCCCATAAATCCATCAGATTTCCCGGTGTTCCAGTCAGACCAACCACACGGATCGCCTTCGGCCGGTACCGTCGTAGTGCTTTAAACCTTTTCGCTTGATAGGATTTGAAAGAAGATAATTCATCAATCACAATCATATCAAAATCCCAGTGATGCTTCTCACAAAGCCACACCACATTTTCACGGTTGATTACATACACACTTGCCTTTTTTTCCAAAGCATCCAATCGTTCTTTTTCAGAACCGACTACCACTGACACCGACAGCCCTTTTAAGTGATCCCATTTTTCCAGTTCTTCCTTCCATGTATCCCGTGCCACACGGAATGGTGCTATGACCAGTACCTTTCCCACTTCAAAATAGTCAAGTGCCAATTCCCACAAAGCGGTAAGAGTAATGACGGTCTTTCCAAGCCCCATATCCAAAATCAAAGCACACACCGGATGGCCTATGATAAACTCCTTCGCATAATCCTGATATTTATGTGGTTTGAATTCCATGCAGCACACCTCCAATCTGTTCCAATCCATCTATCACATATACCGAAAACCCCAATGCCTCCAATTGATGTTTTCTTTTCTCCTGTAACGGTCGCAGCTTTTTACCCGGTGCCTTTAATTCCACGAATGCACACTTCCCACCAGGAAGCAGAACGAGACGGTCAGGCACCCCATCGAAACCGGGAGACACGAACTTTACCGCCATGCCGCCCCTGCTCTTTGCCTCTTTTACCAGAGCCTTTTCAATTGCACTTTCTCGCAAAACCTCATCTCCGTTTCCCTTTGCTGTTTCCTCTTTCAAAAACTTCTATTCTTCCATATGCGTATATACGGGTGTATCCGTGTCCTTTTATACCTATTTTTCATTTAGTAAATATAAGTGGAAACATTGGAAACAGCACCGCCACAGCCTCTTGTCTGCTGGCTTCATGGCTGTTTCCAACATCTGTTGCCTACCGCCTTACCAATCACGTATGGAAACCATTCATTTGTTTCCTGCGGTTTCCTTTTTCACTCTTACAAACACCCTCTGCACACCATATCCGGGGATACGCAGCTTACCGGATGAATTACCTTCGTATTTCTTCCAGCCACCGATTTTCTGAATAATGGACTCCAACTCATAGGAATCCGTCTTTCGGAAATTCTGACGCTCCTTTCCAAAGCATTCACACCATACTTCCATCAGACAGAATCTTTCTCTGACTACCGTTCCGGTTCTTCCTTCTGCTTCGAACTCTCCACCACCAAGATAAGACCGTCTTTGGTACAAATCCATTGTGTCCCAGTCTGCCGGAAGCAAGCGTTCCAGGTAATCCTCCACAATGCCTTCTCTTTCATCAGACTCCATTGCTTCCTGCTGTGCCACATAAGCCTCTGCTGCTTCCTTGCCTTTCAGATACAATTCTTCCCCATCTTTATAAATAGAAATTGCTTCTGCCCAAATCTGGTCTACCGTCTCAGGAGTCAGATCCCATCCCCGATACTTCCCTTTTCCAGTCACATGCACAGGCCAAAAGCGTCTGTTTCCGGTAACATCACGCAGAAATCCGCCCTCTGAGTTTGTACTTCCCACAATCACACATTCCCTTGGATGACTCTCTACCGTTGTTCCATATGACTGCCTGTATTTATCATCTGTACGGGTAACAAAAGATTTTACGGTTTCCACATCTACCTTTTTGATACCTGCAAGCTCTCCCAGTTCCAAAAGCCAGTACCCCTGCAGCTTCTCTGCAGCAGTCTTTCCATCCTTCATATCTGCAATCGTAAGGGAATCTGAATACCACTCCCTGCCCAACTTGGCAAAGAATGTGGATTTACCGCAGCCCTGTGGACCATTCAAAACCAATACCGAATCGAACTTCACACCCGGCTCATAAATGCGGGCTACCGCCGCTGCCAACGTTTTCCTCGTAACTGCACGGACATACGGTGTGTTTTCCGCTCCCATGTAATCGATCAGCAGACTATCAATCCTGCTGCATCCATCCCAGGATAACGTGGAAAAATACTCTTTGACCGGATGATAAAGTCTCTCGGACGATACCACTGCAAGCAGAGCATCCTTAAATTTGGTAGGTGACCAAATCCCATATACCCTTTCAAAGTACAATTTCGCACAGGCAATATCTGCATCGCCCCATCCCTTTTTCACTTGCACCCACGGTAATGCTCCAATAACATCCAGTGCATTTTTCAACTGATTAAATACGATAGGTTGTAGGTTCTCATCGAAACGGATAATCGTTGCAATATTGGAAAGTGTGTCTTTTACTTTGCCCTGACGATCCAAGTCCAGCATGGTCTGCCATTCCCCAGTATCTGCATCAAATTCCTCACTTGCTGCCTTCTCCCTTTCCTTTGCCAGTGTCATCTTTACCTGTTCATCCGACACCGCAAAGTCACTCATAGCCTTAAAGGATGGCAGCTTTCCTGCATCCGTTCCTTCTTCTGTCTTATCATCCTGTTCCCCAAACTTATGAATACGGACAATGTCAAATGCATTCAGCAGCTTCCCACAAGCTGGATCAGTGGCATGGTGGGAATACGCAAACTTACCTTCATAAATCACCACACCTGCCTGTGAGTCTGCCGGAATATAATCAAATCGCTCCGGCATCATGCTTTCCTGATACACATCCGGCAGAAACAGACGGATTGCTTCTTCAATCGAATAAGTCCGGCAGAATGCTCCCACAATTCCTTCCTTCGACAAGGGGTCCGCCTGTTTCTTCATTTCCCTGCTGACAACTGCCTTTTGTCTGCTGCTGACAGGCCATGAAGAAGAATCCCTCCAGTCTGCATATCTTTCCAATACAGAATCCGGATTCAAAAACGCTCCCGGAATATCACGGTAAAAGAACTCCCCATCTGCAGAAGTGGAAGGCCAATACATGAGGCGGCTTGGTTCGTATGTTGTATCATCAAACAACTCCATACCAATATCCTCTGCCACTTTTCTTGCGACTGCTGCATATTCATCCGGCGAGACCGTTCTTGATAATGGGATGATTAAACGAAGCCTTGGTTTCTCCGGTGTATGCTTATGGGTAGAGTAGATCAAGCATCTGAAATCAAAGAACATTTCTATCTGTTCTGCAATATCCTCTGTGGCATAGTCCATATCCAAAGTCAGACCAGAACGGAATAATACATTTGCTTTCTTTCTCCTACCGCCTTTCAACTTGCCAAGCACAAAACCACCCACATCTTTGATAGCATCCTGCTTTGCCTTGCTCATCTTCCGATACTGTTCCATCGTTTCACTGGTACGGACAGTATGAGAGAGACGCTCCAAAAACTCATCAATCTCCATCTCCTGTCCGTTCCACTTCTTTTCCATTCGGGAATTTCCTGTTGAAATATACAGTTTCATCCTGCAATCCCTCCTAATCTTTTTTATAAAATCTGCACTCGTAGCCATCGGCACGAAGCGGAAGCCCGTGTACCCAGGAAGGTGGCTCTGCCATAATCCGGCATACCTCTTCTACAGACGATTCTCCTTCCGGCACTTCCAATACCGCTTCATCGTGTACATGAAATACAATGGAGAATCCTGCTTTCTTCAACCGCATCATAGCTTCTGCGAGAATATCCCGGCTGGTACCCTGCACGATATTCTCCACCAGCTTCGGCCCGTAAGTATCCATTCGTTCCCATTTCTTGTTTTCTCCCACACCCTCATAGGTCAGTCCATCCCTGCCATATTTGTTTACACCCATTCTGGGTTTTACATAGGCAAGTTTCCTGCCGGATGGGAGCATAGCAAACAAAATACCGGAAGCATATTGAAAACGAATCAGTCCGACCTGTGTTTCTTTCTTTTCACGGACTGCCCTCATAGCTGCCTCATCCACATCCCACCAAAACTGTGTGATATGCGGATTTGCATTTCTCCATGTAGATACCAACCCCGGAAGTTCTTCTTCACTAAGTCCCATTGCCAAGGCTCCCATTGAAGTCAATGCTCCGACTGCTCCTCCGTATCCAAGGGCCAGTTCCGCAATCTTTCCTTTCTGGCGCAACGGAGAGCCTTTTGTAATTTCCTCTATCGGAACTCCAAACATAGCAGATGCCGAAGCCTCATATATTTTTCCGTGTGTAGCAAATACATCCAGTCTCCACTGTTCCCCGGATAACCATGCCAGCACTCTTGCTTCGATGGCTGAAAAGTCCGCAACAATAAACCTGCATCCTTCTTTTGGAATAAATGCAGTACGGATTAATTCGGACAATACATTTGGTGTAGATTCATAGAATAATTCAAGTTCCTCGAACCGACCACTTTTTACAAGGGTTCGGGCAAGTTCCAAATCGTTGATATGGTTCTGTGGGAGGTTCTGTACCTGTACCAATCTCCCTGCCCACCGGCCGGTACGGTTTGCACCATAAAACTGCAGCAACCCATGTACCCTGCCATCTGAACACACCGACCGCTCAATTGCTTCATATTTCTTTACCGATGTTTTTGCCATGAGAAGGCGAAGTTTCAAAGCCTCCAGAACTTCCCCATCTGCTTCCTCAATCAATTCCGCCACCGCACCTTTGGACAGACTGTCAATCTCCACTCCTCGTTCCAAAAGCCACCCTTTCAACTGCGATACAGAATTTGGGTTCTCAAGTCCCGTCACCTCATAGGCACGGTTCGTCACAATGTCTTTATGTAACAGGTCACAGGTAATCGACTGTTCTACCAGTTCCCTGTCAACTAAAACTCCCCTGTCGTTAATTTCCTGATCCAAACGATAAAATGCCATCTCGGATTCCGATATCGGGAACTTATGCAGTTTCTGCCGGATACCTTTTTCCACATCCACATCACGGATACAATACGTCTTAAACTGCTCCCATTTTTCCGGTGCATGGCATGGAAGGTTCCTGCTCCTGCCACCGTTTGTTTTGGTCGGTTTACAAGGCACACAAAAATAGCGGATTAAATCCTTACCTTCCTTCAGCTTTTGCTCAGAAAGCCCCAGAACCGCCCCAACGCCCTCCAACGAAAGCGGAAGGGCGAGCATGGCCGACTGCACTGCAGTACAAACCCACGATTCGGGAGATAAACGGACTCCCATATATTTTGAAAGACAGGTGCGTTCAAAATTGGCATTGAACGCAGTCTTAATGATTCCCACATCAGACAGGGCATTTTTTATCTCTTCCGTCAGCTGATCGCCCTGTGCCAAATCAATTATCTTCGTTTCTTCATCATCAAAGCTGTATGCAAACAGCAGGATTTCAAATGCAGGGCTGTCCGCATAGGCATATACCCCACACTTGATTAAATCCACATCGGAAAAAGTCTCTATGTCTATTGCCAGTGTTCTGTATCCTATTTCGCCCATGCGTAACTCCTTCCCGACTTAATCTTGCTGACGGTCTTTTTGGAAATCCCCATACTGTCAGCAATATCATATACATGTTCCTTATTTCCAAGCCTTTCTCTGACTTCCCTTACCTGACTCTGATTCAAAGGTAGAACCTCCTCCTGCAGCCTTCTCCCCTGAACATAACGGGACAGCCTTTTATATCTTCCCATACTGCTGATTTGATATTTCCCTTCCAGTCCAGGAATATCTGTCCATGTCTCTTTCATTAAAACAACTCCTCTATGTATGGGCGGCTTACACCGCCCTTATCATTAGCCGAGGAAATCTTCATCCTCCACTGCTTCAAAATCATCCTCTGCATTGGTACGGCTGCTGAGTGCTTCCCCATCCTTCAGCTTCTGGATATTTCCAAGACCTGCTGCCACACCACGGTTACCATTGCTGTTATAGCCATAGAAGTTTACGCTGATTCTTCCGTAACAGCCGGAATACACTTCTGCCTGATCCAGGATTGGCTGTACCTGCTTATCAACCACCTGCGGAGCCTGTCTGCTGTTGGCATTAAAGAAATAACAGCCTTTGTATGCTTCATCCTCCGGTCGGTCAATATCGCCATCACGCAGAGGAAGCTTCAGATTCGGTGGAATCTTGCCACCCCACTTTGACAAAGATTCCTGCTTTGCAGCTTCCACAGCTGCCTGAATCTTCTTAATGGTTTCCTTATCAGACTTCAGGATAATAGCAGATACGCTGTACTTCGGCTCGCCTCCATTGATTGCCTCCGGCTCCCAACAATGCAGATAGGAAAATCTGCACGGTACAATTACTTTGGTCGGTGTTTCATTCTTACTCATTTATTCATCCTCCTTAAAATCCGCCTCAGCGGTTTCTGTTTGAATTGGTGGTCTCTTATCGGATTCCGGCACCAAGGTGATTTTGCCCTGCGGCTTATACACCAGACTGCCCAGTATCTTCTGAAAATCTTTTTTGCCCATCAGCTTCTCCATTTCCGTGATACCAATCAGAGACTTCTTGTAAATGTCCTCATATCCGGCTGCTTTTGCAGCATCAGCCACTTCCTCTTCGTTGACATATTTACGATTACTTCTGCCTTCTACCAGTTTGAATCCGTTCCATACCCTTCCGTGTGTAATCGCTTCATCCTGTGCATAGGCATAAACATCTGCAGACCACTTGGCAAGTTCATCCGCCACCTTCAAAACCTCTGCGATTTCTTCCTCTGACAAAAGTTCCGGTGGCTTAAACTCCATTTGTGCCAATCTCAAATATTCTTCTGCTCTGGCACGGCAGGTATTTTTCGCTTTACAGAAACGACACCAATCCCCAACTGCAAACTCTCCTTCGCCTTTGGCTGCCATCTCTGCCTTCGGCATCAACTCCTGCTCTGCCCAGTCCATGAGGTTATGAACCGTAATTTCAAAGGTGCTGACATTTTCCAGTCTCGGCTGATGGATGGTCATGTTGACCTTTTCAATGTCATACAGGGAATCGAACAGTTCCAATGCTCCTAAAGAATATAAAAGCATCTGTGGATTCCATTCTGCAGATACAGCAATGCCCTTTCCGTACTTCAAATCCACAATGTATAAAGTATCATCCGCTACGATGACCAAATCTCCGGTACCGAATCCTTCCGGCACCCATCTGGAAAAGTCCAGTCTCTGTTCAATCATCACTACCGGATCACTGCATGACTGTTTCGCCTTTTCAATCTGCTCCATTGCAAAGGACACATAATCATCTGTGCATTCTTCCATCTCGTCACAGTCATAATCAGATACCGGACGTTTGGAACGTTTCTTAAGAAACCGTTTCAGCTTATGCTCCGCAAGAGCATGGGCAGCAGTGCCCTCCGCTGCGTAGATACTTTCCTCGTCCGCAAACTGCTTCTCCAACAATGCAGATGGGGTACAGTTCATCCATCGTTTGGAGGCAGATGCGGATAATATCGCATGCTGTCCCATCAGAGAGCCTTTGCATCACGAAGCAAATCTGCATATTTCTCCGGCTGTACCCCGGATAACTTATCTGCCCCATACTTTTGGATCAGTGCTTTGACCTGCTGCGTTTTTCCATCCTGCGATTTGGCTGCCATGACCGCACGGACCTGTTCAATGGTAACGGCATCCTCTTGTTTCTCCTGACTCTTCTCATTTCCGCTTTCTTCATCCTTCTGCCCTCGTCCTTCTTCCTGATTTTTACTACAATTACATGAATGTGCCTTTCCTGCGAGGGCACGGACTCCTTCCGAAACCGCCAAAAGACCATCTGCAATTTTCAACAATTCCTCGCTCATAAACTGCTCCTTTCCACAAATTCTCCGTTTTGCTTTGTGAAATACCGGATGGGAATTCCTGCATGGTCAGCTTCCGCAATCTCCATACACATGCCTTCACTCATCATTTCTCCAAATACCCATACTTCCCGGCACTCTTTCAACAATGAAAGTCCAAACTGAATCCCTGCCATCCGTTCCTGAACATCACTTTCCTTTAGGAACTGTGGAAAATACAAATGAGGCACTACCGGAAGACAGCCTTTTTCATAGGCAAATCTGGCATATTTTCTGGCAAGCTCCACATTCTTTTCTTCCGCTCCCCGGAACGGACTGCAGATAAACACCCTTTCCAAATCCTTTCACCTCCATCTTTCAGACAGGACTTATTTCTCTGCCCTTTTTGTCAAAGCAAATTCGGAAAGGATGCTGTTCATCGTAGCGAGGTCTTCGCCTGTTAAATTTTCTGAAAGCCGCTTTAACAGTTCCTGCTGATCTGGTTTTAAATACTTACGTCCAAGATAATAGCCATCAGCAACCTTGACGCCTCCACCATATCTGCCACGCACGGTTTCAATCGGGTGGGCAAGTGTCAATTCTTCAATATCATTCCGAATTGTACGGGTTGTAACATTGAATTCCTGTGCCAGATTTTCCATCGTTTCCTGACGGCGCACACACAGAATTTCCAATATCTTCTGCCTGCGTTCATTCGCTTTCAACACTTGCCCACCTCCTTTCCTCTGCTTTGTGGCATCATCATAAGAGTTAAATAGGAAGGTTCATTTCCTATTTAAAAAACTTTTAGAGATTTTTTTCAGCAGCAGAGAGGAAGCCTGTCCATCATCCTTTAAGCGAAAAACACCCGACAAGGCGCAATTCAACTATTGCATCTTGTCGGGTGTTCCATTTAATCCATGTATTTATGTACTTTTTTCCTATTTCACGAGTTCCGTAAGCCACGGAGCCATTGGCCTTGCAACTACTCTCGCATTCAAATATGCCATTTCCAACATCAGACAGGTATTGCCCAAATAATAACCATCCATAACCGTCAGTGTCATGGCAAGGTCTGGTTTCTGCATATTCGTTAAATATACCGGAAGAAGATACTGCACTCTCCCCTGATATCCCTGTGGGACCACAAGCCCCGGCTCTATTACAGCCTTCCTTCTTCCAAGCTCTACTGCTGTTTCAAACAAAAGCGGCAGATTCTTGGCTTTCCGAATTTTATCTGGAATACGTTCCAGGTTCTCCTCATCCCCCAATATGTGATTTACGTTTACTCTTATAGGCCACTCTGGATTAAAGTTAATGCCACTCTGCGCCATATGATAGACGGGCTTTTGTGGTAATGGCTCGATGTATCTTAACTTCGGAGACATCTCATCACAAAAACCTCTAAAATACCAATCTCTTAAAGAAGCCGAAAAATTGTTTCTTTCAAAATAGCCATAAATCCCCTTGTACTGTCGTGTGTATAATCCTGTATGGAAGCAGACACATTCATTCTCCAAATGGAAAATACTGTCCGCCTTTCTGGGATCACTTTCTGAATTAAAATCAATAACCTGCTTGCGAAAAATTGTATGTATGTACCGTTCTAAAATGGGTGTGTCTGTATTTTTTGTTTCTCGGCTCGGCTTTCGGAATTTCCAAGACTCCGGCAGAGCCAACCTCTCCAATTCCGCTAAATGTCCGTACCAATCCGGTACATATGCAAATTCAAATAAATCCGGTACTATCATATGTTTCCTCTTTTCCTGTGGTTTTCTGTACTCATATCTGTTTTCTGTCTTTGCTTCCATCTCTTTCATCATGAGCCTCCTTTTTGTTTTCTCTTGAAATATAAAATAGGTGTATCGCAATTCTATCGTTCTATGAATTGCGATACACCTATCAATGCGTTTTTATCCATGGGCAAATTTCAGTAACTTCAACAAACATCGCATTCTACGTTGCTTTCCTGTGTCCATGTGATTTCTCCTTTTATGGTGTAATTTATTTCATCTCATACCTGTACTTTGATGTAATTCATAATATCCAACCTGTAGTGTAAACTATCTCTGAGGTGAATTGTAATGCATGACTATGTAAAAAATCTTGCGAAGGTAGTTCGGGCTGCCAGAGAAGAAGCCCATCTATCTCAAGCAGCATTAGCTGAACAAATAGGTTGTGATGAACGTACAATACTGAATATTGAAAACGACCGTGGGAATCCCAAGTTTGAAGTATTGTGCCAGATCATCGCTTATTTACACATTCCTGCAGACCAGATTTTCCACCCTGCCACTGCCACGGACGGGTTGAAAAAACAAAAACTATTATTGATGCTACAGGAATGTGATGAGCAAGAGGCAGCCGAGATTCTTCCAGCAATTGAATACCTCTTAGCACTCATACATAAAAGAGGTAATTCAAACGAGTAAAGGAACCAGCTAATCCGTTGTGATTCTGGTTCTTTTCTTTTTGTTACCCTTTCTAAATCTTACCCTTGTAATATTTCAATTATTACACAAGTAAGATTTCAAGTCAATATCTTTTTTCTGAAATTGACAACCACATAAATAATGTCTATAATATATTTATTACAGCCGTAAGATTTAAGGAGGAATTTGAAATGAGTGATTTACCACAGATTTCTGAAGCTGAATTTGAAGTTATGAAAATCGTATGGAAACATGCGCCGATCAGTACAAATGAAATAACAAATAAATTATTACAGACCACAAGCTGGAGTCCGAAAACGATACAGACTTTAATCAAACGCCTTGTGACCAAAGGCGCTCTGACTTATGAAAAACAGAGCCGAGTGTTTGTTTACACCCCAGTCGTGAAGGAAAGCGAATACATCGGCCAGGAAAGCAATTCTTTTCTGGAACGATACTATGACGGGGATATCACTGCCATGCTGTCTGCATATATAGAAAATGACAGACTGTCTGAAACAGAAATAGACACTCTCCGCTCCCTTCTTTCAAAGAGGTCAAAAAAAGGAGGCAATTAACGTGGCTGATTTTATGATACGCTTTTTAATATGCAATGTATTTATCAGCGGTATCATCGGAATTCTTTTGATAGCCAAGCGGATATTCAAAAACAACCTTTCCAGCCGGATGCAGTATAATCTGTGGTTCCTGCTGCTTGGGTTGTTGGTAGTTCCCTTTATACCGTTCCGTTTAATCGGATTTCCTCAAATCTTCTCGTGGCTCGGTAGCCTGAGAAGCTCTCCATCTTCCAATACTGGAACTGCTATGGGAGAAACCATTGGGGCCGATCCAACCGGAAATATAAATTGGATGAATGACTTTACCCTTTCGGTAAATAGCGAGACTCCATCCATCGCAGGATACATATTATTAGGGATATGGATTGTTGGTATTCTTGCAATGTTTATACTTATAATTAAATCCTCTCTCCGTTTACGCAATTTAGAAAGATCTGCACTTCCCCTTCAGAATAAGGAAGTCCGCAGACTGTATAATCATTGCTTAGAGGAAATGGGAATCCAAAGAGATATTCCTGTTTACAGCACCGCATTTTTGAAATCCCCGATTATTGTGGGACTTTTGAAACCGTGTATTTACCTGCCGATTCATCTGATCTCTGATTATAACGAATCCGATATGCGGTATATGCTGTTGCACGAACTACAGCATTACAAGCACCACGATGCTATCGGAAGTTTCTTGATGAACCTCGCCGGAGTGGTATATTGGTTCAATCCTCTTGTGTGGTACGCTCTGAAAGAAATGCGTAATGACAGAGAGGTTGCCTGTGACACCTCTGTTTTAAAGATGCTTGAAGAGGATGATTACGAGGATTATGGCAATACACTGATCAACTTTGCAGAAAAGGTTTCTCTTACTCCTTTTCCGTTTGCTGCCGGCCTTGGTGGAAACATGAAGCAGATGAAACGCAGGATTATCAATATTGCCTCTTATGAAAAGCCAACATTTATAAAAAGGGTAAAGGGCGTTTGCTCCTATTTTCTGATCGCCTGCCTTTTGTTTATATTTATGCCCATGCTTTCTGTCAATGCTGCAATAGAAATGGAAAACACCTATCAAATAAATAAAAACGACAGCAATATTTCTTATATTGATTTATCATCATATTTTAACGATTATCAAGGTTGTTTTGTCCTGTTTGATGCAACTACCGACAGTTGGCAAATTTATAACAAAGCAATGGCACAAAAACGCATTTCGCCGGATTCGACATATAAAATATACAGTGCCCTGTTAGGTTTGGAAAACAGATATATAACTTCGGCTTCAAGCGAAATGACATGGAATGGGCAAGAATACCCTATTGCAGAGTGGAATGCCAATCAAAACCTTACTACAGCATTTCAAAACTCTGTCAATTGGTACTTTCAATCATTAGACCAAACTGCCGGATTAAAAACTTTAGAAGACTTCTATACATATATTAATTATGGCAATCATGACCTGTCAGGTGGTGTTTCTTCCTTTTGGGCAGAATCTTCCCTCAAAATTTCTCCTATTGAGCAGGTCGAAATGCTCCAACGACTGTACATCAATGAATTTAATTTTGATGCAGATAATATTCAGACTGTAAAGAATGCCTTATTACTTTCTTCCACTGCTAACGGTAACCTATACGGCAAAACCGGAACAGGAAATATTAATGGAGAGAACATAAGCGGATGGTTCATTGGCTATGTCGAAACTTCAGATAATACATATTTCTTTGCCTTAAATATCGGAGCTACTGAAAATGCTACCGGAAGCAAAGCATCTGATATTGCTCTATCTATATTATCAGACATGAATATCTGGTATTGAAAAAAGGTAAAGGGTCAAATGAAACACTTTGACCCTTTACCTTCTGTCTTTTTATAATCCGTCTCATAAACGAAGCAAAGCCAATGTGCAGCTATCATTGCAATAAGTATACCAGCAACACATAGTAAAATCTTAACTTCTCTTGATTACTCCTCTAGGATATTAAATGCTATTTCCTGTGCTTTTATCCCACTAATTTCATTCGAGGAATCATCATCTAAATATATAGCAAAATATATATTAGTATTTTCTTTTTCGACAAAACCGATGAACCATGCTGTACCGTCTGTTCCCGTTCCTGTTTTTCCATATATTTTTTTTGAATCACTAGCCTCAAGTAACATAATGCTTTTTAGAATTTCTATCTCTGATTTTGTATATATAGTTTCCCCTTCCATAATCTTATGCAAAACTTCCACCTGCTCTATTGGAGAAATCATCAAAGATGATTCAATCCAAAAACCATTAAGTTGTGGAAAAGAGTTCACACCACTTCCACTCCATTCAGATATGTCGCAATTTCCATAATCCAATTTGTTTAATTCCTCTTGAATTGTTTCTTGTCCCACCTCATCTATTACTTTTCTAAAGTACCAAATGCAAGAACTTCGAAATGCATCCTCCAGTCTTAAATCGGCATTCCATGCATCAACTGGGTAATTCATTCCATCATACTCCATTTTACTATCCTCTGACGTTATCACTTGATTATGAATTCCTATTAAGGCTGAGATTACTTTGAACGAAGAATTAGGAGATACCCTCGTTCTGCATTTGTCTTCATTATAAAAAGTATATGTATTATTTTCTGAATTTAAAATAACTGCACACCCTTGGATTGATTGAAACGCTTCCGCATAATCTACAGTGATTGTTGTCGGCTGCAGTTCCTCTTCATTCTTCACATCCTCGTTTTCACTTATTTCTTCTTCGGTTTGATTAATCTGTATTGTCTGTTCATTTTGACTTGATTGGCTGTTTCCATTCTCCTTTGAACTGCATCCTGACATACTTCCTATAATCAAGCAAGCAGTTATACCCATTATCATACATCGTTTTAGTTTCATCCCAAAATCTTCCTTTCTTCTGTAACTTCTTTTAACTTTTACTTCCTAACCCACGAACAATTTTTACATCAACATTCTAAATACAAGCATCTTCTCATTTTTATTACATGTGTAAGATTTCAACATAAAAATTTCCCTTGTAAACACCTGTTACATCTACGCAAATATTACATCAGTAAGATTTATAAGTCAAGTTATTTTTATATAAAAAGGCTCCTGCCAGAAGGTATCACACATTTTCGCAAAAGTGATACCTTTTGGCAAAAGCCTATTATTCAGCAGAGTCTTGCACCACCCCACTGTTTCAATATTTGAATGTTCCATTCAAAAGACCGGAAAACACACATCCATTTTCTTTTCTTAATATCCCACAAACCGCAGAAAATCAAGATTTCTTAAAAAGCAGACAAACGGTTTCAATATTCCCCTGAACTTTGATTTTATACTGCATAGCGAAAGACTGCAATAGATTTCAAAGTGGGGTAAAAAATCCCCCATCTTCCCTTGATTATTTGTTATTTTTTGCCTCGGCAAGTAAAACAGCTTTTGCCAATGGATTAGTTGTCCTTTCAGCCAAAGATGCCGCATCATACTTGTCATTATAACTTAACGCCCTTCCTCTTAACCAAACATCAATTTGATAATCCTGTTCTTTTAAGATTTCAATATCTCTTTCTGAAATTTTCAAATATTCTGGTTTCAAATACGCAAACAGACTAGTAGAAATTTCTTGCTTTGGTAATTTCTTTATTTTGAATCCTTGTTCTTTCCAAGTAGATAATATTATCTTTTCACCATTATAAGGTACTGATTCACATTGCGAAACAAGACTATCATATGTCATCACACGAATATCATTATCAGACTTTTCTGCAAACATTGCTCTTCGTTTTTCTGAATTATCTTTTTCAGCATTTCTTCCAATAACTAATACATATTTAAACCTTACAGAATTCTCGTTTAAAGGAACTCTTAATTTATCTATTTGATGAAGAATTGCTTCTCTATTTTTATTGACATATGCCTTCCAAGATGTAATCTGATCATATGCATGATTAAACTCTGAGTGAAAATAAATATTTTCCTTATCATTTGTAAAAATCTTCTTTTTTGCATCTTCCAATTCAACTAATACAAATTCCCAATAATCAGAACTCTTAGTTAAATATGCAAAATCCGTCACAAATTCATTACCCAACTTAAATTTTGAAATCACACAATTCATATGCAAATAATGATTTAGCAAAAAAGGCATTGGTATGAATATAGTATTTTCCTCAAGAAATTCCTGTATCTGATTTTCTGTATTACCGTTCTTCTCTATAACATCAAAATATTGTTCAAGCAATTTTTCTTCTAACTTCATCAAACTCCCATCTCCTTACTGCCGGATAACTTTATCAGCCAAATTTGTAGAATCAACATATATTCTCCCCATTGTTTGAGCCGCCTTAATTTTGTTATCAAGCATTTCTCTCAAGGTGTACATTCCTTCTGTAATTGGAACTAAATCCCCACCGTCTACCAAAATAGTCCTAAGTGCCTTTCCTGTTGTCAGAGCTTGTACGGAATCAGGCGAAAAACCATTTACAGAAATAAATACTCCTCTTCCATACATCTTCCCTTCTACTTTTGCTGCAAACTGATACAAGCTATCAGATGCACTCCATTTATCATGCCACTTAGCTTCTATTATGTAATGCTCTCCATCATACTTTATTGAGCCATCAATCTGTTCTCCTACAATTTTAAACGGTTCTGTAACTTCTATTCCCTCATTTAAAAATAATTTTTTTAGGAATTCCTCAAACAAATATCCTCTTCTCTGTGCATTTATTTCTTTTCCGTTCTGATCTTTTCCACTAAATAAATTTAAGAAGATCTCTTTTAATTCATTTATACTAATACTGATATCTTTCCGCTTTCTTTCCTGTTCTTCTTGTCTTTGTCTTTCCTGCTTTATTTTGTAATCCCGAATTTCTTGAAGTTGTTTTAAATGGCTGATATTTCTTTTTGCTTCGCTCTCACTCAGTTTGTTCAATTTCTGAAAATAATAAGCATCGAAATAATTCCATTCCGTTAGTTCCTTTAACATACACCTAAATTGCCCTATTCCCGAATCACTTCTTTTTTCTAAATTAGTAAAAATTTTATCTACAATTTCAGCTCTATGCAATTCTTTATATTCAGTTTCCGGCATCAATTCCCTTGAGGTACAACCAACTTTTTTCATAAAATCGACTATATCTTTTTTCGGCCAAAAAATAGACAAAATGCACCCTTTCATGCAATCCATTATATCTTTAGGAAATGTAGTACTCATTGTAATCTATCGCCTCCCTACTTGTTCTTCTTTTTTTCAACTCCTCATACCCCATGATGCGAAACAACTTTTACGAAAAAGTATCCTTTCGCCAAAATGTATATTTCCCGTTCTCCAAAACCTATCCCCTGGGGTAAACCTCCGCTTATATCATCACTCTGCGGAACCAGAAACACACATCCCTTTTTCTGCCGAAATCGCAGAAACCTTTGATTTATTGGGCTTTTTTCGACAGAAGGCAGACTGTCTCCACATGCGTGGGGACGGAACCAGAATACTACATAGCAAAAGTTATTGTTCAAAACTATCCCCACCTTTTGCCGGAGAGTATAGCGATTTTTCAGTTTACCCCACCAGACGATTTTCACCCCTTTTTAGCGGTTTTCACCCCTTTTCAGGAAGCGCAACCCCATCCATACACTTCGGCAAAACTATTGCTCAATTTGTTTTGTCATTGAGTATGTCTTTGAGCCACTTGGGAACCATCGGAGCTTTCTTCCCGGCAAGGATCAGTTTCATAATTTCTTCGGTATCCTCCTGCCGCCAGAACCGATTACGGATGTAGCAGTCATGGCTACAAAACTTCTGATTTTTCGTTTGGCTGTCAAATTCTTTTCCGCAAAACATACACTCATGCTTGTAAAGAAACGGATGAGTTTTCACCCATAATCTGCGGCATTCATCAGAACAATAAATCCGTTTTCGTCCGCCGGATTTCTTCTCTAATGGCTTACCGCATTGTCTACACACACTGTCGGCGCAGACTTCTTCCATTAGCTTTCCTTCTCTGGCTTGGAGACGCTTTTTTGCATATCCATCCAAACCATTTGCTTTGCAATAATTCCTGACCTTATCCCGTGGAATGTCCAATACGGCAGCTATCTTCCGATAGCCAATCCCAACATTGCGCAGGCGCACGATCATCTTTTTCTGTTCCTCTGTCATTCAAATCAACTCCTTAACAAATTTGGTAGTCCAGTAATCACTCTGGATTGCCTTTTTGTCAAGAAATTTCGCACCACGGCAATCAAAATTCCAAGAACTGTCATCTTTCAACGTATTTTTCATTTAATTATGCACAAGTTTCTTCAAATACATACTTGCAATCGCCTTAGTATTATTTCTATCATTCTTTGACGAAAATTGTAACATTTCTTTCATTTTTCCGTCTCTAATATCTATTTCACATAGATTATACTTAATAATTACTTCGCACCAGTGAGTTGTTCTTTCATCTCCTTCTTTTATTTTACTCAATACCTCCTCATCAAACGGTAAACAATCATTAATATAATAGCTCCATGCATTTCTATCCAATTTATCTAATACTTGATATACAGGATCTATGGCGCTAAAAGACCTTCCATAAGCATTTCCTAAAATCACCATTAAACACGCACTTACACACTCTCTAATTGCTGGTCTAGGAATTTGATTTCCTAACCTTTCCAATTTACTCACTGCCTCTGGTTCGTTATAAAAATTATTAAATGCGTAGTGAACACTTTTTACATGTTTGGCCGCCTGAATAAATGAAAGAGAACGTAAATTTTCGGGAACATAATCAAATCCATGTACTCTTTCTAAAGCTCTTTTAAATGTTAATATATATGTTTGGTTGCCTTGATTTGCATACTTACTATAAGTAATTCCGATAAAGTACCGATCATCTGATGATAAACTTTCCCACACACATTCTACTATTGCACAGAAATTAGCAGACACCGTTTCATATTCTGCCCCTTCCGTACTCGAAAGCAAATTAATTAAGGTACGTATTGTAGTTTTTTTATAGAAGTAAGGGCTATTTGCGAGCATTTCCATTTTAGCACTATTCTTTTCAAATAATTCATATTTTAAGCTACTCCTAAAATCCCCATATTCTATTGTAATTTCAGAACTATCGTATCCTAAAATATACTGGATGCACGCTCGTATAACAGTATCACTTTCATTTTGGGGCATGTCATCATCTACATCTCTGCCTTTATAATGCTGAACTAACTCATTTGCTTGGGAAAGGCGCATCTTGCCTGTATTATTAATGAATCCCAACTCTGCTGCCAAATTAATGACCTCAAAAGCAGGAAGCTCTTTCACATATTCTAGGTTATCTAACCCCACCATCTCTCCAACAAATTCTAATCCTAAAGATAAAACTCTTTCTCGAAGAATAAGAATTGAACGTTCCCATATTGTTTCTGACGCAAACTCAAAATTATCTCCAACATATAATCCATAAATACCTTTAATTTCCTTTTCTCTTAATTGAACATTCAAAGCTAGAACATCTGCAACATCTGCTCTTTTGGGCAATTGAATTCCATTTGCCGCTGTCCAAAGAGCTGGTAATTCCGTATGTACAATTTGAATTTCTTCTTTCACTTCAGCTTTCTCCTCCTGTTCATCAACTACTATTACTTCATACTCTGCAATTTTGTTATTTCTTATTGCCAAACTTTGAATTCCAACAATAGAAGCATTTAATGTAGGATGCTGTGATAATCCTGTATCCTTACACCAGTCAGCCATCATTCCTGCTACAACAACTTTTAATTCTTCGATCGTAATTTCATTTTCCTTTTTCCACTTCTTTATTGCTTCGGATATATAATATGTAAATATTCCCTGTTCTTTTTTTGAATCAGGATAACTGCATTCTTTTTCAGAACAAGATGCCAAGGTAGCCCAACTTTTATCTATAAGTTTAGAGACAAACCCTGCGTTTACATCGCCTCTGACATCGAAACCAGAATGACATGCATCTATAATTTTAAAGCTACTGCCTTTAGCAGTCTTTAAAATCATATTGATTCTTGATAATGACAATGCTGTACCAATTTCATCTCCTGGTACAGCATTAGGTAAAAGCAGAAATGCATCATCTCCTAAAACTGTACCATGCCCCGCAAAATAAAAGAGAATCGTATCATATTGGGTTGATTTTTTGCAAACTTTCTCCAGTTCATTATACCAATATGTACAACTACTTTCATCCGCATCTACGTATACCATTTGAAAAAAAGTATTCTCTCTTTCATAGTCACAAAAGTTAATTAAAGTTTCTTGTAATAAAAACAAATCATTATGACAAAAACTTATATTTTCATAATGACAATACTCTTCACAACTTAATCCAACAAAATATCTCATATCATTGGCACCTTTCCTAATGAAAATAGCTTTATCTATTTCAGGCAATTTATAGTCAAATTCCACATGTACCACAAATAAACCTATTGTACTTTTTTTTCTCCCATATCATTCTTTTTTTCATCCTTATATTGATCAATTAATTTATTTATTAAGGTTTTGGTCTCCTCATATTTCTCATAATTTTCTATAGTGTCTTTCTCCCTTTCCAATTGTTTTTGCATTAATTCTAATTCCAGTAATTGTTTTTGAAGCTCTACTTTATATTTTTCCAATTGCTTTTCGTAATGGAATTCTCTTTTCTTAGCTCGCATTTGAATATATTTATAAATTGTGCTTATCAGACTACTAGCCGTTAATGTTCCAGCAATTGCAGTAATAATACTTAAAATCAAATCATTGTTCATTACCATTTATACCTCCCAATATCTGTATTGAAAAATTGATAGTAATACAAAAAATAGTAAAAATTTTAGAACACAAATATATAGCATCTAAATTCAAATGCAAATTTTTATAATCATTCAGCAATAATATACCGTAAATAGTTGATAGAATTATAATGATAAATATTAGTGATGCAAATAGTAATATCTTTTGTTTTTTATCACTATCAACATCATATAACTCTTTTAATCCATCCGCAGATAAAATTAAATTAAAGAAAAAAATTTCCGAACATATACTCGAATATGTAAAAGGAACCTCTACCATATCACATATTGCCCACTTGAATCCAAGCGGCAATACTCCTGCGACAATAGTGAAAAAAAACCACATTGTTATCTTTTTAAACATACAGTTTACCTCTTTTGAATATTGAGTTTCATATATTTATTATACTATTGCCGCAGTTTGTACTCAACTATTTTTATGGGAAATACAGTCAGAAGTTACTCTTCTAACACCTTTCTCATTTTATTCCGCTTTATACTCAATCTCCGTCCCATCCAGGAACACCGTCACCACCACGCCGCTCTCATACACCTTGATATGATCCAGTGTCCGCAGCATCAAATCAACATCCAGCTCCTGTATGGGCTGTGCATGTTCCGTCAACTCCATAAAATCCACCGCCCGGAACCTCGCCAGCAAATCCTCTCCCTGTGCTTTCTCCTTCCACTCCGGCAGAAGCGCATCTCGACATTCCAGCAGCTTGTTCCATGCCATGAAATAAATCTTCCGCACGGTATCCTCATCTATATGCCGATTGGAACATCCCAGCACGCCCTTTACCTTATACCGCTCGCTACACTGCCATATTCTGCGTATTTCTCCTGTGCTGCTCTGCCATCCTTTCCTATGGAAAACCTTACCGCACTCACCGCAAATAATCTTTGCCGCAAATGGATTCTGCTCCGTATTATGGGAAAAGGAATTTGTCCCATGCTCTTCCAGATACCGCTTCCGGCGTTCCATCTCCAACTGCACGCACTCCCAAATCCATGGCTCAATAATGGCTTCATGGTCATCCTCAATATAAAACTGCTGAATCTCCCCTTCGTTCATCACACGTTTCTTTGTCAGAAAATCCGCCGTGTAGCTTTTCTGCAAAAGGGCATCCCCTTTATATTTCTCATTCTCCAGCATACTGGCAAGCGTGGTGGCCTGCCACTTTGTGCTGCCGTTCCAATTTACCACGCCTTCCCTCTCAAAAATCCGCTTGATATAATCGGTAGTCTTCCCATGCAGGAATTCCATATAAAGTCTCTGCACGATCTTCGCCTGCTTCTTGTTCACCACCAGCTTCCCGGCTTCATTTGTATCATACCCAAGGAACCGTGCTGTACTCATTTTGTGCTGCCCGACTTCAAACCGTTTCCGGATACCCCAGGTGCTGTTCTCTGAAATATTGCGGCTTTCATCCTGCGCCAAAGAAGAGAGGATTGTCAGCAGCACTTCTCCCTTTGCGTCCAGTGTGTCGATATTTTCTTTCTCGAATGTGATGCCAACACCAAGAGCCTTTAACTCCCGGACATAATTCAGACAATCCAGCGTATTCCGGGCAAACCGGGAAATGGATTTTGTAATGATCCGGTCAATCTTCCCGGCACGGCAGTCTGCGATCATCCGGTTAAATTCTTCCCTTTTCTTCGTATTGGTGCCGCTTATCCCTTCATCCGCGTATATCCCGGCACATTCATATTCCGGATTGCTGTTGATGCTCTCCGTGTAAAACCGCACCTGGTTCTCATAGCTTAATAGCTGTTCTTCTTGGTCTGTACTCACCCGGCAGTACGCTGCTACCCGGAGCTTCCGGCGCTGTGTTTTCTTCCCTTTCCCTGCTGCCGAATTTTTCTTTGGCGGTATAACGGTAATGTTTCTTGCCATCCTTTACAACCTCCTCTGCCACCGTTGGCTCTGTGATATTCTGCCGGGATGCGGATTCATCCGGAATCCTTACCCCCGGACACGCCTGTTTTCCTTCCTCAATGTAAGTGGAGCACAGCCACTCGATCCTCTTTTTGTAACCCTGCCTGCGCCGGAGCGTCCGTCCGCAATGCGGGCAATGCAACATTCCGGTCAGCGGATACCTGTTCTGGTATTTCGAGGAATCATCCTGCGTGGTATTTCTGTCCCTGCGGTTTTCTTTCATTTTCTTCTGAAGCTTGTCCCACTGCTCCGCACTTAAAATCGCCGGATGGCTGTCCTCCATATAATAGCTCTGGACTTCCCCACGGTTCCGCACAGTCTGGTTCCGTCTGCCCTCCGGTGTGTAATATTTCTGCAGGTGGAAATCACCCTTGTATTTCTCATTCTTGAACATCCCGGTAATCGTTCCGGCAGTCCATTTCCCTCCGCTCACTGTGGGGATTTCCAGAAACTCCATTAACTGTGCCAGTCTGCTGCTCCCCACTCCTAAAAGGTACATATCCGCCAGAAACTGTACCACCATGGCCTCCTTCGGATTTATAATAAGCTCCCCGAATTCGTCCTTGTCATATCCCAGGAAACGGCTGGTGTTGATCATGTATTCCCCACGCTCAAACCGCTTCCGGATAGACCATTTATTGTTCTCTGATATGCTCCTGCTTTCTTCCTCCGCAAAAGAAGCGAGGACAGTGAGCATCATCTCACCATCCCCGAATAATGTATTAATATTCTGTTCTTCAAAATAAATGGCAACACCCAACTGGCGCAGCTCCCGTGTCACTTCCAGAAGCACGGTTGTGTTCCTGGCAAACCGGGAGATGGACTTTGTAATAATCAGGTCAATCTCCCCTGCCTTCGCTTTCTGAATCATTTTCTGGAATTCCGGACGGTTTACGCAGTAGCCGGAGATTCCCTGGTCTGCAAACACCCCAACAAACTCATATGCCGGATTGGACTGAATGGAACGCTCGTATGCGGATATCTGGTTTTCCAGGGATTCTCCCTGTTTTCTGCTGTCCGTGGAAACCCTTGCATATGCACATACACGTCTCCGCTTTGGTTTTGCAGCCTTTTTCGGTTCGATCATTTGTATCCTCATGCGAGCGCCTCCTCCCCAAAATAATCTTTCATAAACTGCCTTATCCGGCTATACTGCTCCCACGCATCCGCTTCCTTGCTGATGCTTACCACATCCACATTCGCCCTGTCACAAATTTTCATAAATTCCAAAAACTGCTTCCAGTCACGGGCGATCATGGCCGCATCCCTGGTCACTACCACATGGATATGCCCTTTTTTAATCTCTTCCATCAGCTGCAGGAATTCCTTACGGCTGCCGTCTGCGCCGGAACCTTCATCCCAAAAGAAATGTTCTTTTTTCTTAACTGCGCCATACTGTTCTTCCAATGCTGTTTTTCCCGGCTCAATATACTTCTCATATCCATGGTCACGGTGTGTTGTCCGGTAATAATATGCCACCTGGTTCACTCTTTCCGGTATCACCATGCTGCCTTCACCTCCATGCATTTCTGCCCCGTCCCTTCCTATTGAAAAAGCAGGATTTTGGGGTAGTCTATTAATCACTCTGAATGCCCGATAAGTCAAGCAGATAAGCGGTTTCCACGCCTTTTCTTTCTGCTCTTCGGAAACTTATTTGCAAAGACAAAAAAGAAATACCCGGCAGGTCTCCCCACCGGGCAAATTCCATATTGCTCCGTTCATCTACACTCTTGTGGCAAAATTCAAGGCAATCCATCCATCACGTTTTTTCTGGTAAGATTTCAGCAGTCCCCATTTCTCTGCGCCTTCACCGTACGCTTCCTCCACGATGGAGAACACGCCTGCTCCTGTGTATTCACCCGTTTTGTCATAATTGGTTCCGGGTCCTTTACGGATGTTCAGGTCGGGAATTGTTACCTTTACCAGATAGGATGACTGCTCCGGCAGTTTCTCCATAAACAGCACATACTGCTTCCCGGTTGTAATATACAGCCCAGATTTCAGCCTGTACCACTGCCCGTCCTCACTAATGCCTGTTACCGTATAAATTCCGTCATACACCACCTGGTCCACGTTATCACCCATACATGGGGAAGTCCGCACGTTCAGGCCATCTTTTCCCTTATAGAATACCTTCACAAAACCGGACAACGGTTTGACATTCTGTTCCGCTTTTTCTCCATTCCCACCATCGCTTCCTGCCGTTCCAATGATATTTTTCAGGATATTCAAAATCTTTGTGCCGTACCCGGCACCAGCCGCCCAGCCTTTCCCCTGCGGGTTCTCCTGGATGCCAAGCCACTCTACATAAGGTGCAGAACCTCTGGTCACATATTTGAATCTTGGGTCAATATTCTCATTCACCAGTGCATCCGTGCTGGCATAGGCTTTCAGGTGCTGGATCTGGCAGCGGATGCCACGCTGTGGCGTGTCAAAGGACAGCCCTTTCATGCCGTTCTGCGTCACACCCATCCCGGCAAAATTATTCTGGTCTAACGTAACTGCGGACTGGGAAAAGCCGAAGTTCCCGGTTTCAAGGCAGGACTGCGCAAAAGCAATATCGCCCCTCACGCCCTCTGCCTCTCCTTCCGACAGATATAAGGGAATCATGTCCAATACCGACTGCGCCACCTCCGGATTTTTCTTTTTGATATACTCCTGCATCTGCTCTGTAGTTGCCACAGCCCTTCCCATGATCTTTGTATAGGAAGAAACATTATCCACAGGACTGCCCGCACCGCCATCCATAGCCGCTTTGATATCCTTACGGAACTGTGCCATAGTCAATCCAAATTTATTCCAGATATGCTCCACATCCCCGTGGTTGCTGGCGATCCCCCTCTTACATCCCTCACTGTGGCTGATCACCACTCCATCCGCCAGAGGGTTCAGTTTGTACTGCTGGCAGAGATATGCAAACAGCTCTACCGCATACTGATAAGTGGCAAGCACATGGCTCTTCGTGTTCTTACTGTCCCCGGTTTCTGTCCAGTTGGCTCCGCCTGTATACCGGATAGTAGCAGGCTCCGTCATCTCCACGCCAATGTGCGTGTTGTTCCCGTCACCGCCGCAATGCCATCCCCTATGGTTCCAGGGTAAAGTCTGGTAGACATTCCCGCCCGGTTCCACAATGGCATGGACACAGGCATTGGCATCCGCTTTGTCCCAGTTACTGATAAAAGCAGATGCCTTCGGCTGTGGACAGCCCACAGAATGGATCATCAGCCCCTTTACCGTAATCTTCCTTCCTGCTTTATAACATCCTGATTTTGTAAGGTAATTCTGAATCAGTTTCACATCAACCTTCCCCGCTTTCTGATTTTTAGACATGAAAAAAGGCACCAGCTACTTCTGCCGATGCCGCACACCATATTCCTATTGTTCTTCTTCTGTATTTTGAAATTTCCTATTGTTCTTTCTCTTCCCGTAACTGCTCCAATACCGCTTTCAGCTTCTCCGGCACCGGAAGCCCGATACGGGAAGCGTTTTCCAGAATGGAGATCCCCTCATTGGACAGGTAAAAGAAGATCACCGCTGTCCGAAGCGCACTCCCTGCCTGAATGATGTGCATATCCACAATATGGCCAACTGCTACCAGACAGAAAATCACGATCTTTTTGAAGATGCCCTTAAAACCTACTGCGCTGAACAGCTTTTTCTCCACTGCCGCAGCCATCAACCCGGTCAGGTAATCCACCACCACAAACACAATCAGCGCATACAAAAAACCGTCAAATCCTCCCATCACCCATCCGAAGAATCCGCCCATGGCAGCAAACCCGCACTGGATGACACTTACAAACTCCTTCATCGAAAAGCCCTCTCTTTCTTTTTTCTATGGAAAAAGCGGCCTGCCCCGAAAAGCCGCCGCTGTGATCCCAAACTTATTCTGTTGCTTCCATCTCTGTCAGTGTGTAGGTGATCTTCATGGTCTTGTCCACCGTCTTTACCACCGCAGAAGAAAGGTTGTTGATACTTGCCAGATATGGTGTAAGCAAATACATAGTACGGTATTCATTCCCGTAACTTCCTCCCCAACCCAGTAAGAAATGTTTGTATTGAAACAATGGTGTTGCCGCATTTTTTAACCGCACGCTCCCTTGTGTATGCACAATGGTATCATCCGCCAGTACCTGGAAATCCCCGGCCACAATGATATCCCCGATAAGCGTCATATACAATTCACAGCTTCCCGTCTCACACAGCGGCTTCCATTTGGAAGTAAACCCGAACTCGATCAGCGTCACATCTGCCGAATTGCTTGCATTGATCTTATAGATGCCTTTTTTATTATAGGCCGGGACATACAGATAGCCGTTTCTCATGCAGCTCTTGACCACACGCTCCGGATAGCTGTTCTCCTCATCCCGGTTCCCCACATCCATGAGCTTTGCGTTGGAAAGCGTCCACTCCCCTTCTGTCATGGAATAATCCGTTTTGGAAATTTTCACCCAAACCATCTTTGCGTTTCCGGATGAATTCCCCTGATTGGAAAAGCCATACCAATACCCGTCCTTCCCGTCAAAAAACTCCCCATAAAGCGTATAATCACCTAAGAATAAGAAAGTGGAAGTCTGCACCGCCAGCTCCTCCAAAACGATATAGGTGGAATCATCCAGTTTCTCATTCAACCCGATATCAAAGATGGGAATACGGACTTTCTTAATCAGGACAGCGGAATTGCTGAATGTGATGGAGTACATCAGGTTCTTCTCAAAGTCCACCTCCACTGCCTCAAATAACACCAATTGCTTCGCCTTCGGCACATCCCCGATATCCGCCGCTTTGAGCTGCAGGAAGGCACTGGCATCCCCCACAAGGCTCCCGAAACCGTTCTGCCCTCCCAGCGCACTGGTGAGCGCAACCGCCGCAATCGTCCCATTCCCCTGGCTCGGCGTAAACTCCCATACGAATTTATAGCCATTATCCAGTGCTTTGCTCTCCGTCAGGTTCAGGCTCCCCCTTGCAAGGTTGGCTGTGGAATTGACATTATTGGAAGCATAGGCCACAGGCAGATTGGCGGAATACTGGTAGACGTTATCCGCATTTTCTTCCAGCGTATTGGAGAAAAGCAGGATGCCCCCGATCATATTCGGGCAGATGGGCAGAAGCGTCCCATTCCATAAAACCGCATCGTCATATTCCCCTGTTGCCGCATAGAAAATCCCCATAGGGTTTGTACCTAAAATGTTATTTATCGCATTCGTAATCATATTTTCTTCCGTAACCGTTTCAACCTCCGAAGTATTCACATCCGTCAGCTCCAGTACCATGGTTCCTTTTAATCTCATTACGTTCCCTCCGTTTCCACTGGTTTTGAAAATGCGCCGATGATTACCCTGCTGATGCTGTCCGTGTAGCTTCTCTGCACCAGTTCCATCGTTTCTATCTGGATGGCATCCGTATAACCTTTCACATTCAAGCCGCCTCCAATCTGGAACGGCCCAACCGATTCCTCCACCGTAATCTTACCGTCCCAGGCTGCCGCCGCTGCCATGGCCTGTCCGCTGATGGAAGCGATGCACGCCCCAGTTTCAATCTCCCCGGTTCCGTTCTCCATCCGCAGATACACATTGAATTTGTTTGTAATGTTCGGCACCAGGTTGTCAATGGGATAATACAGGGAAAGGATATGCTTCCCACTGCCCCAGGTCTCTACCGGATGGTGAATGAGGATTTCTTCATCATTAAACTCGAAAGTGACATGCGCCACCGCTTTTCCCTCCTCCGTCCATGTGACCGGAAGCTCCACAGCCACGGTCACATCATTGGTGCTTCTTCCGGCTTCCCCTGATGTATCGCTATCCCCGATGTTAGAAGTACCACCGGAATCCCCTTCGTTGTCCGTGTTTCCTGTACCTGCCGGAAACGGCACCACAATATTACCTGCGGCACTGGCTGTCCGCTCCTGCTGTATGGCACTGACATCCACAACCACCTGCCCGAAGAATTGTACATGGGTTTCCTCTTTCGATGCAAACTCAATGCTGATAATCCGCACATCCGTCTGTGCAACACTGTAGGCAGAAGCATTGGTAAAAGTATGAATCCCGATTTTTCCCGCCTCGATCTGGTTCAACAGGCCGGAAATATTTTTATCATTCTTAGACTTTGCCTGTGAAAGCCTTGGATTCTTCCCCACACATTTCAGCGTCTGCTTTCCCCCTATCTTACAGTTAAAAGCTGTAATACAGGTCAACTGCTCCCCGTCCGCCTGCCCTCCGGTAAAGGTCAGCACATCCCCAAGGTCTAACGCCGGATTGCCTATGGTATTGGAATCAAACGGTACATAGTTCACAACGGAGAGGTCATTTAAGATATTCCTGCAAAGCTGCTCCCTTGTCTCTTCCAGTCCAAACTGCAAAAGCGGGTTGATGCCTAAATTCATGGTCAGCCCGTCATCCGTTTCCAGAGCATAATACTCCGCCGTCTCCGTGCGGAGATTCGTAGAACTGACCGCCGTATACCTTGTGATAAAATCGGAAAAGCTACTGGTGAACCTGTGCCTGCTCTGAATTTCCATTACAGGTGTGCTTCCATATTTCCGAAGCTCCAGCTTCCCTTCCCGGTTGATGCAAAAGAAACCGCCCAGCACCTGCGCTACAAAATACAGCACATCTCGGTATGTCTCGATATCATTTTCCGGGTAAATAGAAAGCATCTCTGCCCCGTTTGGCATGGCTTCTATCTCCGCCTGCGTATGCGCCAGCTCCACAGCACAGGATTTACAGCACAAAGCAAGGAACGCATAAGCGTTCCCCACTGTCTCAAACCCATTGAAACTTTTCTCAAACCGGAGCATATAATCATAAGCTTTCAGTTCCAGACAATGCGCTGTCCGGTTCGCTTCACTTACTTCAAAAATTCCCATAGACACTTCTTCAAAACTGCCATCCGCTATCCGCAGATGATAGGAAAGCTCCACTTTTGCATCCTCTAAGGTATAGCGGTCAATCTGTGAAAACAGGGTAATCCCCATCTCCGCCGCATACACCGTGCCAAGCTCAATCTCCGTACTTCCACAGCACTGTGCGGTGATATAGCCGCTGCCTTTGACAATATCCTCATATCCAAAGGGATATTCCACACCTGCCTTTGTGGTGATCTTCCCTGTCCAGTAATACTTTCTGGTATTCTCCTGCACCGCCTGCAGGAACGCTTCGCTGACCGGGTACATGAAAACACCTCCGTTCCATACAAAAAGCACCAGCCATTTCTGACTGATGCCCCGTATAAATATTATTGCAAATCTTCTTTGGAAGCAGAATTTACTCCTATATAACCCTATTTTCTCAAAAAATCACTAAATTCTTTTAACTCTTTTTTCTTATCTTCCGAAAGGCAGTTAAACTCAATATTGTGAATTGCCCCTTCCAAAGTATACAAATGTACCAAACAAACTTGTGGATACACCTCTTTCAACTTTAGAAACGCCTGTTTTGAACCTGTCTCAATAAGATTTTCAGCCGAATCAATTCCAACAGTTGTCAGCTTTCTTTCCATTTCTTTGCCTATATTCATCATAGATGTTAATTCTGACATATTTTTCTCCTAATTCTATTTCAATTTTTATTGGCAAGCAGGAATTTGTGCTTTTATAGTTTTTGTATTTCTTTCAATGCTTTTTGAATATCCTTATAAACTAATGGCTGCATACTATCATCATAAAAAGATATATCCGCCTTTTGCAGCGCCGAACAAATATCCTTTCTTAATTCCGGCTTATCCCTTGCAATCACAGGCAGCAGCTTTATACACTGTCTTGCCGTAATCGGCTTAACATCCGTTATATGTTTCAAATATTTGTCAATAATCTCATCTATCTTATTATCTATATCCCATCTCGCATTATAGGCAAGCAGCACAAACCCTCTGGTACGGATATAAGAATTATCACTGTCAAGCATATCGCCTAACCTATCCATATAAGCATAAATGCAATCCGTTTCTTCACTTTCTTTTTGCAACTCCTGTAATGCTTTATACGCAACATTATTATTTTTATCAAACAACAATTCAAATGTTTCTGCTATATTAAGTAACACGATATTCTCCCTTACAATTTCGGATCTGTTCAGTTCTAAAAATTGAAAGTTATCTTTCAAAATCTATCTGTACCAGTTTTTTACCATTAGGTAACTTATGCTCTAAAGTTCTGATTGTGTGATAATCAATTTCGCGCATTGCTTTTTCTAATGCCCGTTCTTCCATTTGATGGTGTACCCGTTCCAGTCCATCAAATACATGTAGATAGGGGGAGTCTGATACCCAATTATCCTCCATATTGATTTGAATAATACATGAAACATACTTTGGATTTACTTGCCAGATTGCGTTCTGAAAGCACTCGTATCCGATATATTCAATCAATAGATTCGCAATAACCATATCTGCTTCTGGCAGTTTATCCGCTTCATCTATTAAGTTGATACACAAACATTCCAGAAGTCCGTGCAAATTTGGGTATCTTTGTATGACGGATTGTAAATAAGAGGAATTAATGTCAACTCCATATACTTTTTTAAATTTTTCTTTCTTGATATGTTCAAGGCCATTACCTCCTGCAATACCAAATATTATTACACTGGAAATGGAGTAAGTATCAAATTGACCTTTCATCATTTCATTCATAGCCTGTAGTTGCATAACAGAATCAAGTTTCATATGATTTTCATAATCAGCTAATGAAATTTCTTCCCACGGATTTTTCATTTTCTCACCTCATTAACTCCCGATTTGTTTCTTTCATTATAACGGACACTTTACCAAAAATCATCTACAATTTAAAATTCCTTCAAAGTGAATGACACCTTCCACAGCCCTTTATAGGATGTATCTTTCACAAGGCTTGCCTTATACCCCTCAATAAACATTTCCGCCTGTTTGATTTCCAATGTCTCCGTATCAAAATATTTCACCGTAATCTTCTCTTTCTGCTTAAACCCCGTCAGAAGTTTCAGCCACTTCGGAGAAACAGAAAACGTGACCGGAATAGACACCACGCCAAGCCGCACCACATCCCTCTGTGTTGTCCCGGCCTCCGTCTCCCCGCCGGAATCCGCTTCCACATCCGCCATCTGCACCTCATAGGAATCCGGCAGGGGGAGCGGCGTCCCGTCAAACGTCAGATACTGTATAAATGCCATCTCTATCTCCCTCCTGACCTCAGGTTCTGCCTTGCCTGTGCGTTCACTACCACTTCATCCAAAAGCGTTCCTCCGATATAAACCGGAATACAGATGGTTCCCATGTTATCATTATCCTGCATCCCTGCAAACATCTCCTGGATGCCGCTTACCATCTGCCGGATGGAATCCATGGAAGAAACCTGCATCTGCGCTGTTTCCATTGCAGACACTTTCGGGCTGATGACCATGTCCGCAGCCACGCCTTCCACCGCCTGTTTCACCAAACCCTTACTCTTCTCAATGCCCTGTGCCAGCCCCTTCATAAAGTCCGGCATCCAGCTCTCATAATCGGTCAGCGGTCCTTCATCCGGCACAGAGAAATGTAGGTGGGAACGGATGGCGTTTGCCACATCTGACACCGCGCTGACCACATTTCCTATACAGCTCCGGATGCCGTTTACAATGCCGTTTATCAGGTCCGCTCCCCACCGGAAAGCACTGGACGCCAGCCCGGTAATAAAGCTGACCGCCCGGTTAAAACCGGAAACAATCGTGCTGTACACATTCCCCATAGCCGTCCGGATGCTGGAAACCACACTGTTAAATACCGTGGAAACCGCTGACTTTACCGCATTCAGCACGGAAGAAGTCACGGCTTTTACATTGTTCCAGGCACCGGACACCACAGAGCAGATGGCGTTCATCACCGCTGTCACTACGGATTTTATCGTATTCCAAGCCGTAGTGATAAGACTCTGGAGGGCGGACACCACCGCTGTCACAACTGCCTTTATCGTATTCCATACCGTAGTAAATACCGTCTGGATAGCTGTCAGAATCGTGGTAATGACTGTTTTAATTGCTGTCCATGCCGTAGTAAGGAATGTCTGGATTGCCGTGCCGACAGTCACCACCGTAGTCCGGATCGCATTCCAGATGGTACTGAAAAATACAGAGATGGCTGTCAGCACTGTGGTAAACATATTCTGGATGCCCTGCCAGCAGGCAGTAAAAAAGGAAGCAAGCCCCTGAAAGACCGTCTTACCTGTCTGGACAATCCCGCCCCACAAATTTGTCAAAAAAGTTCCAATGGCATTCCATGCCGCAACCGTGGCTGACTTAACTGCCTCCCATACCGCCGTGACCGCATCCCGGAACCATTCACATTTATTCCACAGCAGCACAATAACAGCGATCACCGCTGCAATGGCAATCGGCACCCATCCGATAGCCGCCACCACTGCCGTGATCGCCGGGATTACCGTGCCGGACACAAAACCAACCACACCGGAAATAGCTCCCGCAATCTGCGGAATCACTGTCATAATGGTTCCAATGGCACCCACCACTTTGCCGATCACAATCAGCACCGGGGCAACAGCAGCCACTACTAAAGCAATGGTGACAATAATCTTCTTCGTTCCTTCATCCAGCCCGTTCAGCCAGTTCACCAGCCTCTGAATCCATCCAACGATCTGCCGGATGGACGGCATCAGAATCTCCCCGATGGAGATAGCAAGCTCTTCCAACTGGCTTTTCAAAATGGTAAGCTGCCCTGCCAGATTATCCTGCATGGTCCCCGCCATCTTTTCCGCCGTGCCGTCACAGTTCGTAATGGCGCTGTTCAGCTTCTCAATGTCAGCAGGGGCTGCGTTCATCACCGCCAGAAAACCAGACATGGCATTCTTACCAACCAACGCCTCCGCATTGGCCACCTGCTCCGATTCGGACATCTGTGAAAATGCCACCCGGCAGTCCGCAAGGATCTCCCCAAGGCTCCGCATACTGCCATCTGTATTTGTGGTCTGGATTGTCAACTCCCCAAAAGCATCCCCTACAAAGGTTACTTCCCCGGTCAGACTGGTCAGCATGGTACGCATGGCAGTACCGGCCTGGGAAGACTTGATGCCTGCATTCGCCATCAAACCGATAGCCTCTGCCGTATCCTCCGCCGTAAATCCCAACGCCCCGGCAACAGGCGCACAATACTTGAACGTCTCACCCATCATAGAAACATTCGTGTTCGCATTGGAGCTTGCCACCGCAAGGATATCTGCAAAATGCCCGGAATCCGCTGCCGACAGACCAAGGGCGGTCAGGGCATCCGTCACAATATCGGAAGTGGTTGCCAAATCCTCACCGGAAGCAGCGGCAAGGTTCATAATGCCCTCGATACCGTCCAGCATATCCCCGGTCTTCCAACCAGCCATTGCCATATAGTTCATGGCTTCCGCCGCTTCGGATGCAGAGAACTTTGTCTTTGCCCCCATCTCACGAGCTTTCTCCCGGAGCGCATCCAGCTCTTTTCCTGTGGCACCGGACACAGCCGCCACCTGGCTCATTCCGGAGTCAAAGTCCGCCGCCACCTTCACTGCCGCAGCACCAAGGCCGCCCACCGCTGCTGTAACAGGCATCAGCTTCTGACCGACACCTTCAATGGAAGAACCCACACTTTTCAGCTTCTCCCCAGTTGCCCCGATCTTCTGCAGCACCACGGCAGACTTATCTGCCTGCTTCTCCAGTTCCTCCAGAGCTTTCTCTGTTTCTACGATTTCCCTCTGGAGCGCATCATACTGGCTCTGGCTGATCTCCCCCTTCGCCAGTGCTTCATTGGCCTGCTGGCTTGCCAGCTTCAAAGAATCCAGCTTTTCCTTCGTCTCGCTGATTGCCTGCGTCAAAAGTTTCTGTTTCTGTGCCATCAGATCAGTATTACCAGGGTCCAGCTTCAGGAGCTTGTTTACATCTTTAAGCTGTGACTGCGTATCCCGGATTTCCTTATTAACTTTTGAAAGAGCCGTGGAGAGCTTGGTCGTATCCCCGCCAATCTCAACTGTAATGCCCTGAATTCTGGATGCCACGCTCCCACCTGCCTTTCCCCCACGAAAAAAAAGTGCCATTCCTGGCTCCCGTACAACATGAAAAAAGCACCTGCCGCTATGACAAGTGCCTATGTAACAGCCCAAAACCTCCAATAATTTTTTCATCAATTCTTAACAAAATTCCTATTGTACTTTTTCTGGATATTGCATATAATAAAAGTACAGAAAATGTTGCCGCTTACTGATGGTGCGGGGTACAAATTATTCAGTGCGTTAAATGTTTTCGCTTACCGATGGTGCGATTATAAATTATTCGGTATGAACATCTTATCCCCACCTTCGTGGTGGGGATTTTTATTAAGGAGATTTATGAAAATACAATCCGGATTTTACTATCACATAAAAGATACCTTTTTTGAAGAAATACAGGACAGCACCTTGATGTCCAATAAAGAAGACGGTAACTACCGTCCCCACTATCTTGCGATACAGGACACACGGCATCCTGAAATTTTCTGGATGGTTCCTGTAAGCTCCAAATATGCCAAATACCAGAAAATCTATAACAGCCAGCTTAAAAAGTACAAAAAATGTACGAAAATTGTTTTAGGGAAATGCGGTGGATGGGATGCTGCTTTCCTAATTCAAAATGCGTTCCCCACCACAGCAGATTACTTTGACCATATACATACAAGCAAAGGAATCCCCTTAACACTGCACGGCGGTACTGCAAAATTGATTGCAGACAATCTAAAGAATAACCTGCGCCTGCATAAACGTGGAATTTCTCTTTTTTATGCTGATATTGACCGTATCTATGATATCATGGTCAATAAAATAAATTCCGAAAAGTGACCATACGGGACAGATTCCTGCCCCGTATCACCACATATACCCTCTCACAAAAACAATCTATAAAGTATCTCTTACCAGCAGTCCATGTCCTCCTGTGTAGCAATCTGGCAGTAATTCCATTCATCATTCCTGCTCTCACTGTACATATCATTGATTAAACCGATGGACAAAAGCTCCATATCCGCCATAGAAATCCCAAGCTGCACGCACCTAAGCAGGAACAGCGGTGTTGTCATTTCACGCTCTGTAGGACGAAGTTTTTTTTAGCCTCCACATCCGTCTGCACGTTCAGCCCCCACAGCTTGATAAGCTCCGGCAGCACCTGGTAAATGGAAAACGTATTGAAAGAATCCAGCCATTCCTCCACATCATCCGGAATCTTCGGGTCTGCGTGCTTCGCCATGGTGTAAGCAATATTCTCAAACATTTCCAAAGAAAACAGATCCAGGTTGGAATGTTCCTCATCCCCTTCCCCGATGCTCTTCTCCAGAATCCGCAAATCCTTGTAAATATCCCGCTGGAACTTCAAACGGTAAATCCGGGGAATGGCTGCGGATGCCTTAAACAAGACATCCTGCCCGTCAATCTCGATCTTCTTAACAATGCTCATTTCCTTTCAGCCTCCTTTAGCCCTGTCCTTCTTCCGGTGATGTTTCCGTTTTTGGTGTCGGCAAATACACAGACTGGTACCAGCCCGCATACGTTTCCGCCGCTGTCTTATTCCCGGTCTTTGCCTTCACATAACCGTTTGCCAGCGGCCTTGCCTTGACGGTCAACGTTTCCGTCTGCACCTCCCGGCTCTCCTCATTAGTCTTGCCTTCGATTTTCGGGCGGCTGGCGGAACAATTATACAGCACATGGCGGATTTTGCGGATATCCCCGTCAAACTCAAACAGCAGGGCAAAAGCCGCCGTTTCTGAATTGGCGTTCTCCACCAGCACCTCATTGGTGTCCGCTTCCTCTTTCAGCACATCCGTCCGGAAGCTCTCCGGAATCAGCGCCAGTTCCAGGTCGCCGTCATACCCCATGTTGTTGGCAATGATATAATACTCAATGCCGTCCGCATAAAAGGATTCCGGCTCCCCATTGGGGTCCAGCGCCAGGGACACCGCGCCGGGCATTGCCACCGGAGTGTCAAAGGTAAGCTCCCCTTCCTCCGACAGCTTCTGCAATGCGTAATGGCAGTTGCAGATGTTAAACTTCACTTTATTATTCATTCGGTCTATACCTCCATCTCATACAGCACTTCATAGAGCTTTTCTGATTCAATCCACACCTCGCTCTTACCGTAGAAGATGCCATGCTTTAGCAGCACCGCTTCTATGGTTTCTTCCAGTTCCGGCTGTTTCAGATCCGTGTAAAGCTCAATGTCAAGCTGGTTGATCTTAAAATAAGCAATCCCGTCTGCAGCAAAGTTGTCCGCTCTGGGATATAGAAATACAAGAAACGGCGGTTCCGGCGCTTCCCCTTCCACGAAATGGTCATAAGCAAAGGGCAGCCCCGTTTCCTCCATCATTTTTAATACCTCTTCATGGCTCATTTGGAAAGCCCCCTCTTAATTCCTTCTTCCAGTTCCCGGATGCCTTTTTCCTCCGCCGGGGCAATATGCGGGATTGCCTTCACCCTGCCGCCACCGCGCTTCGCATGGCCTTTCTCCAGAAGATGGGTAAGCTGGTAACGGTTTTTGCTGTGTACCACTACCTCCAGCGTATTACTGGTCTCCTTCTGTCGCTTCACTGCCCAGCTCTTCTTATAACGCCCGGTCTTCACCGGGGCGCCTGCCTGTGTCTCTTTCTTTACCGTGTTCCCGGTCTTTTTCACACAGTCCTTCATCACATCCGTGGCAAGCTCCGCATATTCCAGAAGCCCTTCCATAATGGCATCCGCCATCTCATCCACCGTCACCCTCCGGTCAGCCATTCCAGTCACCTCTTTGCCAGGGAAGCCCTGATCTTCAACGTCTTATTCTGGTATTTCACGTTATCCAGAAACGTAATGTTATAAACCTGTCCCCGGAATAGAATCCGGTAATGCTCCGTGTCCATGGCGGATACCTCAGAGCAATACCGGATGATAAAATAAATGTCCTTCTGTGCGTTTACCTGCGCCGCTTCCCAATACTCTTTCCCGGACAGGTTGTTCACATAGGCAGAGCAGGTATAGTGATCCTCCCAGGAAAGCACATGGTTCCCGGCGCTGTCATTTCCCAGGATGCTTTTCTGGACCGTGATGCGTTCCTTCCATTCCCCAAGCGCCATCAGAACACTTCCTTCCGGATGCTAAACAGTAGGGAGCGCAGGGTCTGCACCAGTTCCTCATGGTCTGCTTCCTCCCGGTGTTCATACAGATAGGCAATGACATACAGGACGGCGATCCTCGCCATGGGAAGATGCCCTTCCATCTCCGCCGCTTCCATCCGTGCCATATCCGCACACATCTGCTCCCCGGTCTCCACCAGGCCGGAGATAAACGCATCCTCGTCACTGCTGTCCACCCGGAGATACTGTTTCGCTTCGTCCAGCGTCACAACCGCCATCCTGCATTCCCCCTGTTCCATCCAAATATATTTTAAGCACGTCCGTTTCTTTATGCTCCGGTGCTTCCGCCCTTCATGGTCATAGTCTTCACAGCCTCCGCAAGAATCAGCTTGCCATCCACCCTCTGGCTGGCAAGGAATCCCACCTGCCCGGTTGCGGCAAACAGCTCATTCAGGCGCTTAAAAGAACGCCCCTGCCTGTCCGCAATCCAGTAATAAGAAAAATCACCGAATGCCATCACCTTCGCCCCGGCGGCAACCTCCGGCACATAAGCGGAAGTATGGTACGGGCGGTTTAAGATCATATCCGGCTGGCCTGCCTGCACGGACGGCTGCCAGATGTAGTTGCCGTTATTGTCTTTCAGCTTCCGGAGTGCCTTAACCGTGGTGTCATTCAGTACCCAGACAGCTTTCTTCCGGTACGGCGATTTCACGGAATAGAATAAATCCATCACATCATCAAAGGTGATGTTTGCCGCTGCCGTAGTCACGCCGTCTGCCGCCCCGCCTGTGGCATTAAAGATACCCGTAGGCTTACCGGTCCCATCCCCAACCAAAAAGGCTTCCTCTTCCTTGGAGCCGATCCTTCTGCCAAACTCCCTGGAAATGTAAGCCTCTAAGTTGAACGCATTGTCATTCAATAATTCATCAGACACTTTCAGCATGGTCGCAACCTTGTACGCCCCAATGGAAACCTGCCCGAACACATCATCTGATTCCGGGTATGCCCCTTCCTCGTCAATCCATGATGCCGTGCCTTTGGTTGCCACCACCGGAATCTTCCGGTCCCCGCTGGAAGTCTGGATGACCGTGGCGATGCTGCGGAAGAAGTTCTCTTCCTCCAGCGCCTCCACCAGCGTATGCTCAAATTCATCCGGCACCAGGTAGCCGCCCTCGGAATCCGTACCCACCTGCAGGGCATTCTCCACATCATAGAAATTCTTCCTTCTCATGGCGTTCCAGAAGGTCTTTTTGTACTTATCTGCTGCCCTGCCCGTCTTTTCCTCACCATCCGGGCTGCCATTCGGTTTATTGGTAATCGGGTTGGAAGTTGGTTTGTTCAGCTCTGCGTCAATGGCCGCCTGCCGTTCCAGCCGCTCGATCTCCTTCCCCAAATCCACAACATCCTTCTCCATCTTCTCATAAGCGGCGGTGTCCTCTGCGGATAACAGCCCGTTTTCCCCTCTCTTCGTGTCCAGGAATGCCTTTGCCGCCTCCCATGCCTTTGCTCTCTTCTCCCTCAGTTCTAAAACCTTGCTCATAAACATAGCCCTCCATAAATTTTAATGTGATAAAAGGTTCAGCCTCTTTTCCAACTGCTCAATAGGTGTCTTTTTCTCTTCCTGCTTTGGGATCAGCTTGGACAGCAGGGAATTGTTCACTGCCGTCCGGGAGAACATCATGCCCTCTGTGCTGATACCGCCTGCGGAATCTTCTGCTTTCTCCGTATCCCCAAGAATGCCGTCCGCAAACCCAAGCTCCACTGCCTTCTTCGCATTGAACCAGCTCTCCCCGTCCATCAGGTGGGAAATCCTTGTCCGGTTCAGCCCGGTCTTGATCTCATAGGCGTTCAGGATGCTCTCCTTCACCTCATCCAGCATCTCCCCGGCCTTCTGCATCTCCCTGGAATCCCCGATGGCAATGGTCATAGGGTTGTGAATCATCATCAGCCCAACCGGGGACATCAGAACCTTTGTCCCGGCCATGGCAATGACGGATGCCGCCGATGCTGCCAGAGCGTCAATCTTCACGGTCACATCCCCCTTGTACTCCATCAGCATGTTGTAGATCTGCGCTGCCGCAAACACATCCCCGCCCGGAGAGTTGATCCAGACTGTGATATTGCCCGTCCCGGCATTCAGCTCTTTTTCAAACAGCTTCGGTGTCACTTCATCCCCATACCACGTTTCATCTGAAATCTCCCCGTTCAGAACCAGCGTGCGTTCCTCTTCTGCGTCATTCTTTACCCAGTTCCAAAATTTCCGTTTCACTCCTGCGCCCTCACTTTCTGTTTTTGGACAAAAGAAAAGCCAGCAGATGTTTGTTTCACCTGTTGGCTCCTATTGCTTCCGTATTTGATTCTGCTGCCCCGCCTGGTTCTGCCCGGCGAAAAGTCCGGCATCCTTTAATTTTGTCATGTTCCCGTTGATCAGATAAAGGTTTCCTCCCTCGGAATCCGGGATCAGGTTCATATTTTCCATTTCCCTGATATCATTGGATGACAGCCACCCGTTCTGCCGCCCGATGGAATACCCGGTCATCCTGCTCTGGTAATCCCCGCGGAGCAGGCCATCCACATTCAGCTTCACAAAATACTGTTTTTTCTCCTGCGGCAGAAACAGGGACTTCTGTAAGGACTGCTCCCATCGGATCACCCACGGGTCCAGCGTGTATTTGACAAATTCCAAAGACTGCTGCTCAATGTTGGAAAAACTGGATTTATCCAAGTCCCCGATCATGTGGGGCGGAATCCGGTACAGCCTCGCAATCTCATTGATCTGGAACTTCCTTGTTTCCAAAAACTGCGCTTCCTCCGGCGGAATACCGATCTGCTGGTACTTCATGCCCTCTTCTAACACTGCCACCTTCCCAGAATTCCTGCTGCCACCATAGACCGAATGCCAGCTTTCCCTTACCTTCGCCGGGTCTTTCAGCACTCCCGGATGCTCCAGAACGCCTCCCGGCGTTGCCCCGTTCTCAAAAAAGGATGCACCGTATTCCTCACAGGCCATGGTCATCCCCACCGCATTCTTCGCCATAGCAATGGGGGAATAACCTACCAGCCCGTCAAACCCAAGGCCGGGGATGTGCAGCACATCCTCCTGCCGCAGATACACCCTGCCATATTCGTCAAAGTTCGGGTTCTCGTCACTGTTCCGGGTGTAGATATAATAAAGCTGTCCGTTTTCGTCACGATCTACTTCCATCTTGTCCGGCAGGAGCGGATACAGCCCCAATACCCTGCCGCTGCCATCACGGATGATCTGCGCATAAGCATTTCCCCAGATCAGCAGATGGCTCATAAGCGTCTCCCGGAACACAAAAGAAGTCATCTCCGGGTTTGGTTCATCATGGAGCAGATAATACAGCGGATGGTCATACACCCGCTCCTTCCCTGTCTCTGTATAGCGATATACATGAACAGGCAGTGAAGCAATCGCTTCTGATAAAATCCGCACACAGGAATACACCGCCGTGGTCTGCATGGCGGTCCGCTCATTCACGACCTTCCCGCTGGTGCTTCTCCCAAAGAAAAAGGAATAGGCCGAACCGCCGTAGCTGTCCTGTGGCTTATCCCTCGCACCCCGGATTCCCAAAATAGCTGATAATTTCATAATCCCCTCCTGAAAATCGGCAAAAAGAAAGCGCCTCCGAAGAGACGCCCCCTAAATATCCAGACCAGCCTGCTGTTATTTCTTTTTTATCGGAAAGCAGACTTCCGTGACCAGTTCCTCCGGGTCAGATGTCTGTCCGGGACTTACATGATAAATGCAGAATGATTTTCCGTCAAAATCATATCCATTCTCAACCACCCAGTTCGCAACAGCCGCATTTACCCTTGAAATCTGGTCATAACTTCCCTTATATGTGGCAGATGCAATCTGAATCGGCGGTACGGTCTTAAATTTCACATGCTCTGTATCCTGGTATTTTCCTATAACCGCACTCTGGATTTCCACATCCGGGTCATGCTCTTTATGGCCTTCGTCATGGAAAATCGCCATCCCATAACATGGAACTGCCTGCTGCACATTCTGCGGTTCCAGTTCCCGGCACATGATCTCCCATAACATTCCTTCACAGTCATAAGCAGGAATTACCTGGCGCACACTTGCAACGTAGCGTTCCGGTACTGTTTTTAATGTTACATTGTAATCCATAAGGTTACCATCCTTTCTCAGCCATTTCAGTGTACTGTCAAGGAACTGCAGTTTCTGCCGTATCTCCATAGATTCCTCTTCCAGTTCCTTCCTTTTCACAAGCAGGAACTGTTCCATTTCCCCTGCATCCTCATACTTGGCCAGTATTTCCTTTATTACTGAAAGCCCGAATCCCAAACTCTTTAATGTCTGTATCCTTCCGGCCAGGGGAAGCTGGGCTTCACTGTAATAACGGTATCCGGTAAAATCATCCACGCATTCCGGATGAAGGACTCCGATCTCATCATAATGCCGGAGCATACGGATGCTGATTCTTGACAGTTTTGAAAAATCTCCTATTTTTAACATTGGTTCCACCTCACATATATGTGCATTCCTGAGCTCAATTCTACTTTAGAGTATACCATAGTGTGAGAGTCAAGTATCAAACTCCTGTTTTTAAAAGCTCAAAATCCCTCTCTCGTCATACACGCTTCCCGTACTTCCTCCATGCCGGATTGCCCGGTCAAGCGCCATAATCGTTGCCACCGCGCCGTCAATTTTTTCCATGGATTTCTCCTTATCGGGCTTGATATTCCCTGCCGGATCTGTACGGATGAAAATATTATCCATCATCCACCGCAGTACCGGATGTCCCCCGTGTGCAAGGTTCTTTTCCAGCGTCAATTCCATCAGCCGTTTGGACGGAGGGGACATATCCTTAAATCCCTGCCCGAAAGGAACCACCGTAAAACCAAGCCCTTCCAGGTTCTGCACCATCTGCACCGCTCCCCATCGGTCAAATGCGATCTCTTTGATATGGAACTTCTTCCCCAAAGCATCTATGAAATTCTCAATAAATCCATAATGAATCACATTCCCCTCTGTGGTCATCAGGCATCCCTGCTTCTCCCACACATCATACGGCACATGGTCACGCCGCACACGCTGGATCATATTTTCCTCCGGTATCCAGAAATACGGAAGGATGATATACTTCTCTGTATCATTCCTCGGCGGAAACACCAGTACAAAAGCAGTGATATCAATGGAACTGGACAAATCCAGTCCGCCGTAGCACTCCCTGCCAAGCAGCTCCCTCTCATCTGCCGGAAACGCACAGGCATCCCATTTCTTCATCTGCATCCACCGGGTAGACTGCTTCACCCACTGGTTCAGACGGAGCTGCCGGAAGATATTTTCTTCCGCCGGGTTATCTTTTGCACTCAGGTACGCATTCCGCACCTTTTCTATGTCAATCGTATGCCCCAGGGACGGGTTCGCCCCATACCACACCTTCTCCGAAGTCCAGTCCGCATCATCTGACGCGCCATAGATCACCGGGTAAAAAGTCGGGTCAATCTTCCTGCCGCAAAGGATATCCTCCGCTTTCTGGTGCTGTTCAAAACATACGGAATGGCGGTCCGTCCCTGCCGTGGTAATCAGGAAGAACAGCGGCTGCGTCCTGGCATCACCGGAGCCTTTTGTCATAACATCAAACAACTCCCGGTTCGGCTGGCTGTGCAGCTCGTCAAAAATAACCGCATGGACATTCAATCCGTGTTTCGTATATGCCTCCGCAGATAATACCTGATAAAAGCTGTTGGTAGGCAGGTACACCAGACGTTTCACCGACATGACAGGCTTGATCCGCTTTTTCAGCGCCGGACACTGATCCACCATATCCACCGCCACATCAAAAACAATAGATGCCTGCTGGCGGTCAGAAGCACAGCCATAAACCTCTGCGCCCCATTCCCCGTCACCACAGGTCATATACAGGGCAACCCCTGCCGCCAGTTCCGATTTCCCGTTCTTTTTGGGAATCTCTACATAAGCAGTATTGTACTGACGGTATCCGTTTTCCTTCACCGTCCCGAACACATCCCGGATGATCTGCTCCTGCCACGGGAGCAGGTCAAAAGGCTGTCCCCTCCACTTTCCTTTTGTGTGTTTCAGGCAGTTGATAAACTGCATCGCCCGCTGTGCTTTTGCTTCGTCAAACACTATCCGGTTCCTCCCTTAAACAGCAGAAGTTCCATGGCATCGCTCTCCTTATCTTCCCCTTTGTCGGTGACAATCCGGCTCCGTGCGGACGGTGTCAGCCCGAACTGCTCGCAGAAGCGGTTCATGATTTTCAGGTAGGTCTGTGCAATGGACACCTGCGGTACCTGCTGCCAGTAGCCGGAAGGCGTCTTTACGATGGTGCCGTGCTGGGTGATGAATTCCTCCGCTTCCTTCCACCGGGCATAAGCCTGGCAGTATCCGGCAAAAGCCGCCATGTCGATCTCTGTCAGGATTCCGAGCTGCTCCAACTGCTTCGCCATCCGCTTCCATTCTTTTTTTGCCTCGTCCTCCAGCCAGGAAGGGCAACGCGGCGCTTTCTTTTCCGGCTGCGGTTCCCCCGTGTTCAGGCTCCGTTTGCCCGGATTGCCTTCCAGCATCTTGACCGCTGTCGGTTTTGGTTTTCTCCCTCTCTGCGCCACCGCTCACACCTCCCTTCCGCTGAAACACAGATTTATAAAACAAAGAAAAAGAGCCTCCGAAGAAGCCCCATTTCCCTGCTATGTATGCTCTTAATCTTTGTCCTTGTTTTTCAATATCTCCCTGATGGTTTCTTTAGCCACGTCCAATGCACTCTCCTCATAAAAATACGGCTTTTCACTGTGGGAAACCTCCCTAATGTCCGCATCATAAATACGGAAATCGTACCCCATCCCTCTATGGTTCCAGCTAATGCAAATGAGGTATCCTTCATAACTCTCCACCATCTTAAAATCCTCCCCTTTATCAAACTGTGCATGTTAGGGAATTCTCCGGCACTCATCCACACTATAGGCAATCCCCAGACTGGAACCGCAGTCCCAGGCCACATGGACTGTGCCAATATCATCCACTCCCGTCACAGTTCCCCGTTCCCCCGGATTCAGCCTCCTGTACGGGTCGTCCATCTGTACCAGTTCCACCCGGCAGCCCTGCGGGTATTCTTTCCGCAGCTCTTCCAGAACTGCCTTATCAATCACAATCCCCATTCTGCCCCTCCATCCGGCTGGCTTCATGTGCTTCCATCAAAATCCCCATCGGGAATCCGAACTTCCAATAGGCACTTTCCAGCACATTATAATATCCGGCACTTGGTTCCCCAAGTTCTCTGCTTTCATCCATAATATAAACCATGGCATTTTTTCTCTCTCCACCCAACTGTACTTCAATCTCCTTTTTGTGATAGAACACCGGATATCCTTCGTAGCGGTCAAGGTTCCTTTCATCCTGCTCCCCGATCTTCCAAATGAGGACCGGGACACGCCCACCCTTCTGTTCTTCAATGGTGGCATAAGCTCCGGTTTTGGAACCTTTAAACAGGAGGCGGTAACCTTCAAGCTCCGATGTCCCCAAAAGCCGTGCGGTGGGGCATCTCCTTGCCATCTGTTTTTCATCCATGTTGCTGCCGTAGGCAATGTAAAGTTTTTTCATCTTGTATCATCCTTCCGTTTTGTAGTGAGGCCTTCCTCCTACCACCCCAAGGGCGGTCAAACCGCCCGGTGTGGGAAAATATGTAATTTTATGCCCCATGTCTCCATGCGGAATTTCCTTCTAAATGCTTCAGGAAATGGAGGCGGCAGGTCTTGAACTCATCCCCGATCAGCCCAAGCCGGAGCATCCAGCACCGGAAAGCGTATTTTTCGTTGTCCGTCACCGTCCGCCTTGGGGATGCGGATTTCTGTGTCAGTGCCTGATGGCTGACCGCAAGGCAGAACTGGATGTATGCCTTGATCTCCCCGGCATGGGTGGTGCTATTGAAAAGCCGGAATTCCACGGTTCCTTTTGTAAAGGTGGCATGTAAATTCAAGCCGTGGTACCGTGTGGAATTGTAATGTTTGTTCCGATTACTGTTCGGGTCTTCGGCATACCATAAATCCTTGAGCTGCTCTATGGTCTTCGGTTTCTTTTTGTTGATGGTCTCAATCAGCTTCTCATTCACCTTTTTGCAGTAATACAGCCTCGCCGGGTCAATCTGCAGCGCCCGGTAAAGGATGTCTTCCTTGCTGGCAATGATGTTCACCATGTTCCGCAGTGTCTGCGGTGTGTAGCGGCTTGCGTCCACATGGATATGGATGCCGCATTTTTCGCTGGCGAATGCTCCCTTGTGCCGGAGCTGACGGATGATCTCCTGCAGATCCGGTATATCATCGTAAGTAAGGATGGGGCTGACGATTTCGCATTTATATTCATCCCCGGCGGAAGTAACCTGCCTGCGTATCTTTTTCTGTGCGACAATGCTGGAATCGAAAGTAGCTTTCCACTCCCTGCCCTTCCGGTCTTTTGCCCCGTAGGTTTTGTAGTAGGTTCCGATGTAATAACTTTCCGTTCCAAAATATTCCGCGATCACCTTCGCCGCTTCTTCCCTTGTAATTCCTGTCAGCTCTATTTCAATTCCAAATCTCTGTGTCCTCATGCTTTCCGGCCTCCTGTGCTTTTTTTCGTAGTCTATTAATCACTCTGAAAGCACATATTATCCAGTCATTTCGCTGCCATAAGGTACACAAAGATTTGGTAGGAATCTGCCAGTAAATTGTGTGTTTTATGCCGCCTCGGAAGGCTCTGCTTTTTCTTCCCCGCTGCCTGTTTCCGAAAGGGAAAGACCTGCCACTGTCTCCTCTGCCTGAGCAGTTTCTGCCCGTTCCTGGGCTTCCTGCGCCGCCAGTTTCTTCGCCTCCGCCCTCTGCTTCGTCCGCACCTTCGCCCGGTCAATATCCGCCTGGGTGCGGAAAGCGGAATGGCCTTTCAGGTTCTCCATAAGCATGTTCCGGCTCTCCTTCATATCCCTGCCGCCGAAACCAATTCTGAGAAGCCAGATCCGCATGTAATATTTCTCGTTTTCCTCGATCCGCTCCTCAGGGTCAATCCGCTTCTGCTCCTTCGCCTGGCGCACCATGGCGGATGCTAAATCCGTCCATGCCTTCACTTTTGCAGCATCCTCTGTGTATGGGAATCGGAAAGTGATTTTTTCACTGGAAACTGCAATGCCCCTTGTTTCATCCGCAAAGGCTTTTAAGGAATCCTCCAGCACTTCCATGGCCGCATCCCCGTTTTCTTCCAGTTTCTCCACCAGCCCGTCCGGGATGGAGAAGTTCTTTTCCCCGACGGACTGGTTGATGAGGTACTGCCTGCTGTGGATCAGGAAAATGAGGTTTTTCAGGTTCAGTGCCGTCATGCCCTCTGCCGGGAAGCCAATCACAACTTTGTTTTCCTCCGTTTCCGGCGCATCCACAAATCCTCTCTCAATAAGTCCTGTCAGCACCAGCCCTGCCGTCTTTTCATCTTCCGTTTCCACTGTGCCTACCCGGTCGATGATGCAGCATCCCACCTGGAAGTTGCAGGATGGGACTCCCAAATATTTTGACGGGATTCCCAAAATCTCGCTGACTGCTTTTACAACTGCTTTCCGGTTTTCTGCGTTCGTTTTCATCTTCATATGCCTTTTCCTCCGTTCATTCTGCTTTTTTGGGTATCACATTAATCACTCTGAACGGGTGTAAAGTCAAGACAAATACGCTGTTTTTTCCCTTCTTTTTTATCTTCCTCATGGAAGCGTTTTTCCAACTCGAACATCGTCCTTTCCGGACGGAAAGAACGCCTCCCGTCTTCCTGCCACTGGAGCATGATGCGCCAGAAATCCGGGTATTCCTCCCGAATGGTCCGCAGGGATGCCAGCCGCTGCTTTGGACAGAACCAGCACCCCAACCGGTTGAATTTCTGATACAGGGGATTTAAAAGCCCCCGTTCTTCCAGATACGCCCTGGCCATAGCTTCTGTGATTCCCCATTCGGCAAGCGGAGCTCTGGTATTTTCCTTCATCTTTACCAGACGTTTTGGTTCGTCAGCGGCGATCCCAAGGTAGGCGATATGCTCTCCGACCTGTTTCTGGTACTTATGGAGCGGTTTTAGCTTCAGCCTGTCATTGCACCAGGAAAATCCCGTAGTAAACGGAAATCCATAAATCTGCCCTGACCGTTCCCCGCGCTTATATTCTGTATAGAATTGTTCCTCAAAAGAAATCTCCGCCTGGACAAACGTAACCTTCCTCCCGATGTAATCCTCTATCTTATGGATGTACTCATACATCTCCGGAAAATCGCCACACAGGGTTGGCGTTGCCATCACATTGCAATAAATGATCTCATCAACCTGCATCCCCCGCTCCAGCATCATAAGGAGCATGGCGGTGCTGTCTTTCCCTCCTGAAAACGATACGATATGTTTCATTCCTCCCCGTCACACAAAAACAGAACCTATCCTTTCCCTTTAAAAGCATCCGTTTTACTCTCCTTCCCCCCTTTATTTTCCATACGATACACTATGATCAGCAGCTTCCAGCATTAATCGTCAACCGCTTCATTCGATTCCCTCCGGCACAAGCTCCCTGTATTTCATTTCCACGCCATCCCGGATCACAGACACATTCTCTGTCGACTCCACCTGCTCCATAAACCTCTTCACAATCACATCCGCAAACTTTTCATCCAGTTCTGCCATATAACAGATACGGTTGGTCTGTTCACAGGCGATCAGCGTGGAGCCGGAACCGCCGAAGGGGTCCAGCACGATGCAGTTGCTCATGCAGGAATTCTGGATCGGGTATGCCACCAGTCCCACAGGCTTCATGGTTGGATGGTCTTTCGACTGCTTCGGGCGGTCAAATTCCCATATGGTAGTCTGCTTCCGGTCAGAATACCAGTTATGCTTCCCGCCCTTTTTCCATCCGAACAGCACAGGCTCATGCTGCCACTGGTACGGACTCCTTCCCAACACAAGGCTCTGCTTCTTCCAGATACAGCAGCCCGATAGGTAAAACCCTGCCGCCTGGAATGCCTTTCTGAAATTCAGCCCCTCCGTGTCCGCATGGAACACATAGATGGAAGCGTCCTGCTCCATGTGTTGCTCCATGTTTACAAAAGCAGCAAAGAGAAAATTGTAAAATTTCTCCTCCTCCATCCGGTCATTCTGTATCTTTCCGGCAGTCCCCTCATAATCCACGTTGTACGGCGGGTCCGTCACCACAAGGTTCGCTTTCTGCCCTGCCATCAGCAGGTCGTAGGTTTCCGGCAGGGTGGAATCACCGACCACCAGACGGTGCCGCCCAAGGAGCCACACATCCCCGGGCTTCGCCACCGCAGGCTTTTCAAGCTCCGCCTCCACATCAAAATCATCTTCCGTGATCTTCTTGTCATGGACGGAATTGAAAAGCTGCTCGATCTCCGGAGGCTCAAAACCCGTAAACGCCATATCAAAATCAGAATCCTGCAAGTCTTTAATCAATTCAGCCAGCAGCTCCTTGTTCCATTCGCCCGTGATCTTGTTCAGGGCAATATTGAGTGCCTTCTCCTTGTTCTTATCAATGTCGATCACGATGCAGTCAATCTCTGTGTATCCCAAATCAGAAAGCACCGTCACCCTCTGGTGTCCGCCGATGATCGTCATGTCGGAATTGACGATCACAGGCTCCACATAGCCGAATTCCGTGATGGAATTCTTGATCTTCTCGTATTCCTTATCGCCCGGTTTGAGCTTTTTCCTCGGATTGTAGGAAGCGGGAACCAAGTCCGCTATTTTAATCTTCCTGAATTCCATCTTCGTCCCTCCAGAACCTGTCTTTGATGTAGCAGGGGTGGCTGCAGTACTTCCGGCGGTTATCCCCATAGGAATCAAAGCTCCTGCCGCAGTATGCACATACTTTTGTGTAAACTGCTTTCCGGTTCCCTGCCTCCGGATGTGTTTTCCACCACTGCCTCCGGCACCTGTCCGAGCAGAACTTCCTCGGCCTGCCATTTTCCGGCTGGGTGATCTCTTTTCCGCAGCAGATACAGATGGTGCCTGTCTCCATCTTCTCCTGCAGGTTCTTCACCGTGGCTGCCCCATAGCCGCCCATCCCGTTTGCCTTGCAGTAATTCCGCACGATGTCACGGGACAGCCCCACAGCTTCCGCTATCGTCCGGTATCCCATGCCGTTCATCCGCAGTTCCTTGATCTGCGCCGCCTGTACATCGGTCATCTGTCCTTTCACCTCCAAAAGAAAAAGCTGGAAAACCATCTCTTTTTTGATGGTTTCTCAGCCCAAAAACACAGAATTTCCAGTACTCTTCGGCAAAACTTTATTGCGGGAAAATCCCTGAAATCCTGTGTTTATGTAAGGTTGGAGTTCGCTTCTCCTATCCCCCCTGTTAATTTCTGCGAAAATTCACGTTTGAGGGGGCGGCGGTTCCCGGAGGGCGGGGCTGTGGAGATTCAGACCGCCCCTCCCCCTGCTGGAATCTGTCGGAAATTGCTGTAAATTACACAATCCGCACGGAAAATCTTTGTGCATCTTATGCCTCCGAATTGACTGGATAATTATCCGAATCTGATTTAACATGCTCACTACCAAAAGGAAACACCGCCCCGCACCAAAGGGACGGCACCAAAGCAAAAGGAGGCAGACGATTATGAAATCAAAACTCATCAAGGTTCTTTATTCCACACGCTCACGGGGAAACAGCAATTACTTCCACGGAGGTTCTTACATCGAAACCCCGAAGATCCAGATGGAGGGAAAGTGGCTGGAGGCCCTCGGCTTCCACATCGGTGACAGGCTGCAGGTGGACTACGAAGAGGGAGCCATCCACATCCGGCTTGCACCGGAAACACAGCCATCCATGGTGTGTGAACCCGCACCGGACTACTGCTCCAACGGCAGGAAAGGTAAGAGGAAGCAATGATGTTCACCCAAAAGGAACACTCCCTTCTCACCGCTCCCTACTTCAAGCTCATCCGCCAGACGGATGACTTCTACGAAATCCAGTCCCGGTGTACCGGACACTGCTGGATCATCCAAAAGCCTTATGTCTTTGAACGGTATCCCGTCCGAATTTACCACAAGCATACAAAAGGTACGCCTTACTACCACAGGCACGGCCACGCCAACAACATCGGCTCCGCCATCCGGCAGATCAAAAGCCATGACGCCTACCAGCTAAATGGCAGGCGCACCGTCACCGCCTAAAGGGAAAAGCCCTGGGAACCACATCTCCCAAGGCTTCTCTCCGTCAGTATTTATATTCCTGGTACCTGTCTTCGGTCATGGTCTTTTTGTCATGGCACCTCTTACAAAGTGCCTGCCAGTTTGCTTCATCCCAAAACAGCTTCTCATCCCCACGGTGCGGAATAATGTGGTCCACCACTGCTGCTTTTACAAATTTCCCCTGCTCCCTGCATTTCTCACACAGCGGATGTGCTTTCAGGAACCTGCTTCTGGCTCTCCGCCAGCGGCTGTCATAGCCACGTCCGGAAGCAGTAGTCCGGTCAGCCATATGCAGTTTTGCATGTTCCGCACAATAATCCCCTGCGGTCAGTTCCGGACAACCCGGATGCTTGCAGGGCTTCTTCGGTTTTCTCGGCATGGCGTCACCACTTCCTCACGCCGCCGTAATATTTATCCGCAATCGCCTCCTGCTGGTATTCCGGCAGGCTGCGTAACCTCTCATTGACTTTTTCCAGGGAACGTGTCTGTTCTTCTCTCGTCTTATGGAATCCACAGGATTCTCCCTGGCATTTTCCCAAGCTCAAAATAGTACATTTTCCATTTTCATTCATCGCAAAACAATCCATCATTTCTCCCTTCTATCCTCTCTGTGTTGGAAAGGGCAGCGGTGAAAGGATGAAGCCCGCTGCCCGGTGCGAAGGGTACAAAAAAGCCCCACGGATTTTCTCCACAGAGCTTCTTACAGTTCTTCGCATTCTAAGAATATCACAGGTTCCACTGCACTTTCAATAAACTTTCACTGTACACTTACTAAACTTTCACTAAACCAACATGGCAAAACCGGGGTTATCCCAAGAAATACTGATCTGCCGTATCTGCCCTTGCCATATAAAGTGAATTAATTTCCGCAATCGCTTTCTTCCGATATTTTCCTATCATCGTCTCGCTGACATTGTATTTTCTGGCCAGCTCCCTCCATGGCATTTCCTCCATCACCATATCCCACATTACTTCCGGGAGTCTGCCGCTTAACTTCCGGATGGCATACTCGAAGAAATCAACATTTTCTTTCACGTTTTTATACCGCTCAATCAGATAATCAAACCATTCATCATCCAGCCGTTCTTTTACCTGCCTGTAGATAATGGCTGTTTTTCCGGTCTTGTCGGAAGTGCCGCTGCTCTGCACACGCTCTCCCTGCGGCTGTGAGAGGCTGAGGCTTTCTATCACATCGCCATATGGAACTCCTTCAAATCTGGAAAGTTCAAATTCCAAAAGCCCCATATCCCGTTTCCAGTTTCTGTATTCCTTAAACAATTTCTCCACATCCATCCCTTCTGCCTCCAATCCTCGCTTTTACCGCTTCCACCAGTGCTGACTGTCCGCAGTCCTTTTTCTCCAAAGCAGCCATTACCTTTTCATCCAGTGTGTCTTTCGCAACCAGATGATGGATCACCACCGTTTCTTTCTGCCCCTGCCGCCACAGCCTTGCGTTGGTCTGCTGGTACAGTTCCAAAGACCAGGTCAGCCCGAACCAGATAAGGGTGGAGCCTCCGGCCTGCAGGTTCAGCCCGTGTCCGGCAGATGCCGGATGAATAACCGCCACCTGGATTTCCCCGGCATTCCACCTCTGCATATCCTCCGCCGTATCCAGCGCCACCGCACCTGTACGCTTTTTTATCCGGTCAAGGTCATGCCTGTACCAGTAAGCAATCAACACAGGTTTTCCATTTGCCGCTTCCACCAGATCCTCCAACGCTTCCAGCTTCCGGTCATGGATGTGTTTCACGTTTCCGTTCTCATCGTAAACCGCCCCATTCGCCATCTGCATCAGTTTCCCGGAAAGCGCCGCCGCATTCACCGCATCGATATCACCGTCCGCAAAGGGAAGTAACATATCTTTCTCCAACTGCCCATACAGCTTCATCTCTTTTTCATTCATGGCAACTTCCACACGGTTATAAATACACTCCGGCATTTCCAGATAGTCTGCCGCCTTCATGCTGATGCAGATATCGGAGATCAGACCGTAAATCATTTCCTCCGCTCCCTCTCTCGGTTTATAGGAAAACACCATCTCCCTGCTCCGCTTGTCCGGCACGAAGAACTGCTCCCGGTATCCGCCGATGAACCGACCAAGCCTCTGCCCCATATCCAGAATCCCGATCTCCGCCCAAAGATCGATGAGACCATTCGGAGCAGGCGTCCCGGTCAGCCCAATGATTCGCTTCACCATAGGCCGCACTTTTTTCAGCGCCTTAAACCGCTTTGCCTTATGGGACTTGAAGGAAGAAAGCTCATCGATCACCACCATGTCAAAATCCCATCTGTAATTCTCCACAAGCCACTGCACGTTTTCACGGTTAATAACATATACATTCGCCCTCCTGTTCAGTGCTGCCCTCCGCTCTTTCTCCGAACCAAGCACCAGTGACATCTCAATCCCGGAAAGATGGTCCCATTTTTCCAGTTCACCCCTCCATGTGTCCCTGGACACCCGTAATGGTGCCAAAATAATCACCTTTCGGATTTCAAAATAATCCAGAAGCAGTTCCCATATGGCCGTCAGCGTAATTACTGTCTTCCCAAGCCCGCAGTCCAAAAACAGGGCGCTCACCTTCCTGCTCACAATAAACTCCTTTGCATACTCCTGATATTCATGTGGCACATATTTCATCCAGCACACCTCCGATCTGCTCCATCCCATCTATCACATAAACCGGAAAGCCCAGCGCTTCCAGTTGCCTCTTCCGCTTCTCCTGCAAAGGCCGTGGCTTCTCCCCCGGAGCCTTCAACTCCACAAACGCCATTTTTCTCCCAGGTAACAATACGATCCTGTCCGGCACTCCATCCAATCCGGGAGACACGAATTTCACCGCCATGCCTCCCATCTTTTTCACCGACATAGCTAAATGCCGCTCTATCCTGTTTTCTTCTCCCATTTTTCACCGCCTTTTCTTCCATTGCCGAAGTATCTCCCTCGCGCGTATATAGCGTAATCGTGTGTTCGCACACTTTTTTCTTCTATATAATATCCATTTGAAATATCTATAATGTTATCAGCAACATAAGCAACCGGAGACTGCCGCCGCCTTAATTTCCTGCCTTTTCCCCGGTTGCCCGTCTGTGCATTTTCCGGCATATCCGCCAACAACAGCAACACTCTCTGCTGTTGTCCGTCATATCTGTTCTTTGCCGTCTTTTGCCGAAGTCTCCCCACAACGGCAATACCCTCGCACAATGCCGTAAACCGGAAAACGCACCTTATTGTCCGCTTTTTTCCATCCCTCAATGTTCGCCATGATCGCACTGATCTCATTGGCGTCCTGCCGCTTCAGGTTCCCCCTCTCTTTCCCAAAGCACTCACACCAGATTTCCATGTTGCAGACACGCTCCCGTCTGCGTACTCCCGGCTCCCGTTCCCCGCCGAATTCCGAACCGCAGATATAATTCCTGCGTTCATACATATCCATCTTATCCCACCGTTCCGGCAGGGGCATTTCCAGATAGTCACGCACCATTCCTTCCCTCTCGTCCACCTCCATGGCGATCTGCTGTTCCTTCAGCGCCATTCCTGCCAGCTCATTGTTCAGATGCAGAGGTTCCCCGGCTTTAAAGTAAACGAGCGCTTCCGCCCAGATCTGCCGGATTTCCTCCTCTTCCAATTCCCAGGACGCACGTTTCCCGTCACCCGGAGTCTTCACCGGCCAGAAACGGCGGTTCCCTGCGGTGTCCCTCAGATACCCGTTTTCCGCATTGGTGGTTCCGATAAACACGCACTGCCTCGGATGCGGGGTGGCCCTACGTCCGAAGGACGCACGGTAAATGTCATTCTGTCTGGAAAGGAAGCCGCGGAGTGTTTCAATCTCTGTTTTTTTCAGTCCGGCCAGTTCCCCGATTTCCAGAATCCAATATCCCTGCAGCTTCTCCGCAGCCGTCTTGTCTTTCGTGTCGTTAAGAAGCAGGGAATCATTGAACCACTCGCCGCACAGCTTGGAGATCAGTGTGGACTTTCCTTTTCCCTGCGGGCCGTTCAGCACCAGCATGGTGTCAAACTTGCAGCCGGGGTTCATCACTCTGGCGATGGCACCGCACAGTGTCTTCCGAGTGACTGCCCGGACATAGGCGTTATCCGCTGCACCAAGGAATTCCACCAAAATGGTATCTACCCTTGACACTTTATCCCACTCCGGCAGGGAAGACAGGAATTCTTTGATCGGATGATAAGAACGGTCATCCGCCACCTTTGCCACCGCAATATCATAATTTCTCGCTGAAAATGTCCCATAATTCAGGTCAATATAGGAGATGAGCTGTGCATCGTCCGCATCACGCCAGAAACGGCTGGGATGCTCCCACGGAACCTCACCCTTAATCTCCATCCCGTCACTGAGCTGGTTAAACACAATTCCTTTCAGTTTCTCATCATTATTCAGGATCAGCAGGAGGTTCCGAAGGCTGTTCTTCAGGACCGTGGAACGGGGCTCATACTCCAACTGTTTCTCCCAGTCTGTATTAGCCTTGGAGAATTCCCTCTCAGCACGTTCCTTTCTCTCCCCTGCGATTGTTTCCTTGACCTTTTCATCATTGACCGCAAATTCGCACATGGCTTTAAAGGACGGCAGCTTCGCTGCGTCCGTATCTTCGGAAGATTTTGTGTCTTTCTCACCAAATTTATGGATACGCACAATATCAAAAGCGTTCATCAGCTTCCCGCAGGCTGGGTCTGTGGCATGGTGGGAATAGGCGAACTTCCCCTCATATACCACAACGCCAGCTTGGGAATCCGCAGGGATATAATCAAACCTTCCCGGCATCACGCTTGCCTGGTACACATCCGGCAGAAAATTAGTGATTGCTTCCTCAATGGAATACGTCCGGCAGAATGCCCCGATCACGCCATCCTTTTCCAGCGGGTCCGCCTGCTTCTTCATCTCCCTTTTGACTACCGCCTGTTGCCTGCTGCTTACTGGCCACTGGGAAGAATCCCTCCAGTCCTGATAACGGGACAGTATTGTATCTGGATTTAGGATGTCCCCGTCAATATCCCGGAACACAAACTCCCCGTCCGCAGAGGTGGACGGCCAGTACATTAATCTGGACGGCTCATAAGTGGTATCGTCAAACAGCTCTATGCCGATATCCTCTGCTACCTTTCTTGCCACCGCCACATATTCATCCGGTGACAGGTTCCGTGACAGGGGAATAATGAGCCGGAGTCTTGGCTTCTCCGGCGTATGCTTATGGGTAGAATAAATGAAACAGCGGAAATCAAAGAACAGCTCCATCTGCTCCGGGATATCCTCCGTGGCATAGTCCATATCCAGTGTCAGGGCAGAGCGGAACACCACACAGTCCTTCTTCCGCCTGCCGCCTTTCAGCTTCCCAAGCACGAAACCTCCCACATCCTTGATGCCATCCTGCTTCGCTTTGGACAGCTTCCGGTACTGTTCCACCGTCTCCGCCGTGTGGATGGTATGGGAGATCCGCTCCCGGAAATCCTCCAGATCCATCTCCATCCCGTTCCATTTCTTCTCCATCCTTGAATTTCCTGTAGAAATAAACAGCTTCATCTCTTCTTCCCTCCGCTCTCCAATAATGCCAGGTTCTTTACCGCCTGGTTGTACCGCATACGTTCTTCCCTTGCCTTCGCCCGGTAAAAATGCCAGTCCTCCGATCTCTCCGGCAGGGAAGCCGCTTTCTCTGCGAAAGCAGCCATTTTCCCCGAATGCTCCTGCAGCTTTATCTTTAAAAACTGACGCAGCTTCTCCTTGTCTTCCTCCTTTGCATAATGGCGGATCAGCGGGAATACCCGCCTTGCTACTGCCGCCGTACACGGAAAAAACTCATGGATATAAAGCTCCATCCTGCCGTTTTTGTAAACAAGCCTTACTGTTTCTTTTTCCTGTTTTGGTTCCGCCAGCTTTATCCCTGCGTAAGCTGTTGGGTCATAATAGCCTTCCCCATTCCTTTTTCCAATCCCCATCTCTCCCGTCTCCTAATCTTTTTTGTAAAATACACACTCATACCCGTCTGCCCGGAGCGGCAGCCCTTCCGCCCACTCTGGCTGCTCTGCCATGATCGAACATACTTCCTTTACGGAACCCACCCCGTTCGGCACTTCCAGCACCGCTTCATCATGAATGTGCATGACAATCTGGTATCCTCTCTTTTTCAGCCGGAGCATAGCTTCCGCCAGCAGATCCCGCGCTGTCCCCTGCACAATATTTTCCACCAATTTCGGACCATAGGTTTCAATCCGCCCCCACTTTCCGCTCTCACTGATTCCCTCATAAGTCAGGCCGTTCCTACCAAACTTATTCACATCCATCCGTGGTTTCACATACGCCAGTCTTCTCCCGGACGGAAGCATGACAAACAGGATTCCGCTCTGGTAAAAGAACGTAATCCGCCCAACCCTTGTCTCCTTCTTCTCCGTCACGGTCTTAATGGCGGCAGCATCCACATCCCACCAGAACTGCGTAATATGCGGATTCGCATTTCTCCATGTGGATACCAGCGGAGACAATTCTTCCTCTGCCAGCCCCATATCTAAAGCTCCCATAGAGGCTAAAGCACCCACAGAGCCGCCATATCCAAGGGCCAATTCTGATATTTTCCCTTTCTGCCGGAGCGGGGAACTTTTCGTGATTTCCTCAATCGGCACATGGAACATGGCGGATGCCGATGCCTCATAAATCTTCCCATGGGAAGCAAACACATCCAGCCGCCACTGTTCCCCGGACAGCCATGCCAGTACCCGTGCTTCAATGGCGGAAAAGTCTGCCACAATAAACCTGCATCCCTCCTTCGGGACAAATGCCGTCCGTATCAATTCAGACAGTACGTTTGGCGTGGAATCATAAAAAAGCTCCACTTCCTCAAACCACCCCTGCTTCACAAGGCTTCTGGCAAGTTCCAAATCCACGATATGGTTCTGCGGAAGGTTCTGCACCTGCACAAGCCTCCCTGCCCACCGTCCGGTGCGGTTCGCACCGTAGAACTGCAATAAGCCATGTACCCGCCCGTCTGAACAGACAGACCGTTCCATGGCCTCATATTTTTTCACAGAAGTTTTTGCCATCAGAAGCCGGAGCCTTAAAAGCTCTTCCACTTCCCCATCCGTCTCTTTTATCAATTCCGATACCGCCTGTTTGGAAAGGCTTTCAATCTCTAGCCCCTTTTCTTCCAGCCAGCCCTTCATTTGTGCCACAGAATTGGGATTCTCCAATCCAGTCAGCTCATACGCCCGCTTTGTCACAATTTCCTTATGAAGTCTTTCACAGGATATCGCCTGATGCACCAGCGCCAAGTCCACCAGCACGCCCCTGTCATTGATCTCCTGGTCCAGACGGTACATCTCCATCTCGCTCTCCGGGACAGGGAACCCATGGAGTTTCTGCCGGATGGCTTTTTCCACATCCACATCACGCTTACAGTAAATCTTAAACAGTTCCCACTTCTCAGGTGCATGGCAGGGAAGGTTCCGGGTCCTGCCGCCGTTTGCCTTGGTCGGCTTGCACGGCATACAGAAATACCGTATCAGTTCCTTCCCTTCCTTCATCTTCTGCTTATCAAGTCCCAGCACGGCTCCCACATCCTCCAATGACCGGGGCAGAGCAAGCAGCGCCGCCTGTACCGCACTGCAGTGCCAGGAATCCGGGGAAAGCCGTGTTCCAAAGAATCTACTTAAACAGGTACGTTCAAAGTTAGCATTAAAAGCAGTCTTTGTAACGGAATCATCAAAAATGGCTGCCTCCACCTCTGCCGGAATCGTCTCTCCCTGTGCCAGATCTATGATCTGTGTTTCTTCCCCGTCAAAAGAATAAGCAAACAGCAGGACTTCAAAAGCAGGGCTGTCCGCATACGCATAAACCCCGCATTTTATCAAATCCACATCTGAAAAAGTTTCAATATCCATTTCTAAAGTCTGTCCCATGGCATGGCTCCCTCCTTCCGTATCCGGAATAACGGGCAGCGGTTTCCCGCCGCCCTGCTGTTACTATCCAAGGAAATCTTCTTCCACATCCACAGCGTCAAAATCATCCTCCGCATTGCTTCTGCCACCCAGGGATTCCCCGTCACGCAGCTTCTGGATATTGCCAAGCCCCGCCGCAATGCCACGATTCCCATTATTATTGAACCCATAAAAGTTCACGCTGATCCTTCCATAGCATCCGGAATATACTTCTGACTGGTCCAGGATCGGCTGCACATTTTTGTCTACTACCTGCGGAGCCTGTCTGCTGTTGGCATTAAAGAAATAGCTGTCTGCATATGCCTCATCTTCCGGACGGTCAATATCCCCGTCACGCAGAGGCAACTTCAAATTCGCCGGAACCTTTCCGCCCCACTTGGAAACGGAATCCTTCTTTGCCTGCTCAATGGCCCTCTTGATCTTATTAATCGTCTCCATATCTGACTTCGGGATAATTGCTGATACAGAATATTTCGCTTCCCCGCCGTTTACTGCATTCGGCTCCCAGCAGTGCAGGTAAGAAAATCTACAGGGTACGATCACTTTTGTCAGGTTCATATTTTCATTGCTCATTTAGTTTGCCTCCTTAAAATCCGCCTCTGCGGTTACTGTCTGAATTTCCTGTCTCTTATCCGATTCCGTCACCAGTGTGATCTTGCCCTGCGGCTTATACACCAGCTTTCCAAGTACCTCCGCAAATTTTTTCTTTCCCATCAGCTTCTCCATCTCCGTGATGCCAACCAATGATTTTTTGTAAATATCCGTGTACCCGGCAGCCTTTGCTGCCTCCGCCACTTCTTCCTCATCCGTATATTTCCGGCTGCTTCTGCCTTCCACCAGCTTGAACCCTGTCCACTTCTTCCCGTGGGTGATTGCTTCATCCGTAGCAAAGGCGTACACATCCGCAGACCACTTGGCAAGCTCGTCCGCCACTTTCAGCACTTCCGCAATCTCTTCATCAGAGAGCAGCGCCGGGGCCTTGAACTCCATCTGTGCAAGACGCAGGTATTCTTCTGCCCTCGCCCTGCAGGTGTTCTTCGCCTTGCAGAAACGGCACCAGGAACCGCAGTGAAATTCCCCCTCCCCATGGATGGCAAGCTGCGCTTTCGGTTTCAGTTCCGTCTCCACCCATTCCATCAGATCAGAAACAGAAATCTCCCAGGTGCTGATCGATTCCAGCCTTGGCTGGTAAATAGTCATCCGCACCGTATCAATGTCATAAATAGCATCAAACAATTCCAAAGCACCCAGTCCGTACAGCATCATCTGCGGATTCCACTCCGCATCTACCGCCACACCTTTCCCATATTTCAGGTCAATGACCGTCAGCGTCTTATCTGCCACGATCAGCAGATCCCCTGTCCCGAACCCCTCCGGTACATAAGCGGAATAATCCAGCCTCTGTTCAATCAGCACAACCGGGTCTTTGCAGTCCTGCTTTGCAACCTCCACCTGCTCCATAACATAAGAAGCGTACCCGTCTGTGCATTCCTCCATCTCGTCACACTGGTAATCTGACACCGGGCGTTTGGAACGCTTACGGAGACACTTCTTCACCTTATGCTCCGCCAGCGCATGGGCGGCAGTGCCTTCCTCCGCATAAGGACCGGCATTCTCTTTCCTGAACTGCTCTTCCAATCTTGCGGACGGCGTACAGTTCAGCCACCGCTTAGAGGAAGAAGCAGACAATAACGCATGTTTCCCCATCACAGCGCCTGCGCTTCCTGCAAAAGAGCCGGGTAGTCCTCCGGCTTCACCGCAGACAGCTTCACCGCCCCGAACTTCTGCAGAAGCTCCCGGATTTCCTTTGTCTTCCCCTCCTGGGATTTCTGCGCCATCACTGCGCGGATATCTTCCACTGCCACGGGCTTTTCCTTTTTATCATCTGCTGTATTTTTCTTGTCCGGCTTTTTCGCTTTTTCTGTATCCGCCTGCTCCTGTTCCACATTTTTCTCTGACGTCCTGCTGGTTTTTTCCATCCCTGCAAGCCCTCTCAGCCCTTCCGCCACCATGGAAAAGCCGTCTGCAATCTTCAATAATTCACTGCCCATTGTCATACCTCCATTTCTTCCAGACGTTCGATCAATTCCTCTGAATACATGGCGCAGAGCAGAAGCTCCCTGCCAATCTCCGGATGGCAGAAATACCTGCCCTTCTCCCCGTATCGCTTTTGTACAGCCTCTTCCCTTTTCTTCCGTGCTTCCCCTTGTTCAAACCCGACACCCATACCTCATCCACGTTCTTCACAAGCCGCTCTGCCAGGAAGCCCTCAACCGCCCCGGCAAGCTCATCCTTGAAAACACCGTGAAAGCACAGGTACGGGGAAAGAGGGATGTTCCCCTTGTGCGCCGCAAAACGGCAGTATTCCGCCGCCCTCTGGCGGTCGAGCTCTTCATTCCCCGTCACGTTGGTAAGCACCATCACCGTCTTCATCCGTACCTCCTCCTTCCATGAACCGTATCTTCTTCCCCTGCTCCGTTGCAAAGGCAATCTCCGCCTGCATCCCTTCCGTGGTTTCCCCGAACACCCACACTTCCTCACAGTCCAGAAGCAGCTCCATCCCCATAGAGATGCCAAGCTGCCGCTCCGCCTCAATCCCTTCATTCAAGAACTGCGGGAACAGCATGTGCGGCGCAATAGGGAGATAGCCCTGCTCACAGACCATACGGCTGTAAACCGCTACCTTCCTTGCATTGCCCTCCATGTCTCCACGGAATGGGCTGCAGATAAACACTTTCTTACGCATCACCATTTCCATCCTTTCTTTCTCTGGCCGCCAACCGCTGTCTCCATACCGGATTCATAAGCCTGCACTTCTTTTTCAATCTGCATCAGCTTCATGGCAAGGCTCTTTGCCACAATGCTGATCGCCTGTAAAATACCGATTAACTCCGCCGCATTCTGCAATCTTCATTTCCTCCTTTCCGGGACGATAAATTCTATCCCTTTCACTGTCGTAATGACACTTTTTAGAATTTCGGTGTGTGAAAATGAAAATTTTTTAAAAAACTTTTCGACATTCTTTGCGTAATGTGTCACCTGATGACCTTTTCTGTCAAAGTTTATTCTCCTTCAATATCAAAACCGCGTTCCATAAAAAAATGTCTTAGCTTAGATAATATTCTTCGCTTATGGTCAGAAAGAGTTCTTGGATTCCGCTTCTTCATATTTGCAAAATCTATCAGCGGCATTTCTTCCCCAAACACTTTCACCGCCAGTTCTTTCTCTTCCGGTCTTAAACTGTCTAAAGCCTCCCGCAATATATCCAGCAGGATTTTCTGCTCAATCAGTTCCTCCATGCTCTCTGCAAAAAGCTCTGTCCGCATGTCGTTCTCTTTCCACTCTTCATAGGATTCCTCCTTATATCCACATTCCTCCATCGCTTCCCGGTTCCTCTGCTCCCGCTTTTTCTGCTGCCACCATGGGCGGTAATACTTCTGGTATTCCTCTTCCGTAACCTCCATCCATGCTTCCAGTTCTCCGGACCGGATTCTGATTTTTCGTTTTGCCATACAGCTTTCCTTTCTTTACCTTGCGGTAAAGCCAGAAAAAACTGACAGCCTTCTCCATAAACGCAAAAAAAGACCGCAAAAAGCTAACATTCAACTTTTTACGGTCTCTAAAATAAACCTCTACGCACGGGGCATGTCCCGGCGGACGAAATATCTGATTTTCACTAATACTACAATATTTTTCATTGGTGTCTGGCATTCCGCTTATCAGGCTTTTCGCAGCCGATAAAAGCGCAGGGTCAGGCATCGTCTCTCTCCTTCCCGGCAGTACCGCACATATTCATGACTTCTCATGTACTAATGCAATCCGCCTTGGGCCTGTCTGTTACGATGCAATCCCATTTTCCATAATCTACCATGTATAAAGAGTGTTCCCATTTTTAAGGAATTACACACAAAAGAAACTTAGCACTTGTTCAAATAATCCTGCAATTTCTCAACGAATCTCCCCACATGAATTCCATCAACAAAAGAGTGATGTACCTGCACTGAAAATGGTAAGACTATTTTACTTTCCCGTTCAAAAAATTTTCCCCAATCAAACAATGGTGTCGAATTTGTCCTATTACCCGAAATTGTATGAGAAATATGCGTATAAGAAATCCATGGTAAAGGCGAAAAAGAAAATTCATCATTTGCAGGCGGAGCTACGAAGTACACTTTTTGACTTTTTGCTTTTTCCTCTGCTGCCTTTATATACGTCTCCATATCCTCCTGCATCGGTACACTTACAAATTTGAACAGTTCCGTTTCTGCATCCAGATAAGTAAATGAAGTATGTATGGTATCATAAAGGACAACCTCATCATCCAGAAAACGATACCGGAACTCTTCAATCTCATTGGCACATTTGCATACCGCATAAATAAAGGCAAAGGTAAAAGAGTAGTTATTCTTTTTCACCATTTTCAAGAAATTTGTAATATCCAATTCCAGGCTGATGCAATACTGCGGTTCCAAACTATTCTGGAAAATCTGGCAGTGCATATTCCTTTTCCATGTTTTCCTGTCAATCACCTGATAACTCGTTTCCATACCTGCTGACCTCCGTATATTCTTTTTTGTCTGATTATACCCTCTTAGTTGTATACTGTCAATATTGTTGTATGCTGTCTTTGGATGAAAAATATGGCAGTGTCCCCACACCGCCACAAATTATCACATATTCAATTCTTCCATCGCATGGAGGATATGAATTTTCATAGCACTTCTTGCTCCCTCCCCATTCCTCATCCGCAGGAACTCCATAATTGTTCTATGATCCTGAATTGTATCTGAAACTGCTTTGCCCTTCTCTTTGGAAAGCTGAACTCCCTTATCAATGGCCTGGTAAATAACTGGCAGCAGCTTTGTCATAAATTCATTATGGGTTGCCTTTGCAATCGCTTTATGAAAATTTCTCTCTGTTTCTGTTCTGTCTTTCCCACCAGCGATCTCCTCTTCTATCTGCTTCCCCAGACGCAGGATATGTTCGATTTCCTCATCGCTGGCCCGCATTGCCGCATAATATGCCGCCTCCGGCTCCACAATCAGCCTCATCTCATACAGGTCCCGGATATCCGTTTTTATATCAGTCAGAGATGGAACGCCTCCCTTGTCAATCTCAAAATCTTCCCGTACAAAAGTTCCAAGACCTCTGCGTATTTCCACAACCCCATTCGCAGCCAGAATACGGAATGCCTCCCGGAGCGTTGTCCGGCTGATTTCCAATTCACCAGACAGTTCTATTTCATTGGGAAGTTTCTCCCCCGGAAGAAACCTTTTCTCTATCACGATCATTGTCAGAATATCATCTGCTACTCTGTCAGACAGTCTCTTCTGCATCTCTTTTTCCTCTCTCTCCATTTATAATTCTTTCCGCCGCCTGCTCCGATGTTATATGGGAAACATCTATTTTTTTCGTATCCAGTTTTTCATATAAACCAATCCTGGCAATACTTCTCTGAATCACATCCGCTGACCGGATACCTGCATCTATATCCTTTTGCAGACGTTTTCTTAGACTATCCGCATCACAAATCAGAGAAAAGGTATGTACAAGACAATTCTCTGTTTCCAGTTTTGCTATAATTTCATCTATAATACCCTGCTCGTGCATTACCCAACAGAATATGATATTCTCATATGCGCTGCAACGAATAAACTGATTCAGCAGGAAACAGATATTCTCCATTACCATTTTCTTTGTTTCCGGTGTTACCTGAAAGGGGTGCATATCCCAACACCAATCCCCATCAAGAAAAACACAGTTCAGAAGTTTATTTTTCAAAATCTGGCAGGTCATAGTTTTTCCAATTCCCATCGTTCCGCCTATTAAGTAAATGTTTTTCATAGTCTTCTTATTCCTGCAGTGCCAGCACCATCATATAGTCTTCATCCTGCTCCCTTAATACCTGAAATCCAAGTTTCTGATACATCCTATAGGCATAATTATCCTTATTTACACTAAGGGAAACTTTTTCATATCCCTTGTTTTTCAACAGCGCGATCATTTCCTGCATCAGTTTACTTCCAATCCCCTAACTCCGAAACCCCTTCTTCACCGAAATAGCAAACTCCGGTGTATGGTCATCCACATTACCATATCCTTTTACTTTTCCTACTAATATCCTTGTCCACGCTGCGCCAAGTATATGACCACATGCTTCTGCCAACAGATACAGATCATCCGGCTGTCCAAAATCCGTAATATACACCGCAAGCTCCGGCTGATTTACAATCTCCCTTGGCGGCGCCGCGGCACCCTCTGGAAGATAAATTGCATCATACAAAAACTCTTTCAGCAACGGGTACTCCTCCGGTTTGATCAGACGAATTTCTATTTCATCTGCTGTTAGAATCTGTCTCTGAATTTTTTTACTGAAACTATGTAAAACGGTATCATAGGCATGGTCGATCATGTTCAGAAGCTCTTCGTCAGGGAAGTCTTCCAGATAAACCGTGTTCCAATAGGGCTGCTGCACAGGCGGACAGTGATATCCCCTTACCACTACACCCGGATAGACCTGTCTGTAAAATTGCCCTGCATCTGCTGTACACTTTAAAGTAATCTTGAAATCTTCCTGATTCGGATAAATCTGTGCAAAAACTTTTCCATTCAATTTATAGCAAATGGGTATATCCCTAAAGGGATAATCTTCATAGGCTTTCCATTTATTCAGGCAATATGCCTTGATATCCTCCAATCTCATATTCATCATCCTTCTAACTCTGAAAACAAAACCCTTGCAAATTCTTCTCTGGCATATTTTTCTCTCCACGGAGTATGGCCGCATTGTTCAAGCACATAAGATTTCATATCCACATTGCGTTCTCTTAATGGCTGAATAACGCCCTCCGACGGATGTGGATCAACTGCTCCCTGAATCAGCACCAACGGACAGGAAATTCTCCCAAACCTTTCTAACAGTTTTCCGGATTTCCGCAATCCGGCAGCTTCCTTCCAGACTTTTTCATACAGATCTCCGTTTACTTCTGCCTTATCCCTCAAATACTCTTCTTCCTGATATCCATCTGCTCTGTCACATATTTCACCTAAGCGCCGCAGATATTCATCCTTTTCTCCAAAACCTTCCTCAAGCTGACGCAGAATCTGGTCAAATTCTTCCGCTTCCTCTGATGACATATTTCTTTTTCTGCGTTCTCCGATCTGAGAAACATATGCTTCATCCAAAGAACCGCAGCCAATCAAAATTACTTTTTCCACTTTATCCGGAAATCTTTCCGCAAACAATCCTGCCAGCCATGCACCCCAGGAATGTCCCGCCAAGATTACTTTTCCGAAGCAGTTCTCTTCAATTTGCCCCATTAACTCTTCTTCCAGTTCCATAATTGTGTATTTTGACTGCATCGGTTCAAGAACGCCAAACTCTTTTGAAATCAATCTGGCGAGTCCGAATGCCGAACCTGCCGCTCCCGGTCCACCATGCAGAACGACAATATGATATGGCTCTTTTCCGTGTTTTCTGACCATAATGCTCTCCTTCACAGTCGCTTTTCTATACAGACAAATTCCTATCCCTCTCTTTTTTCCATCGTATGATAGCAGAGGAAATCTCCGTTTTCTGTTTCAATTTTTTCATACGAAATAATCTGATACCCTCGTCTCAGATACATACTTTCCGCCGGGAAAGAAGCGTCTATATGAACCTTTGGATAATTTTCAAAAATCCGTGCTTCCAGTAAATCCATCAATCTGCTTCCATATCCTTTTCCCTGATATTCCGGTAAAATAAACAATCTGCAAATCTCATTCTTCCGGATGCTCCCTGTTCCTATGACATTTCCACGTACCACCACAAGATAGATTTCTTCGGAATACATCACTTCTTCAATCCTTGCTTCACTGTGCAGATCAAGAAAGAACTGCACTGCACCTGACGGATAATAGTGAGGATATACTTTTTGTATCGTTTCCTTTACAATAGCAGCCACCTGTTCCGGACAATGTGCCAATTTTAATTCTATATCAGACTCAAACATTTTTCAATTTTCTCCTGATTTATCCGTACCATCTTCAGGCTTTATAAGCCCTTCCTGAAACAACGTTTCAAATGTATTTACTGCTCCCCCATGCTCCACGATTTTCCCATCAACCACTTTGTCTATATCTACCCCAGTAAAGGCCAGTTTTTTATTTGTAGGCTTCATTCCCAGCCATTCTCCTTTGTGTGTCCCTTCCATGATAAACTCAGAGATAACATGATCACCGTCACAATACTGCCTGATGATCTTCATAGAATAATCGGGATATGTATTCTTTACTGCAATAAGATGGCTTCTCATTCCTTCAATTCCTATTGGGATCAATTCTTCTCCATTTTTAAGTACACAGTCCTCAGACACATATTGACCCACTTCTTCCAGCAGATGATTCGTCACCACAACTTCATAAAAATATTTCACAGTTTCTTTTCTATCCATCAACGACCTCCCAGGCAAAATTACTTTTTCTTTCTCAGTTTTAACACAATACCCTGCTTATCTGCCGCCTTCTGAAACTGCCCGGTCACATAAGCGGCCTTTTCTTTTAATGGCAGCTCTCCAAATTTCTCGGCTGACTTGATCTGTCCCATGACGTTCCTCACATCTTCCAATTCCAAAAGATTTACAGACACGCAGAAAAAAGTCTTTTTCCGCCCATCATTACAGTTTTGCAGCAGCCACTTCAGAATACGGATTTTCTCTTCCTGCTCTGCCCTGTACGCCTCCACACCGATTCCCTGCTGCTTCTCCAAATCTTTTTTCTGGTTCTGATGCGTGACAAACGAATCAAACGCATCAATATTCTCATATTTTTCACAAGAAAATTCCTGACACTGGCTGCAATATTCCGGCTTTTCATGCTGCAGGCTGCATCTGGCTATTTTGCAGGACTGGTTTCCTTCACCACCGCCGCATCCAGGGCAATGCCCATCCAGGTGCATAGGACACAGTCCGCAATTTAATCCACACAAAGAAAACAATAAATCTGATCTTGTAAAATCCTTCAAAATGTCCCCTCCTTATGTTCTCAGCTATCACCATACTTACAACCAAACCGCCCAATCTCCATAATCAAAAGTACCGCTGCCATGCTGTAGCTTTCCTTCTTTTTTCAGCCGTCTAAGGGCATTCCTCATCCTAATCAAAATCTCCGGCTGGATATCAAGGGAATGATGTCCCGGAAACACTCTTTCCACGGGAAGCTCAGAAATCTTTTCCAGCGATTTCAGATAGTCTTCCGGATTCGTAGAAGGATAATAAGCAAACAATGTACCTTTATATACTAAATCCCCTGTAAAAAGATATCCCTTTTCTTTCTCCCAAAAACACATATGTCCGGGTGAATGTCCCGGTGTGTGCAGCACCTTAATCCTGCGCCCTCCGATATCAATGATATCCCCGTCATTTAAAACCCTTGTCGGCAACCCCTGAAAAACAGTATATGTATCAATATCGTAATTCTCCGGCAGATCACAATGGTCAGCAGCCATCTTTTTAATCATTTCTATTGGCAAAGGGAATTCTCCTGAAAGCCATTTCAATTCTTCCCTGTGCGCATAAAAATCCGGAAAGTATTTGAGTCCTCCAATATGGTCCCAATGAATATGCGTAGCAACCGCAGTGACCGGATTGTCCGTCAGCTTCCTTACTTCATCATATATATTGCAGATTCCCAATCCGGTATCAATTAGCAGGCTGTATCTGGAACCATTTAAAAGATAACAATGCGTTTCTTCCGGGTGGCGATATTCACTGATCATCCATGTATCTTTGTCAATTTGCCCAACCGTAAACCAGTTCTCCATCAGTCCTTCTCACTTTCGCTTATCCTATCCTGATATATGCTTATTTTCTCATCCAGGTTCTGCAGGTACTCAGCCCATTTTCTTTGCTCCTCCACTACAGATTTTCTGTGCTGTATCAGCAGATCCATCCGCTCCGTCATCGTGTCGTCTCCCTGATACCGCAGATCAGAATAATGCTTAATATCCCGGAGCAGCATTCCGGTATCTTTCAAACGCTTAATAAATTTTACCCATTCTATATCATCTTCACTATAATCCCGTCTCTGGGCATTGTCTCTGCTTACACGCAGCAATCCTTTCTTTTCGTAATAACGCAGTGTATATGTGCTGATTCCAGTTATCACAGAAAACTCACCAATGGTCATAACAAACCTCTTTTCAGAAAAAGTCTTGACTTAGACTATGGTCTAAGAACTATCCTTTTTACAGCAACTATTGATACCTTATCAAACAGAAATTGTTTCATAAGACCATTTTACCAGACAAGGAGAAGAAAAGAAATGGAGAAAACGAGATTTCATACAGGTATGGAAAATTTAAAGAAAATCGATGGGAAAGGCGGCGAAGCAGTCATCCGGTCATTGGAAACCATCTCCCCTGATCTTGGGAAGTATATTGTTGAATTTGCATTCGGGGATATCTATGAGCGGAGCGGCCTGTCCTTACAGGAACGTGAAATGATCACGTTAGCCAGCCTTCTCACTGCCGGAGGATGTGAACCACAACTGGAAGTTCATATCCATGGAGCTTTAAATGTAGGAATTGCTCCTGAAAAAATCATAGAGATATTCTTACAGTGCATCCCATATACTGGCTTCCCCAAAGTCCTGAATGCCGTCTCTGTGGCAAAAAAGATCTTTAAAAATTAAAAATTTTTTCTGTACTATAATCTTTTGCTAAAAAGTACGTTCCTCTCACTGGTTTTACCCCAGGGGTAAAAATATGACTGTGCTGCCAGTCCAACCAAACTGATAACACAGCCACATACCAGTCCTATATGCCCGGAATTGCCCGTATTATTGGGCTTTCTTTGAAAGCAGACAGACGGTTTCGATGTTCCCTTAGACGGGAGTTTTATATTATAGGACAATATCAGGAGATTTTGCCAGAAAGTATATCTAAATTGAAAATTTATCTTATTTTCCTTCAAATCATAACAGCATTTTTCGAATCAATTTATCCGAAAAAATGTGATTTTTGCGTTTACAGTTTTTTCATCATCCAAACCGCATCTGCATATGTTCCATCTGCATATTTCATATTATCCGGAAATATTCCATACTCATCAAACCCAAGTCTCTTATATAATTTAATCGCATTACCATTATCTCGAATAACTTCAAGTTCAGCTTGTTCATAACCAAGCTCTTTGGCAATAGAAAGAACCGTTTCCAACATAACCTTCCCAATTCCGGCACCACAATATTTTTGATATAAAGCGATTGCAACCTCACAGCGATGATAATATCTTTTATAGCTACCGATACTCATCAACGAGCAGTTTCCGATATGCTCTCCATTTATTGTCGCAATGAGCATCAATTCCCTTTCATCGTCTATACGTCCATTTACAAATGCCTCTTCCTGTTCCAACGTCAGCCGAAATTCATCCGGTTCCCGAATAAGAAATGGCGTTTCAGCAGTTATGGCTTTCATGTATTTAATCAGATTTTCTGAGTCCGATACCTCAGCATTACGTAAAATTACCGTCCGCCCTAGCTTATCCTTAACTTCGATAGGCCCAAACCGCATATGTTTTCCTCCCTCAAATCCTAAATCTTTGTTTTCTACAATTCTCTTTTAATATATCCATTCGACAACTTTCAGCCTTTCGCCAAAAGTTCAGTTTTTCTTACCCCACCTGCTCCACGGAAACATATTTTCAATCCCACCAAACAGAAAGCACAGAAACATATCGACCTCAAATCGCCGAAACCCTTTGATTTAGCGGGCTTTCCGGGTGAGCAAGCACACGGTTTCAACATGCCCCGTCCAAGGAAACATATCCACCGGCGTCCCCTCCACCGCCTCATACTCATGCCTCGTCAGATACTTCAAATCCCGTGCCAGCGTCTCCGGGTTGCAGCTCACATACACCACCTTCTTCGGCGACAGCTTCACCACCGACGCCAAAAATGCCTCATTACTCCCGGCTCTCGGCGGGTCCATAAACACTACGTCTACCTTCCCCCTGCCTTTCTCCACCGCCATATCCACCATAAATTTTCCAGCATCCGCATGATAAAACCGCACATTCCTTATCTGGTTGCGCCTGGCATTGACAATGGCATCCCGGACCGCATCCTGGTTCAGCTCCACGCTGATAACCTCCTTCGCCATTCCCGCCGCAATCAGCCCAATGGTCCCAATTCCGCAGTAAGCATCCACCACCGTCTCTTTTCCCGTCAGCCCGGCATACTCCATCGCCTTCCCGTAGAGCAGCTCCGTCTGCACCGGATTTACCTGGTAAAAGGACTTGGGTGAAATACGGAATGTACATCCGCAGAGGGTATCCTCAATATAACCTTTTCCATAAATCACCGTCTCCCGATCCCCTAACACCATACTGGTCTTCTTATCATTCACATTCACAATAACCGTGGTAATTTCCGGGTGCAGTTTCCGCAAGGCCTTCACAAAATTATTTTTCGAAGGCAGAATCGGCGAGCCAAGCACCAGCACCACCATCACCTCTCCGGTATGGAAGCCTCTCCGCACCAATACATGGCGGAGCAGTCCATATCCGGTATCTTCATCATAAGTCTTAATCTTAAAAGACCGCAACAGCCCCCGGATATCACGGATAATGGCGCCGGATAGTTCATCTTCAATCTGACAGGAATCAATATTCACCACCTCATGCGTTCCCGCCTTATAAACGCCGGAAATAACCGTCCCCGGAGCCATCGAAGTTCTTCCTCCGTGAAGTTCATTTTCCCTGTGCCTGTCCCCTTCCCCCTTACTGCCGGAGGAATATCCTCTCTTACTGCCGGAGGAGTATCCCCTCTTAGTGCCGGAGGAATACCCCCGTTTTACAATATCGAAAACAGCATGAACCTTATTCCGGTAATGATAGGGCTGCTCCATGCCAATAATCGGCTGAACTTTGCAGAACGCCCCTACATATTTCCGAACCATCTTCTGTTTTTCCTCTAACTGTTTTTCATAAGGAATCCCCTGGTAATCGCAGCCGCCGCACTTTTTTGCATAGGGGCAGGTGGCACCGGACGGAAACACCTTTCCTGCTGCCTCCGTCTTATCCATTCTTTTTTCACCCTGCTGCTTTTTCTTTCTATTTTCCTTTTCTTTCTGTCCGGGTGTTCTTCGCTTTTCCATTCTTTTCTATTCCTCTGACTTTCCCTATATTACTTTTTCCAACAATACACTTCTGATGAGCATTCAAAACCAATTCTATCATAAAATTCCTGGTCTGAAAGAACCGTCGCCCGATTTGCACCCAGATCTTTTGCTCTTCTGACCGCAGCATAGACCACTGCTTTTGCCAATCCCCGCTGTCTATGCTGCGGTACGGTCACAACAGGCTCTATGTATGCCGTATCCCCTTTCGTATACCATACACCGCAATGCGCACAATAATCACCGCCTTTTATTGCAAAAACCTTTAACGCTGAAACATCATTAGGTGTAGGCTCAAAAAATTTATCCTCCAGCCTTTCAGGAACACCTTCATGATTAAATCCCTTGTGTATCACTAACTGGTATTTCCAATTATCAACCTTAAAATCCTGTGGACTGATAGAATATTCATCAGAAATACGATAGCTTAAATCTTTGTTCAAATCTAATTGTAATACACAGACATCCCTCTTTTCTTTTACAAACCGCCTTTCCTGTAAAAGCTCACATAAAGACTCATCTTTTGCATTGACCTTAATTGTTACGCTGTCATCTTCATTTTCAAGAACATACTCTACCATCTCATTCAATAATTCTCTATCGGAAGTCAAATGCACAAGATACACCCTGTCCTCATAACTTGTATCATACGTAGCCAAACCCACGATTTTTCCGCTTGCCTCTTTAAACATAGCGATACCGGTCAGGTTATTTTCGTCCAGCATCGTGTGATTCTGCATCCATTCAAACCGCCCCCAGGGAAAATGTTCATTATACTCCTGCTTCGATGCTTCCAGCAGAAATTGATAAATATCCTTATATTGCTCATTAAATCTTTCGCAATTTTTATACCGTTCTATCATATATTTCATCTCCACAAACGCCTCCGTCTCCTTCATTTCCTGCGCTGCAGCCAGTTTCTTTGCCGCTATCCTTTACCTGTCCTCCACCACCTGGAAAATATAAAATTTCAGATAATAGCTCTCGTCCGCCGCCCACAGAATCGGATGATCCGGCGCCTGAGTACGGTACTCCACCTGCCGCAGTCTCTTATGCACGTTTGCCGCCGCCTGATGAATCGTCTTAGTAAACATCTCATAATCCATAAAATGGGAGCAGGAACAAGTGGCAAGATACCCTCCGTTTTTCACCAGCTTCATGGCACGCAGATTAATTTCCCGATACCCTTTCACCGCATTTTTTATGGAATTTCTGGACTTGGTAAAGGCAGGTGGATCAAGAATAACCACGTCAAATTTTTCCCCGGCATGTTCTAATTCCGGCAGCAGTTCAAACACGTCCTCACACCGAAAATGCACCCGGTCAGAAAGTCCGTTCAACGCTGCATTTTCCGTCGCCTGATCCACTGCCAGTTGGGACGCATCTACCCCGAGAACGCTTTTCGCCCCTGCAATCCCTGCATTTAAGGCAAATGACCCGGTATGGGTAAAGCAGTCTAGCACCTTAGCGTCCTTGCAAAGTCTCTGAATCGCAAGACGGTTATATTTTTGATCCAGGAAAAATCCGGTTTTCTGCCCGTCCTTTACATCCACAATATATTTCACACCGTTTTCCGCAATGGGCACATTGGTATCAAAGGGCTCTCCAAGAAAACCTTTTTCCCGCTCCATGCCCTCATTTAAACGGACCTTTGCGTCACTTCTCTCATAAACACCCCGAATGGCAATCCCGTCCTCTGCCATCAACTGTTTTAAATCCTCAATGATTTCCAGTTTAAAACGGTCAATGCCAAGGGCTAAAGACTCCACCACAAGCACGTCGGAAAACTTGTCCACCACAAGCCCCGGCAGGAAATCCGCCTCCCCGAAAATCACACGACAGCTGCTGGTATCCACTGTTTTTTTGCGATACTCCCATGCGTCCCGTACCCGCCCTAATATAAATTCACTGTCCACTTCCTGTTCCATGCGGCGGGTCATCAGCCGCACACGGATTTTTGAATTGATATTGATAAAGCCTCTTCCCATGGGATACCCGTCAAAGTCCTTAATCATAACGATATCTCCGTTTTCAAAGGCTCCCGTTACGCTATCTATCTCATTATCAAAAATCCACATGCCGCCGGATTTTATGGTACGCCCTTCCCCTTTTTTCAATGTTACAATCGCACTCATTTTTCTCCTCCTTCTTGGCAAAGCACCAAATTTATTCCGCCGTCGTTTCTTTTCCGTTTACAATATAAATTCCCACGCAGACTAATGCCAGCGCTGCCACGCACATAACTCCGACGCTGTCTCCCTCTTTCAGCAAAATGGCAGATAAAATCACGCCGAACACCGGATTCATAAAGCCAAACACCGCCACCTTAGAAACCGGGTTATATTTCAGTAAAATTCCCCAGAGGGAATATGCCACGGCAGAAACCAATGCCAGATAAACCAGCATTGCCAGTCCGGGCAGCATCATAACCGTAAGTCTCCCGCCGAAAATCAATCCACAGACTATCATAATCAATCCTCCCGCCAGAAACTGCCAGCCACTTAGCAAAACCGGATTTTCCTCTTTGGAATAGCGTTTAAGGAAAACCGACGAAAAGGCGTAGGCAATGGTAGAAAGGAAAATAAATCCTTCCCCCAAAAAGCTGAGATTGAAATCCAGTCCCTTTCCGGTAACATTTACCAACACCACTCCCGCAAAACCAATCACACAGCCGGCAATTTTCGCTGCTGTCAGCTTCTCCTGGTGAAATAACAGACTTGCCACCAGTATGGCGATAAACACGTTAACCCCCTCTATAATAGAGGCTTTTACCCCGGTGGTATTTGCCAGCCCGATATAAAAAAGCAGGTATTGCGTCACGGTCTGCAGCATGGAGAGCTTTAAAATTTTTCCCCAGGCGGCTTTCTTCGGAAACAACGGCTGACGGTTTAATGCACTGCCAATCAAAATGGTAAGTACCCCCGCCAGTACAAAACGGCAGCCCGCAAACAATATCTGCGCCGCCGTATCCTTCCCCGCAATGGCAAAAAGCTGATATCCTATTTTTATACAGGGAAAGGCGCTTCCCCATAAGGCGCAGCAGAGCAGCGCTCCTAACCACACCACCGCGGTTTTCTGCATTAATTGTTCTTTTTCTTTCATAGCATTTTCTGTCTCTCTTTCTCTGTCATAAAATTCTCCGCTTCGGAGCATTTGCGTGGCAGGGCAATGCAACTCTCAATTATTGCGCAACACAAACAAATTTGTGCACCTTCAAGGCCTATTTGTGACGCTCCGGCACACCATGCCCATTGTAGCACAATCCGGTTCACTTTACACCCTCATTTTCAGCTTTCCTTCCGGTTCACTTTGCACGTCATTTTCCGTTTTCCTTCCGGTTCACTTTACCCTATCATTTTCATCTTTTATTTGCCATGTAGAAAGTACTACGGTATAATGTCATTAAGTTATGTGCTGTGCCAATCCGCCAAGATGACAGCTCCTGGAACGAACGAGCTTCCGGTTCTTGATCCGCACTGCGCAGCTTACCACACACCATAATCTCCCCGGGAGGAAACATTATGACTACCATCAGTTTATGTATGATTGTAAAAAACGAAGAAGCCATCTTAGCACGCTGCTTAGACTCCATTGCCGATTTGATGGACGAAATTATCATTGTGGACACAGGTTCCACGGACCGCACCAGAGAAATCGCTTCCCATTACACGGATAAAATTTATGATTTCCCATGGAACAACAATTTTTCTGCCGCAAGAAATTTTTCTTTTTCCAAGGCGCAGATGGAATATATCTACACCGCAGACGCAGATGAGGTGTTAGACGATTTCAACCGGGAGCGCTTTGCCCGGTTAAAGGCTGTCATGCTACCGGAAATTGAAATTGTGCAGATGAAATACATCACCGAAACTGCCTTTGACACCGTATTAAACGCCCAGAAGGAGTATCGCCCCAAGCTGTTCAAACGGCTTCGCACCTTTACCTGGGTTGACCCCATTCACGAAACTGTACGGCTTACTCCGGTGATTTTTGACAGTGATATCGAGATTTTGCATAAACCCCAGGCCTTGCACAGCAAACGTGATTTTTCTATTTTCGTGAAAACCTTCAGCCACGACGGACGCTTTTCCCCGAAAATCCGCAACATGTATGCGAGGGAATTGTTAAAGACCGGGGACAGCAAGGACTTTGCGGAGGCGAAAAATATTTTCCTTGATATCCTGCAAAGGGACCCCTCCGAGGAAGCCGCAAAAGAAGCCTCCTGCGTACTGGCGCATGCCTACCGCTTAGAGGATAATAAAAATGAATTTTTCAAGCTCACCATGAAGGATATGCTGACCACACCCTGTTCGGAAATCTGCTATGAGCTGGGCTCCTATTTTCTTTCCCAGAAAGATTATCCCGAGGCGGTACTGTGGTTTTACAATGCCGCCTATGAGACGGAAAGTATTTTAGATATCCACACCAGTGGTGATTTGCCGTTGTTTGGTTTGGTAGAATGTTACGAATATCTTGTAACCGAAGCGAAAACAAAGATTCCTTCCGACAGCTTTCTGGTTTCCCAGTATGAAGATTCTCTGGCGCACTACCGGGCAGAGGCGAAAAACTGGACCATGCCACGGGAAATGTAATTCTCAGCTCCGGTACTATTTTTAAGGATATTTTCCCCGAAAAATATTGTTCAGGGAGAATATCCTTTTTTATTCCCTTTTCTTTTGATTAATTTTATCTTTTCATTTTACTATTATTAGCTTTTATTGTTCTTTCATTGTTTTCTCGTTTTTTATATTCCGCGCAATAAAATGTGATATTCTCCTTTTGCTTTTAGTTTATTATGTACAAATTTATCTTTTCTCTTTTTTATACTATGCACAAATCAACAGTTCTTTATTGACTTTACTCTTGATTTATTGTATGTTTTTATTACCTAAAAAAATAGTAAGGAGAAGGGCTATGAGGTTAAAAAAAGTTATTTTCACAAGAGTACTATGTATCATGTATCTCGCCGCAACAATCCTGTTATCCATTCCCAGCACGGTATCAGCAGCTGAAAACGGATTTTATGTGAATGGAACCGGAATCTACGATGCCAACGGAAATCCTTTTGTTATGCGTGGTATCAATATTTCCCACGCCTGGTTCCCCTCCCAGACAGAAGTTTCCTTAACGGCAGCCGCCTCCGCAGGGGCAAACACCGTCCGGGTGGTGGTTTCAAACGGTACACAGTATACCAAAACCAGCAAAAATGAATTAAAGAATATCATCAATCTTTGCAAGGAAAACAAACTGATCTGCATTCTTGAGGTGCATGATGCCACCGGAAAAGACGATACTTGGTCTTTACAGAATGCCGTTAATTACTGGCTGGAAATGAAAGATGTGTTAATCGGAAACGAAGCCTATGTCATTTTAAATATAGCAAACGAATGGTATGGCAGTTGGAACGGCTATGAATGGGCGAAAGGATACCAGTCCGCTATTCCTGCTATCCGCAACGCCGGAATCAAAAATCTTCTGATGATAGACTGCGCCGGATGGGGACAATATCCTGATTCTATCAAAGATTACGGGAAAACCGTATTTCAGGCAGATTCCTGTAAAAATACGGTATTTTCCATTCACATGTATGAATATGCCGGAGGGGACGCCTACACGGTAAAGAAAAATATCGACAATGCCTTAGGTATCGGTGTACCTGTTGTCATCGGGGAATTTGCGGCAAACCATACCAACGGTGATGTGGATGAAGCAACTATCATGAGCTATTGCAGGCAGAAAAACGTCGGGTATCTGGGTTGGTCCTGGAAGGGAAATAACTCAGACCTTGCCAGTCTTGATATTGCATACAACTGGGATGGCTCTAGCTATACCCCTTGGGGAAATACACTCATCAACGGCTCTAACGGTATCAAAGCAACCTCATCCCTTTGTACCGTCTACACCAGGGATAGCTCCGGTGGTTCTTCCGGGTCCGGCAGCGGGGACGAATACATTTCCCTGTTCTGGGGGAATGCCGTTTCCTCTCCATGGCAGCAGGCAGTCTCTGTGATGACCTCCAAAAACGGCGGAAGTTTTCGCGCTTCTGATATTTCTTCCAACGGATATTTCTATGTAGAATATTCAGGAACGGAAAAACAGTTGGAGTTCATTCTCCAAAGCTGGTCCGGCGGTGCAACATGGGCAAAGGTAACTCCCTCTGAGACAGGAACCTGCAACGGACATTACTATGCAAAATACTCCTATGCAAACTGTGTAGCAGCTTTCGGAAGCTCCGACTTTAGCGGTAAGCTTGACCAGATACACACCGGTTCTGCAAAAAACACTACCACTTTCTATTCCGTCTGCTACTGTTACCGAAAATAAATTTACCCTCCACGGCAGGGGCATTCTCATCTATAAAAATGCCCCTGCTTTACCATTTTTCTTCCTTTCCGAAAAATACCGCTGTCTTAACGTTTCTTCTTTTTCCACGAAAGTCCGAGCAATAATGTTTTTAAGAGCGGAGTTCTAGAAACCAGTTCATAACACGCAGGCAGCGCAACTGCTTCTGCCACCAGCAGCGCCGGATAAAACGCCCATGGCGGCAAATGAAACGTTTTATCCGCTATCCACGCAAATACTGCCAGCAGAGGATAGTGCAGCACATAGAGGCCGAAGTTTCTCGGTCTGAAATATCTGGTAAAAGCCGTTTCCTTATTCCACCACCTTCTCCCGCAGCCAATCAGCGCTACCGTCATAAACCAGGCATAACTATTGGTGAGAAAACTCTTTAAATTTTCCATGGCAGCATAATTTTCTCCCCAGTAATATCCCGTATAAACCACACCCAGAACACCGGCAATTCCAAGAAACAGTAAGGCATATTTCTCTAACAGCTTCTGTACTTCCTCCCAGGCAAACAATTCGTATCCCAACAGAAACATAAAAATATAAATTCCATTGCGGTATATCTCAATGATTGGAGTATTCAGTATCTGCGCACTGCCCCACACAAGGAATACCAGCAGAAACAGCACCGGAAGTGTTGCCCTTTTGCAAAGGATTCCTATCCTGTCTTTTTTATCTATTTTTCTTATGAGAAGCAATACCAGCGATGCCAAAAACAGTTCGTAGCAAAACCACAGCGGTCCGATACCGCTTAAGCAGTAAATCAGATATTTGAAAATCCCCGGTACCGCCGCCCCATTTCCGCCCCACATATCCGCATACCGGCTTGTGACAAATCCGGAAATCCATCCTATGATAAAAATCCCCGCAATGGAAGGTATTAAAATCTTATGTACCCGCTCCTTTAAAAATTGCCTGTCAGTGCGAACTTTCAGCGCATAGCGGGCACTCATGCCTGCCAGCACAAACAGGCATACCATAAACCACGGATAGCAGAGATACAGAAACACATCCATTCCGGGCACCCCCTGGATATTCACATTACTGATAACTCCCACACTGTTAAACAGATACACGATATGGTATAAAATTACCACTACCACAATCCCGCAGCGCAGGTTGTCGATATCATATTTTCTCATCATATTTCCTCCCCGCTTTCCTCTTTCCCGGGCATGATATTTTTCACTTCCCGCATAAAATTCATCATGAACTCCGCTTTGACGACGGCAATTCCCTGAGCTTCGTCGCCTAGCACCAGCAGCTTATCCCCCGGCTTTATCCCAAAAATTTCCCGTGCTTTTTTCGGAATTACAATCTGCCCCTTTTCTCCCACAGTCACCGCCCCAAAAAGATGTTTCCCCTTGGGCGGTATGGGTATGCCTCTTTCCTCCTGGGAAAATTGTACCAAATCATCCAACGATACCTCATAAAGTTTTGCCAACGCCATACAGTTGCTAATATCCGGGGTTGTCTCTCCTGTTTCCCACTTCGCTAACGCCTGTCTGGAAACACCGATTTCCTCTGCAACCTTTTCCTGGGAATAATGATGTAATTTCCGCAATGTCAGTAAATTTTCATATAGCATGTTTCTTCCTCTCCTTTGCCTGACCGCTATCTTTATCCAACTCAATTTCTGTAAATATGTCGGAAAACAAGTGCGTTTTTTCATGTTTTTGTTGTCTTTTTTTACATTGTACCCTTCCATGGCGGTCCCGTCTACCAACCGGCATTAACATTTTTTGTAAAAAATGGTTACCTTCTCCCGGACTCTGTCCTCTAAACTTTTCCATGTTCCGTTTCCGGCATAACGAAAAATGCTACGCAGCCGGCGAACCTTCTGCATAGCATTTTTTAATGTGGCAAAATACGTTTCCCTCTCCGGACACGCTTCCGTCACATCCCTAATTCAATTTTACTTTTTCGCTGTAACCGTCTTGGGCTTTGACCATTGGGAGCATAACTTTACTGTCTTCCCATTTTCTTTTATATTCTTATAGGTACAGATTCTGACATAATATTTCTTCTTTGCTTTTAATTTTTTAACTGTCTGGGAAGTGGTTTTCTTGTTCTTCACCGTAACGGATTTCGTGGTGCTTTTGGTGAACTTTTTGCTGGTAGAATACTGTATCACATAGCCGTCCGTCTGCACACTCTGCTTTTTCCATTTTACCGCAAAACTTTTTGACTTTGCCGTAACCTTGGCAATCTGTGTGGCTTTAGGTATAATGGTAAAACATTCTTTCAGGCTCCCACTATAATTTCCCTTCAAGGTTATGACAGCAGTTGCTTTTCCAACATTTTTGTTGTCTTTAAAAGTCACCGTATACTGACTACCGTCAATCACCTGTCCCCGGCTGTCCTTCAGCACTACTCCTGGCTTCTTCGTTTTCCCGTCATAAACATAACTATCCTTAGAAAACGTCACCGTCTTTGGAGCATAGATAACTGTCTGCGCCAATACCGTTCCGCAAATGCTGCATTTTTCTTTGATTTCCCCGTCCTTACCCGGCTCTGCCTTCAGAAAAAGTGTCTCTGCCGTATGCGCTTTCATAGCAATCTCTTCCGAATAGCTGTCCCCGCATCCCATGCATTGATAATACATCACCCCTGTTTTGGTACAGGTTGCTTCCTGCAAGACCTGCGCCCTGTATTCATGGACATGTCCCGGGTCCGGGTCTGGCATCGGTGTCGGATCCGGTAGCGGGTCTGGCATCGGGTCTGGGTCTGGCGTCGGATCCGGTATTGGATCTGGAGTCGGTATCGGATTTGGATCCGGCGTTGGTTCTGGATCCGGTATTGGATCTGGGGTCGGTGTCGGATCTGGATCCGGCTCTGGTTCTGGATCCGGGGTCGGTGTCGGGTCTGGGTCTGGCGTTGGTTCTGGATCCGGGGTCGGGTCTGGGTCTGGCTCGTCCTCTCCCTCATATAGCGTAATCTGAAGTTCTGCTTTTACCGTATCTTTCAAAGCCTTCACATCTGCTACTGTGATAAGCTCGTCCAAATAATCAGAGCAGAACAGGAACGTATAATCCCCCGTTTTCACTCCCTCTGCAGCCTGCAAATAATAAATGTCTTCCGCATTATCAGAGCTTACAAAATACACCGGATTGCTCCAATCCGTCTTTCCTGAGACCTCCTCCGAATCATTTTTCCAGTATTCTGTCTTTATTACAATCACATAGTCAAAACCATATAACCATTGCTCTTCCACTTGTTCCCGGCTGAATGGCTCTCCATTAGAATCTTTCCAGATAATCTTACAGCCCGATGCTCTTTCAGCCTCTTCTGCATCCGCATCTTCTGCAATCTTTGCCACATTCACTTTTGACGGTGCAGAAAGAATCTCGATTCTTTCTATCTGCGGTATATCATCTTCCCCTGCGCTCTCATTATATACTTTCCATTTTCCTTCTTCATACTTTAACTCATATCCATTCTCAACATACTTATTCGGCAAGACAAAGTTCTGTCCCTCCTCGTCTGTCCGCTCTGCGATAATGTAAGTTTCTCCTCGGTAGAGTACTCCCGGGACAGCAGCGCTGCCGGTCTGGAACCATGTTGTCCCGGCGACCTTTCCCTGGATTGTCAGCGTCCCTTCCTTGTCCAATACCAGAATCCCCCGCTGACCTGCCTGATCTGCAGAAGCATTTCCCGCACCGGTGAAATCTCCGGTAATCCTCGGCTGAGGTATACCGTTTAAATCCAGACACGCCCCATTTTGCAACGTAATGTTCTGAATATCCAAACGCTCTGCCGAAGGCGCTAAACTGGCGCCGTTATCCAGCAGAATATTCCCCACATTGTCTGTCACCGCATCTGACATAGTACACTGTTGCAGCGTCAACGTTGTATCGGCATTTCCACGGAAGGTTTTCATTTTTGCGCTGCCGGTTCCCTGAATCAAGATAGCTGCCCGGTCATTTTGTTTTGTAGAGATTTCCTCCCTGACAACGGTCTTTGCGTCCATCTCCAAAACTGCCTCTCCAGTGTACGGAGTCTTACCGTCGTTTTCTGCATCATGCCCCATGTAAATTCCTTTGAACATGGTTTTATCATTGGCATTTTTCACCGTCAGGGAAGCTTTATTGCCAATCACCGTACCGGAAAAACCTCCTCCATAAACCGTCGGCAGCAATTCCTTTTCTGTTCCGCCAATGCCTCCGAGACCGTTACCGCCGCCTTCCAGATAAGTATCCACATTATCTAGTATCAGGCTGTGCCCCGCCAAAAAGATTTCCCGATGCGGAACACCATTCATTCCATCTGTAGAAGTAAAATGCAGCTCTATATTCTTAATACAGACATTATCTCCCTCTATCTGAATGGGGCTGCGGCATACCAAAGTAATGTCGTCCGTAATTCCCTCAATCACAGTGTTTTCCGGTATCCCCACCGGAATCATTTGCCCCGTAGCGGTGGTTTCCTTCCCGATAGTAATCACCCCCTCCACCCCCTGCACTCTAATAGGGCTGCTTTTCTTCTCTAACGCCGCCATAAACTCTTCCTGCGTTGTAACAGTAACACCGTTCTCTCCTGCCAGCAAAGGCCCTTCTTCCGCAGTTTCCTTTTGCAGCTGGGGTACATTTACACCCGCCGCCCTTACCGGTTCCTGCACCGTGCCTGCCAGCAACGCTCCTGTTAACAATGCGCTCAGTAATCTTATTATTTTTTCTTTCATTTGACCCCTCCTTTGTTTCATCGTTTTCTATATCCATCAGTTAGCGAAAACAGATTTCAAGCATATGTTATCCCAGTATGCGGACCACATTTTCGGGCTGCTGGTTTGCCTGAACGAATATGCTTTGCCCCGCCTGCAATAAAATATTGTGCTTGGCATATGTGATACTTTCCTCTGCCATATCTGCATCCCGTAACAGGCTTTCTGCTGCCTGTGAATTTTCTGAGGTAGTATCATCAATAGATTTTGCTGCTTCTAATCGGTTTTGCGTCGCCCCATATCCTGAGCGCATCTCAGAAACATAAGCAATGGCCCCTTCTACCTGTGACAGACTTGCGGATGCAGAAGGATAAGAGCTGACATCTAAAACGCCTATCTTCAAGACTGCGGTATTCATTGGAGGAAGTTTAATAGCTATATACTGCTGATTTTGACATCCTGCCTGAATTTTCACTTCCCGATCACCTGAAATAACAAGGGAGGAATATCTTTTATTGGTAGTTGTAAGGGGAGATGAGGCAGTATTATCTGCGCTTGTAGGCCCATTATCTGTACCAATGGATATTGATGTCTTTTTTAGAGAATCTACAATATCATTGGTTAATGTGTTTACCCTATTATCTAAAAGGTTCAACAAATTTGCCGTATTATAACTTGCTATCCACCTTTGGGTGTTCGGATTATAGGTTTTGGTAAAATTACTTTCGGCAAGCCAGCCCGAAAAATCTTCAGCAAAAGTAAGATCCATAGCATAACCGCCGCTGTCCGAGGTAAAGGATATCTTGTCAGTATCTTTTGCAGACGGCATGCTGCTGCCATAACCGTTCCACTTATCCTCCAGTGCCCCCGCATACTCATAAATGTAGGAGCGCAAATCGCTCTGTACACGGTTTTTGACGTTGTTTGTTACATTTGAAGAAGAAAATGTGTACACCTTTCCGTTTGCGTCTGTTATGTCAAACGACAATCGATCGCCGGATGTTGAATAAGCAAGCGGCTCATTCGAAGCAAGTGTCATGGAGTTTGGTATGGGGCGCCCCATATCATATTGTGTTTTATAAGAATCCAGACTGGGCGAGTGCCAACCTGCGGTAATGTCCACATTGCCGGTGGTAACCGGATCAAAATTCATTTTATTATTAGTTTCAACGGTTATCTGCCAATTCTTAATAGCACTTATCAGTTCGCCCTTACTAACCTCGGAATCTACCGAAAAATTAATAGTGATACCCGTAACATCATCTTTATATGTATATTGCTTCGATTGTTCTCCCCCTGATACCGTGCTGCCCGGATTGACCCAATCATTCTTATTTTGGTTTGGATCATAACGTTTCCATTCCGTTAAACCTAAGTCGTCCCATGACCTTTTGGTCAGTATTTCCTCTTTGCCTGTCATGCTGTTTTCCGCCGGAATATACATATAGAGTCCGTCATCATCTGCGTCCATTTTATAATTGCTGATATTACTGTTCGTAGTTCCTGGTATATAGTCTTTCTTTGCTGTATCGACGGGCGAAACATCAGAAATACTTATGCTGGGATTAATGGGCAGTTTTTCTTCCGTTGTTACGTCGGAACTGCGAAGCATATAGGTGTCTAGACCGTCTTCTTTTAGACTTCCTAGGAGAGAAGGCAGATCCATGCCCTCTTCAACATTAAAACTTATCGTAAGGCCTGCATGATGGAACGAATATTCCCCGGGTACCAGATTGTCCGGATCAAGACTTGCTCCATCTGTGTTTTTAATATCTTTCCAATCGTGTTTGACCAAATCGATGTAAATTCCGTCTTCCCTTGGATCAAGCTCATATTTTCTTCCGCTTGGCACACGACTCCCGCCGTCAAACATCAGTTCAATCTCTATCGGTGTCTGACCGTCTTCGGCATAAACCGAAACCACATAATTTCCTGCCTGAATGTTCCCGTTAGCGTCATATTTAAGATTTTCCATATCTTCATAGGCATAACGTTTTCCACCATATATAATGCCGCCTTCACGTACACCTCCCGGACCATCTTCGTGGTATACCAGTATGTCCGTTGGCCTTCCTTTAATTTCCGGTACTTTGGTCGGCTTAAAAACTTTAATTTCGTTAAATGTCGTATCCGTACTGATTCGGTTGATCTCGGCTTTTATCATGTCAATCTCTTGCTGAATTGCAGCCCTGTCCGCTTCTGCATTGGTATCATTTGCCGCTTGTACCGTCAGCTCTTTGATACGATCCAACATAGCATGCACTTCCTGCAAGGCTCCGTCAGCAACCTGAACCAGCGAAGTTCCATCGGAAATATTTTCAGAGGCACGATTGAGCCCTCTGATTTGCCAACGAAGTTTCTCTGAAATCGTAAGCCCTGCGGCATCATCTACTGCAGAATTAATACGATATCCGGTAGACAGTCTTTGAGTCGCTGATTTCAGATTTTTTTGAGATTTATTTATATTTAAACTTGCGAGCATGGCATCCATGTTATGTTGTATGACCATAATAAAACCTCACTTAATTTATCATAGGTAATTATTTTTCTAATGCACGAGCTGCTTTTCGGCTTCCTGCCATAAGCTTACAGTAATACCGTGCCTGCAGCACTCCTGCACACAACAAACTTACTTATTTAATTCTAACAATCGACTTAATTAAGTATAACATTAATAAGGTTTTTTTTCTATAAAAAATGCCGCATGATTTTTCTTTTCTAGTAAAAAATAACCTGGCATTTGATTCTCATGAAAAACTCCCATAGTTTTTGTTGTAAAATCTTCCATAAAGTGATAGGATAAAACTATGGTAAAAATTTAACAATCTTTGTTTTTTGACAAAGATTCCCAAAATTCTTATAAACTTACAGGAGGTATTTGTGTAATGGATTTTTCGCAGGAATACAAACAGAAACTGGTATCTGCTGATGAAGCGGTAAAATTAATCAAATCCGGGGACTGGGTAGATTACGGCTGGTGCACCGGTACCGTTGACGCTTTAGACAAGGCTCTGGCAAAGCGCACCGACGAATTAAAGGATGTAAAGCTCCGGGGCGGTATTCTTTTAAAACCCCTGGCCGTTTTTGAGCGTGAGGACGCAGGAGAGCATTTCATCTGGAACTCCTGGCATATGTCCGGTATCGAACGTAAATTAATCAGCCGCGGCTGTGCTTACTACGCACCGATCCGTTATTCCGAGCTGCCCCGCTACTACCGCGACTTAGACTGTCCGGATGATGTGGCAATGTTGCAGGTTGCACCTATGGACGCTCACGGATACTTCAATTTCGGACCAAATGCCTCCCATCTGGGCGCTATGTGCCAGACCGCAAAACACATTATCGTAGAGGTCAATGAAAATATGCCCCGCTGTCTCGGCGGTACGGAGTGCGGCGTACATATCTCTGACGTTACCTATATCGTAGAGGGAGAAAATCCTCCTATCGGCGAGCTCGGCGCAGGTGGCCCTGCCACAGACGTGGATAAAGCCGTTGCAAAACTGATTGTGGATGAGATTCCAAACGGCGCCTGCTTACAGCTTGGTATCGGCGGTATGCCTAACGCTGTAGGTTCCCTCATTGCAGAATCCGACTTAAAGGATTTAGGCGTTCACACAGAAATGTATGTAGATGCTTTCGTGGATATCGCAAGAGCAGGGAAAATCAACGGTTCAAAGAAAAATATTGACCGTTACCGCCAGGCATACGCCTTCGGTGCAGGAACAAAAAAAATGTACGATTATATGGATGAAAATCCGGAACTGATGAGCGCTCCGGTAGAATATACCAATGATATCCGCTCCATTTCCGCCATTGATAACTTTATTTCCATTAACAATGCGGTGGACATTGATCTCTTTGGTCAGATTAATGCAGAATCCGCGGGGTTGAAGCAAATCAGCGGAGCCGGCGGACAGTTAGACTTTGTACTGGGTGCTTATCTCTCCAACGGCGGTAAGAGTTTTGTATGCTTCTCCTCCACCTTCAAGACAAAGGACGGACAATTAAAATCCAGAATTATGCCTACCTTAAATCCGGGTTCCATTGTTACCGACACCCGTGCCAACACCCATTATGTGGTTACAGAATATGGTAAAGTAAACTTAAAGGGATTGTCTGCATGGCAGAGAGCCGAGGCGCTGATTTCCATTGCACATCCCGATTTCCGTGATGAACTGATTCAGGAGGCGGAAAAGATGAATATCTGGAGACGTTCCAATAAATAGAACTTCCGGTCACAAAATGCCGCTCAATCCATGGAAAGGATTGAACGGCATTTTTTCAGTTTCACAGTTTACTCATAAACCGGATTCGCTGCCCCAAAAAACACCGGAACACATCTGTTTTTAATTCTCTGTCAGCTTCGCCATCCGCCCCCGAATTGCAATCCCCGTCGGCGTTCCGGCAAGACCGCCCTTCCCCGTCTCCCGAATATCCTCTGACATACTCCTGCCGATACTGCGCATTGCATCAATCACCTCATCCGGCGGGATTCTGCTGAAAATCCCCGCCATCGTCAAATCCGCCGAAGTCAGCGCATTGACCGCCCCCATAACATTCCGCTTTACACAGGGTACTTCCACTAAGCCTGCCACCGGGTCGCAGGCAAGCCCCAGCAGATTTTTAAGGGCTAAAGCTGCAGCATTGGCAATCTCTTCCGCATTTCCTCCCAGCAGGTAAACCACGCCTCCCGCCGCCATGGCAGAAGCAGATCCGATTTCCGCCTGACAGCCTCCCGCCGCTCCGGCTAAGAATGCCCGGCTCGCAATCACCCCGCCAATGCCCGCCGCCACGTAAAGGGCCTCCACCATCTTGTCCTCCGGGTACGCCTTTTCTTCCTGAAGACTTAAAAATACCGCCGGAACCACGCCGCAGGAGCCTGCCGTGGGTGCCGCCACAATCCGTTTCATACAGGCATTGGATTCACTGGTTTTTAATGCTTTTTCCATCACTTTGCCGATAAAGTCCCCACAGAGAAGCTTCCCCTGCTGCCGGGCATCTTTCATTTTTATATCCATTCCTTTCGCTTCGCTCAAGGCACAAAACGCAATGAAAATGGTTTGCCTGAGCGTATTTTTTTCTTT
>ERZ808024.77-NODE-77-length-100748-cov-9.126233_pt1 | contig 100748 bp, 91 predicted proteins | sample MGYA00380181_ERZ808024 | MGnify/ENA primary metagenome ERZ808024 (study PRJEB31490, sample SAMN06133413) | mouse gut metagenome | isolation source: Z2_1 | host: mice | place: China: Chengdu | collected 2015-05 ...
TTGGAGGAAGTACTGGACTTTTAAAAAATTACAGTTGGAAAAATTTGAATGGTAGAACGTTTCATGCGTTTGTCGTGCCATATTAGAAACTTACGTTGAAGTTCCTTCAAAATAATGCTAAGATACAAGAAAAGATTGTGAGGTGCAATTACAAGTCAAAAACCTCGCTGCAAGCAACGGGGCATCAAATTTGTAGCGCTGCAGTGCAGCAGGGTATTTGACCCTCGCGGCAGTCGCCAAATGTGCATGCAAGCATGCCCGCTTGGCTCGTTGCTCGCAGGAATAATTTTTATATGACCTCATTCATAAAAGAATGGTGGAAATACAATGACGTTGTAACCCTGATTACCCGCCCCAGACGTTTCGGCAAGACTCTGAACACTGAAATATTCCTAAGCACCAAGGGTAAAAAGGATGATGTGGATGATGAGATAAAGGATTTTCTGGCTTATATCGAAAACAGCACTGATGCCTGTGCGCAGCAGACCTCCAGCCAGCTTGTCAAAGCAATCCATAAAAGAGTAACTGAAATAAAGCTGGACAAGAATATGGAACTCCAGTATATGAATTTATTACAGATGCAGGGAGGAATATAATGTCAGAAGGAATCGTTTATCAGAATAAGGATATTTTATTTAAGATCCTTGGTAAGACATATAAAGAAAAAAGTTTTGCGGCGTATGGCATTGACCTTCCGCCGATCAGGGAGCTACTTCCCACAGACCTACCGAAGATTGCTGCAAATGAAAAAAGCATTGACAACCTGTTTCTGTTGGAAGACGGCACTTATGCGATTGTAGATTATGAATCGGTATACAAAAAAGCGAATAAGATAAAATATCTGAATTATATCGCACGGGTAATGGAAAAATACTTTAAAGAAAATGAAACATTCAACCTGCGCCTGATCGTTATCTACACCAGTGATGTACAAAGCGCGGAATCAACTCTTGAAACGGACTGCTTTACCCTGCGTACCGAGCAGGCTTTCCTGTCCCATATAGACGGCGAAGCAGCTTTCCGTGAAATTCAGGGCAAAATCTACTCCGACATCCCTTTGACAGATAATGACCTGATGCGGCTGGTAATCCTGCCGCTTACGGTTCCCGGTACAGAGGGGAAACAGAGTATGCTGGAGAGGATTGTTATCCTGGCTGAACAGATACCAGACGAAGAACAGCGGATTTTTACCCTGTCCGGCGTGATCGTAGCAAGTGACAAATTCATCAACAGAGAATATTTAGAGCAGATAAGGAGGAGAATCATTATGACACAGTTAGGGCAGATGTATGAAAAAGAAAAGATTGAATATGGAAATCAGAAAGCAAAAGAAAAAGCCATAGAAATGGCTAAATCTTTGATGGATGAAGGTGACGACCTTATTAAAATTATGAAAGTTACTGGACTGACTGAGGCAGAGTTACTTTGCCTTCAGAATGAAAAAGTAACTGTATAATTATCGGCAAGACAGTGATCATAAAAGAAATTGGACCGACAGCCGTTGGTCCTTTGAAGCTCATTCAAAATAATGAAATGATTACTACAAATAATTTTTATATTGATAAGACCTCATTCATAAAAGAATGGTGGGAATACAATAACGTTGTAACCCTGATTACCCGCCCCAGACGTTTCGGTAAGACTCTGAACCTAGACATGGTGGAACATTTTTTCTCTGTCAACTATTCCGAGAGAAGTAACCTGTTCCACGATCTGTCTATCTGGCAGGCGGAAAAATATAGGAAACTACAGGGAACCTATTCCGTAATATCCTTAAGTTTCGCCAATGTAAAGGAAACCTCTTTCCAGAGTACGAAGAAAAGGATCTATGGAGGACTATCTGGCCACGGATTCCCTGAATGCCTTATCTGATTATCTGATGCGCTATTATGGGAAAAAGGTCATTATCTTATTGGATGAATATGATACTCCTTTGCAGGAAGCATATGTACACGGCTATTGGGATGAGCTGTCTTCTTTTATCCGCAACCTGTTCAATGCCGCCTTTAAGAAAGCTTCTTTTGGATTTACCCAGGAAGATGTCTGGGATGCATTGAAAGAATATGGATTATACGAAAATAGAGAACAGGTACGGACCTGGTATGACGGCTTTACTTTTGGCACAAAAACTGACATATACAATCCCTGGTCAATCATCAATTATCTGAATAAGAAAAAGTTCTCCGCTTACTGGGCCAATACCAGCAGCAACAGTCTGGTCGGAAAACTAATCCGCGAAGGTAGCGCAAATACCAAGGTAGTCATGGAAGATCTTCTGTCCAGGAAAACATTCCATACTGAGATTGATGAACAGATTGCATTCAATCAATTAGATTACAATGAAAACGCAGTCTGGAGCCTTCTCCTTACCTGTGGTTACTTTCAGCTATTTTGATACAGGGAAACACCCATCCAAAGAATCAGAGCCGGAACGTTTTTACCACGGATTCATCCTTGGACTGATGGTAGATCTCGCAGAACGATATTCCATCACTTCGAACAGGGAAAGCGGTTTCGGGCGGTACGACGTATTACTGGAACCTCCTTCGGATGCAGATGACGCAATCATTATGGAATTTAAGGTTCACGATCCTACAGATGAGGATACATTTGCAGATACCCTGCAGAAAGCACTGGAGCAGATCGAACGAAAGAAATACTCTGCTATACTGGAGGCGAAGGGGGTTACATCAGATCATATTCGAAAATATGGGTTTGCATTCGAAGGGAAGACCATTTTGATCGGATGAGAAACTGACTTCATTCTTTCTGTATTTTAATTGTAATAACCGTCCCCTTTCCAGGCTGACTTTTTATATTAAAAGAAACTCTTTTCTTAAAAGACATATGGAATCTGTGATAGCAGTTATAGAGTCCCACGTGCTGTGCTTCCGGAGGCTCAGAGCCTTTCATATCCGCACAAAGCTTCGCAAGGCGTTTGGACGGAATCCCAATTCCGTTATCCTTGATCCTGATATAGACATACTCTTCCAACGACAAACACTGCAGTATCAGTTTCCCTCCGCACGGTCTGCCGAGAATGCCGTGCTCGATCGCATTTTCCACCAACGGCTGTATTGAGAAAAAGGGAATAAACATACCTTCAAGCTCTTTCGCACAGTGAATGGTATAGTCTATCCTGCTGCCAAATCTTATTTTCTGGATAGCCAGATAGCTTTCAATATAATCCAACTCCTGGCGAACCGTCACATAGCTTTTGATATTTGCCAGGCTATAGCGCATCATGCGCGCAAAGGAATCAAGCATTTCCTTCGCGGTATCATATTCCTCCAGCGACATAAGACGCGAGATAGAATTGATAACATTAAAAATAAAATGCGGCGTCACCTGCTTCTGCAGCGCGTCGAGCTGCGCTAATTTCAACTGCTTTTCCAGACGGCTGCGGCGAATCTCCATATCAAGCAGTTCTTCAGATCTCTTGGCCAACTGCTTTTGAACCTGGGCATAGGCAGCCGTCTGGATAATATAATTGGTAATATTAGACAAGGCCGCTGTTGTTCCGTCGATCTGCTCAGGCGTTACGACCGGAATCTCTCTGTAGTAGGCAGCAAGTTCCGGGTCGTCCAGCCAGTTAATATCTTTCGGAGCCGGATCGCGGGGATAAAGGTTGTCCTCTGAACACAGCACATTGCCGGCGGTAATCGCTCCGATGCACTCATCTTCATATATCAGCGGTATCTCAATATTGATAAGTCCTGCATGACAGATATAGATACAGGGCTTTTTCGTTTTCAACGCGATAGTAATAGCATTTTTATTCGTGCACGAACAATAAAAAGCGCCTTTTTCCGTCTCGTTTATCTTCGTACAGAACCGGCAGAAATTGCTCTTTGAACCGACATGATTGCCCTGTGCATCCGTGAAAATAACACCGAATCCTGTTGCCACAGAAAAGGAATCCTGGATCTCATTCTGGGATTTTTCTGTAATCACATCATTTAACTTCAATTTCTTCATAATCCATTGCTTCTCCTTTTCTCGCTTTGTATAAACTGCCGGTACTGAAGGGGCGTCATATCGGTAATCTGCCTGAAGGTCCTGTTAAAATGCGAAGTATTATTAAAACCAGAATCCTGTGCAACCTCCTGTATGGTTCGTCTTGTATTGGCAAGCAGATATTTTGCATTTTCAATCTTTTTCTGATTAATGTAGGATTTTATGGTCTGCCCGGTTTCCCTGTGAAATTGTTTGGAGACATAGGAAGGCGTAAAATGAGCCAGTTCGGCAAGCTCATTCAATGTAATATTCCTGTAACAATTCTCATCTATATATTTCATCAAAATATCAACGATATCTTCCGGCTGTTCGGGACTGTTCTTGATAGAACGGCAGGCATTTAGCTGGGAGGCAGCCGCCAAATCACGGCCGGCAGAATGTGCCATACAGGACTGAATGGTTTCGATAATCTGTTCTTCAGAAGCAGGCTTCAGCAGATAAGCGTCCAGCCGATAGTCCAGCGCCTTTTTTGCGAATTCAAAATCCGCATAAGCCGTATTCAGGATAATTATCATACCCGGGAATCTTTCTTTGATCTTATGCGCAGACTCTAAGCCGTTCATCAAGGGCATATGGATATCCATGATGATAACGTCCGGCTGTGCTTTTTCTGCCAATTCCGCAACCTCCACACCGTTCTGCGCCTCTCCGACGACCTGATATTCCATATGACGGTGAAAAAGATTTCTAAAATACCTGCGTTCAACAGCTTCATCATCCGCCAACAATATTTTTATCATAGATACCGCCTCCCTTCTGAATCTTTTATTAGTATATCATAATACCTATGAAAATTCATTTTGATTATAAAATAGAGAAAAAATAGACAAAAAATGCAAATTGATAATCAAAAAACGTAAAGTATTTTGCATATTATCCGCTGTATGACCAACAGAATAGACATTAACCCTAAAGAAATATAAAATATCGATATCAAAAAAGAATATCCAAAAAAATTCAAAAAGGAGGACTAAGAAGTATGAGAGTAAATGACAGGCATGTATCATTCTATTATGAAAATGATCATGACATGGGGGAAATCTTAATTGACAGGGAGAAGACCGCGCTGCTGATCATTGATATGCAGCATGTGTTTATCACGCGTCCCGCATATGAAGATCCTACCGAAGAAGAAAAAAGAGAAGCCGCAAGATGGGAACAATTTTACAAAGCTATCGACGAGGTGGTCTTGCCGAATAATCAGAAAATACTCGCGGCGTTCCGCAAGAAGGGAATGGAAGTATGCTTCGCAAAAATCCAGTGCCAGAAGAAAAACGGCGCGGACCGCTCTTTGGACCAGAAAGCCACCGGCTATAACGAACTCTGCCTGCCGCCGGGAACACCGTCAGCCGAGATCGTTCCAGAGCTTACGCCTATGGATGACGAAATCGTGGTCATGAAGACGACTGACAGCGCACTTACAGGTACTTCACTCAGGCTGTGGCTTCACAATATGGGGATCGACACCGTAGTGTGTACCGGCGTACTCACAGACCAATGCGTGTCAGGCACGGTAAGAAGCTTGGCCGATGAGAGCTTCAAGGTATGGCTGATCGAGGACGCCTGCAGAGCGTCCACGCAGAAGATACAGGATAATGAACTGGAAATCCTGAATAATATCTACTGTCATGTGATCAATACTGAAGAATTACTGGAAGCGCTTGATCAATAACAGAAGGGGGATTTGCGATGGGTGAACAGAAATTAAAAAGAAATCTGAGTTTTATATCAATGATAGCGCTGGCATCAGGCGCCGTAATTGGAGGCTGGCTTGCAGAAGCGCCCTACTGGTTTTCCGTAACAGGTGCAGGCGCGGCGATTATCTTCCCGATTCTGGCTATTCTGCTGATACCGATCGGACTGACATTCTCTGAACTGACGGCGATGCTGCCGTTCGCTTCCTCCGTAGATATCTGGACCACGAGCGCATTCGGCCATAAGACAGGGTTCGCAGTACAGTGGATGATGTTCCTGGTACAGGTGGTGGAACCTCCTATGATGGCGTTTATCTTCATTACCGCAATCGGTTATTTCGTTCCGATACCGGCAAGCATGAATCTTCCGATCGCGATCGGGATCGTAGTGCTATGGTATATTATGTCGAACTTTAATGTAGGACTTACCGGAATGCTGGCGAATATATTTTTCTTCGCTATGATCATTATGTCTCTGGTCGTAAGCGCAACGTTATTCTTCAGCGGTCATTGGGAGGCATCGAACCTGACTGCAAACGGCGGAATGTTTCCGCAGGGTTTCAAGGGTATCTTCATCGCTATGGCTGTATTTTCCTTAAAATTTATCGGATTCGAGATGACGCCTACCATGATCGAAGAGACGAATTTCCCGCCGGCAAAAATGTGGAAGATTATTCTGTCTGCATTGTTTGTACCGGCAGTCCTCTACCTCATCGTAGTAATAGCGATCGGCGGTATGGGTTCTTGGGACATTGTCGCAGGCATGGGGATGCCGGAACCGGAATTTATCGCACAGTTCTCGCTCCCTAAGATTGTGGCAATACTGGCAATCACCGCGGGAATCCTTCATGCGCTGACTACGCTGATGGGTTTTTGGACTTCCTCCGCACGCGTCCTCTACGGAGCGGCGCAGTTAAACCAGCTTCCCAAGGTAATCGGCAAACTGAATCAGAAGGGACAGCCGGTAGTCGCTAATACGCTGGTTCTCGTGTTTACTATCTTCTTCTGCATATTCAGCGGGGATAACTGGGTCCAGTATATTTATGCCGTTTCCTGTATCGCAGCGGGCCTGGTGTATTTCATGTGCTGTCTGGATGCCATGGCGCTTAGAAAGAAGCATCCCGAGTGGAAGCGTCCGTACAAGGTTCCGTGCGGGAATGTGGTCTTTGTACTCGGCATGATCATCTCTCTATGGGTGATCATCGGCTCCTGTCTGGAGCTTGCAATCGGCGGTTATGTATCCCTTGTGATCTACTGCATCCTGGGTATGCTGATGTATGCGATAATGGGACAGTACCGCAAGAAAGATCCTGATGAACACGCACTGGTCACATTGACCCCGGAAGATATAGATAAAGGATATTAACGCTATTCATATTTCTAATTCTATAATAAGAAATAGCATCGTACATACCCGCTCAGGGCTGCAGATGCTATTTCTTATTTCTGCATACATTTATGCTTCAATTAACGAGTTTTTGTAATTCCTCAATTAAGACGGACAATTCTTCAAAAACAACAGCATTGAATATCTCATGCTACAAGCAGCCTCTCTTTCATAACCGCTTTATAAAAATCACTGTTCTCATTTATTTCAAACACATCAATTTCTTTTACCCCATATTTTTCAGCAATTGGCTTAACCAGATTTTGAATATCCCTGATCGTGAATATATTATTATTCATCTCACCGATTCCTCCCCTTCCTAATTCTGGCTACAGAATAACATTTTTCAGATAGAATGTAAACTATAAATAATAAACACCCTGCCAAAGAGATCATCTTCCCCAATCTCACCCCCGGCGCATGATAAAGTATCTCAACATCGTGCTCGCCTGGCTCGATCCGGCACCCAAGAAAAGCCGTGTTCACCTCTTCTTCTTCCGCCGACTGACCGTCTATCAGAATCTCAAAATGCTCGTCATACGGGATCGTTGTGATAAGATACCCCCGCCGCTTCACATCTATAGTCCCTGCAATACAATTTCCCTTCGTTCTCTCCTTATCTACCCGAAGTTCCGACTGATACAGCTCAATGCTTTCCTCTTTATCGGGAAGTATTCCCAGATATGCCTTTGCATCCGATATCTGATACCGTCCCTCTCCCAGGATCACTTCCACGGACTTCTGCCCGTCTCTTAGAGGAACGGTATAGGCAAATTCCGTATTGCCGTTATAATAGAAATGATCTACCGACGTCAGCTTATTCCGTATCCCTTCCACCCAGACCGCAACATCCTTCGACGGTCTTAAGTTCTTCACCCGGAACTTTAAGAATAGAACCTCCGCTTCCCGCTCCTTAACCTGCAGATCCGGCAGATCAAGATATACCGTCTGCTTCTCTTCAGAGTCCGTCTCCTTTGGCAAATGTAGTTCTATCTCCTTCACGGCAGTATTTTCAGCCGCGGCATTCTCCTTCGCGCCATTTACAATGGCTCCGTCCGGGGAAATGTCCTTCACCGCCGCATAACGAAGCAGCGCCAATTGATTGCAGGGAAATTCCAGTCCTCTGTATCGTTCCTCTGTGATCACCCGGTCCGTTGCATAGGCAGCCGGCGACACCCGGTCATTTCGATATACTCTCAGACCTGTCTTACCCTCTGTATCCTCATATCCTGATGCTTCCTCATATCCTATTATCTCTTTATATCCTGACGCTTCCTCATATCCTGATACCTCTTTATATCCTGACGTTTCTTCATATCCTGATACCCCTTTATATCCTGACACTTCCTCATATCCTGATACCCCTTTATATCCTGCTACCTCTTTATATCCTGACGCTTCTTCATACCCCGGCACCTCTACATCCGACACCACGTATTTCACTCCCATGAATCTCTGATACACCGGATTATGTACCGCAGACTGCATCAGGAAGTTCCTGAAAGGCTCTTCGATCTGAAACGTATCCTCCCGGAATTCTCTATACTTCTTATGATAAGAGGATGAATAGATAGAGGAAATATACTGATCCATATTCCAGATCCGGTTCAGATTCGCCGCATTCTCCTCTTCGCCGCCTAACTGCTCCGTTCGGTAGAATCCCTTCTCTTCTTCCGTTGCCTCTCCGATCAGCTCTCCGATCCGGGCATCCGTCGCACTCTGGTAAAATTCTCTGCTCACCGCATGGGCCCCGCGGTCATGGCATTCATTGCCAAATAAGATAAGAAAGGCGATCCCCACTGCCATTAAGACCGCAGTGCTCCATTGCCTGATCTTAAGGCCTGACAGCCCGTGAGACAAAGCAGGAAACAGCCATTTCCGGCAGCATAGGATGACCGCATAGCATACGAACATCACTGCGCCGTCCAAAAGCAGCAGCTTCCAGTATTTCCCGGCCTCCCCCTGCCGCCGGAACACATAGATCAGCACGGCCGTCAGCGCATAAGGCAGCAGTTCCGCAACCGGTCCCCGAGATCCCAGATCATTCAGATAACACGCCATCACATAGCACAGAAGCGGCAGAAACGGGATCATCGCCTTATCCCGCACATACAGCCCTCCGTTCAGCAGGTACGCGAATACCGGAACCGTAAGCACTGTTATGCACCCCCACGCCAGCACCTTATCACTCAGATTCCTTCCGAAAAACACATCCTTTCGGATTCCCTGCGATACATGGCGCTTCCGGGGCAGGCGGACTATCGTCCGGCAAGGTATGGCAAGCAGGGCCGTAAGGGCAAGGGCGGTAAGCCCGATTCCGTGCGTTGAATAACAAAATCTGGACGCAGACACCCCCGGTATCAACAGCTCTGCAATACTGAGCCCTGCACTCTCCCCGCCCCGTCCGGTCAGTGTAAGCGCCGTCGGCACCAGCAAGACAGAACTCATCAGCACCGCCAATATAAACGGAACTGCGAATCTGATCCCCGCCGTCAGGAATATTCCAGGAGTAACCTTCTTCCCTTCTTCCTCACATACCGCCAAAAACCTGTGAATTCCATACAGCACCAGTACCAGCATCCCGCCGATGCTGAAATAAAAGCTGGTCATGATCATAAGACAGACACTGGCCGCGATCCAAATGCCCGATCTTCGCCTGACATTTCCTGCATACCTGCCGCCATGTATCCTGCTGCCATGCGTCAATACCAGACCGCCTGTACAAGCTTCTTCACACTCAAAATACCGGTCCGCTCCCCACAATCCTGTGATCAGAAACGGCATATAATTCACAAACATAACCTGACTGTAGGAATGATAGATCATCGGCCCGGACAGCAGGAACATCACCGTCACCCCCGCACGGATCCTCTGCGGGAATCCTCTCCTTCCAAGCCACGCATACATCAGAAGCACGGAAGCCAGAAGACTTAAGAACTGAACCGCCATCATATAATCGGACATTTTCACAGACGGAAGCAGATAGGACAGCATCAGAATGGGATTGTACAGTCCATAATAGGCAAAGTTATAGATATTCTGACCGCCCCCGATATTAGCCGCGAATTCCGGGAACAGCTCTCCCGTCTCATAGAACTGCTGCCGGAAATAATCCGGCAGTACGCTGTGCTGGCTGATCCAGTCTACCTTCGAACCGAATACCCCGTAACGGAAGCAGAACAGATAGCAGAACACCGCGGTCAGGATTCCAAGGAGAAGATATCTTTTACACTGAAGCCGCCTCATGCCTGTCTCCCTTCTTCTCTTCACTGGAATCCTTCAGAATGAATATCGGTCTGTGCTTCGTCTCCAGATATGTCTTGGACAGATATTCCCCCACGATCCCCGTACAGAAGAGCTGGATACCGCTTACCATGAAGATGATGCACACCAGCGACGGCCATCCTGACACCGGATCGCCCCAGATCAGAGTCCTTACGATGATGACCAGTATCATGAGGAATGACAATATACAGAAGCATACTCCCACCACCGACGCCAGAGACAGCGGCGCTACAGAGAAGCCTGTGATCCCTTCCAGTGAGTAAGCGAACAGCTTCCCAACCGACCACTTCGTCTGCCCGGCGCAGCGTCCCACATTCTGGAATTCAAGCCATTTGGTCCGGAATCCCACCCACTCGAAGATTCCCTTCGAGAAGCGGTTATATTCGCTCATCCCAAGCACCGCATCCACCATCTTGCGCTTCATCAGACGGTAATCCCTGGCGCCGTTCACGATCTCCGTCTTGGAAATGCGGTTGATAAATTTATAAAAGCTCTCTGACAGGAAAGAACGGATCTTGGGCTCTCCTGCCCGTGTAGACCGTCTGGTCGCCACGCTGTCGTAATTCTCTTCCTGTAAGATCCTGTACATCTCCGGCAGCAGTCCCGGCGGATCCTGCATATCCACGTCCATTGTCGCCACATAGTCTCCCGCCGCATTCTTAAGCCCGGCGTAGATCGCCGCCTCTTTTCCGAAATTCCTGGAGAACGACAGATACCGGCACCGCCTGTCCGCCTCATTCATTTCTTTTAATATAGAAAGGGTCCGATCCGACGAACCGTCGTCCACAAAGATCAGTTCGAACTCTTCGCCTGACATCTCACCCATCACCCGGCACATTTCCCGATAATATAAGGGCAAAGCCTCCTCCTCGTTAAAACACGGAATTACAACGCTTATTCTGCTCATCTTACATCTCTCCTTTGTCTCTCCTATAATTCCCCTGGAAGAATCTTCCATATGTTACTATTTTTCCCTTCATTCAGATACTTTACACGGCTTCTCTTAAGAAACCCCAAAAATAAATCTTAAAAATTCTTAAGAACTTCTAAGAATTTTCAAAAAAATGTTATACTTAATTTTAGTAAACGGATCTGCAGCACAAGTGTAGAGTCCGCAGCAGCTACCGAGTGTTACGCTGACAATTCAGATACAGGAGTATTTACACCCATGGAAAAATCACGCATCTTGATCGTAGACGACAACCCGGAGATCCGGGAGATCATCCATATCTTATTAGAAGGAGAAGGCTTTGAGATCCAAGAGGCCGGCGACGGACAGACCGCCCTTGCCCTGACAGCGGAACTTACCTTCGACCTGATCATCCTGGATATTATGATGCCGGGGCTCAACGGCTATCAGACCTGCCTTGAGATCCGCAAATGCAGCAACGCCCCCATCTTATTCTTAAGCGCACGCACCAAGGACAGCGATAAGACCCTGGGATTTTCAAGCGGAGGCGACGATTACCTGGCGAAACCATTTTCCTATAATGAGCTGATCAGCCGCGCCAAAGCGCTGATCCGGCGTTACCAGATCTATCGCGGGAAAGACGATTCCGGCGTTACGGCATCAGATGCAGCAGCACAGCAGAATCCTCCAGAAGAGCCCCTGGTCTTTCATCACCTTATCATCGATGAGGCTAAGGAAGAGGTAACCTCTAACGGCACGCTCCTTGTACTGACGGACACCGAATACGCCATGCTGCTCCTCTTAGTCAAGCACCGCCGGCAGATCTTCTCCGCCCAGCATCTCTATGAATCCGTGTGGAATGAACCTTATTACTACGGAGCCAACAACACGGTCATGGTCCACATCCGCAATCTCAGGCTTAAGGTCGAGAAGGACCCGAAGAATCCGACGCTTATTAAGACCATATGGGGAAAGGGGTACCGCTGTGATTAGACGATTCCGTAATATGAAGATCCGCACACAGTCCGCAATCGTAATCTTGTGTGCCATTATCGCCGCCTTCGCGTTCTTCGAACTGCTGTGGCTGAACAAATGGAAGTTCTGCGAAGCCGCCGAAGATCTGGATCTGTTCTACACCCAGATCGGTGACGATAGTTTTAAGGAGACCCTTGCCGAAGAGGCCCTTAACTATAATATCCCTGAATCAGAAGACGACGAAGAAGCAGTCGAAGCCCTGCAGCCATTCCTTGATCTTGCCAATGAATATACCTCCATCTATATCTACGGCGAAGAAGACAGCCTGTACCGCACAGGCAAGTTCGCATCCATTATGGATACCAGAAGCTTCCTCTTCTTTTTCAATATCGGCTACCAGCTTACCGGCGGCCAGGGAGAATATGTGATGGACTTCATGCTGGAATTTGCTAACGGAAGCGCACAGGTCATGATATACAACTACGAGCGGACCTTATTTATCTATCCCTTTCTGGTTGTCTGCTTTCTCCTGTCCGTTTCCCTCTTCCTTGTTATCGTTCTCTTCTTCTTAAACCGCAAGATGAGGCAGATATTGATCTTGAAAGACGAGATCCTTACTATGTCCTCCGGGGATCTGTCTCATGCGGTACCTGATTTCGGTGAGAATGAGATCGGCATTCTTGCCAGCGAATTGAACCTCTTAAGAGAATCTCTCAGCGACAACATTCAGAAGGAGCAGGAGAGCCGCAAGGCAAACCAGGATCTGATCACCGCCCTCTCCCACGACCTTCGGACTCCCCTCACCGTCCTGCACGGCTATCTGGAAGTGCTGAAGTTAAAACGGAATCCCAAGTCGCAGGAAGAGTACCTGGACCGCTGCCTGAAGAAGACGGAGGACATCAAGGAACTGACCGACCGGATGTTTGAGTACGCATTGGTGGCAGAGGAAACGGAGACCCCCGATATCACCTGGATCTCTACGGATTTTATTCAGCAATGCCTGTCGGAGAACTGCGATTATATCCGGCTTGCAGGCTTTGCTTACGACCTGCGCCTGCCTGAGACCTCCGGCGTACTGCTAAGTGATAAGACTATGCTTAAGCGGATCTTCAATAACCTGTTCTCCAATATCTTAAAATACGGGGATAAGTGTGATAATGTGATTGTAACTGCAGAATTGAAAAAAGAGATGTTCTATATAATAATATCGAATTCTGTCAAAGCCGGGCGCTCCCACTCTGACAGCAACAATATCGGTATGAAGAATGTCAGGAAGATGATCGAACTGCTGGATGGTCAGATGGATGTAAAACAGGAGGATGAAACCTTCGTGATCAGGCTTGGTTTCACCCTCCGGTAGACATAACTATAACCTTAATAACGGCGCAGATCTGTCCGAACGATTACATAAGCTTCTCGCCTGTCAGCATCTCATACCCCTGCAGATACTTGTCGATCGTCTTCTGCACGATCTCCTCAGGCAATGTCCAGTCATTGTCCGGGTTGGCCTTCAGCCAGTCCCGGGCAAACTGCTTGTCAAAGGACGGCTGGGCGTGCCCCGGCTCATATCCGTCTGCAGGCCAGAACCGTGAGCTGTCCGGCGTCAGCATCTCGTCGCCGATGACGATATTGCCCTTCTCATCCAGACCAAACTCGAACTTGGTATCCGCGATAATGATACCGCGTGTAAGCGCGTAATCCGCACATTTCTTATAGAGCGCAAGGGTGCAGTCGCGAAGCTTCGCAGCATATTCCTCTCCCTTGCCCGGGAAATATTTCTCCAGATGGGCGATACTCTGCTCATATGAAATATTCTCGTCATGATCTCCGATCTCCGCCTTCGTTGACGGCGTATAGATAGGCTCCGGCAGCTTATCAGACTCTTTCAGGCCTTCCGGCAGCCTGATCCCGCATACGGTGCCGTCCTTCTGATAGCTGGCCCATCCGCTGCCGGTAATATAACCGCGGACGATACACTCGATCGGGAGCATGTTAAGCTTCCTGCACATCATACTGTTCCCGTCGAACTGCGGAGACTGGAAGAACTCCGGCATATCCCCTGCATCCGTTGAGATCATGTGGTTTGGGAGAATGTCCTTTGTCATATCGAACCAAAACTTAGACATCTGAGTCAGGACCGTCCCCTTCTTGGTCACATCATTCTTCAGAATGACATCAAAGCAACTGATACGATCAGTCGCAACCATGATCAGGCTGTCGCCGTTATCATAGATCTCACGTACTTTTCCTTCTTTGATTGGCTTCATGTGGTATCCCTCTTTCTGATATTTTGCTTACTGTGTATTCCAAAAAAATATTACCTTCCTACTATACAATAGATATCGGATTTTTTAAAGATGTAATATGGATATTTGTCGAATAGTTTCTCTTGAAACAGGAAATGAAGATGGTATAATAGGGATTATACAGCGAATGAAAGGAGCAATCTGAATAATATGTCGAAAAAGATATGGAATTTTGGCAGAAAAACTCTTCTGATCATGATACTATCCATGATATTATGTGCCAATGCCAGGGCTGAAGGCGAAGATACAGGCAGAGAAGACGGCACCGCGGCGGAGCTGCCGGGTGAAGCAGTCATCTCTTTAGACGGCTTGTCAGACGGTCTCGCCGGATATCCTCCCTCCGAAAAGAACCAAACTGCGGCAGAACCAGAAGCGGCAGAACCAGAAGCAGCTGAACCAGAAGCGGCAGAACCAGACACAGAACAAGGGACTATCATCCCCGGCTCTTCTGAGACACAGCCAGAGACGGCAGAAGAACCGTCATCCGCACAGGATACAGCGGCCATGGCCCGAAGCACAGCGGGATATAACGTGAAGATAAACGGATACAATGCCAGTCAGGGCATTTTCCGTGCTGCGGTGTCGGGTATCACTGCCTCTGACAGGGTCAGGGAGGTACTGATTCCTGTGTGGAGCAAGGCGAACGGCCAGGATGACATCATATGGTACACTGCCCATAAGAGCAGCGGCGGAGATTATTACATAGATGTGGATATCAGGAACCATCATTACTCCACGGGCACCTACTATATCCATGTTTATATCACAGACACCACCGGCCGTCAGTTCTTTGCGTGCTCCGCAGAGCAGGAGATCGATATGACGCCGGGAACACTTACCGTAACGAAGAATAATGAGAATGAATACACCCTTGAACTTACAGGCGTGAACGTACCGGGCGGGATCAGGCAGATCCAGTTCCCCGTATGGTCCAACGTAAACGGTCAGGATGATATCGTATGGTATTCGGCGGCGCGGGTGAGCAGCCAGGTATACCGCTGCCGGATATCCGTTGCGAACCACAGAGGACTCGGACAATTCATCGTACATGCATATGCCCAGATGCCGGACAATTCTAATATATTTCTCGGCGCAGCCGGTTTCACAACAGCGGCTCCGTCGGTCGGACAGGTCCAGGCTTCTGCTGCGGACCGGACAAGAGGCAGATTTACAGTGCGGATATCCGGTGTGAAGAACGGCGGACTCATCCGTCAGCTCCAGGTCCCGGTGTGGTCCAAGGGGGACCAGAGCGATATCGTATGGTATACGGCGTCAAGAGACAGCAAGGGCGATTACATCGTCAATGTCGATATCTCCCGCCACGGATTCAACTGCGGCACCTATCATGTGCACACTTATCTTACAGACGTATCGGGCGCGCAGCAATTCGCAGGTGCAGCCGCCTGTGAGATGATCCTCCGGTACCAGTCGCTTTCGGCAGGTGATATCAGCGGTACGGAATCTACATACCGGATCACATTGAACGGCCTGGAGGTTCCCGCAGGGGAGCGGAATGTACAATTCGCCGTATGGGGAGCTGCGAACGGACAGAACGACCTCCGATGGTACAACGCCCGCCAGTCCGGCGGGAAGTATATCTGCGACATAAGGACAGCCGACCACGGAGAATCCGGCAAATATATTGTCCATGCCTACTGTAATACACGCGGGAATACGATTCAGTTTATCGGCGCGTCAGGATTCGAAGTAACAAAGAAGGCGCTTGCAGCCCAGGTACAGGTCTCTGATATCAATCAGACCGCGGGAACCTTCAAGGTGACGGTCAAAGGCGCCGCGTCTTCCTCGGGAATAAAGAAGGTCCAGATCCCCGTATGGTGCGCGGATGATCAGAGTGACATCGTATGGTACAATGCAGCAAGAGTTTCCGAGGGGATCTACACTGCCAATGTCCGGGTATCCCAGCACGGCAACCATTTCGGAACGTATAAGATCCATGTATATATTACCGCCGGCAACGGTGTACAGACCTTAGCTGGATCGGCGTCCGCGAATATTTCTCCCCGCAATTATGTGTACAGCCGTTCGTTAAACGGGTCACAGCAGGAGATCGGGATCATCGGTATATCCGCAAGGAGAGTCCAGTTCCCGACCTGGAGCAAGACGGGCGGACAGGATGATATCGTTTGGTATGAAGGACGCAGCAAAGGGAACGGAGAATGGAGCGTGATCGTGAACAGCGCGAACCACCGGCATTCGGGAGAATATATCACACACATATATACAGACGGGGCCTTTGCAGGATCGGCGTCTTACCAATTAAAAAAGAATGGGATTGAGATCGCGGATGTAATCAGGAATGCAGGAAAACCTGCAGGAAAGACCCTGTATGTCTGGGGCGGCGGATGGAATGAAGCAGATACAGCGGCAGGCGAGACCGCTCGTACTATAGGTGTGTACCCAGAATGGGAGCGGTACTTCAGCAGCAACCGGCAGGGGTATTCTTATCTGCCGGGAAAAAGAGCGTGGGAACGAGGAGAACGGCAATGGCGGTTCTACGGACTGGACTGTTCCGGTTATCTGGGATGGGTCGTCTATAATTCCGTCCAGAGCGGAAGGAACGGAGCCGGTTATGTGGTGGATGCCTCCCGTTTCGCTTCCTCCCTGGCAGGATACGGTTATGGCTCTGTATCGTCATGTACACCGAACAGCGTGTTTAAACCGGGCGACATCATCAGCATATCCGGCCATTGTTACCTGAGTCTCGGACAGTGCAGCGACGGCAGCGTCCTCATCCTGCACAGCACACCAAACGGCGGCGTACAAGTGAGCGGCACCGTAACCGGCGGCGGGTCGTCGGAAGCCTCAAGGCTTGCCAGTTCCTTCATGCAGCAGAACTATCCTCAGTGGTGGGCAAGCTTCGGCGGCGAAGGAAGACAGAGCGTAGACGCATCCAAGTATCTGAACGGCACAAAATTCTCCTGGACAGTCAACAGTACGGTAGGAGATTCCGAACGGATACAGGGGAAACGAGCAAATGAAGTCTTAGGCTATTTAAAATAATTATCACAACTGCCGCATTAAGAACGATACCCGATCATTCTTAATACGGCAGTTTCATTACCCCTGTGTGAATCTCTGCAAAAACTGTCTGGTCCTCTCTTCTTTGGGATGTTCGAACACCTGCATCGGTTCTCCCTGTTCCACGATACTCCCGTCGTCCATGAAGATCACATGATCCGCCACATCTCTGGCGAATGCCATCTCATGAGTAACGATCACCATCGTCGTATTCTCGTCTGCCAGCTCCTTGATCACTCTTAAGACCTCTCCGGTCAATTCCGGGTCCAGAGCGGACGTCGGCTCATCAAAACACAGGATATCCGGCTGCAGCGCCAACGCCCTGGCGATAGCAACTCTCTGGCATTGTCCGCCGGATAGCTGATGCGGATAATTATCCTTGCGGTTCGCAAGTCCCATCTGATCAAGCAAAGTTTCCGCCTGCACACGGATTTCCTCTAAGATCTCCTTCTTCCTCGCCTTATAGTCCGGCTGCTCTGAAGCCAGAAGCTCCCTTGCCAGCATCACGTTCCGAAGCGCCGTATACTGCGGGAACAGATTGAACGACTGAAACACGAGCCCGAAATGAAGCCGCTTCTTACGGATCGACGCTTCTAACCTGGTAGACGGATCCTCTGCGTCGAAGAGAATCTCATCATTTACCCGGATAATTCCCTTATCAGGAGTTTCCAAGAAGTTGAGGCATCGAAGTAAGGTCGTCTTCCCGCTCCCGGAGGAACCTATGATGGAAAGCGCCTGTCCTTTCTCCAGTGAAAAACTGATATCCTTCAGCACCTTCGTCCGATTGAAAGATTTGCATATATGCTCTGCTTCTAATATTGACATCACATCCGCCCTCCTCTATCTGAAATAATCCAGCCTGCGCTCCAGCCGTCCAAGCAGAAGCGTCAGGATACCATTGAATATAAGATAATAGACCGCAGTAAAAAACAACGGCCAGATAGCGCCTGAGATACCGTGAGATCCCTTCATGAACGCCTGTCCTGCCCAGATGATCTCCTGCAGCGCGATGATGCGCGCAAGGGAGGTATCCTTGACCAGAGTGATGATCTCGTTGGACATGGGCGGAACGATCCGCTTGATCATCTGCAGCAGGGTGATCTTGAAGAATATCTGTCTCCTTGTCATACCAAGCACCAGCCCCGCCTCTTCCTGACCGATCGGCACTCCCTGGATCCCTCCGCGGTATATCTCGGAGAAGTAACAGGCGTAATTCAGTACAAATGAAAAGGCTGCCGCCAGAAAACGGCCGGACTCACCGCCGCCCCAGATCGGAGTATGTAATACCAGCCCCGGGAAATAATAGATGATCAGAAGCTGGATCATCAACGGCGTTCCCCTTATGATCCATACAACGAATTTCGAAAAATACTTAAGCGGTCCAAACCGGGACATCGAACCAAATGCGATCACCAGTCCCAGCGGAAATGCACCGATCAATGTTACAAAGAAAAGTTTTAACGTCTGTAAAAAGCCGATATTCAACGCGTCCACAACGATCGGCATCTGTTCCATAATCTGTCCCATATCTGTATCCTGCTTTCTCTCTCGATTCTATCATAGAATGCCTCATACGCGGCAAAAACAGTGAGCGAAAACATTCGCCCACTGATTCTGTTACTGCTCAATGATCGCAGCCTGTACCCCATAAGTCTCTGCGCACTCCATCATGCTTCCGTCCGCATAAGCAGCCGCGAAGTAATCATTCAGCGCTTTTGCAAGGTCGGAGCCTTTGCGGAAGCCGACGCCGTACTCCTCGTCATTCAGTCCGCAGGTATAGGTCAGATCCGCGTATCCTGTACCTTCCCCTACCATAGCGGCTGCCATCAGTGAATCGATCACTGCCGCGCTCGACGTCCCTGCCGCTACTTCCATCAAAGCGTCCGACTGTGCCTTCACCGGCGTATATTCAAGCTCCAGAGCGGCCACCGCGGCTTCTCCCGCGCTGCCTGCCTCCACCGCGAATGAAAGGTCAGACAGGCTGTCCGTATCCTGATACTTGTCCGCTTCACTGGCCGGAACGATCACTACCTGCGCGTTGTTGCAATAAGCATTGGAACACTCCATAGCGCTGGTCACCTCGTCTGTGAGGGTCATACCGTTCCATACGCAGTCGATGGTCTTGCCGTCCAGCTCCATGATCTTGTTATCCCAGTCAATCTCTACGAATTCCGCCTCGACACCGATACTCTCGGCAAATGCCTTCGCCATATCCGCATCAAAGCCGATCCATTCGTCACCGTCTCCCTTGTAATCCATCGGCTCAAAATCTGTGATACCGACTACCAGGGTTCCCTTGTCCTTCACATACTCCAGATCGCTTCCGTCAGAAGTACCGGAGCCGGAATCTGCGCCGGATTCAGTACCGGAGCCTGCACCGCCGTCTGAACCGGAATCAGACTTATCATCCGAACCGCCGCATGCGGTCAGTGAGAATACCATCACCATCGTAAGCATAAAAACAACTAATTTTTTCATAATCTTCCACCTCAATATTCATATTCTGATTGCTAAATGACTTGCCTGAATTCTCATCCGCTGAAAATGATCAGGTCAACACAGTACGCTACTATATTACCAATTTACCACAATAAAGTCAAGCACAAATTTAACGAATTCAAACGATGAATTCACCATGAATTCAAATATGAAAAACAACACGAAAAAGACCTGCCAGGGAAAGCTCTTCCCCCGCAAGTCTCTGTCCTCTCGTCATTTTAATACAAATATTTCTCTGCCAGCGTCTTAAGTCTCTTTGGATCTTCGGTATACCACGCGTCAAAGGTCGTATGCGCCGACTCCACTGCCTGTCCAAGCTCCACGAAGAATGCCGGCATATCCTTCTGCAGCATCATGCCCCACTGCTCGCCGAAACGCTCCTCGCCTGCCAGATCGCATCCGTTCACATGGAAGGTAAATGCCGGTTCCACGACATCATTCACCCTCTTTACTCCGCCGTGAAAACCAAGCGTTCCGATCTGATGCGTTCCGCAGGAAGAAGTACATCCCGAGATATGGATCCTTGGCAGCACGCCGTCCGCGAAATCATGCTTCCTTACTTCTTCTATGATCTGCGCCAGAACTCCCTGGGAATCCCGCAGACCTACCTGACAGATCGTTGCCCCGATACAGGCGACCGAAGTCTCGAACAGATCCCTCGCACCGTCAGCCGTAGCCTCTAAGACCTTCTTCGCCTCATCTCCGTTCAGATTGATGATATAGATAGTCTCATCCGGCGCAATCCGAAGCTCAACCTCTTCCATATCTTTCACGGTCTCATAGATAGCGGCAAACCAATCGACCTTCGGAACCCCTCCGATCGGATGATATGTCACAGCATACAGGCCTTCCTGCTTCTGCGGGATCACACGTCTACCGGAAGCTTCCGTGCCGCTGCCCTTCTTCAAGATCTCCTGTCTGCTGACCTGAATGCTCAGATCCCCGCCTGCCTTCACGGCTTCAAGCTTCTCTAAGTATGCCTTCTTATAACCTTCTTCTCCCAGAGTTTCCTGCATGTAGCGCGTCCTTGCCTTCGCCCGGTTCTCATAATTGCCGTAAGCAACGAAGGTGTTCACCATCGCTTTCACATAGTACAGCAATTCCGTTCCCGGCACCTGCGCTGCGACCTTCACGCCCATTCGCGGATTGTTGCCCAGCCCGCCCGCACTGTATACGTCAAAGGTCCCGTCCTTGCGTGCCGCAAATCCCAGGTCACGGAAGGTGGCATGAGTCTCATTGGCAGGAGAATTGGAGAAGCCCACTTTAAGCTTCCTCGGCATCTTCACCGTCTTAATGAAGCCAAGCAGATAGTCCGATACGGCTTCAGCGTACGGCAGTACGTCAAAATACTCGCCTTCTTCCACACCGGACAACGGGGATACCATGACATTCCTGGGGAAATCTCCGCCGCCGCCCCTCGTGATGATCCCGGCGTCAAGAGCCTTCTCCATGATACCGCAGACTGCCTCTGCATTCAGGTTATGGAACTGTATGGTCTGGCACGTCGTAAAATGCGCCTTCTCCACACCGAACTCGGCTACAGAATCGGCTACGAATTTTAATTTCTCCTTCGCAAGCCTCCCTCCCGGTATCCGAAGCCTGAGCATACTTGCATTCCCGCCCTTCTGGGCATAGCTCCCAAAACCGCCGGAGAATCCTTTATACTCCTTCATACTGACTTCTTTTGCGTAGAACCTGTCAGTCACTTCACGGAACTCTCTGAGATCCTCTTTCAACTCTTTCAACATCTGTTCCATATCGCTTCTCTCCTAAATGTCATTTTAACCTTATTATATCCCATAATCCGTATCTCATCAAGAATTCAGGAAGAAAACTGTCAATTGCTGTCAATTGCGGAGGCTCATTACCCCTTCCGCCAATATCTTCACATCATCCAGGATATAATCAAAGGCGCCGGCTTTGTACAGGTTGATCGCGATCATCCCGACCGGAACGGCAAATATCACGCCGAACACACCCCCGGCCTTGTACCCGATATACAGCAGAACCAACGTAACCAGAGGCTTCAACCCCATACTGTCCCCGACTAATTTAGGCTGTATCAATTGCCGCACAAGCTGCGTGACTCCGTATAATATAATGAGTCCGGCCACCAGCCTGTAATTCCCCACCATGAACTTGTAAACGGCCCACGGAAGCAGCGCCGTACCCGTACCAAAAAACGGCAGGAAATCCAGAAAAGCGATCAGAAGCGCCAACAGCACCGCAAAATGGATTCTCAGAATCAGGAAACCTGCAAGCAGCAGAACATAGACCACTCCCATGATCTTAAACTGGGCTTTAAAATACCCTCCCACCGCGTATTTCAGATTATCAACGACCATCGTCATCCGCCTCACAAGAGCGTCCGGCGCGATCCGTTTCGACCACCGGATCACATCCTCCCGCTCCGCAATAAAGAAATACGCCGAGATAAATGTCACAATAATCGCCACCAACACCGACGGGATCCGCTTGGCGAATCTTCCTGCCGCCGACACCGTCGGCTCGCTGAGCTTCCCGATCAAATCACCCGCCGTATTCTCCAGGCTCTCCATCATCGTATGCCATCCTTCCCTGACTCCTTCGGGCAGAAGCCTGAAGATGCCGTTCAAACTGTCTCCGACCGTCGCCATACCGGCCTCCAGATCCTCATACATATCCGGCATATTCTGGATCAGGCCCGCGATCTCACGCGACAGTGTACTGACAAGGAGATAGATGAGTAATCCTACCGCGCCAAGCACACCGATAATGATCAGCGCGGATCCCCATTTCTTGACCAGCTTAAGTCTCTTCTCCAGCCAGTTCACCACAGGGCTTGCAATAGAAGCGATGCACCAGCCGATCACAAAAGGCATGAAAAAGCCCAGAAGCTTATATCCGAAATACAGGAACAGACAAGTCCCCGCCAGACTGAATCCAAGGCTCACCGCCACCTTCCAGTATGGCCGTTCATCATGCAGCTGTTCTTTAAAATTCATCTCCATGTGTTCATTCCTCTTCTTGCCCTATGCGCCTATTCTTTACACTTCCGCCGTCTTAGCCGGCTCATGAAGTGAAATGTGACCGAACCTTAAAACTATATCAGATATTCCCTCTCCGCCAGTTCCCAGATCTCGTCTCTCCCCTGCTTCGTGACAGAAGAAAAAGGGATGACCTCGGTTCCCGGAAGCAGTCCGAGTCCCTGCCGTACCGCCTTGACCTGCTTATCCTTCTGGCTTCGCTTGATCTTATCAAGCTTCGTTGCGATGATGATCGGATGATATCCCCAAGATACGATCCAGTCATACATCATCTTATCATTGGCAGAAGGATCATGCCGGATATCGATCAGCAAGAATACGGCCCGAAGCTGCTTCGAACCGTGCAGGTAGCGTTCCACCATCTGCCCCCATTTCTGCTTCTCCTGCTCCGATACCTTCGCATACCCGTATCCCGGAAGATCCACCAGATAGAACTCCTGATTGATATTATAGAAATTAATTGTCTGCGTCTTCCCCGGCGTCGCGGAAATCCTCGCGTAAGACTTGCGGTTCATCAGCGCATTGATCAGCGAAGACTTCCCCACATTTGACTTGCCGGCAAATGCGATCTCCGGCAGCGTATTCTCCGGCATCTTACTCGTGATCCCGCATACTGTCTCCAAATTTACATTTTTAATAACCATTCTTAATCCTTTTCTCTTCTACACCGTCTTGCTCCTGGACTTTGCCGCCTTTTTCGGCGTCAGCGCGAGCTTTAACACCTCGTCCATGTGCGAAACCGTAACGATCTTAAGTCCCTTGGTGATCTCATGCGACAGTTCTTCAACGTCGGATTCATTCTCCTTCGGCACAAGTACCACCTTGATCCCCGCGTTCTTGGCTGCCAGGAGCTTCTCCTTCAATCCGCCGATAGGAAGTACCCGGCCCCGTAAGGTAATCTCTCCTGTCATCGCCGTATCGGCTCTCGCCTTCCTTCCGGTGATCGCGGACATCATAGCCGTTGCCATGGTAATTCCTGCAGAAGGCCCGTCCTTGGGCACTGCTCCTTCCGGTATATGGATGTGCACGTCATGCTCTTTGAAGAAATGCTCGTCGATCTTGTGCTCCCTGCTGACAGAACGGATATAACTGATCCCCGTTCTTGCCGACTCCTTCATCACGTCGCCCATCTGTCCGGTCAGAAGCACCTCTCCCTCTCCCGGCATAATATTGACCTCGATCTGCAGCGTATCGCCGCCGACGCTGGTCCATGCCAGGCCGCGCACGATCCCGATCTCGTCCGCCTCATTCGCCATCTGGTAGATGTACAGCTCCTTACCGAGATAGTGAGCGATATTGCGTTCCGTCACACGTACAGACTCCTTTTTCGTCTCCAGGATCTCTCTTGCCGTCTTGCGGCAGATATCCCCGATCTTGCGCTCTAGCTGGCGCACTCCCGCTTCCTTGGTGTAATTGCGGGCCATCTTCCACAGCGCCTTCTTGCTGAACGTAAGCTGGTCCTGTCTGAGGCCGTGTTTCTTAAGCTGCTTTGGAATCAGATGCTCTACCGCGATATGCATCTTCTCATTCTCCGTATAGCTGCTGACCTCGATCACCTCCATACGATCCAGAAGCGGTCTTGGAATCGTCTGCAGCGTATTCGCAGTCGTGACAAATAATACCTCGGACAGATCTACCGGAACCTCCAGATAATGATCCCGGAATTTGCGGTTCTGTTCGCTGTCCAGCACTTCAAGAAGCGCAGAGAAGGTATCGCCTTTATAGTCATTGCTCACCTTATCGATCTCGTCTAACAAAAGCAGCGGGTTCTTCACCTCAGCCTGCTTCAATCCATTAGCGATCCTTCCCGGCATGGCGCCGACATAGGTCTTCCTGTGTCCCCTGATCTCCGCTTCATCGCGCACCCCGCCCAGCGATATACGCACATAAGGCTTCTTAAGCGCCCTAGCAAGAGATCTGGCGACAGAAGTCTTGCCGGTTCCCGGCGGTCCCACCAGGCAGAGGATCGGCGCATTGCCCTTCTTCGTGAGAGCTCTCACGGCAAGAAACTCAAGGACTCTCTCCTTGACCTTTTCAAGACCGTAGTGGTCCTCATCCAAAATCTGCTTCGCGTATTCGATATCCTCATGCTCCGTGCACATCTTATCCCAGGGCATCTCAAGCATGGTCTCAATATAAGTACGGATCACCCCGTTCTCTGCCTGACTTCCCATGGAATTCTGGAATCTTCTGATCTCCTTCTTAAGCTTCTCCTTCACCTCATCCGGCGCTTCAAGCACTTCCGTCTTCTGCTCAAACTCCTCCGCATCCGTCAGCGTACTGTCGTATCCTAACTCCTCCCGGATCAGCTTCGCTTCTTCTCTTAAGATATATTCCCGCTGGTTCTTATCTACTCTCTCCTTGACCTTCGCATGGATCTCGTCCTTGACGTTCAAGATCTGGATCTCGTTCATCAGCTTGAATGCCAGAAGCTCATAGCGGCGCGTCAGATCGGTCTCCTCCAAAAGCTGCTGCGCATCCGTATAGGAGAAGGGTACGTTAGCAGCCACCATATCAACCAGCTTCTTTAACTCATCAATATTCTCGATCTGAGCCGCAAGCTCCTTCGACAGCTTCGGGTTCTTCCCAAGGTACTCCTTGAATATATCCTTCATCCCCCGAAGCATTGCCTCAGGATTCAGCGGGTTCTCTTCCGCATCCTTATCCTCTCCGGGCGTATCCGTATCCGGCACGATCGTTACATTAGCACGGAGATAAGGCTCCTCAAACTCTATAGTATTGATATACGCCCTCTCTTCACCCGTGATCAGAACTCTGCTCACCTTCCTTGGAAGCTTAATGATCTGACGGATGGTCGCAACGCACCCCATCCGGTATACATCTGCCATTCCCGGTTCTTCCACCTCAAGATCCTTCTGAGCTGTCAGGAATATCTTCTGCTTTCCTTCCACGACCTCCTCGATTGCCTTGACAGACTTGGGTCTGCTGATATCAAAGTGGCGGACCATCTCCGGTAATATGGTGATCCCTCTTAAGGTCACCATAGGCAGGCTCATTATCTCTCTACTCATAAGCAATTCTCCTTACGAAAAAGAATCTCGCTTGCGAGATTCTCCGCTTTGCAGCGGGCACAGTATTCTTCTGTACCCTGCCGCTTATTATTCCCGCCGCAGTCCATAATCTTGCCGGATTATAAGGCTGCAGCCGTTTCTTTTCTCAATCTACGCACTCTCTGATCTGACAGATATGCGCTCGCATACCGGCTCCCCGATCCCCTTCACGGTATTCTCGGTGATCCTGCATGCCTTCAGTGTATCATCCGACGGAGCCTTATACATGATATCCATCATGATACTTTCCATGATCGCACGTAATCCTCTCGCTCCCGTCTTTCTCTTCAAAGAAGTCTCTGCAATCGCTTCCAGCGCTTCATTGTCGAATTCCAACTGCACGCCGTCAAGCTCCAACATCTTCTGATACTGCTTCACAATGGCATTCTTCGGCTCCGACAATATCCTAATCAGAGCTTCTTTATCCAACATCTCAAGCGGTACTGTAACCGGCACGCGTCCGACCAGCTCCGGGATCAGTCCGAACTTCACAAGATCCTGGGGCAGCACCTGCTTAAGCAGCCTGTCAACGTCATTCACATGCTTCTCCCCGATCTCCACATTGAATCCGATGGACTTGCGGTCAATACGTTTCTCTATGATCTTATCGATTCCCTCGAACGCACCGCCGCATATGAACAAGATATTCGTCGTGTCGATCTGGATCAACTCCTGATGCGGATGCTTCCTTCCGCCCTGAGGCGGCACATTGGCAACCGTTCCTTCTATGATCTTAAGCAACGCCTGCTGTACGCCTTCTCCTGATACGTCTCTCGTGATCGACGGATTCTCCGACTTCCTCGTGATCTTGTCGATCTCGTCGATATAGATAATGCCGTACTCCGCACGCTCGATATCGCCGTCTGCGGCCTGGATGATCTTAAGAAGGATATTCTCCACATCCTCACCGACGTATCCCGCTTCCGTGAGCGCCGTCGCATCCGCGATAGCAAATGGAACGCCTAAGATCCTTGCCAAAGTCTGGGCCAGCAGCGTCTTGCCGCATCCGGTAGGCCCAAGCATCAGGATATTGCTCTTGCCAAGCTCCACTCCCAGATCTCTTCCTGCCATGATCCGTTTATAGTGATTGTACACCGCGACAGATAATACCTTCTTCGCCTCATCCTGTCCGATCACATATTCATCCAGGAATTCCTTGATCTCTTCCGGCTTCAGCAGATTGATATCCGCGAACGGATTCCACTGCCTGTCGTCGCCATACTCAAATTCTTCCTCCAGAATCTCGGTACATACGTCGATACACTCATCACAGATATACGCCCCATTCGGCCCTGCGATCAGCTTCCTCACCTGATTCTGCGTCTTATTACAGAACGAACACCGCACCTGATTGTCGTTCCTTCCTACCATACTCTCACCTCGTACAAGGACTTCTTTGAAAGCTTTGGCCTGCCAAGCTCCTTAACGGTTCTTGATGACCTCATCGATCAAACCGTATTCCTTCGCTTCCTCTGCCGACATAAAATTATCCCGATCCGTATCCGCACTGATCACCTCTATCGGCTGTCCTGTGTTTTCTGATAATATTTGATTTAATCTCTGGCGGGTCTTCAAGATATGTTCTGCGGCAATCTGGATCTCCGTTGCCTGTCCCCGAGCTCCGCCTGACGGCTGATGGATCATGATCTCGGCATTCGGAAGAGCAAGCCTCTTGCCCTTCGTACCTCCTGCCAGCAGAAATGATCCCATACTTGCTGCCATACCGATACAGATCGTCTCTATATCGCATTTGATATACTGCATGGTATCATAAATCGCCAGGCCGGCCGTAACAGAACCGCCCGGACTATTAATATACAGATGGATATCCTTCTCAGGATCCTCTGCTTCCAGAAATAGAAGCTGCGCAACAACAACACTTGCCGACACATCCGATACTTCCTCGCCAAGGAATATGATCCTGTCCTTCAACAATCTTGAATAGATATCATAGGAACGCTCCCCGCGGCTTGTCTGTTCAATGACATAAGGTACCAAACTCATGCACATGCCTCCCTTACAATTCTTATCATTATTTTTCAACAGCATTCTCTGTCAGGAATGTAATTGCCTCCTGAACTGCTATGTCTTTCTTCATCTGTTCCTTCTCTTTGTCGCCCATGTATTCCTTGAGCTTATCAGCTTCCATCTTATACATGTCAGCCATCTTCGCGATCTCCTCGTCGAATCTCTCGTCACTGACCTCGATGTTCTCTGCCTTGACGATCGCTTCTAATACAAGGCGGGTCTCAATGCTCTTGATGGCCTGCGGCCGCAGATCTTCCGTCATCTTCTCTGACGTCATGCCTGTGAACTGGAAATACTGCTCCATCGTCAAGCCCTGTCCGCGCATTCTCTGAGCGAACTCGTCTGTCATCTGCATTACCTGTGTCTCGATCATAGCCTCCGGAAGCTCAAACTGCGCGTTCCTGACAGCCTGTTCAACAGCTGAATCTTCCTGCTTCTCCTTGCCTTCCGCAGTCTTCTGCTCTTCAAGCTTTGCCTTAACATCCGCTTTGTATTCCTCTAATGTATCGAATTCGGATACCTCCGCCGCAAATTCATCGTCGATCTCAGGCAGTTCCTTCGCCTTGATCTCATGTACCTTACACTTGAATACCGCTGCCTTGCCCTTCAGATCTTCAGCATGGTATTCCTCCGGGAATGTAACATTAACCTCTACATCTGTTCCTGCTTCCACACCGATCAGCTGCTCCTCGAATCCCGGAATAAATGATCCTGAACCGATGATCAGCGGATAATTCTCTGCCTTGCCGCCCTCGAATAAAACTCCGTCAACAGAGCCTTCATAATCAAGGATGATCTCATCTCCATCCTGTACAGGACGGTCTTCCACCGTAATGGTCCTTGCGTTCTTCTCCGCCTCTTCCTGAATCTTCTTGTCGACCTCTTCCGGCGTTACCTCTACAGATATCTTCTCAACTTCCAGTCCCTTATACTGTCCGAGCGTTACCTCCGGCCTCGTCGCAACCGTCGCTGTGAAGATAAACGGCTTCCCCTTCTCGATCTGCACTACATCGATCTCAGGTCTGGATACGATATCTGCCTCGCCTGAGTCATACGCCTCTGAATATGCCTTCGGGATCAGTTCATTCGCCGCGTCATCATAGAAGATCTCTGCGCCGTACATCTTCTCTATCATCTGGCGCGGAACCTTTCCCTTACGGAAACCTGGGATCGCGATTCTGTTCTTCTGCTTCTTATATGCATTCTGAAGTGCTTTTTCTAAATCATCGGCAGGAACTTCGATGGTAAGCCTTGCCATGTTTTTCTCTAGCTTCTCTACCTGTAAGCTCATTGACTATTTCCTCCTGTTTCAATCCTGGTCTAAAAGACGGATATACTATTCTACAATAACATTCACCAAAGAAGTATAACACAAACCTCTTCAAATATCCAGTACAAGATTACCTGATTTTCACTGAATTTCATCCAGGCGGAGTATTTTGCGGATCAGTCCGTCCATATCGTCTTCATCCACAGAATACTCCGATCCGCGGTCCGCACTTACGTGCAGAATTACCGTCTCTTCCTCTCCGTATTGGATATCCATGTAAGCCGTATCCAGCAGCTCATACGCATGATTGACGATGTCGAGCAGGATCTGCTGGTTTGTCTCTTCCTCCGTAGCTCCTTCATACTCCCCTTTTTCTATCTTCTCAGCCATCTTAAGCGAATCTTCTACCAACATTTCCTGGAAAGCAGTGAATACATCCGCCGGACAGATCTCTACCGGCACCTCGTATTCCCTCTTCCCGGTCTTCCTGGCGTCCTGCACCTGATAACGCATAACCATGAAAATCTTGGATACCAGCTCCGCAAACCGGGTCGTCTTAAGCTCCCCAAGTTCAAGTCCGCTGGTAATATTCGCAGCCACAAACCGATCGATAGAATCTCTGTATGCCTGCATCAGCGCTTCCTTTGACGCATCCTCCATGAAAGCAGACGCCTTGGTGACGTCCGCCTGGAAGGTAAGGTCCAACAACGCCTGCACATAGCCCGCCGCGTCGAAGTCTCTGCCGCATCCTGTTATATTGGCCGTTAGCACCGCGCACATCACGCATACCGCGAGAAATCTTCGGATTCCTTTTATTCTCTTATTTTTTCTTCTCATATACAATGGACTCTGCAATCTCTTCCGCCTTTTCTTTTCCTGACAGGACTTCTATCAGCTTCAGCGCGAAATCGATCGCCGTCCCGACGCCCCGGCTGGTAATGATATTGCCGTCCACCGTCACCGATGCGCCGGTAAGCGCCGCCCCCTGGATCTCCTTCTCCATGGCCGGATAACACGTAGCGCGCTTCCCCTTCAGAATTCCCAAATTACTGAGAATGGTCGGCGCCGCACAGATGGCTCCGATCTTCTTCCCTTCCTCAAAGAAGTCCTTTACAACTCTGCGGACTCCCGCATGCTCGTCAAGATGTGTCGTTCCCGGCATACCTCCCGGAAGTACGATCATATCCGATTCTACAAAGTTCACCTCTTCGAACAGATCTTCCGTCTGCACATTGATCCCGTGGGACCCGTGGACCGTATATTCTTCCGTGATCGAAACCGTATCTACATAAATGGTTGCCCTGCGCAGCAAATCTACTACGGTCAGCGCCTCAACCTCTTCAAATCCGTCTGCCAGAATCACACTTACCTTCTTCATCTCTATCTCTCCTCTGATCTTATATCATTTACTTTCATCCTGAACTATATTATGATATAGGGGTCAAAGGGTATTTTGACCCTGGTATCATATTATACACTATACAACTATACAGACAGGAGGTACAAAACATTGGAAATCGAACGCAAATATCTTGTACGACAACTGCCCGGACCACTGAACGATCATCCCTGCCGGACGATCACCCAGGGCTATCTGAACACCGATCCCGTTATTCGGATCCGGCAGGACAACGACAGCTACGAACTCACCTACAAATCAAAAGGCCTCATGGCAAGGCAGGAATACAACCTTCCGCTCACCAGAGAAGCCTATGAACATCTCCTTGCCAAGATCGACGGACATCTGATCCGCAAAAAACGTTACATGATCCCTCTAAACTGCGGGCTTACGGCAGAGCTTGACGTCTTCGAGGGACATCTTGCCCCTCTGCTTCTTGTGGAAGTCGAATTCCCGAACGAAGAGGACGCCCTCTCCTTCACCCCGCCTTCCTGGTTCGGGGAGGATGTAACATTTTCCGGGAAATACCACAACAGCTATCTTGCCAATACAAAGCCCTGTAAGGAACGTTAAACCGCGCGCAGGCGGCTTAATCTGCCAGTGCAAAGCCGTCATGGACGGCATTCATCGCCTTGTCGATATCCTTCTTCGGAACCAGAACCGTGATGCGGATCTCAGAGGTTGAGATCATATTGATATTCACCCTGGAATTATATAAGGACTCGAACATCTTAGCGGCCACTCCGGGATTGCTCATCATTCCCGCTCCCACTACAGACAGCTTCGCTACGTCTTCATTCCATGTGATATCTTGGATCGTAAGCCTCTCCTGGTTCTCCCTTAAGTTCCTGATGGCCGCCTCCAGATCGTCGGAAGCCACCGTAAAGGAGATATCCTTCGTTCCTTCTCTTCCCACAGACTGTAAGATAATATCTACGTTGATATTATTCTTCGCCAGCGTATCGAAGATACGAAATGCAATTCCTGGCTTATCCTCAACTCCGATCACGGAGATCCTGGCTGTATTCTTATCGGCAGCCACACCGGTCACTAATAATTTTTCCATCCCCTTCGCCTCCTTGACTACGGTTCCTTCCGAACGGTTCAGGCTCGACCGAACAACCAGTTCCACATTGTATTTCTTCGCCATCTCCACCGAACGGTTGTGTAGAACTCTTGCTCCCAGGCTTGCAAGCTCCAGCATCTCATCATAGGTGATCATATCTATCTTCCTGGCGTTCTTCACGATCCTTGGGTCCGCCGTATATACGCCGTCCACATCCGTATAGATCTCGCACTTGTCTGCATGAAGCGCCGCCGCCAGGGCCACCGCCGTGGTATCTGATCCCCCGCGTCCGAGAGTGGTGATGTCCTCGTACTTGTTCACTCCCTGGAATCCGGTTACGATCACGATCTTCCTGGAATCCAGCTCGTGTAAGATCCTCTCAGTCTCCACTCGCTTAAACCGGGCGTTGCCGTACCGGGAAGTAGAATGCATCCTCACCTGGAACGCATTCAGCGACACTGCCGGCACATCTAAAGACTGCATCGCCATCGCCATCAGCGATACCGATACCTGCTCCCCTGTGGTAAGGAGCATATCCAGCTCCCTCTTCTTTGCCTTCGGGTTGATCGACCCGGCAAGCTCAAGCAGCTCATCCGTCGTATCTCCCATGGCGGACAGCACGACCACCACGTCATTTCCTTCTTTATAATCTTCGATACATCTCCTGGCGACATTGAAGATCCTCTCCTTATTCGCCACGGAGCTGCCGCCAAATTTCTTTACTATCAGCATTGTTCCTCTTCGCCTCTCTCCTGTAACAGATGACCGATCAGACGGTATCCCTCCGGCCAGTTCTTGCCTGTGAGCGCTGCCGTCTCCTCAGAATAGGCCGGCATCCCCTCCGCTTTCGCGGTGCTGTCATACAAAAGATACGGAACCGGCTCTCCCGTGTGGGTGCGTACCTCGATCGGCGTCGGGTGATCAGGAAGCAGAAGCAGCCGGAAATCCTCTCCCGCACTCTTAAGCCCGTCCATAACGACGCCCAATATCTTCTCATCCACATACCCGATCGCAGCAATCTTGTCTTCGACCCTTCCCTGATGTCCCATCTCATCCGGGGCTTCCACGTGGATATATGCGAAATCATAGCCGTCTTCGGTAAGGGCTTTTACCGCCGCACGCGCCTTGCCTTCGTAATTCGTGTGCAGTCCGCCGTTAGCGCCCTCCACCAGAATCCGGTCCATATCCGCTCCGACGGCAATTCCCTTCAGCAGATCGACCGCTGAGATCATCACGCCCTTCTTCCCCGTGCGCTCTTCAAAAGAGGTCAGGGACGGCTTCTTCCCCGCTCCCCAGAACCAGGCCGAATTCGCTGGCTTAAGCCCCTTAGCCCGGCGCCCGGCATTCAGCGAGTGATTCCTTAATATGTCATAACTCTTCTTCATCATATCCCGCAGCACTTCATCCTTGGGAAGATACTCCCCGATCCGCCGCGCAAGGATATCGTGAGGAGGCGTTAATTCCACTGTCTTCCCGCCTTTAGAGATCAGCAGATGGCGGTAACTGGTGCCCGCATAGAACTCATAGCCTTCTCTTCTAAGCCCTTCCCTGAGCGCTTCAAGAAGAACTTTGGCATCCTGCGTATCGATCTCGTCAGAACTGTGGTCAAGGATGATCTGATCCTCATATTCCCCATCCTCCTCTGTCACAGAGACGAGGTTGCAGCGAAACGACACATCCGTATCCTCCATCTCTACCCCGATACTCAATGCTTCCAATGGAGACCTGCCTGTATAATAGATCTTCGGATCATACCCCATGACGGAGAGATTAGCCGTATCGCTTCCCGGCGCCATCCCCTCCGGGACCATGGACGCCATGCCAAGCTCCGACACGGGCGCAAGGCTGTCCATCACAGGCGTCGCAGCCGCCTGAAGCGTCGTCTTCCCGCCCAGCTCTTCAAGCGGTCTGCCTGCCATACCGTCGCTTAAAACGATTATATATTTCATTGAATGCTCACTCCTATCCCTCTACCCGGATCATATGAAGGATCTGGTCTCTGTATATATTCGCTCTGGTCACATAATCGCCTTCCATCATCACAGGCGTCACAAAACCGAATTCCCCTTCAAGTCCTTCTGCCTTCACGATCTCAATATCACCGAAAGAATCCCGAAGCCCAGGAAGCAGCTCTTCTTCGTTGCCCCTGATCCTGACAAAGAACCGGCGCTTTGCATCCGCCTTGTCTTCTAGCTGCAGCTTCTCCTGCTTCCACATAGTCATAATATTACGGTTCAGATGCTTCGCCGCATCCACCACGTCCGCCACGACTGCGCTCGCCGTTGGGAGCTTGCCCGCTCCGCTTCCATAGAACATGGCGTCTCCTAAGACATTCCCGTGCACGAATATGGAATTAAATACGCCGTTGACATTGTAGAGAGGATGCTCCGGGTACAGCATGCAGGGCGCTACGATCGCATGGAGACGGTTCCCCGCATGGCGCTTGCTGGAGGCCAGCAGCTTGATAGCCGTTCCCATAGCCTTCGCATACTTCATATCTTCCACCGAGATCTCCGTGATCCCTTCACAGTAAATGTCTTCAAAATCAACCTGCTGCCCCGAGATCAGGGATGACAGGATCGCGATCTTCCTGCATGCGTCATAGCCTTCCACATCTGCCTCAGGATTGCGCTCCGCATACCCGTTAGCCTGCGCTTCCTTCAAGACTGTATCGTAATCAGCACCTTCATAGAACATCTTCGTCAGCATATAATTCGTAGTCCCGTTCAGGATGCCGGTGATCTCCTCGATCTCATCCGCCGTAAGGGAAGAATTCAGCGGACGGATGATCGGTATCCCGCCGCCCACACTTGCCTCGAACAGAAAATTGATATTCTGATCCTTCGCGATCGACAGAAGCTCCGCGCCGTGCTTTGCCACCAGCGCCTTATTCGATGTAGCCACGCTCTTCCCCGCCTGCAGGCATCTCTTGACAAAGGTATAAGCCGGCTCGATCCCGCCCATCACCTCTACTACGATCTTGATCTCATCATCCGACACGATCTTCTCAAAATCATGAACGATCTTCTCCTGGATCGGATCCCCGGGGAAATCCCTTAAGTCCAGCACATACTTGATGTTCAGCTCGTCCCCGATCCTCTGGTTGATGCGGGCGCCGTTGGTATTCACGACCTCCACAACCCCGGAACCTACCGTTCCGTATCCCATAACTGCTATATTTACCATCTGTTGTTCCTCCTTTTTATTCCCGCGAAGCAACGAGACAGGCAGCGCCTATGCATCACACTGTTTTACAAGGTACGCATTCATAAATACATCAATACCGCCGTCCAGCACCGCCGTCACATTACTGTTCTCCTCGTTCGTCCTGTGATCCTTCACCATCGTATAAGGCTGCATCACATACGAACGGATCTGATTCCCAAAACCGATCTCTTTGACTTCTCCGCGGATATCCGATACCTTCTCCGCCTGCTCCTGCTCCTTTAGAAGCTTAAGCTTCACCTTCAACATCTGCATAGCCTTCTCCTTGTTGAAATGCTGGGAGCGCTCATTCTGGCACTGCACGACGATTCCCGTAGGAAGGTGGGTGATACGGATCGCCGAGGATGTCTTATTGACATGCTGGCCTCCCGCCCCGCTTGCCCGATACGTGTCGATCTTCAGTTCATCGTCCGCAAGCTCGATGTCGATCTCATCCTCGATATCAGGAACCACATCGCAGGACGCAAATGACGTCTGCCTCTTACCCGCCGCATTGAACGGCGATATCCTGACCAGACGGTGGACGCCTTTCTCGGACTTCAGATAACCGTAGGCATTCTCTCCGTTCACCTCGAAGGTGACCGCCTTCGTTCCTGCAATATCCCCGTCCAGATAATCAAGCACCTGAATGGAGAATCCCTTCCGCTCCGCCCACCGGCTGTACATCCGATAGAGCATGCTGGCCCAGTCGCAGGACTCGGTTCCCCCCGCCCCCGCATGGATCGTCACGATAGCATTGCAGGAATCATACTCCCCGGACAGAAGGGTGCGAATCCGAAGTTCCTCATACTCCTCCTCGAATTCCTTAATCTCAGCCTCTAACTCCTTCACCATAGAAGCATCGTTCTCTTCATAACCCATCTCTATCAGGATATTGATATCATCATATGAAGCATACAGCTTCTTAATGGTATCCGTAAGCTCCTGAAGACTCTTAAGCTCCTTCATTAGGTTCTGGGATTCCTCTGGATTATCCCAGAATCCAGGCTCTTCTATCTTCTTCTGCAGTTCTTCTATACGTCTTTCCTTACCTGCCAGGTCAAAGTGAATCCCTCATTCCGGCAAGAGGTTCTTCATATGCGTTCATAAGCGTCTTAAACTGATCTAATTCAACCATCTTATCACCTCTTTCTATGATTATGTCTGCTATTACTTCCGGCCGCAGCACTGCTTATACTTCTTACCGCTTCCGCACGGACACGGATCATTCGGATATACCTTCTTCTCCGCGCGTTTCTTAGGTCCGCGCACAGCAGTGTCGTCCCGGTTCGTTCCGGTCACCTTCGCCACCTGTTCTCTCTCGACCTTCTGCTCGATCCTCACATGGAACAGCGCACGGATCGTATCCTCCGCGATACTCCTGGTCATCTCGTCGAACATATCGTAGCCAAGCATCTTGTATTCCACCTTCGGATCCCTGTTGCCGTAGGCCTGCAGGCCGATTCCCTGGCGAAGCTGATCCATATCGTCAATATGGGCCATCCATTTTGCATCGATCACCTTCAGAAGGATCACCCGCTCGACCTCACGGACATGCTCTGCCTCCGGGAACTCCGTCTCCTTCGCCTCATACGCCTTGGCAGCCCGTTCCTTCAACAGATGCTTCAGTTCCTTCTGACCCATCCCGCGCACGTCTTCCTCGGTGACTGCTGCGATCGGGATCGTATTATGAATCGTAAGGTTCAGCTCCGACAGGTTCCACTCGTCGTAATCCTGATCCTTACCGGTCACCATATCTACCACATTCTCCACATATTCATTCATCATATGGAAAATGGAATCACGCATATTCTCGCCGTCCAATACCCGGCGTCTCTCCTCGTAGATGATCTCTCTCTGCTCGTTCATAACCTGATCGTAATCCAACAGGTTCTTACGGATACCAAAGTTATTGGCCTCGATCTTCTGCTGTGCCTTCTCGATGGCGCTCGAGAGCATCTTATGTTCGATCTGTTCCCCGTCTTCCACGCCCAGAGCCGTGAACACGCTCATCAGACGCTCGGAACCGAACAGACGCATCAGGTCATCCTCCAGGGAAATGTAGAATCTGGACTCTCCCGGGTCTCCCTGGCGCCCGGAACGGCCGCGGAGCTGATTGTCGATACGTCTGGACTCATGCCGCTCCGTACCGATGATCTTAAGTCCTCCGGCTTCCTTCGCCTCATCGTCAAGCTTGATATCCGTACCTCGGCCCGCCATATTGGTGGCAATGGTCACCGCGTCATGTACGCCCGCCTGGGCAACGATCTCAGCCTCCATCTCGTGAAACTTAGCATTCAATACATTATGCTTGATCCCGCGTCTCTTAAGCATCCCGCTCAAAAGCTCGGAATTCTCAATGGTAATAGTACCCACCAGCACCGGCTGATGTCTTGCGTGGGCTTCCTCTATAGCATCGCAGACTGCCCGGAACTTCTCCTTCTGGGTCTTATACACCGCATCGTCCAGATCCTTACGGGCAACCGGCTTATTGGTCGGGATCTCGATAACGTCCATCCCGTAGATCTCACGGAACTCCTTCTCTTCTGTCAGCGCCGTACCGGTCATACCTGCTTTCTTCGCAAATTTATTAAACAAATTCTGGAAGGTGATCGTCGCAAGCGTCTTGCTCTCTCTCTTCACCTTCACGTGCTCCTTCGCCTCGATCGCCTGATGCAGTCCGTCTGAGTAACGGCGTCCCGGCATGATACGTCCCGTAAACTCGTCGACGATCAGGACCTCGTCCTCCTTCACCACATAATCCTTATCCCTGAACATCAGGTTATGGGCGCGCAGCGCCAGGATAATATTATGCTGAATCTCCAGATTCTCCGGATCCGCCAGGTTCTCAATGTGGAAGAACTGCTCGACCTTCTTGACACCGTCCTCGGTCAGATTGATATTCTTCTCCTTCTCATTGACAATAAAATCTCCGGTCTCCTCAATATCCTCGCCCATAATGGCATTCATCTTGCTGAATTCCCCGCTGGCTTCCCCTCGTTCCAACTGGCGCGCCAGGATATCGCACGCTTCATAGAGCTTCGTAGACTTCCCGCTCTGGCCGGATATGATCAGCGGCGTCCTCGCCTCGTCGATCAATACAGAGTCCACCTCATCGATGATGGCATACTTAAGCCCCCTCTGCACCAGCTGTTCCTTGTAGATCACCATGTTATCCCTCAGGTAATCGAAGCCCAGCTCGTTGTTCGTCACATAAGTAATATCACAGTTATATGCCGCACGTCTCTCGTCGTTGTCCATACTGTTGAGCACGACGCCGACCGTAAGTCCTAAGAATTCATGTACCTGCCCCATCCACTCGGCATCACGCTTCGCCAGGTAATCATTGACCGTTACAACATGTACGCCTTCGCCGGTCAGGGCATTCAGATAAGCCGGCAGCGTAGAGACCAGCGTCTTGCCTTCACCGGTACGCATCTCAGAGATACGCCCCTGATGGAGAATGATACCGCCGATGATCTGGACCCGGAAATGCCGAAGTCCAAGCACACGCTTCGACGCCTCCCTTACCACCGCATACGCCTCCGGCAGCACATCGTCCAACGTCTCCCCTTCGGCAAGCCGGTTCTTGAACTCTCTTGTCTTATCCTTCAATTCACTGTCCGATAGCTTCTGCATCACCGGCTCAAGCGCCTCAACCTCATCCACGATCGGATAGATCCTCTTTAATTCATTCTCACTATGTGTTCCAAATATCTTCTGCATTAAACCCATATGATAATAACTCCTTATCACTAATTTGATGCCAGAGCATCAAGCAAAATGCCCTGGTATGACCACTTTATCCTCCATTCTAGCACTATCCATAGGGCAATTCAACTAATTTATGAACTGTTAACAAACTGTTAATTTTCCTTAATACGATTTTACCGCCTGATACGGGATATTTCCGCCGAACAGGTCAAGGGCGCTTCCGATCGTAAAATCAAGCTTCCCGCCCGATATTCTGCGGAAATGTTCCAGGTCGGCAAGGCTCCCGATCCCGCCCGCATAAGTGATCGGTATCCCCTCCTGCATACTCAGAAGCTCCACCAGCTCCTCTTCGATCCCCGACGCCTTCCCCTCCACGTCAACGCCGTGCACCAGGAACTCATCGCAGTATCCGGCGATCTCCCTTATGATCTCATGGGTCAGCCTTACTCTGGTATATGTCTGCCAGCGGTCTGTCACGATATAATAACCGTCTTCCTTTTTCCTGCAGCTTAAGTCGATCACAACGTACTCTTTCCCCACAGCCCGGCGCAGCCTGTCCATATTCTCCCAGCGTACCTCCCCGTCCCGGAACACGTAAGATGTCACGATCACATGGCTTGCCCCTGCTTCGATATATTCAGCCGCATTCACATCCGTAATGCCGCCGCCGATCTGCATCCCGCCCGGATATGCACGAAGAGCCGTCATTGCCTGCTCCCTGGTCTTCTCATAGTATTCAGAGGAAGGCGGATTGAGAAGAATAATGTGTCCCCCCCGCAGCCCGTCCTTTCTATATAAATGTGCAAAGTAACCGGCATCCTGCTCTGCCTTGTAATTCTCAACCGCATGGTCGTCCTCATCCTTAAGGCTGCCGCCGACGATCTGCTTCACTGCTCCGTTATGAATGTCTATACATGGCCTGAATCTCATATGCTCCTCCTTCTATAATAATATGGTCCTTTCATACTGCTGTTTCGTATTTCGCTTCCTCTCTTCGAAAAATCCGGTCAGAAAATCATAGAAATCCACTACATTGCGGCTGTCCGTCTTATTCCGGTTATGGCTTATAATAATATCTCTCTGGCATACCGGATCCTCGATCTTCAGCAGCTTAACATGCTCGTTCTCAATACTTCCCCAGGTGAATTCCGGCCAGAAGCCGATCCCCATATTCGCCGCGATCATATTCTTAACTGCGGAAGGATTATCACTCTCGAAGATGATCTTCGGCGTGAATCCCGCATGCTGGCAAAACCGGTCGCAGATATAGCGGAACTCTCTGGATCCAAGAAGGCTTACGAACCCCTCCTCCGCCACCTCCGTAAGGCAGATCGAAGACCTGTTCCTGTATCTTCGGTTATTCGGCACCGCCAGATAGATCCCCTCCGCACAGGCAAACCGGCTCTTCTCATCCTCCCCCTGATAGAACAGCTTCGTCGTCACGGCAATGTCATAGAGATCGCTCTCTGAGTTCTGCTGCAATTGAAAATTAATATCCTCATGCCCTTTTTTATACTCTATGATCGCCTCCATCACAAGACCGGACGCCGCCAGTACATTCATATGTATCGTCTCCCCTTCCAGTGCAACCATCATCTTAAGCTGCTCCGGGATCGCATCCATCTGCTCCATCAACGGCTTCAATTTCTTCTGGAGATATTTGCCGTACTCCGTCAGAACGATATTCCGCCCCTTCGCCGTAAACAGCGGCACCCCCAGATCCTTCTCCAATCTCCGTATCGCCTGGGTCAGGGCGGGCTGCGTAATATGCAGGTTCTTGGCGCTGTTCGTCATATGCTTCGTCTTCGCTGTCTCCAAAAAATATCGGATCTGCATAAGTTCCATTTTATAAATTCTCCTATTAATAACGTCAACATTATGATTTTGATAAATATTATATATTAGACATAATTATACGTCAATGCTAAACTAAAAATACAGTTTGAGAACTGTAATCATCTAAATGAAAGCGAGGAAAACAAAATGGCTGAACTTCTTGAATCTACTATGCTGATCTGCTTTGGATTATCCTGGCCTATGAATCTTGCCAAGAATATCAAGGCAAGATCAGCAAGAAACATGAGCATCCAGTTCATACTTCTGATCATCACAGGATATGTGGCTGGAATCTCAGCCAAACTCTATAACCACAGATTTAACTATGTACTGGTCGTATATCTCCTGAATCTGGTCGTCGTATCTGCCAACGTAGTTGTCTACTTCATCAACCGGCGCTATGACAGGCAGGCACAGACAGCAGATACATCCTTTAAACCATCGATTCATACCTCGTCGGACGACAGGACACAAGCTGCGCCAAAGGCTTGCACCACGGGATACCCGAATGGGTATAAGAAAGGAGAAGATGAAATGGAAACATATCGCGAGCTGAACAGCATTACGGAAGCAGGCGGTGTTGTGCTTTTTGGTTCCAACACATTCGCCGCTCTTCCGGTCGGAGAACTGACACAGGCTTTCCGAATCACGGAACCCATCTATAACCGGAGTATCCGGGATGTCCGCATCGATCAGATCGAAAGCTACCTCAAGGTATGCCTGTACGATCTGAACCCGCGCAAGATCTTCGTAAATATGGGCGATATCGACATCCTTGACGATAATGTCAATGTAGATAACTTCATTTCCAAATATGAATGGCTTCTCTACATGATCCATACGAAGACGCAGGCCTCTATCTATATCGTACCTGTCGTCTCAGACAGCCCCGCCGCCTTCAAGATCAACCAGAGGCTTAAAAGCCTGGCATCTCAGACCGGCTGCAAGTACGTGGACATCTCAGGCGTACTGGAAGCCAAACGTCCGACACTCAGGCTCTTCGAGATATTGAAGGTGCACATGCGCAACCACCCGATCAACTTCGCCGACGCGATGGAAGTCGGAACCTTAAGCAACCGGGAACGCGAGGATGTTCCAAACGACGGACAGACGTCCGCCGCGCCTGGGCTGAAACAGGATGTGGTCTATGTAAAACACTGATTTTTGATCTATTCACGCTTTGGTATGTCAGTGATAGATGAATAAATAGAGCCGGGAACCTGATTTTTAGATTCCCGGCTCTATAACTTCTGCCTATGCGTCTCTATGTCTCAGACAGCACCTTCTTCTGTACTTAAGATCCGCATAATCCGTGATCCGCTTCAGATATACGGCGTCTGCCAGTCCGCCCGCCAGTCCCACGACCGGGATCCCCTGTACGAACTTCATATATAACAGCGCTTCTGCCAAAGCATCCGAAGTTCTGCTTATCTGTTCTCTTCTGTCTGATCCAGACGCATCTTCCGATTCGATCCAGTCATTCAATTCCTGATTCGCCTGTATTAACTTCCCGCCTCTAAATAGCGCCGTCTCAATGAGCCTTAAGATAAAACACTGCTCCTCCTCCGTCTCATAAGAACATCCGTAACTAAGAGCAATCTCATAGATACTCTTAAGCAGCACGGCAGTAAAGAGCGGGATATCAGGAATTCCGATACCTAAGATGCCAAGCCCCGCCCCTTCTATGCCTGACAGGAGTAAGTTCTTCGCACGCCCGCTCCCCGCCTGCCTGGCAAATGCTCTGATACTCTTTCGGTCCTTACGGACACTGGCGGCATACTCGTTGATCTGAAAAGTCTGCGCCTGCTTCTCCTTGTCATAGGTCTTCTCGATCAGTCCCGTCCCCTTCTCAAAGACAAGCTCAAACGCCTTGCGAAACGCAGTCTTCAATGTTCCTTCCAGCTTCTTTGGTACCTTATCAGAGATCTTCTCCATCCATGCAGAAGACCTCTCCTTACTCATCCTGTCTATAAAACGCCGTTCCTTCTTCTCAACCGCCGTCCATTCCTTCTTCCAATAATCCTTAGAAAATAACACGCTTACCTATACCTCCATGCCCGCATATACCTCTCTCAACATCCTGACATGATCCTATTATAGGCACTTTGTCACTTAAAAATCAAGCATCTTTGTAAGAAGGATCGGACATAAGACCCTGGAATCAATTATAACAAATAATCATTCTCCTTATCCGCCACCTGCAGCGCCGCTAACGTATATGTCGCGAATCCCTCTGCTACAAGCGGTTCCTGCTTGCAGAGAGCTTCCGCTTCCTCGTAGCTTCGCGTCTTAAAGACAACCATGCCGGCGACCCCGGGATACCCCTTGAACGGCCCGCACAATTCAATCTTCCCGTCTGCATCCAGATTCCTCAGATTCTCTACATGCCTTGTGATCACCGCTTTCGTGACCTTGTTATATGTCTTTCCTTTCTTTATCATCATAACATACAACCATTTTTCCATGTTCCTTGCCTCCATTTCTTGATGTTGGGATCAAAATACCTTTATACTTGTATCAACTGCGCAGCTGCCTGCCTTGAGGTTAAATATACAGTTTCGCAATATCTTCCGCTCTTTCTCTGAGCATAGTCCGCGCCGATTCCGGCTCTATGACCTCGACGTATTTTCCAAAAGACAGAAGATAATGAATGGTCCAGTTATTCAATTCATATTGAACGGCAGCGTAATAATTTCCATCCTCACCTACGTGGATCTGGTCTTCATGAAATTCATCGAATACCCTATGCGCAATCTCAGGAGAAAATTTAAGCTTCAGCACAGGGATATTACATTCCGTTCTGCTCTCAGATACTATGGAGTAGTCCGAATTCCATTCACGCTCAAAAGTCTCCGTCGTGATCTGAAGCTGCTTCATTCTGGAGATCCGGAATGTTCTGATCTCTTCTTTGGCCCTGCAATATCCGGCAATATACCAGGCATGCGATTTGAAGATCAACCGCATAGGTTCTATGACTCTCTCTGATCTCTTCAGTTCAGAGTTAAAGTATTGAAACCTGATAATGTGCTTATTGAGTATCGCGTATTGCAGATCAGAAATTTTGATTTTTTCTTTTTCATCGCTTCCCCAATAAGAGAAGTCGACATCAAGCCATTTGGACTCCAATGCATTCCTGAACACAGCGCTGATCTTACTCAGTGCCGTCTCCGCATTCGGATATTTCGCAGCCTGCAATATCTGCAGCCCTTGAAAGACACTCTGCTGCTCTTCTTTGGACAATAAGGATCTGTCGATCGTATATCCTTCTATCAGGGATATCCCTCCTTTGGTTCCCTTTGTCGATAATACCGGAATCCCGGCAATCGTCAGAATGTTGATATCCCGGTATATCGTTCTTGTAGATACGTTAAAATAATCGGACAGTTCCTTAGCTGTAACATGCCCATGATTGATTATATAGAAAACCATCTGGACCAAGCGCTCAATCTGCATCTTATCACCTCTCGCAATAGATTATAACATATCTAATATGACATATAGCTGTCGCATTAGATAGAGTCAAATGCGTATGCAAGCATGCCCGCTTGGCTCGTTGCTCGCGGGAATAAAAAATACTTGCTTACGGATATACACGATGTATAAGATCATAGTGCTTTTTTTAGCATATCATGAATATAGTCCATCAAACCATTTTCTGTTTCTATATTGTATTTCTGCCTCACTGTCATATAATATTTCATTATATGTTCTTTTGACAAAAGTTCACTGGACGGAATGCTGTCTCCATACCCCTTTCTAGCCTCTTTCCATGGCTCTTCATTATGCGTAATACGTTCCAGCGCTTTACCTCCATACATACCAAAGGTATTCACCACAAGGTCGATCACCTTCTTTTCATCATCTGTCAATGCGTCCGTTGCCCCTTCCAGAAGCGCAAACCGTGCGTCATCTATCGGATTGTATTTAAAATCCCTAAATAAATCGTAAACTTCCGGATATACCGGGCCATGGATCCACGCCCTGCAGTCTTCTGTGAAAATAGGACTGCTGTACAGTGCAAAGTAAAGACCCTGGCTAAAATAAAGCAATTTCTGCAACATAAGCGGAGTTACTTCTTCCAACTTTTCAAATATATATGCTATCACGCTAAGCATCTTTTCCGATACAGAAAACAATCTTTCTATACTGTCCGCTGCCGCCATAGCCTTTTTATATGCCGCATCTGTCAGCTTCTCACGATTTTGCATAAGTCTCTGTCTCATGTATGCAGGGGATGTCAGTGCTGCTCTCACTACATCCGAATACTCTTTGGAAGGCATCTGGCCTTCCAGATACCTCGGTATTGTTACCTCTCCGAACCCAAGGGCTAAAGACAGCGGGGCTTTCCCTATTTTATATATCTTCATCAGTTTTTCAATATCATCAGTAGTAACAATCCCTTCCGTCGTTCTGTACTGTTCGTCGATCTCCTGAACATTCTTATCGATTAATCCTGGAATGCTCATTTCCTCACCGCAATCTGCACAAACAGCTACCGTGATACCAAACGTATACTCTTTATCCCTTATAGTTTTTACAATATCTCTTTTCTGCAAAAGATACTCGGTTTCTTTCCTGCATTCAATGCAGAAGTCCCTTCTTCCATGAATCTTCGTTCTACTCTTTACCATAATAGTCACCTCTATTTTGCTTCCTGGTCATTTGAAATAAAATGTAAGCGGATGTTTCTGTTCGTGAAACGAAATCACAATCACAAAACTATCTTTCAACATATTGAATTTGATATACAAAGAAACGATCTTTTCTTCCGTCCCATTTCTCTCTAAAAGACTTATAGCCTTACCGAATACATATAGTCGTTCGTGTCTATATCTTTTATGTTCATTTTGCAGAATCTCCGAAAAATCCATTGCAGTAAGACCCAATATAATTTCCTTTGCTTTTGCTTCATCAATAACATAATCAAGAAAAAGATTGACGTTATCCTGCCTTCTGGCATTCCGCTCGATTCGGTACTTATCATTCTTAACAGCTTCTTTCACCTTGGAAAGATACTGCTCTATATCTTTTTTATCTATGCTCAATATTTTATTCCTCCGCATAGTATATGATTGAATTTTCTACTTTTTCTATCACCATTATACGTTGATGATTGGATTTTGTCAATATTCAATCATTACGATTATTATGGACATCCAACGTTTGACCTTATAAACACCATTCTCTCCAAATCGGAGAGCCATTCTCCCACCCGGGGATTGCACTCTCACCTCAAATACTCTATAGTTTTCATAACAGCTGTTGCATTTAGGAGGAACCAACTATGGACCAAATCAAAATCGGTAAATTTATCGCAGGCATGAGAAAGAAGCAAGGATTATCACAGAAGCAGCTCGCCGAGAGAATCGACGTCACGGACAAGACCATCTCCAAGTGGGAGACCGGAACCAGACTGCCGGATGCGTCGATCCTCTTGAAGCTCAGTTCCGAATTACAGATCAATGTCAACGAACTGCTCGCAGGCGAAAAATTTCTGTCAGAAGAATTTCCCTCAGAAGAATACGTTGAAAAATCAGAGAATAACATTGTAAACCTGATCAGCGAACTCAATGAAAACGAGGAGAAGCGCAAAAGCCGTAAAATAGGTACGGCCATCGGCGTTCTGTGCATTGTCCTGGCTTTTTCCGGGCTGGTCGTCTCAAGTCTCCCGGTGGGCAGGCTTGGCGACATCTACGATGGCCCTACATTATTTTATCTGGCCGGATTAAAATTTCTGATCATATCGATTTCCAACCGTTTTCATGATTATGTAAACGCATGGAAACTGTGCCTGCCGGGAACGGAGTTATCAGTAAAAGAAATGAAAGCCTCCTTACAGGCTATCCAATATGCGGGAGCGCTGTCGCTGACGATCGGAATCTTTATCGCGTCAATCAGTATATTCTCTCTGTTGAATTACCTGAATGATACCGTCTCTATCGGGCCCGCTCTCGCACAGACCGTATTATCATTATTTTATACAGCAGTCGCAGAGACGCTCTATATAATCCTTCTGTTCCGTATAAAACGAATGATCGATGAAAGGAAACAATAATGGAAAAATTATTAGAAATCAAAAATCTTACAAAATCATATCGTCAAGGCACGACAGTAAGCACAGTCGTCAACAATGTAAGCATCGGCGTCGGCAAGGGAGAATTTGTCGTGATCATGGGAACCTCCGGCTCCGGGAAAACAAGCCTTCTGCACCTGATCGCCGGCATTGACCAGTTTGACAAAGGCACGATCATGTACACCCTGCCGGGCGCAGTCCGCCCGCCTGAGCAACGCTCCGATCACGGGACACCCTCCGGGCACAAACATACAGATTTCGGTCAGATGAACGAAAAAGCAAAAACTATGTTCCGGCGGATAAACATAGGGATCGTTTTTCAGCAGCAATGTCTGATCCCTGATCTTACGGTCTATGAGAATATCCTGCTGCCGATGATGCTGGAGACTCCTCCGCTGCTTTGCGGCTCTCAACGGAAGGACGCCATATTCGGTCTGTGCAGCCGTTTTGGCTTAAAAGAGCATATAAACAAATACCCCTCGCAGCTCTCAGGCGGTCAGCAGCAACGGGCCGCCATCCTGCGCTCTGTCGTCAACAGACCGCCGCTCCTGCTGTGCGACGAGCCCACCGGAAGCCTGAATCGTGCACAGACAAAACTCGTCATGGACTTGCTGAATGAATTAAACCAAGACGGACAGACCATCATTCTGGTCACACATGACAGAAGCGTCGCCGCCAGGGGAGAACGGGTAGTCTACATTGAAGACGGGAAGATCGCAGGCGAGCTGCAATTCTCCAAGACGAAGCCTAACGGCGAGGAACTAACGCATTTCCTGCAGAAGAGGGGGTGGTAATTTGAACGCAATTATCATGTACGGCCTTGCAAAGGTCAAGAGACGAAGAATCCCGAATCTGCTGCTTGGCGTATGTATCATGGTCATGGCCGCGTTAATGGTCAACGCGGTCATTATTCTGAAGGAATTGGATACGATATTCGACAGGGCATACGAAGAGATGGACGGACCGCAGCTTAGCTGCCTGTGGAATAAAGGAACGGTGTCCCCTGATATTGTCAGGCAATATCTCGATCAGTCCCCAGAGAATATCGACTACCAGATCACGGAGAACACCAGAACGATCGACTATATTGAGAACGGTAATACGAAGCTTAGCAACGGCATCTTATTAGAACTTCCAGAGACCGAAGATCAGACATTACAGAATACTCCCGCCGAAAACGGCGGACATATACTCTCTCCTGTAATCCTCGACAGCTCCAAAGCCCAGATGCCCAAGGAAAACGAAGTCTGGATCACCGCAAAGACGGCAAATATTCTGGGCCTGAAATCTGGAGATACGCTCTCTCTGCGGTTCGCTGATGCATCTGCAAAAGTAAAAGTTGCAAAGATAGTTGCAGATCCCGTCTTTGGCGGCAGCAGCACGAACGTGTACCGTATGTGGTGCGGACACGGAAGGCTTGAAGATTACCCGGCCGCCGGCAACAACGCGTCAAGTTATCTGGAAATCAGGTTCGGTCAATACAGCAGACAGACTGAGAAGAGATTCATCCGCGAGACGGAAGAATATTTTCAAATGCCGCTCGGCAACACACTCTATACATACGAACAGATCAAAAGCGGATATACGTCTGTCTACCAGATGGCAGGGGGATTGCTGTGTCTTGTAAGCGTTATTCTGGCCGGCACCGTCACCTGGCTGGCTCTCTTCCTGATCAAAAGCGATATGGATGAAGATATCAGGAATATCGGCATCTGCAAGTCCTTGGGTATGACCGGAGGGCAGATCACAGGCGTTTATCTTATCAGCTATGGAATGATCGGAGCCGTAGGAGCAGTTCTTGGCAGTATTCTGGGAGGATGGATGAATCGGCAGATCTTGACAAAGATACTCAAAGACATGGGAATCTATAAGATCTCTTTTGCAGGGACCGGACGCTTCTGCCTTCTGGTGTGCTTCCTTACGGCAGCAATGATCCTGACATTATGTTTATGTTCCGTCTTCAAGGTACGGAAGTTAAACGCATCCAATGCGGTAAGAAACGGTACCTGGAAGACGGCCGAACCAATCCTCCGCGCAAGAAAACGGCCCTTTTACGAAGGCAGGAATTCCTTTGAACTGTATTATGCCGTCAGGGGAATACGAAATAAAAAGCTCCGATACCTGTATATTGCCGGCGTATCGCTGATCTTCGGATGTCTGGCCGCCGTCTGCTTCGGATGCCTGAACGCCATTGAAAACATAGATAAAGAACCGGAGACCTGGGGCTTCATCCAGACAGATATTTACGTCACCTCAGCGGAAGATACGCCCGTAAGCTCGATCATAGATGAGTTGGAGCAAGACCCCAAGATCGATTATTCCTACGGGGTGAATAAAATATATCCCAAATACCAGGCCGGCGGGTTCAATAGCTGGCAAAACATGACGGCAGAGATCTATGAACTGCCGTGGAATGCAAACATCGAGGATAAATCCTTATACGGCGTACGCCCCCAGAAGGAAAATGAAATCAGCATAGGGCTTGCTCTGGCAGAAAAATATAATCTGGAAATCGGCAATACAATGGACCTATTCATGGGCGGAGAACGGAAGACTTACGTGATCACGGGTATCTTCCAGACACTATCCAATCACGGGGAGATCATACGGATGGTCACGGATGACCTGGATCAGACAAAAGCAATGGACGGCGGTTACGGCGACTACATGCTCGTGCTCTCTGACGGGTCGGACAAATGGGATTATGCAGAAGAATTGAATGAGAAATATAACGGAAAGTTCTCATTCATTGCTTCCAAATCAAACGGAGAGAATATCACCGGGATCCTTGCACCCGCCGTTGGGACTGTCTTAGCGGTCTTGCTTATCATCCTGCTTCTGGTCACGACCAATCTTACATTCTTGCTGGTCAGACAGGAGCAGAAATTAATCGGCACGCTGAAGGCCGTGGGAATGACGTCCCGGCAGATCTTGAAGATCTACCTGTGGCGCAACTGCCTGTCCGCAATCACCGGGAACCTGCTGGGACTTGCGGTCGGAACATTCCTCATGCCCAGGCTCTTAAGCCCTTATGCAAAACAGTTCGGACTTACGGAATTCCCCTTCGCAGCTTCCCTCTCAGACGCAGCTTCGGCGGGTATTCTGCTGCCTGCCTGCATATTCCTTGGAACGTATGCAGTCGTCAGGACGATCGACCGGATATCCGTGAAGGAATTAGTGTTCGAATAAAATTTTATTTTCCTATTGCAATAATTCCTGATCTATATTACACTACGCTAAAGTAATGCTTTATCACGGTTACAGATTGATTGTCAAGAGAGGAGACAAGAATGGATCAAAAAGAATTATTGGAACAGATAAACAAGACGCTCACCGATAATCCGGGGAAGATTATCAAGGTCAGAGACACCTTCGACGAGATGTTCGCGGGCCGCAGTATCAACAGCGCCCAGGCCATCGGCGACAAGGAGTACGAGAGGATCCGCTCCCATTTCCGGGACATGGGATTACCGCTTAGCTGGTGCACTGACAAGACTACCCTCTTTCAGTTATATAAGGCTATCAACCAGCGCCGGGACAGAGACAGGCATGATGCGTTTACCTCGGCCAAGAAGTCGTCAAAGCCTAAGAAGAAAGGTCTGTTTGGTTTCTTAAATTAACCGGCAGCCATTTCTCTGTGAAAAGCTTCAGGGGCAGCTATGGTTCATATGATCCATAGCTGCCCCTGTTTTAGGACTATCTGTTTATCTAACAGAACAATATGATCAGCTGTGAGGCAAGCACCACCGCGATCAGTGCGATCGGGTAGGTCGCCGCGTATGCTGACGCAATGTCCTCCGTTCCGGCCATATTGATCAGCGTCCCAAGCGCCGGCGTACTGGTCATGCCCCCGGTCAGCGAACCGAGATTATTGAGCAGCGGCAGTTTCAGAATCTTCTTTGCAATAACGAATCCGATGATCATCGGAAGGATCGTCATGATCGCTCCATAGAGGAAATAGATCGGCTCAAAATACTGCACGAATTTCGCACCGCCGGACACCCCTGCTCCGATCAGGAACAGCATCAATCCCAATTCCCTCAGCATCTTAAGCGTAGAACTCTTCGGCACGATGGATATCTTTCCGATATGCCCGTAATGCCCAAACACCAAAGCCGTCAACAGACATCCTCCGGTAGTCGTCAGCGAGAAGTTCCGGTAACTGATGCTTCCCACCAGGATCCCTACGACTGCTGCCAGCGAAAACGCCATAAAACCGAACTCATCCACTTCTGTCAGGATCAGGTTCTTCTTCCTGCTGCTTCCGCCTTCTTTTGCGGCGATCTTCGCCACCTCTTCATTCATATCAGCCTTCATGATCTTCGGTACGATCTGTACGAATAAGACCACTCCGATCACGCCGAACAGATAAGCGATACCGTACCCTACGGATACCAGCGCCTCTAAGTCAGCGCCGACTGCCGCCTTCGATGCGGAGAATGCCGGCGTACTGGTCAGCGCACCCGAAAGGATACCAACCAGGATCGCCTTGAACTGTTCGTGTTCAAGATCCGTAAAGTTCCCGCCGATAAGAATGCATAGCACACAGGTAGCCGCCGCCGCAAGGATAATGATCGCGCCGAGCAGGACATAGGACTTAAAATTCCGCTTCAGATTCCCGAAGAAGTTCGGTCCCGCGATGAAACCAACGGAAGTCACAAAGAACACCAGACCCATATTCTCGACAATCTTCAGCGCATCTGTAGCAAATGTCACTTCTCCTGCCATCAGGTTATCCGACAGCTTCGTATATAACAGGCATCCATAGACCAGAGCAACAATAAATACTCCGGCAGTTCCAAGGTCGATTCCCTTCACTTCGATCCTGCCGATGGAATATCCGACGGCAGCAATTGCGAAGATCGAGAATGTCAGAAATACTACAGCCTTAACTGCCAATATCCCTCCAAATAACTCCATGTCATTTGACTCCCTTCTATAAATAAAGCAGTTCATTCTTCAACATCTGAGCTATTACTATTACAGTGTTGCTTATTCGTGCTCCTTTAAGTATGCGGCTCTTCCGCTCTCATACAGGTTATTTCCCTCGCTGTCGATAATGACAACCAACGGCATATCCTCTACATACAGCTTCCGAAGCGCCTCGGCTCCCAGATCTTCGTAAGCAATCAGCTCTGCCTTCTTGATACATTTTGCAAGAAGCGCGCCTGCGCCGCCGATGGCTCCGAAGTATACTCCAGAGTATTTCTTCATCGCGTCAACAACCTCCGGCAAACGTGCGCCCTTACCGATCATGCCGCGCGCGCCCACAGACATCATGGTCGGCGCATAGGCGTCCATACGCCCGCTGGTGGTCGGTCCCGCGGAACCGATGACCTGCCCCGGCTTCGCCGGAGTCGGTCCTACATAATAGATCGTAGCGTCTGTTGGATCAAACGGGATCTTCTCCCCCTTCTCCAGCGCCTCGCACATCCTCTTGTGGCCTGCGTCGCGGGATGTGTAGATCGTTCCTGTCACAAGTACGCTGTCGCCCGCGTGCAGTGTCTTCGCAAGCTCTTCTGTCAATGGTAATGTAATCTTCTTTGCTGCCATCTTAGATCACCTCCGATTTGTGGCGTGTAACATGGCAGTTGATGTTGACTGCACATGGCATGCCTGCAATATGGGTCGGCAGAGTTTCAATATTTAATCCGATCGCCGTAGTCTTTCCGCCGAAGCCCTGCGGCCCGATGCCAAGCTTATTGATCTTCTCTAACATCTCTTTTTCAAGATCTGCATAGAATGCATCCGGGTTGGAGGAGTCGATCGGCCGCATCAGCGCTTTCTTCGCAAGGAGCGCCGCCTTGTCGAAGGTTCCGCCGATCCCGACGCCTACGACCATCGGCGGACACGGGTTCGGTCCCGCTGTCTCCACCACCTCGAGGATGAAGTCCTTGATCCCCTGTAACCCATGAGACGGCTTGAACATGCGGATCTGGCTCATATTCTCGCTTCCGAAGCCTTTAGGACCAACAGTCACCTTGATCTGCTCGCCCGGAACGATCTCCGTATAGAGCATTGCCGGCGTATTGTCTCCGGTATTGCCGCGGCGCACCGGATCCTTTACAACAGATTTCCGAAGATATCCCTTGTCGTAACCGCGGCGCACACCCTCGTCAACCGCATCCGCAAGATTGCCTCCGGTCAAGTGTACATCCTGACCAATCTCAAGGAATACGCACGCCATACCTGTATCCTGACAGATCGGCACGCACTCTCTGTCTGCAATCTCGAAGTTCTCGATGATGTTATCCAGAACGCCTTTGGCGATCTCTCCGTCCTCGCACGCGCGGCAATCCTTGATCGCACACTTCACGTCCTCAGGAAGATGCTCATTCGCTTCGATACAAAGCTTCTCTACGACATCCGTAATCTTGCTTACTTCTATCTCACGCATAATCTAATCTCCTTTTTCTATCTCTCATGCCTTGCATACTTCGGCAGAAGCTTCGGTGATACTTCTTCTGTAGCCGCAGAAGCACCTCTAAGCTCCTCGTCATAGCTTGCCACATGGTCAAGATTCATGGTGCCAAGCTCTACTTCTTTGGCCTTCGCCGCCGCTTTCTTACCTGCATTTCTTCCGAATACGATCACGTCAAGAAGGGAGTTGCCCATCAGACGGTTTCTTCCGTGGATTCCGCCTGCGGCTTCTCCTGCCGCCAGGAGGTTCGGAATGTTCTTCGTGAATCCTTCTCCGTCGATCTCAAGACCGCCGTTCTGATAATGCAGTGTAGGATAGATCAGGATCGGCACCTTTCTCATATCAATTCCGTATTTCATGTACATACGGAACATAGCCGGGATCCTCTTCTCGATCGTTCCCTCTCCGCCGAGGATCTCGATCATAGGCGTGTCAAGCCATACGCCCTTCTGTCCGCTCGGAGCCTCCACGCCGCGGCCTTCGCTGCACTCGCGGATAACGCCTGATGCATTGACGTCGCGTGTCTCCAACGGATGAATATAAGCTTCACCCTCAGCATTGACAAGCTGAGCGCCCACAGAACGAACCTTCTCCGTAACAAGCGCGCCCTGGATCTGTACCGGATGAGCAACGCCCGTCGGATGATACTGGATGGAATCCTGGTAGAGAAGCGGTACGCCCGCCCTGTAACCCAGGATCAGTCCGTCTGCGGTTGCTCCGTAATGGTTAGACGTCGGGAAGCCCTGGTAATGCATTCTTCCTGCACCGCCTGTTGCGATCACCACCGTCTTCGCCCTTGCAACAGAGTAGTCTCCCGTCTCCATGTTGAGAAGGACCGCACCTGCCGCCTGCCCCTTGTCATCCTTGATGATCTCTACCGCGGAGGTGAATTCAATCACCGGGATCTGGCGGTTCAGAACTTCGTCACGGAGAGTACGCATGATCTCTGCGCCGGAATAGTCCTTACATGCATGCATTCTCTTTCTGGAGGTACCGCCGCCGTGGGTCGTTACCATACGTCCGTCTGCATCCTTATCAAACATAACGCCAAGCTCATTCAGCCATTTGATCGCATCCGGCGCTTCCATTACGAGACGTTTTACCAGTTCCGGCCTTGCGGCAAAGTGTCCGCCGCCAAAGCAGTCCAGATAGTGCTGAACTGGAGAGTCGTTCTCCTTATCTGCCGCCTGGATACCGCCTTCCGCCATCATCGTATTGGCGTCGCCGATACGAAGCTTCGTCACGATCATAACATTAGCGCCTGCGTTGTGGGCTTCGATGGCACAGGAGGAACCTGCGCCGCCTCCGCCGATCACAAGTACGTCCACATCATAATCAACCTTCGTGATATCAACCTTGTCATTGACCAGACGGCTTGTGGAGTGAAGCATCTCCGCCAGTTCAAGAGGCGCTTTCTGTCCTTTATTCGGACCTACCTTGATCTCGGCAAAAGCGTCTGGATTATAATCAGGATGGAACTCCTTAAGAAGAGCATCTTTTTCATCAGCGGTCAGACGTCTCGGCTCTGTAGACATACGTTTTTCTCTTGTAGCCTCTACCTTTTTGATGGATTCCATCATATTCTCTGGATATGGTGTATACATATTCTGACCTCCCTTATTTCTCAATCTCTCTTGTATTATAAAGCTCCTGCATCTCCGTGATCGGCTTCTGCATGATCTGCTCAATCAGCTCGTCATACTCTCCTTTGTTCACTTCATCTACACGGTTTGCAAGATGCTCTGTTTCAGGCGCAATGTATTTTCCTGTAAGTCTTCTTGCCAGAACACCTACGTGCGGATGGGAGATTCCCGCCGGACATCTTACGGTACAGCATCCGCATCCGATACAGTCAAAGGATTCTTCCGCACATTTCTCAAATTCCCCGCGCTGTGCATATGCGATATACTGCATAACATTTAGATCCTGTGTACAGGCCTTCGTACAGGCGTTGCATCCGATACAGCTGTAGATCTCCGGGTAGAGTTCCATCATGATCTGCTGGGTCGGCTTGATATCCTCGATCTCATAGGTCCTCTTATCTGTCGGGAAGAACGGGATGCTTGCCACATACATGCCCTCTTCTACCTGAGTCTGGCAGGCAAGGCAGGTCTTTAATTCATTTTTCCCTTTGATACGGTATACGGTCGCACAGGCTCCGCAGAAACCATGACGGCAGCCGCACCCTCTTTTCCATGTATAACCGGCGTATTCCATGGCGGTCATGATCGTAAGATCTGCCGGAACACTGTAACGCTTACCGCTAAAATATACATTTACCATATTTTCCATGTTATTCGTATCCTTTCTTATATTTATTCGCAATTGGACGTTTCGCCATGCTAAGCTCAAAACCGCTGCTTCGCTGCTTCTCCGCAACATTTCTGTTGCTGCGTTTTTCGCCGAATGGTCGGGCCTTAGTATTCATTCGGAAGCTCGTCGATCTCGTCGTACCGGAATACCGGGCCGTCCTTGCACACATACTTGGAACCGATATTGCAGCGTCCGCATTTGCCTACGCCACACTTCATCCGAAGCTCCAGCGTCGTGTAGACCTGCTCTGTGGTGAACCCAAGCTCCTTAAGGCCAGCAAGCACGAACTTGATCATGATCGGAGGCCCGCATACCAGCGCCGTCCTGTCCGTGTCGAATCCAAGCTCTTTTACATAGTTCGGAACGAATCCCACATGACCGTCCCAATTGTCCTGCTCTCTGTCGATGGTCAGGTAGACGTTCACGCCCTCTGCCTTCATCCATACCTCCTGGATCTCCTTTAACTGAACCAGGTCCTCCGCGGAACGGGAGCCGTAGACGATATCCACCGTCCCGTAATTCTCACGGTTGTCAAGCACATAATTGATGACAGAACGAAGAGGCGCAAGGCCGATACCGCCTGCGATGAACAGAAGGTTCTTACCCTTAAGCTCTGTCTCTACCGGAAATGAATTGCCGTATGGTCCCCGGACCGTGATCTCATCGCCCACCTCCAGGCTGTGAAGATAGTCCGTCAAGATACCGCACTGCTTGATGCTGAACTCCTGATATTCCTTATTAGTCGGCGAAGAAGTAATGGAAAACATACCTTCGCTGATCCCAGGCGCACAGACCATAGCGCACTGTCCCGGCATATGCTCAAAAAGCTTGCCTCCCTCGGGCGCATTTACCCGGAAGGTCTTCACATCCGGCGTCTCCTGGCGGATATCCGTGATCACGCCGACCTGGGGGATCAGAGTATCTAATGTATAATTCTTATGACATGTACATTCTCCCATTATTTTTCACCTCCCTGATTCTGAAATGCTTTCACAACCTTCACGATATTAAGCGCCTGCGGGCATTTCTCCACACAGCGTCCGCAGCCGACACAGGAGTACATCCCGTCGTTGTTCGCCGGATAGTACACTAACTTGTGCATGAATCTCTGGCGGAATCTCTGCATCTGGCTGGTACGGTTGTTGCCGTGGGCCATCATCGTAAAGTCGGAATACATACAGGAATCCCAGCATCTATATCGGGATACGCTGTTTCCTGCGGTGTAATCCTTGATATCATAACACTGGCAGGTCGGGCACACGAAGGTACATGTACCGCACGCCAGACATGGCTTGTATAATTCTTCCCAGACCGGAGAGTCAAACTTCTCAGACAGCGCGTCTCCGTTCCAGCCTTCTAAGGACAGGTTCATATACGGAAGCTTCTCCACGATCTTATGGATATTCTCTTTCTCTGCTTCTACGGCCGCCTCGCCCGCGCCGTCCTCTGTGAGCAGTTCCTTTACGCTTTCCGTGAGCGCTTCGCCTTTCTCGGTCAGCGCCTTCCAATATAATTCGTCTCCGACTGTCCAGACCGCCACATCCGAAGCCGGGTTGGCTGCGTCTACTCCGAATACCTTACAGAAGCAGGTCTCCTCCGGCTCATGGCAGGCCATAGCCACGACCGTCCCATGATCTCTTCTTGCCGCATAGAACGTATCGACCGGGTCGGATAAGAATACCTTGTCTAATACCTCTAAGCCCTTCACGTCGCAGGCCTTCATGCCGAATACGACGAAATCCTGCTCTTTTAAGCGCTCCGGCTCGATAGACATCTTCTTTCCCTCTTTTTTCACGGTATAGAGACCTTCGCTCTGCGGGAAGAATGCGTCCTTGGCTGATTTTACGGTCTTTAAGGTATCAAGATCTACCTCTGCGTCCTCGCTCCACGCCGCAAAATTCGTCTGTCCGGCCGTCTTCACCGGAAGATACAGCTCACGTGTTTCCGCGATCAACTGGAATAATGCGGAAAGATTCTCTTTGGCTATCTTATACATACATTATCCCCTCTTTCCTACTATACTTGGTTCCGCATCCTCAAACGTATAGTTTGTAAGCGGTGCTTTTGAATCGGTATCTGCTCCTGCCTGGTATTCCCCGTATAATTCATCAATATCCTTGATGAACTTGCGGTTGAACAGGTGAAGCGGGATCCCCTGCGGGCATACACGGCTGCACTCGCCGCAGTCCGTACATCTTCCGGCCACATGGAACGCGCGGATGATGTGGAACATCTTCTCCTCGAAGGAGTCCACGTTCGCCTTCTGGGAGCTGTCGAACTTGTTGCTGTCGAATACGCATTTGCGGCAGCTGCAGGCAGGACATGCGTTCCTGCAGGCATTGCAGCGGATACATTTACTCAGTTCACTTCTGAAGTACGCGAACTTCTCCTCCGGGCTCATCGCCTCGATCTTCGCTACTTCGTCGAAGCGTTCCGCATCCTTCGTCTCCTTGGACTCTCCGATCTGCTCGTCAAAGATCATGTGATCCTTGCCCTTGCAGACATGGCATCTCTCCAGCATACCGTCTGCGTAGGAGATAGATTTCTCTCCGTAAATGGTCTGAATCTTCAAAGTATCCGCTTCATCCGTGATCTCTGCGCCTTCGATGCTCTCGATTCCTTTGATCCCTTGCTTCTTGATTCTTTCAATATCCAGTTTGCCCTTGCATCCCACGCCTACGATATAAGCTTTCTCCCGGTCTACCCGATGCTCCTTGATCAGTTGGTTAAAGCTGTATGTATCGCATGGTTTTAAGCAGACCATGGTCTTTCCTTCCAGCTTGGAAGCTTCGATCATGTATTTGCTTAAGTTGGCTCCGCAGAACCCGTTATATACAAAATCCTTCAAATCTTCTTCTGTCTCGAAGTAAGCCGGTTCCGGATTGTAAGGCAAGTCTCCGGCCTTCCAGCCGAGAACCCGTGCCACAGTTCCGTCTGCCAGCAGCTCTTTTGCACGGTTAATTAACTCTTGCATCTTAGATCCCCCAATCTTACATTTTCACCGAGAGAATAGATCTTCTCTACGAAACTGTTCATCGTCTCAGAGAACTTCACGCCCTCTGCCGCAGATACCCATTCTACACGGGTACGTCCGTTTTCCACGCCGATGTAGTCAAGCATGGAGAATAACAGCGTCATACGTCTTCTCGCATAGTAGTTTCCGGTGCTGTAATGGCAGTCTCCCGGGTGGCATCCGCACATGATCACTCCGTCTGCCCCCTTCTCGAATGCTCTTAAGATGAACATGGGATTCACACGGCAGGAACATGGCACGCGGATGATCTTCACATCGGCAGGATAGGTAAGACGGCTGCTTCCTGCCAGGTCGGCTCCCGCGTAACTGCACCAGTTACAGCAGAATGCCACAATCTTCGGTTTGAATTCTTTATTTTCTAACGGCATATTGCATCCACCTCCGCTAAGATCTGTCTATTGGAGAAGCCCTGCAGATCCATGGCTCCTGACGGACATGCAACGGTACAAGCGCCGCAGCCCTGGCAGAGTGCGTTATTTACCACTGCCACACGGCGTGTCTCGCGGATTCCATGGTCGTTGACCTCTTTGTCTTCATAAGTGATCGCACCGTACGGACATACATTCTCACAGGTAGAACATCCGTTACACAGCAGGATGTCTGACTGTGCGGTACATGGGTTGGTCATCAGTTTATCCTTCGCAAGAAGCCCGATTGCTTTTACAGCGGCGGCTCCCGCCTGGGCAACCGTCTCCGGGATATCCTTTGGTCCCTGGCATACGCCGGATAAGAAGATACCGGCTGTCGGCGACTCTACCGGACGGAGCTTCGCATGAGCTTCTGTCAGGAAATTATTCGTGTCAATGCTTGCAGTCAGCATGGTCGCGATCTTACGCACGTCTGGATTCGGCTCGATCGCCGTGGCAAGGACTACCATATCCGCTTCTTTTAAGATCTGACGGTTATCAAGAAGGTCTGATCCCTGTACCAGAAGCTTTCCGTCCGGCTGCGGGATTACCTTTCCGACCTGTCCTTTGATGTAATTCACTCCGTACTGCTCTACCGCTCTTCTGTAGAACTCGTCGAAGTTCTTACCTGGCGTACGCACGTCGATATAGAATACGGTCACGTTCACATCCGGGTATTTGTCACGGATCAGCATGGCGTGCTTCGCCGTATACATACAACAGATCTTGGAACAGTACGGCTTGCCTCTGTCGTCGGAACAGCGGCTTCCCACACACTGGATAAATACGATCTCCTTCGGAGCCTTTCCGTCGGAGAGACGCTCCAGGTGTCCGTGAGTCGGTCCTGCGGCGTTCATTACACGCTCCAACTCTAAGGACGTGATGACATCCTTGCTCTGGCTGTATGCGTATTCGTCATATTTGTCCAGGTTGATGGTATCAAACCCTGTCGCGACAACGATCGCACCGTACTTCTCTGAGATGATCTCATCCTTCTGCTCGTAGTCGACGGCGCCTGCCTGACAGACCTTGGAACAGATTCCGCACTTCCCGGTCTTGAACTTGATACACGCCTCACGGTCGATCACCGGCACATTCGGGATCGCCTGTGCGAACGGGGTGTAGATGGCGCTTCTGGTGTTCAGACCTCTGTTAAACTCGCTCGGAGCCTTCTTGGACGGACATTTCTCCTGGCAGACTCCGCAGCCGGTACACTTGTTCATATCCACGCTTCTTGCTTTCTTGCGGATATCCACGGTGAAGTCTCCTACGAACCCGCTTACCTTCTCTACTTCGCTGTATGTATAGATGGTGATCTTCTCATGGGCTGACGCTTCCACCATCTTCGGCGTCAGGATACACGCGGAACAGTCAAGAGTCGGGAACGTCTTGTCAAGCTGCGACATCCTTCCTCCGATACTCGGCGTCTTCTCCACGATATCAACCTCATAACCTGCGTCCGCAATATCAAGGGCTGTCTGGATACCTGCGATTCCGCCTCCGATCACCAGCGCCCTCTTGGTCACACGGCTCTCTCCCGCCTGAAGCGGAGCGTTTAAGTTCACCTTCGCAACCGCCGCCCTCATGAGGATCACTGCTTTCTTGGTCGCCTCTTCCATATCCTTATGGATCCAGGAACAATGCTCGCGGATGTTGGCGATCTCTACCATGTACGGATTCAGTCCCGCACGCTCCGCCGCCTTTCTGAATGTAGCCTCATGCATACGCGGGGAACAGGAACATACGACGATTCCTGTCAAATTCTTCTCCTTGATCGCTGCGGCGATCTTAGCCTGGCCTGCTTCGGAACACATATACTGGTAGTCTTCGGCATGGACAACGCCCGGCTCCATGAGAGACATCTCTGCTACTTTGCTTACGTCCACCGTAGCGGCAATATTACTTCCGCAATGGCAGACAAATACTCCTATCCTCTGCACTTAGACTCACCTCCTATATCTTCTGAATGCACTGACTAATAACTGCTGCGGGAGCTCTGGATCCAAAAGCTCTGGGATCTCATCTGCCAACAGGTAATTCTGATCCTTCTGGCGCACTACCACCTGTCTTGCAGCGTCGATAAGCTTGCCTGGTTTCACATCGCGCGGACATCTCTCCACACATGCAAAACAGGAGAGACACTTCCATAATGACTTGGAATTCACCAGGCTCTCGATATCTTCATTGATCACATAGGATACAAACTGATGCGGTTTGATATCCATCTCGTTATAGGACGGGCAGGATGCAGAACATTTGCCGCACTTCATGCATTTGAGCGGATTCACGCCGCTGATCTCCTTGATCAGCTCCGCCTGTTTCTTCTCGGAACTCATTACTTCTGCACCTCCTCTTTCACTTCTTCTTTTACGCCCAACGCTTCTGCCAGAAGCTCTGTAAAGTAGACGACCGGAAGTTTTGCTCCCGTACTCTTATTCAGATTATACAGGCAGAGCGGACATGCCGTCGTGAGCATCTCGGCTCCGAAGCCTTCGGCGCTTGCCATGATCTTCTCGCACATTCCCTTGGACAGATCCTTCTCCTTTAAGGAAATGTAACCGCCGCAGCACTCGTTGCGGTATGGATATACTACCGGCTCTGCTCCGATGGCGCGTATGAAATCTTCAATGATCGCCGGATTCTCCGGATCGTCAAAGCTTAAGAGCTTGCTTGGGCGAAGGAGCAGGCAGCCGTAATATGCACCGATCTTCTTACCCGTCAGCGGATTCCTAACCTTCTTCTTCAATTCGTCAAATCCTACTCTGTCACGAAGGACTTCCAGGAAATGAAGAACCTCCGTCTCACCTGCGTAAGGCTCCTCAAGTTCCATGTAATTGTTCGCTCTGGTACGGATGTCCTCCACATTCTTCATATCATCATTGACACGTTTGATCACATGATGACACGCGGAACACATCGTTACGAGATCCTGTTCCTTCTCCTTCGCCGCATTCAGCGCACGAACGGAAGACAGCTTCGTCGCGATCTCGTCCGAACCAAGCGGATAGACCCCGCCGCAGCACTGCCAGTCTTCGATCTCTTCTAACTCGATTCCAAGCGCCGCTGCTGAAGCCCTCGCATAGACATCCAGATCCTTTGCCTTTGTTCTCAAAGTGCATCCCGGATAATAACTGTACTTCATAGTTCTCGCTGTCCTTTCTATAAATAATAATTTAAATTATAAACTTATAACTCGATCTGGGCAATAACTTCCTTCAGTGCATCCGCACTTGCCTTAAGCTTTTCTACCTCATCATCGGTCAGCGCCATCGGGATCTTGCCCTGGATACCGTTCGGTCCTACCAGCGCCAGCGTGCTTAAGCACACATCCTCGATACCGTATTCTCCGTGCATCATAGAAGATACTGTGGATACAGACTCGGAGGCAGACATCAGGATGCTGCATAATCTGCATACGCCTCTGGTTACCGCATAGAAGGTCGCACCCTTATTCGCAATGATCTTGCCGCCGGACTTCTGTACATAAGTAAGCATCGCATCCTTATCAAGCTCCTTGGCTTCCTTGCCAAGCTGCGGCATCATCTTCAGATAGTCGTCTACCGTAACGCCTGCAATACGTGCCGCCGACCATGGAATGAAGGAAGTATCCCCATGCTCGCCGAATACATATGCATGGATATTTCTCTGTGCTACTTTGAAATGTTCGGAAAGTCCGCAGCGAAGTCTTGCGGAATCTAAGACGGTTCCGGAACCGATAATCTGATTCTCCGGAATTCCTGAAATCTTCGTGAATACATAGGTCATGATATCAACCGGGTTGCTTACAATGATATAAAGCGCCTTCGGTGCCGCCTTTACAATCTCCGGTGTGATCTGCTTCAAGATATTAACATTGGTCTGTGTCAGTTCAATTCTTGTCTGGCCTGGCTTACGTGCAATTCCTGATGTGATGATCACAATATCAGAATCCTTCGCATCATCATAATCGCCCGCAATGATTGCTACAGGATCTCTGAAACAGGTTCCCTGCTCGATATCCATAACCTCGCCTTCTACCTTCTCCTTGTTGATGTCGATCATGACGATCTCGGACGCCATGTCCTCACCGGACAATGTGTACGCAATTGTGGCGCCTACGCTCCCGGCACCAATGATTGTGACTTTGCAGCTCATGTTTTCTTCTCCTTCTTTATGCGTTTTACTGATTCTAGTATACTGTTCTGCCTGTATAAGTATTCCAGTATACCCGGCTTACAGAAACTCTGAATAATCTGTCGTTTTCTGCCGCCATCTATGTGTATCATATCACATTGACAATTAATTAACAAGCATTTGTTTGGAGAAATTTTAACAATATTTTCTGTATATTTTATATAATTTGCCGAAAAAAATCCTCCATCAATAAAAGAGCCGCCTTCCTGCACTTTGCACGCAGGAAAACAGCTCCTTTAAGAAATATGGTTAATCTCTTACCTTATCATCGTTTCGGCCGTCATTATTGTTATTAGCATTGTTATTATCGGCATTGTTATCGCCGTCCAGGGCATCTCCCATATCATCTACGCCGTCGCGGATATCGTCGCCGATCTCGTCGGCTATATTGTCATTGCCGTTGCGGTCCGTACCGTCGGTAGCGCCGTTTGTGCCGCTGCCGTTATCCTTATTGTTATTGGCAGCGTTGTCATTGTTATCAGTCGCCGCATTGTTGTTGGCCGCATTATCATCTGCATCATTGCTTCCGCAGGCCGTCATGCCAAGCATGGTGCCTGTGCACATAAGGATCAATACCATTTTCTTCAACTGTTTCATATCTTTTCTCCCTTTCATGTATATTATCAATAATCAAGTAATACTTGTTGCTAGTAATATCTGCAAAACACAGGATAATATACCTGAAACAGTTTATTGTACATGGTATTTTTTAACATTAAAAAATGCGACTATACCCGCTCTGCGATCTGGCCGCTCCGGTAAGCCAGAAGAAGCACCTCCAGATCCGCGATCTGTTCTCTTAAGTCGCGGCCCACATCCGTGTCCCCCACCAGCTTCCTCTCCAGCACCCGGTTCACGATCGTGCTGTCCGAATGAATATCGCTCTCCCTCTCTATCGCCGCTTCCGTCGACTCGAAGGGTTCATGCGCAACAAGGATCAGCCCGTAGGAATTCGAGATCAGCGTATAGCCTGCGATCCCCGTCTCCTTCTGATACGCCCTGGAGAATCCTCCGTCGATGACCATCACCTTGCCGCCGCATTTGACCGGACTCTCGCCGTTCTTGCTCTTGACAGGCACATGTCCGTTAATGATATGCGTCCCCTCCGGCAAAAGGCCGAATTCCTTCAGGATCCGATTCACCACCTTCTCGTCCTCCAAGAGGCTGTAATACGGATTCTTCTTCTCCTTATGCGTCTCCTTCTCCGCCAGGAAATACCGCTCAAAGGTCGCCATCTTGTCCTTGCCGAACAGAGGAGAGCCTTCACTGAGCCAGATATACCACATCATATCCTTGCCCCTCTCCCTCTCCTTGGCGTCAAGGGCATGGAATCCCTTCCTGACATAGCTCTCCAGAATCTCATAGAGGCTCTTCCCCTTGTAGGTATGGCCATAGATCCGTACATTCCTCAGGCTTCCGTCCGCATTCAGCGGCACGCAGCCATGGTAGAGAAGATTATTGTTATAGACCTTATACAGCGCTCCCTTGTTGAGCAGGAAGCGCATATGGCGCTGCAGCTTCTCGCAGTTTAAAAACGCCTGCTCTAAGCGCTTCATGATGTCCTCTTCTTCTCTCGTCAGCGCATATGGCCGCTTCGGATCAATAGTCGGGAAATTCTTATCTAACATCTCATAGGTCTTCCCGTCTATCTCTATGGTTCCGTTCTCATAATCAATACGATGGAGCAGATTGCGGTCTTCCATCTTGAAGCCCGGATTCTTCTTGATGATCTGCCCCTCGACCTTGAACTGGATTACCGAGATCGCCTTATGCATCCTGATATCCATCAGCATCTCATTCTTGCCGTGTCCCGAATCTCCCTTCAGCTGGAAGCAGTCACACGGATCGTTCCCGTAAGTATTCAGGGCAAAGGTCGCAAGCGGAAGCAAATTGATCCCGTATCCCTCCTCCAGGATATCGAGATTGCCGTATCTTGCGCAGATACGGATCACATTGGCAATACATCCCCTCTGACCGGCCGCCGCTCCCATCCACAGCACGTCGTGATTGCCCCACTGAATATCCACAGAATGATGCGCAATCAGCTTGTCCATGATCACATGCGGTCCCGGACCTCTGTCGTAGATATCTCCCACGATATGCAGGTGATCCACCGTAAGCCGCTGGATCAGTTCGCTTAAGGCAATGATGAATTCCTCCGCCCTTCCTATCTGGATGATCGTACTGACAATCGAATTATAGTAGGAATTCTTGTCGGTGACGTCAGCCTTTTCCGTTATAAGCTCTTCGATCACATACGCAAAATCCTCCGGCAGAGACTTTCTTACCTTGGATCGGGTGTACTTGCTCGCCGCACGCTTACTGATCTTGATCAGCCGGTACAAAGTGATCTTGTACCAGTCCTCCATGTTATCCTCTTCCCGCTTGATCCGCTCCATCTTCTCCTTCGGATAATAAATAAGAGTAGCAAGAGCCTGTTTGTTCTTGCTACTCATAGTATTCCCAAAGACATCATCGACTTTGCGGCGCACCGCTCCCGAACCATTCTTAAGCACATGGGAAAATGCTTCATATTCCCCGTGGATATCCGTAAGGAAATGCTCCGTTCCCTTCGGAAGATTCAGGATCGCCTGCAGATTGATAATCTCCGTCGATGCCTTTGCGATGGTAGGATAAAGCTGTGAAAGTCTTTCCAAATACCGTACTTCTAATTCTTTCATAACTATCCTTCCTTTGTAAATGAATCCACATAGTGAACAACACTGTCCATTCTAAAATTGAATCACATCCGACATATCATATATTCCGGCCGGCTTGCCTGCCAAAAACTTCGCGGCCTCCACCGCCCCTTTGCCGAAAACCGCCTTAGAATATGCCGTGTGCTTAAATTCTATGACCTCGTCCGCTCCCGCGAAGATCACCTCATGGTCGCCCACAATGGTTCCGCCGCGGACCGCCGAGATCCCCAGTTCCTTCTTCTCCCGCTTCCTGCGCACCTGGCTCCGGTCATAGACATATTCATATCCTCCGTCCACCGCCTCATTGATGGAATCCGCCAACGCAAGGGCTGTCCCGCTCGGCGCGTCTACCTTCTGATTATGGTGCTTCTCTACCAGCTCAATATCGAATCCTGCCGGTCCAAGTACCTTGGCCGCGTCTTTGAGCAGCTTCATCAGAAGATTGATCCCAAGAGACATATTGGCTGACTTCAAGACCGCCGTCTTCTTCGACGCCTCTCTTACCTTCTCCAACTGCTCTTCGGAAAGTCCCGTCGTACATAAGACGACCGGAACCTGTCTGCCGGCACAATACCCAAGCAGCGCATCTACTGCTCCCGCATTCGAAAAATCAATGATGACATCCGCCTGGACATCGCACTGTTCTATATTCTCAAACACCGGGTAATCATTCTGAATCCCCGTATACGTGTCAATTCCCGCTACTAATTCGATCCCCTCATCGGCTTTAATGAGACCCGTGATCACCTGCCCCATCTTGCCGTTGCATCCATGCATGACCGCACGTACCATCTTTCGTCCTCCTTAACAGTAACGCTTTCTCCTATACAAGCTTAAGGCCAAAATCCTTCATCGCCTTAGCGAGCGATTCTTCGTGGGCTTTCGTAAGCTCCGTAAGCGGCATACGAAGTCCCCCGCAGTCCATGCCGATAAGCTGCATCGCCTTCTTCACCGGAATTGGGTTCACTTCGCAGAAAAGCTGCTCCACCAACGGTATTGCCTTAAGCTGAAGCTCTGCGCTTCCCTTAATGTCTCCTTCAAAGAACTTCTCACACATATCATGAGTCTCCTTGGGAGCGATATTCGACAATACGGAGATCACTCCCTTGCCTCCTAATGACAGAAGCGGGACGATCTGATCGTCATTCCCTGAATACAGGTCAATATTGCCGTCGGTCAGCGCCATGATCCTTGCCACCTGCCCGATATTGCCGGAAGCTTCCTTGATCCCCACGATATTATCTACATTATTAACCAAAGCCGCGACCGTCGCCGGCTCGATATTGCATCCGGTACGGCTCGCCACACTGTACATGATGATCGGCGCCTTCACTTCCTTCGCAACCGCCGTATAGTGCGCGATAAGCCCTGCCTGAGTTGCTTTGTTATAGTACGGGGTCACAAGCAAAAGACCGTCCGCACCATAGGACTCCGCCTCTTTGGACATCTCGACGGCCGTCCTTGTACAGTTCGACCCTGACCCGGCGATCACCGGGATCCTTCCCTTCGTCCGCTCGATCGTGAACTTTACGCACTCTAAATGCTCCTTCTCCGTCATCGTGGCCGACTCTCCGGTCGTGCCGCATATGATAATACTGTCCGTCCCATTCTCACAGTGAAAATCGATCAGTTCATCCAGTCTATCATAATCAATACTCTCGTCTTCTTTAAACGGTGTGACGATCGCCACTCCAGCTCCTTTAAAAACAGCCATTCGTAATCCTCCTGACATTCATAATGATATCTGCTGCATGCAGACTCGTCTGTTTTATAGAAATTCTATCATCAATCAAATATGATGTCAATGAAAGTCAGTTTGATTTTGCCATCTTATTATTTAATCCTCCAGACATTCCAATTTGCTGACCGACACCTCGTAAGCGACCCTTTTTTCTGTCTCTGTCTCCGTCAACTTCTTAATATATTCTCTGCTCTGGATCCTCCCGATGATCTGAACATGTTCACCCACCTCAAAGCCCGACGCAAACCTTGCGTTCCTTCCCCAGCAGATGCACGGTATGTAGTCTGATTTCCCATAAGGCCGGTTCACGGCAAGCAAAAGGTCTGCGATCTCCCTGCCAAGCGGCGTCTTCCGGTAGACGGGCAGCTTGCATATGTAGCCGTCCAGGAATATGTTGTTCGTCTTCGCCCCGTCCAGCTCTTCCTCAATGAATTCCACTTCCCGCACGAACACGGACAGCACAAGCCGGTTCTTCTGCTCGTCATGCCGGTTGTAGGAACGGAACTGCCCGCTCACCATGATGAACTCTCCGGTATAATCCTGCGATACATCGATCAGCCGCTCTGAGATCATCAGCGGAATGTTGTCCTCCGAATTGCTTAGGCGCTTAACATGTACATCCACCATATAGAATCCCTCTCCGTATACTTCATGGCTGAAAATAAACGGGGACGCGATCTCTCCCATGATAGTCACCTGGTTGTTTTCAATAATCTTATCTGACATAATCTTACAATCTCCCTTCCTCTGAATCGTATTTTAAGTTGTCAGGCATTCCTGCATCATTTTGCAGGGTCATTACATAGTTTATGAGGCAAGTTCCCATTTTAGAACCAAAATACTTGTAAATTTTATAAAATATGGTAAACTAACGGATGAATAAAAATGGATGATAAGAGAAAAGGATGATGATATTAATATGAAGACAACACGTGAGGATGTAAGAAACATTGCGATCATTGCGCATGTAGACCATGGGAAGACGACCCTGGTGGATGAATTATTAAAACAAAGCGGAGTGTTCCGGGAGAATCAGGCGGTAGAGGAGCGGGTCATGGACTCCAACGATATCGAGCGCGAGCGCGGCATCACGATTCTCTCTAAGAACACCGCTGTCTATTATAACGGAACGAAGATCAACATTATCGACACCCCCGGCCATGCGGACTTCGGCGGCGAGGTCGAGCGTGTCCTTAAGATGGTGAACGGCGTGGTCCTTGTGGTAGACGCCTTTGAAGGCGCCATGCCCCAGACCAAATTCGTCTTAAGAAAAGCGCTGGAACTAAGCCTTCCGGTCATCGTATGCATCAACAAGATCGACCGTCCTGAGGCAAGGCCCGACGAAGTGATCGACGAAGTGCTGGAGCTGTTCATGGATCTGGACGCCTCGGACGATCAGTTAGACTGCCCGTTTGTCTATGCGTCCGCCAAGGCCGGCGTCGCCGTACTGGACCTTACAGATGAAGAACGGGATATGAAGCCGCTCTTTGAGACGATCCTTGAATATATCCCCGCCCCGGAAGGCGACCCGGACGCAGATACCCAGGTATTGATCAGCACCATAGATTATAATGAATATGTGGGACGGATCGGCATCGGGAAGGTGGATAACGGTACGATCCGTGTCGGCATGGATGCGATCGTCGTCAATGATCACGACCCGTCCCGCCAGGAGAAGGTTCGCATAAGCAAGCTGTATGAATTCGACGGGCTGAACAAGGTCGATGTAAAAGAAGCCTCCATCGGCTCCATCGTCGCCATTTCCGGTATCTCTGATATCTCTATCGGCGATACCATCTGCTCGCCGGAGAATCCTAAGGCGATACCGTTCCAGAAGATCTCCGAACCTACTATAGCTATGCAGTTTATCGTCAACGACAGCCCGTTTGCCGGACTGGAAGGCAAATACGTCACCTCCCGCCATCTGCGCGACCGTCTGTTCCGGGAACTGAATACAGACGTGAGCCTCCGTGTGGAAGAATCCGACAGCACGGACAGCTTCAAGGTGTCGGGACGCGGGGAACTGCATCTGTCCGTACTGATCGAGAATATGCGCCGGGAAGGCTATGAATTCGCAGTCAGCAAGGCCGAGGTCCTGTATAAAAAGGATGAGAACGGCAAATTACTGGAACCTATGGAGACCGCCTATATCGATGTCCCGGATGAATTCACCGGAACCGTGATCGACAAATTAAGCCAGCGCAAAGGCGAATTGCAGAACATGGGCGCGTCCAACGGCGGTTATACCCGTCTGGAATTCCTGATTCCTGCCAGAGGCCTGATCGGATACCGCGGCGAATTCTTAACCGATACCAAGGGAAACGGTATCATGAACACCGCCTTCGAGGGCTATGCCCCATATAAGGGTGATATCCAGTACCGCAAGAGCGGCTCCCTGATCGCGTTTGAGACCGGGGAATCTGTCACTTACGGGCTTTTCAGCGCCCAGGAACGCGGGATCCTCTTTATCGGACCCGGCGAGAAGGTGTATTCCGGCATGGTGATCGGACAGAATGCCAAGACCGATGATATCGAAGTCAACATCTGTAAGACCAAGCATCTGACCAACACCCGTTCTTCAAGCGCGGACGAAGCGCTGCGTCTGACGCCGCCTAAGGTCTTAAGCCTTGAGGAGGCGCTGGATTTTATCGATACAGACGAACTCTTAGAAGTTACTCCTAAGACTCTTAGGATCCGCAAGAAGATCTTAGACCCTAAGATGCGGAAGCGAGGAAATAGATCATGACATTCTTATGGCTGTTAGCGGGGCTTCGCACCCCCTTTTTAGACAAACTGATGCAGTTCATCACCTATTTTGGTCAGGAACTTATTATCATAGCGGTTATCTGCGCCCTCTACTGGTGCGCGGATAAGCGCTTTGCTTACCTTCTGGGATTCACGTATTTTACGGCCGGACTGTGCGTCCAATCCCTTAAGATCACTTTCAGGATCCCCCGTCCCTGGATTCTGGACCCTGAATTCAAGGCCGTTAAGAGCGCGCTTCCAGGCGCCACCGGCTATTCCTTCCCAAGCGGACATACGCAGGGCGCTACCTGCCTGTTCTTCCCCCTATCCCTCCACACCTCCCGGATCTGGGCGAAGATCCTATGCGTGCTTGCGTTCTTAAGCATCGGATTTTCCAGGATGTATCTGGGCTGCCACACGCCGAAGGACGTACTGGTATCTATGGCCTTATCCCTTCTGGTCGCCTGCGTCATCCGGCGGTTTCAAACTGTATTGCTGGATGACAGACGCTATCTGAAGGCGACCGCTGCGGCGCTTGTCTGTCTGTCTCTTGCCACTGCCGCTTACTCCCTCCTGCTGCTTAAGAACGGCACCATAGAAACTAAGTACGCCGTAGACTGCTGCAAAGCCGCCGGCGCCGGCTTCGGCTTCGCTGTCGGATGGTACGCCGAACGCACGAAGATCAATTTTGATACCCGCGCGGGCAGCCTTCTGACCCAGGCCGTCAAGCTTCTCGCCGGACTTGCCGCCGCCCTCCTGATCAAAGAAAGTTTTTCTCTCATCTTTGGAAGTTCTATCTTGGCAAAAATGTCAGAATACTTTATACTGGTGTTATGGGTGCTTGTCATCTATCCATGTATTTTCAGCAGATTACTCTCTCGAAATAAGCCGTTATAGAAGGAGGTTTCTATGCAGCAGGTCATAGCCAACATATTAAAAAAGATTACTGAGTTCCTTGAATTTGTCATCTCCATCATGCTTGCGCTCGGAATCATATTGCTCTGCTTTCGAATCGCCGTATCTTTGATCCATATCCCCAATCTCGAGGTCTGGCCCAACTACGACGACCTCCTGGAGAATTGCTTCAATCTGATCATCGGAGTGGAGCTGATCCGCATGATGTATTACCATACGCCCGATACGGTGTTCGAGGTGCTGCTGTTTGCCATTGCCCGTCAGATCATCACCGATCACTCCTCCATCTGGGGCAGCTTGGTCGGCGTATGCGCTATCGCGGTATTATTTGCCACAAGGAAATATCTCTTCTGTGAATTTGACATTTCCGATGCGATCATCTTCCGTGCCAGCGCCAGAGTGAAGTCCATCAATACTCTGCTTGGGATCAACATCCCATATGAGAATAACGACAGGCTTATGGACGTGCTGATCCGCTCCCTCGAAGCCGAGAATCAGGTTCCCCGCGTAGGCGCCTGCGCTTACTTCACAGATGTTGGCCTCCGTGTCGCCAAACTCCATAATGAAAAAATTTCCAGAATTGAAGTAATTCGTTCTATACATTAGTAATCAAACGTGATATACTACATATATCAGATAGATTGCTAGTTTGACTAATAATTGTCAGACTAATCTTTTGAAATTGTTTCGAAAAGGAGTTGGACAGCATGAAGTTTATCATTATTGGAAAGAACATCGAAGTAACATCCGGACTAAGAGAAGCGGTGGAAAACAAATTGGGGAAGTTGGAGAGATATTTCACTCCGGATACAGAGATTCATGTTACCTTGAGTGTACAGAAGGAACGCCAGAAGATTGAGGTAACCATTCCTGTGAAGGGCGATATCATCCGCTCAGAGCAGGAGAGCAATGATATGTATGTCTCCATCGACCTGGTAGAAGAGGTGATCGAACGCCAGCTTCGTAAGTATAAGAACAAACTGATCGCAAGGCATCAGGAGGGCGGCAACTTCAAGCATGAATTCTATGAAGGCGAAGACGTTGCCGAGGATGAGGGCGAGATCAGGATCGTCCGCACGAAAAAGTTCGGTTTCAAGCCTATGTATCCAGAGGACGCCTGCATACAGATGGATCTTCTCGGACATGACTTCTATGTATTCTGCAACGCAGAGACGGATGAGGTGAATGTGGTATACCGCAGGAAGAACGGGGCATTTGGATTGATCGAGCCGGAATTTTCATAGAGATTGAAAAGTGAATAGTTGAGATGGTTTTTCAAAGGGGACTGCCGGGAGGGCGGTCCCCTTTCTGCCTGTTCGTTGGAAATGGTTCTTCTCAACCGTTCATGTGCAATATAAATTTATTGATGGTCAGACGAGTATTTGAGGGGTTCCGTTTATATTTGCAAAATAGCAGGCGGCGCCGGTTTCTATGACGGCCTGGCCATTGGTGCCTTCTGTGAGTTCGGCTTTTACGGCTTCTGCTTCGGCTTCGGCCGCCAGCACTTCTAATTCTACTTTGTCTGTGTAGACAGAGTCTAAGGTCGTGATCCCTCTCTGGCCTAATATGTATTGGATCTTGCCTAATCCTGTGTATTCTGTCGTGATATGGAGTTTGATTCCTGGAATCCTGGTTATAATTACAGATGAAGCGATACCTGCCTTTGCCGCCGCCGAATAAGCGCGCACTAAGCCGCCGGTTCCAAGCAGGGTTCCGCCGAAGTATCTGGTTACCACGATAAGAGTGTTGCGCAGTTCCTCCCCCTTGATGACTTCCAGGATAGGCTTGCCTGCGGTGCCGCCCGGCTCGCCGTCGTCGCTGAAGCGTTCAAGCTCCCCGCGCTCCCCGATCACATACGCGTAGCAATTGTGCCTTGCATCCCAGTATTTCTTCCTGATCTGCTCGATTATCTGCAAGGCCTCCTCCTCCGACCGGACCGGAGCTGCCGCCGCTATAAAACGGGACTTCTTCTCCACGATCTCTCCTTCGCCGCCTGTATATACTGTCCTGTATTCTGCCGCCATAATACCTTCCTTCCTATGATCCATGATACACGGATCGCTCCGAATACCATACATGAATATCATCATATGAATTACTATAACGGATTTCTTAAGATTTTCCTACTGAAATATGAAGTTTTTATTTTTTTCTTTATTAAATTACGTTTGTTTGTTATAATAACTTGGTATAAAGGAGGCTTCGCACATGAATTATGGTAAGAAAAAAGCTTCACAAAAGCAAAACCAGATAACGTCTAAGTCCACGATGCAGGGCAAGCGGATCGGTGTACGGCTTTTTAAAGCATTTCTCCTCTGTATGATAGTGGTAGCGGTTGCCGGAGTGGCCGGAGTTGGTATATTTGCCAAGAAGATCATTGACAATACCCCCGAAGTCTCTCCCGACGATGTCAAACCAAAAGGCTTCACTACCTTTGTTTATGCAGATGACGGTACTACAGAGATTGAACGTTTTGTATCCTCAGGTTCCAACCGCGTATACAAGTCCATTGACCAGATCCCCAAGGATCTGCAGCATGCCTTTGTCGCAATTGAGGACGAGCGTTTTTATGACCACAACGGAATCGACCTGCAGGGTATCGCCCGTGCGGCGGTAGTCGGAATCACTTCCGGCGACCTGTCCCAGGGTGCAAGTACCCTCACGCAGCAGTTGATCAAGAATAATGTCTTCCCGAACTTTGTAAATGAGGAGACCTTTTACGACAGGGTTGAACGTAAGCTCCAGGAACAATTCCTGGCGATTCAGATCGAAAAACAGATGGACAAGGATACCATTATGGAGAGTTATCTGAACACCATCAACCTTGGACAGAACTGCCTGGGTGTACAGGCCGCGGCAAAGCGGTATTTCGGCAAGGAGGTCAACGACCTGAACCTGTCAGAATGCGCCGTGATCGCCGGTATTACCCAGAGCCCTGGAACACTGAATCCTATCACCAACCCGGAAGACAACGCAAAGCGCCGGAAAAAGGTATTGGACGATATGCTGGAGCAGGGTTACATCGACAAGGCTGCCTATGATGAAGCGATGGCGGACGATGTATATTCCAGGATCCAGACCGTCAACAACGCAGTAATGGATGACAGTCCGTACAGCTATTTCGTCGACGCGCTTGCGGAACAGGTGATCGACGACTTAAGAAGCCAGCTCGGCTACACGGACACACAGGCTTACAATGCGGTATACAGCGGCGGTCTTGGCATTTACTCCACTCAAAACCTGGCAATGCAGCAGATCTGCGATGAAGAGATGAACAACGACGCCAACTATCCGTATCTGAAGGAATACGGCTTAGACTGTGCCGTTACTGTAACCCGCGCGGACGGGACCGTAGAGAACTTCAGCTCCGGTCACATTAAGCAGTATGTAAAGGCTGCCCACGGACGGGAACAGGGGCTCCTCTTCCCAAGCGAAGAAGCCGCCCGTGCAATGGTAGAAGAATGGAAGACCACGATCGCCCGGGAAGGCGATACCTACGACGAGGTCGTTAACGTTTCGCCTCAGCCGCAGGCTTCCGTAACGGTCATTGACCAGACCACCGGCCAGATCAAGGCCATGGTGGGAGGACGCGGTACGAAGGCGACCAGTTTGGGACTGAACAGAGCTTATAAGGGTTCCAAGAGACAGCCGGGATCCTGTTTCAAGATCCTTGCGTCATACGCTCCTGCCCTTGATTCCTGCGGCAAGTCACTCGCTACGGTCATCAAGGACGAGCCCTACACCCTAAGGAACGGCAACGTCCTTCGTAATGCCAACGGACGTTACGGCGGCGATACTACGATCCGCCGTGCAATCACATGGTCCATCAACGTATGTGCGGTTAAGTTAAGCGACGAGATTACCCAGCAGTTAGGATTTGATTACTGCGAGAAGTTCGGCATCAGCACCCTCGTTAAGAGCAAGACAACCAGCGCCGGCGTATTCAGCGATCTTGACAACCAGACGCTCTCGCTTGGAGGTATCACCGACGGTGTATATAATTATGAGATGTGCGCCGCATACGCGACGATCGCCAACGGAGGTATCTACAACTCTCCGACACTGTACACCAAGATCCTTGACCATGACGGCAATGTGCTCCTGGAAGGAACCGGAGAGACGCGCACCGTCCTGAAGGACAGCACCGCCGCTCTCTTAACCAGCGCAATGCAGGATGTTGTGGATTCCGGTACGGGTACCGCCTGCAGGCTGCCTAACATGCCGGTTGCCGGCAAGACCGGTACAACGACCTCCAACAAGGACTTATGGTTCTGCGGGTTCACACCGTATTATACCTGCGCCGTATGGGGCGGATACGATGATAATAAGGAATGCAACACCGACACCAACTTCCGGTTCCGCCTCTGGAGAAGTATTATGAGCAGGATCCACGCGAATCTGCCGCCGAAAGACTTTACCATACCTCCGACCGTGGAGCGGAAGACTGTATGTTCCATCAGCGGATTGCTTGCAGTATCAGGAAGCTGTCCGGGAGTCACTGAGCTATTTGCTACGGACATGCTTATGAACGACCGATGTACGGGACACAATTATTACCCGGACGACGAGTTAGACACTGAGTCCGAGGAAGGCGAACCGACAGACGAAACCGATAACCCTGACGGCAGCGGCGACGGTACTGGTAATGGAGACGGTACAGGCAATGGAGACGGTACAGGGAACGGCGACGGTACAAACGGCAACGGCGATACGACTACTCCGCCGGCGACGGATCCAAATCCACCGGCCGAACCTCCGTCAGACCCCGGATCGTCAGATATTCCGATAGACAGTATTATTCCGGGAGTTATACAATAGCATCAAATATTAAAATAACGGGATGCCCTTTCATGGTCATCCCGTTATTTTAATAAGTCTTATCCAGTCCTATCAAAAGAGGTACATTTTCTATAAGATCAGCTTCGCTGCTCCGCAGATTCCTGCATCATTCCCAAGCTCCGCCAACACGAACTTCGTATCTTTGTTCGCAAAAAAGGCCCTTTCCTGATAATATTTCTCAACATAACCTAGCAGAATCTCCCCTGCCTTGGACACTCCGCCGCCGATCACGATCACCGACGGATCTGTCACAGCCGCAAGATTCGCCATACCATGTCCAAGATAGGAGCCGAACTCTTCCACGATCTCTTCGGCAACCTGATCCCCCTCTTTTAGCGCATCGAATACCGCCTTCGCGCTCAATTCACCTTCTCTGAGCAAGGACGGACTGTCATCTGCCGCAAGCCTTCTCCTTGCAAGTCTGGTGATCCCGGTAGCAGACGCATACATCTCCAGGCATCCTCTGTTCCCGCAGCCGCATGTTTCCGTCTCTTCATAATTCATACAGATATGTCCGATCTCACCGCCTGCTCCGTGCGCTCCGGTCAGAGGATGGCCGTTCACAATGATACCTCCCCCCACGCCGGTTCCCAATGTTACCATGATCAGATTCTTATGGCCTCGCCCGGCGCCGAGCCACATCTCGCCAAGAGCCGCCACATTGGCGTCATTGCCGGAAGCCACCTTCATACCGGTCAGCTCCTCCATCTCGCGGGTCACTTCCTTGTATCCCCAACCGATATTCGCCGTATTCTGTACGATTCCGTTCTCATCTACAGGAGCCGGAAGTCCGATGCCGATTCCTGATGCCTGGGATGCGTCAATCCCCTTTTCCTGCATCTTCTCCTTCAAAGAAGCCGCAATATCAGGAAGGACCGCTTCTCCCTGATTCTCTGTGCGTGTCTTGATCTCCCACTTGTCAAGCAGTTCGCCGTCCGTCTTAAACAGACCGATCTTCACCGTTGTTCCTCCAATGTCAACGCCAAAACAATACTCCATCTTACATCCTCCTGTCTCTCTGTATTTATTTATCACGATTCCATCATTTCTTGGCAAGATTCTGCTGTACCCGCTTATACAACTCCTGCGCCGCGTTATATCCCATCTTCTTCTGGCGGTAATTGATGGCGGCCGTCTCAACGATGATCGCCAGATTACGTCCCGGACGGATCGGAAGCTGGTGGCATACGACCTTATTCCCTAAGAATTCCGTGTATTCCTCCTCCAAGCCAAGCCTGTCATACTTCTTCTCCTTGTCCCAGTCCTCCAGCGTAATGACCAGATCGATATTCTGCGTCGCCCTGACGCTCTGTACACCGTACAGTGTCTTGACATCTACGATGCCGATCCCCCGCAACTCAATAAAGTGCCGCGTGATATCCGGCGCCGTCCCGACCAAAGTCTCGTCACTGACCTTACGGATCTCTACCACATCGTCGCTGACCAGACGGTGCCCTCTCTTGATCAGCTCCAGAGCAGCTTCGCTCTTGCCGATCCCGCTCTCTCCCATGATCAGCACGCCGACGCCGTACACATCCACCAGAACGCCATGGATCGAGATACAGGGCGCTAACTGTACATTCAGCCAGCGTATGATCTCGGCTGTAAATTCAGACGTCTTCTTCTCTGTGTTGAACACCGGGATATTGGCTTCCTCCGCCATCTCAAGAAGAAGCTGCCCCGGCTTCATATTTCTTGAAAATACGATACACGGAATGGGATAGGACAGCAATTCCCCATAGATCTCCTTCTTATGTTCTGCATCCATCTTCTCCAGGAATGTGTATTCCACATATCCGATCAACTGAACCCTGTCAGAATCAAAATGTTCAAAATATCCCGTAAGCTGCAGAGCCGGACGATTGATATCCGGAATCCCGATCATCTTATCTGTCAAATCCACATCAGGCGTAAGATTCTTAAGATTCATCTTCTCCACCACTTTTTTTAACTCGACTTTACCTGCCATAATACTCTCCTTATTAAAAATTGGCGGCACCTTTACTTCTTTGGAGCCAAAATTACCTTTAAATTATACCATATCAATGGAAAAAGTTATAGACATCCCGTGCAGATTTTTCATTCATGGACGGAAGCTCCTTCAACTGCTCCACCGTAGCGCTGCGAATCGCCTCGATATTTTCAAAATGCCTCATCAGATCCTTCCGTCTTGCCGGTCCCACTCCGGGAATATCGTCCAGAACAGAATGCACCTGGTTCTTCCCGCGAAGCTGCCGGTGAAATGTGATCGCGAATCTATGCGCTTCATCCTGTATCCTGGTGATCAGCCGGAAGCTCTCCGAGTTCCGGTCTATCGGGAGTTCCTTATTCTGATAGTACAGCCCGCGGGTGCGGTGATTGTCATCCTTGACCATACCGCAGACAGGGATATTGATCTGAAGCTCCTTCAGCACCTTAAGCGCCACATTCACCTGGCCTTTTCCGCCGTCCATAAGGATCAGATCCGGGAATGCCGTGAACCCTCCCATATCCTTGCCCTCCTCCTGTTCACGCATCCCATGCTCAAACCGGCGGGTCAGCACTTCTTCCATACTCGCGTAATCGTCCGCTCCCTGGACACCCTTGATCTTGAACTTGCGGTAGTCGTTACGCTTCGGTTTGCCTCTCTCGTACACCACCATAGAACCTACAGAAGCAAATCCGCTCGTATTCGAGATATCATATGCCTCCATCCGCACGACCCCGTTAAGCCCGAGCATCTTCTCGAGCTCCTTCACCGCACCGATAGTACGCCCCTCTTCACGTTTCAGCCTCTCCTTGTCCGTACTCAAGACCATCGCGGCATTCTTCGCCGCCAGCTCCACAAGCTTCTCCTTCGTCCCCTTCTTGGGAACCCGCAGATGCACGCGGTGCCCCCGTCTCTTTGACAGCCATTCTTCAATAAGCTCCATATCCTCCACTCCCGTCGGAAGCATGATCTCTGCAGGTATATAGGGTGTCCCTGCATAAAACTGCTTGATGAAGCTTGATAAGATCTCGCCTTCGGCCTCGCCCTTCGTTATCTTAAGGTAAAAATGATCTCTTCCGATCAGCCTTCCGCCGCGGATGAAGAATACCTGGACAACCGCGTCCTCCTCTTCTACCGCCGCAGCCAGTATATCCCGGTCATCACCCGCCGTATCCGTGATCTTCTGCTTCTGCGCAATCTTCCTGACACTGGCGAGCAGCTCCCTGTACTCGATCGCCTTCTCAAACTCCAACTCCTCCGACGCCTTCTCCATCTTACTCTGAAGCTCTTTTAAGATCACATCATAATTGCCGTTCAGGAAGTGCACCACCTCCTGAATAGACTGGCGGTACTCTTCCTCTGAAATATATCCCTGGCAGGGCGCTTTGCACTGATGGATGTGATAATTCAGACAAGGCCTCTCCCGGCCGATGTCCTTAGGCAGCTTCCGGCTGCAGCTTCGGATATGATATAACTTGCGTATCAGTTCTATGGTATCCTTCACCGCCCCTGCACTGGTGTAAGGTCCGAAATACCTGGACTTATCCTTTATCATCCTTCTGGCAACCATGACCCTTGGAAACGGCTCGTCCACCGTCACCTTAATAAACGGATATGTCTTGTCATCCATCAGCATGGTATTATACTTCGGCCTGTGTTCCTTGATCAGATTACACTCCAGCACCAGCGCTTCTAACTCGGAGTCCGTGACTATATACTCGAACCGGACGATATGCGTCACCATCTGCTCGATCTTAGCCCCCTTGTTCCGGCTGCTCTGAAAATACTGGCGCACCCGGTTCTTAAGGCTGATCGCCTTCCCTACATAGATAATCTCATCCCGTTCGTCATGCATAATGTAGACGCCGGGCTTCCCCGGCAGCTTTTTCAATTCCTCCTGGATGTCAAACATGGTTTCCGTCTCCTGTCTTATATATTTCCCGCGAAAATCTTGCGCCGATGCCGCCGAAGTACCGCGAAAAGCCTGGAAATCTGCCGATCTTCAGACTTCCAGGCTCTATATTACTGTGAATCTTCTGCCGGATCCACCGGGTTCATCGCTATCCTCTCCTCGGTCTTCTCCTTCTTCTCTTCGGGGTCGATACCCTCTACCTCGTGGAAGATCTCCATGAATTCCTTGCCGGTGATCGTCTCCTTCTCGATCAGGAATGCCGCAATCTTATCAAGCGCCTTCCGATGCTCGCCAAGAAGCTTCTTCGCCGCTTCATAGGATTCTTTGAGGATCCTCATAACCTCCTGGTCGATCTCCGAAGCAGTCTCCTGCCCGCAGTTCGCCACCGGTCTTCCATCCAGATAACGGTTCTGAACAGACTCCAACCCGATCAGTCCGAACTTCTCGCTCATACCGTACTGGGTCACCATCGCCCTTGCAACCTTGGTCGCCTTCTCAATATCATTAGAAGCACCCGTTGTGACCGTATCGAACACGATCTCTTCCGCCGCCCGGCCTGCCAGCATTCCCACCAGCATCGCATGGAGCTCCTTCCTGGTATTCAGGAACTTCTCTTCTTCCGGCGTCTGCATAACATACCCAAGCGCCCCCATGGTTCTGGGCACGATCGTGATCTTCTGAACCGGCTCCGAATCCTTCTGCAATGCGCTTACCAGAGCATGGCCGACCTCGTGGTAGGATACGATCTTCCTCTCCTCCTGGCTCATGATACGGTCCTTCTTCTCCTTGCCGACCAGTACCACTTCCACCGCCTCGAAAAGATCTGACTGAGATACCGCCGTCCTTCCGTTCTTTACGGCATTGATGGCCGCCTCATTGATCATATTGGCAAGATCCGAACCTACCGCACCGCTTGTTGCCAGCGCGATCGCCTCCAGATCCACTGTCTCGTCCATGCGCACATCCTTGGAATGCACCTTCAGAACGTCGACTCTTCCCTTAAGATCCGGCTTCTCCACAACGATCCTTCTGTCAAACCGTCCCGGGCGCAAAAGCGCCGGATCTAATATCTCCGGTCTGTTCGTCGCCGCAAGGAGCACCAGTCCCTTGTTGCTCTCGAATCCATCCATCTCCGCCAACAGCTGGTTCAACGTCTGCTCCCGCTCGTCGTTGCTGCCCAGCTGATTGTCACGGCTCTTACCGATCGCATCGATCTCATCGATAAATATGATACAGGGCGCCATCTGCTGCGCCTGCTTGAACAGGTCGCGGACTCTTGACGCTCCCACACCTACATACATCTCCACAAATGCCGAACCGCTTAAGGAAAAAAACGGTACGTTCGCCTCTCCTGCCACAGCCTTCGCAAGCAATGTCTTACCTGTACCCGGAGGGCCTACTAAAAGAGCGCCTTTCGGAAGCTTGGCTCCTACGCTAGTGTATTTGCCCGGATTATGCAGGAAATCTACCACCTCCTGCAAAGACTCCTTCGCCTCATCCTGCCCGGCTACATCCTTGAATGTAACTCCGGTCTGCTTCTCCACATACATCTTGGCATTGCTCTTGCCGATTCCCATCATTCCGCCGCCCTTGGACATCTTCCTCGTCATCCATACGAACACGCCGATCAGCAGAAACACCGGCAGAAGCGTGAACAATGTCTGTGCGATAATAGCAGATGTGGTATCCGGGATCTGCTGGCTGAACTTAACATCCGCCTTCTCGAGGCGTTCCGCTAAGGAATCGTCGCGCACGACACCGGTATAGTATTCCTTGGCGATCTTCTGCCCCTTCTCCTTCTTCTCCGTTATGACGATACGGCTGCTCTGTATCACTACTTCCTCAACCTTGCCGTCATCCACCTTCTTAAGGAATTCATTATAACTGATCTCATTGTCGCTGCCCGCTCCCTGGAACTGAAACAGCGCCATCACCATCACCATCGTGACCAGGGTCACCAGAATGATAAAGGGCAGACCTTGCTTGTTGTTTCTATTATTATTTCTATTATTCTGATTCCTGTTATTCGGGTTATTATTCTGGTTGTCCATTTTTTTCCTCCTGTACTACCCTTTCATTATACGGACAGCCTACCTAGAAATCAATAAAAACATTATGAAAAGATTGATTTTTTAGCCTTGTATCAGGTTTATTTTATGTTTTTTATATAATTTTTACAATTGAATTCCCCTTACTTCATAATAATATTCTCCTACGGCTTATACTTACCAAAATTCCCCTTGTTCTGATAATAAGCAATCAATGAATAAATACACACAATAATAATCCAAATCCCAATTCCCAGCAAAAATACAAGATCGTCGTTCGGCACAAACAAAGCAAGCAAACACTGAATAAGCCCAAAAGGAATTGCCGTGTACCCGGCAAATCTATGCGTTTTTTGCCAGCATAGTTTATCTTTTAGAATCCAAGGCAATTTAAACCCAATCCGGCTGCGATAAGGCATTTGCGGCAAGAAATTACCGACTAATACCATTAAGCCCCCCACGATAAGCACAATACCTTTCATGTAATTCATTTGCAAACCGCAATACTTAGCTATCGTGACAAAATAGAAAAGAAAAATTCCAAGTCCAAAGAGGTTAATTACAGTCAGAGTAATATCATTTCTCACTTCATTGTCGTTTTGGGAGATTTTGTGAGGAAAAAAGGCTGCAATAGCCAACGCAAGGAAAATAACAGAACAAATCCCTATAAAAACCCCACGTGGAGGACTTTGCATAAACAAAGGTATTTCGCCGGGAAGGTATTTAAAGCATAAGGCTGTCCCTGTAATGAATATAATCAAGAATATCATATTCAGACTTCTATATAGTTTCATTCTCGTTTCCCTCTTTTCCTGTCGATTTATTTGTATCAAAAAACTCTAAAAATGCGCCTAAAGTTGTCTGCAATACAGAAGCATTAAGAGAATAAGTAACGGACATCCCCGTCCGTTCGCCTGTCACTAACCTTGCTTCTTTCAAAATATCAAGGTGTTTTGATATGGCGGGCTTTGAGATCGTAAAGTTTTCAGAGATTTCCTTCGCCGTCATATCACCATCTGCGAGCAGCTTTAGGATCTGCCGTCTGGTATCATCAGATAGAGCTTTGAATACAGTAGTCATCTACCCCCATCTCCTTTCCACATAATACTGTATTCATTTTTTCTTGTGTGTAAATTGATGGTAAATCAAATACGGAACAGGTGTAAACAACAGGACAAAATACTTACTTGCATACCAGCCTGCCTCTCCGTTCACATCAAAATGGAAGGGTATCTTGTCTGGAAGGAACAATGTTGCCACAAACAATATGACAAAGGTTCCAATCAATAACGCTGCCGGGATCATTTTATTCTTACTCATAGCTTCTTCCTCCTTTTGATTGACTGACATATTTTGAAAGATCACTCTTGATGAGACGCAATTCCTTTACACACAAGTAAAATTAGAATACATACACTGCACAATAAAAAGGTTATCACGCCTCCGGCAGCGAACCCGTTCTGAAGCATTTTTGCTGCCGCATAGAAATACCCTGTTGAAACTGCGATACAAAGCAAAACAGACAAAACCACATTAACATTTTGCTTGATTGCTTCTGTTTCATTTGTCCATTCCAATTTGGGACGTTTCATGTCGATAAATACTCCGATCAAGTTCCATAGCGCTGCAAATAATATGCCAACGAAAGAGATTACTCCAATCTGGATAAAACTATAGTTAAAGTAAACCTTGAATATTAAGCAATTAATGATAATCCCCATAATCGAGATACTTGTAGAAAACAGGGCTTTCACAAACGCTTGCTGCTTTAATGGATACGGAATGATCTTCGTGATCCAAAAACTTGCCCCCTCTCTGGAAAAACTGCTTGAAGCCACTGCATTGATTGCGGATGTAAGTACAATTACCGCAAGCGCAGACAGTACCGCATAAAAGGAAAATTCCGGGGCTGACACCAGGGCTCTTATTTGTTCTATACTCTCTGCGTCTGCACTGATCCGAAAAGACAGCGTCAATAAAAAGGGGGTAATAAAAATCCCAAACAATCCGTTTATGACATACGCCGGATCACGGAAAAAAGTTTGATACTCTTTCTTAAAATAGCTTCTCAGCTTTGACGACGAGTTGTATTCCATTGCCTTTGAGCGAATCTGTCCCTCCTTATCATAAATGGCATATTTCTTTCCGATCACAAGATTACTCAAATAGTAGTATCCGCAGATAAACACAGCGGCAAGTATGATGCAGAATAGTTTTATTCCTGGATGAAGACGGATATACGCGTCTCGTTCTGCGCCTATTTGTCCATTTGATAATAGAACGCCGATCATGCCGCCCGCAAAATACACTATGATTCCTGTGACTGCCAGCATTGTCCTCCTACGTTTCAGAAGCATGGCAATTTTCAAGCATATTGTCACAAGAACCGCCAAAGGGAACACAACAATATGAGGCAGTATCGCTGCCGCAGAGATATATGTAAGTATCACAGAAATGTCTCCCATATAGTGCATTTGGATGATACACACAGGAAGCAGCAGTATAATTTCAATCCCATAGCAAAACAAGATTACTGTAATGTACTTACTTGTAAAAATGTCGCATGGCCTCACTGGAAACAGCAGCAAGTGTTCTATATCCTTTGAAAAGCAAAAAATATTGATCAGCAGGAAGGCGCCTGCTATCGAGAGTATCATCGCCGCTGCAAACAGTGCAAGCCGGCAAAACAAAGCTCCCAGCCCCAGCCTGGAAAGTCCATCATAAAGCCGCCCAAGCATTTGAAAATAGTAGTAATAGAACACGCCTATCATACTTAAAACAAAGCAAGTCAGCACAATAAAGTAGGTATCAGGGCGTTCTTTTAACTTATACCGAAAATTCAAAAAGCTGAAATTGATCTTACTTATTGTTTTGCTTAATTGAAAAACCTTTCTCCATCGGTACATCATTAACCACCTCCATATAAATATCCTCCAAAGAAGTATCGGAAGGATTCCCTCGAAGCTCGATTGTCTTCTTAATCGTTCCTGCCTGCATGATAACAATTTTATCACACAAATTCTCACAAATTTCCAATATGTGAGATGAAAACAGGACAGATTTTCCGCAGTCCGCTCTGGATCGAATCAATTCCTTTAAGACCCTGACAGCTTCTACATCCAGTCCCGTCATTGGCTCATCTAACACCCAAAGCAGGGGATCATTAACCAGGGATGCAATAATAGCAATTTTTTGCTTTGTCCCATGAGATAACCTTTTAACAGGGCTATTCAGATATTTTTCAACCTGAAACGCTTCTATCAGCGGAGTATAAATTTTACCTCTTGTTTCAGAAGGTACTTCGTACATATCTGCTATAAAATTCAAATATTCCTTTCCCGTAAGATTGTTGTATATATTGTGGCTGTCAGAAACATAGTTAATTCGTTTCTTGTATTGCATGGGATGTAGATACAGCGAGTAGTTACCAAGGCAGATAGTGCCTTTTTCAAGCGGCAGCAGCCCCAGGATCAGCTTTAAGGCTGTAGTTTTCCCAACTCCGTTCTTCCCTAACAGGCCAGCGATCTCTCCATCTAATACGGAAAAAGTAAGATCGGTCAGCACAGGTACATGAGGTTGATAATGAAAAGACAGGCCGGATACTTCTAACAAAGAGAACACCCCTTTCACAGCTTTTAACCATTTAGTTAATTGGTTGTTTATAATATAACACCGGGTCTGAGAAATGTCAATACATACCTCCTTTGCCCTCATGAATTGCCTTTCCATTCTCTGTCTCCTTTCTTTCTGGTACCTCTCAGTCTCGCCGATCAGCTCCATGATCTCCTGGTTACGCTTCAGGAAGTCTTCGCTTCCCACTCCCAGGCGCTTCTCTTCCTGTGCTACGAAATCATCCATCATTGTCTTAAATTCTTCCTGTTTAATTCTGTCAATTCTCATGTTTGAACACCTCCATATTAAGTTTTAGCTTTACTTTTATTTACATGATATTGTAAAATAAAAAAGGAAAATCTATGGAAAAAGAAAAGACAACAGGCGAATTAATTAAGTTAGCACGAAAAAAAGCAGGACTTACACAAGCTGAATTGGGGGAAAAATTAGGAATAACCCCTGCAGCAATAAGCCAATTTGAAAAGCCGAATCATTGTATTCTTTTGATATGGCAAGTGAAGAATTAGAAAAAATTATTAATCAAAAAGAAGAGCGTCTTGCAGGACGAATGGTACATTGACAATAATATACTTACCCAGGGAGCCGAAGGGGCGATATGCCAGCCGCCGGACGAAAGAAAGGAGGCTGGTGCTTATGGTTACATATTCGGATTTAATCCAATTTGTGATTATGCTTTGCGCCGTGATCACTCTTGTTGTTTATATCACACGCAAAAAATAGCGCCCTCGGTCTGGTAAACTAAGGCGCTACTTTTGTAAAACCATTTTACCGGCGGCTAGGCTGCATCTAGCTTTCGGCTCTCTTGTTAAGTATATTATAGTCAATCTCTCCAAATATGTCAAATACTATCCTTTCATTTCAAAACTGCTACCACGTGCACAGATGAAAGGAAGATGATAGAACGCCTGGGGCATGAAGATGTAAAAATGACCATGAACACGTATTCGCATCTTTTCCACTCTCTTTTAATTCCATAAAAACATTATGAAAAGATTGTAAACTCCCCATATTCTGTAGTATACTTTGAATAGTGATGCTTATGCCCCAATACGGCATATTTACCTGAAAAAACAAAAGGGGAATAACAGATGAAAACAGGATTTGACAACGAAAAATATCTTAAAATGCAGTCAGAACACATTCGTGAGCGTATCGAGCAGTTCGGTCAGAAATTATACCTGGAGTTCGGAGGCAAATTATTCGATGACTTCCATGCTTCCAGAGTTCTTCCGGGCTTCCAGCCAGACAGCAAATTACGGATGCTGAAGCAATTATCCGACCAGGCCGAGATCATTATTGCCATCAGCGCGGATGATATCGAGAAGAATAAGGTCCGCGGAGATCTGGGGATCACTTATGATTCTGACGTCCTCCGCCTGATCTCCGCTTATCAGGCCCAGGGCCTATATGTCGGAAGCGTTGTGATCACCAAATACAGCAGCCAGGAGGGCGCCGTGCTCTTCAAGACCCGTCTGGAGAAGCTCGGGATCCGCGTATACCGCCACTATGTGATTCCCGGATATCCTTCCAACGTCCCTTACATCGTAAGCGACGAGGGCTACGGCAAGAACGATTATATTGAGACCTCGCGCCCCTTAGCCGTCGTCACCGCGCCGGGTCCCGGAAGCGGCAAGATGGCAGTCTGCCTCTCTCAGCTGTACCAGGAGCACAGACGCGGGATCTCCGCCGGCTATGCCAAGTTCGAGACATTCCCGATCTGGAACATCCCGCTGAAGCATCCGGTGAACTTAGCTTACGAGGCGGCGACCGCAGACCTCAACGACATCAACATGATCGACCCCTTCCATCTGGAAGCCTACGGAGAGACTACAGTCAACTACAACCGCGACGTAGAGATCTTCCCGGTCCTTAACGCCATGTTCCAGCGGATCTATGGGGAAAGCCCCTACAAATCTCCCACAGACATGGGAGTGAATATGGCCGGAAACTGTATCTGCGATGACGAGGCGTGCAAGGCGGCTTCCTGCCAGGAGATCCTAAGGCGGTATTATAACTCTCTGCAGCGGCTTCTGTTTGGTACATGCTCTGACACAGAGGTCATGAAGATCGAGATGCTCATGAACCAGGCACAGATCACGGTCCATGACCGCCCTGTTGTGGACGTGGCCTTAGCCCGCGCCGAAGAGACGGACGGACCGGCGGCAGCGCTTCAGCTCCACGACGGACGCATTATCACCGGCAAGACCTCGAATCTTCTGGGGGCTTCTGCCGCTCTTCTGCTTAATGCATTGAAAGAACTGGCGGGAATCGACCACAGACGGCACGTGATCTCTCCGGAAGCCATCGAACCGATCCAGAAGCTTAAGACACTCTATCAGGGAAGCAAGAACCCAAGGCTCCACACGGACGAAGTCCTGATCGCTCTGTCCGTCAGCGCCGCAACCGATCCTACCGCTCAATTAGCTTTGGATCAGCTTCCTCTGTTAAGAGGCTGCCAGGCCCATACTTCTGTTATGGTCAGCTCTGTCGATATGAAACAATTCAAGAAATTATCGATCCAGGCGACTTTTGAAGCAAAATATGAAAAAAATCCTGTATTTTTTAACGAAATAGGTGTATAATTCATAGATATTTTTTTAACAGAAGGAGGACACTATGGCAGTTAAATATGTATTTGTGACAGGCGGTGTGGTATCAGGACTTGGCAAAGGGATTACAGCGGCATCTCTCGGACGCCTCTTAAAAGCCCGAGGATACACGGTAACCATGCAGAAGTTCGACCCTTACATCAACATCGACCCCGGTACCATGAACCCGGTACAGCACGGCGAGGTCTTCGTGACCGACGACGGCGCGGAGACGGATCTGGATCTGGGACATTATGAACGTTTTATCGATGAGAGTCTGGGTAAGAATTCCAACGTCACCACCGGGAAGATCTACTGGTCTGTTCTTCAGAAGGAACGCCGGGGAGACTTCGGAGGCGGGACTGTCCAGGTGATCCCCCATATCACCAACGAGATCAAGGACCGCTTCTACCGCAACCCTGCCGCAGAGCATACAGAGATCGCCATTATCGAAGTCGGAGGAACCGTCGGAGATATCGAGAGCCAGCCCTTCTTAGAGGCCATCCGGCAGTTCCAGCACGAAAAAGGTCATGAGAATGTGATCCTGATCCACGTGACCCTGATTCCATACCTGCGTGCCTCCCAGGAGATGAAGACGAAGCCCACTCAGGCAAGCGTGAAGGACTTGCAGGGGATGGGGATATGGCCGGACATCCTGGTATGCCGCTCCGAGCATCCTCTGGATATCGGAATCCGGGACAAGATCGCCTTATTCTGCAACGTACCGGCGACCCGCGTACTGCAGAACCTGGACGTGGAATACCTGTACGAAGCGCCTCTTGCCATGGAAGAGGAACATCTGGCAGAGGCGGTCTGCGAGTGTCTCCGTCTTGACTGCCCCGAACCGGATCTCAAAGACTGGACGGAGATGGTCGACTACCTTAAGCACCCCACCACGGAAGTTACCGTTGCCCTGGTCGGCAAATACATTCAGCTCCACGACGCCTATATCAGCGTTGTGGAAGCCTTGAAGCACGGCGGCATCTTCAGCCGCGCGACTGTCAATATCAGATGGATAGACTCAGAGACATTGACTTCTGAGAACATCTCAGAACAGCTTAAGGACGTCAGCGGAATCCTGGTACCCGGAGGCTTCGGCTCCCGCGGGATCGACGGCAAGCTTGCCGCCATCCATTATGCACGCACCAACAATATCCCCTTCTTAGGCTTATGTCTCGGCATGCAGCTTGCGATCGTGGAATTTGCCAGAAATGTACTGGGTTATAACGACGCCCACAGTGCAGAGCTTGATCCTCACACCACCCATCCGGTCGTCCACATCCTGCCGGAGCAGATCGGCGTGGAGGATATCGGCGGAACCTTAAGATTGGGCGCCTATCCCTGTATCTTAGACGATACTTCCAGAGCTTATGAGATGTACGGCAAGAAAGAGATCAGCGAACGGCACCGGCACCGCTACGAGGTCAACAATGATTATCGTGAGAAGCTTACCGCCAACGGGATGAAGCTATCCGGCCTCTCGCCGGACGGCAGGATCGTAGAGATGATCGAGATCCCGGCGCATCCCTGGTTTATCGCAACCCAGGCCCACCCGGAACTGAAATCCCGGCCAAACCGCCCCCATCCTCTGTTCAAAGGATTCATCGAAGCGGCTTTGACCTATCGGGATCATAGATAAATATATCTGCCATTCTTACCGGCAGGCTGTCTGAGTCAAATGTGCATGCAAGCATGCCCGCTTGGCTCGTTGCCCGCGGGAATAAAATAATTCTAACCGTACAGGTGGAAATAATTTAAACAGTCTGCCGAGAGTCTGCAAAGGAATGTTCTCTCACGCACTTAAGCGCCTCTGCCACTACCTGATGCATATCGTAATACCGGTACATTCCCAGGCGTCCGCCGAAGATCACACGCTCTTCCTTGTCTGCCAGCCGTCTGTATTTCTCATACAGCGCATTATTCCTCTCATCATTCATAGGATAATAAGGCTCGTCCCCCTTCGCCCAAGCGGCCGGATACTCCCTTGTGATCACGGTCTTCTGGTTTGCCGGGATACCCGTATTTCCATAGTCGCCCTGGCATCCGAATTCAAAATGCTTGTGCTCGATGATCCTGGTATAAGGTATCTCATATTCCGTATAATTGACCACCGCATTTCCCTGATAATTCTCTATAGGAAGCGTCTCCGTCTCAAACCTTAAGCTTCTGTACTCCAGTTCCCCGTAACAATACCCGTAATACGCATCGATCATTCCCGTAAATACGATCTTATCCGCCTGTGAAGCCAGCTCCTCGCGGTCCTCTAAGAAATCTGTGCAAAGCCTCACCTCGATACCTTCCAGCATCTTCTCGATCATCTGCGTATAACCGCCCACAGGAATCCCCTGATACTTGTCGTTAAAATAATTATTGTCATACACGAAACGAACCGGAAGCCGCCGGATAATGAAGCTTGGAAGCTCTGTTGCTCTCTTGCCCCACTGCTTCTCCGTATAGCCCTTCACCAGCTTCTCATAGATGTCCCTGCCCACCAGGGAGATCGCCTGCTCCTCCAGATTCTTAGGCTCTGCGATCCCGGCCTCGCGGATCTGCCGCTCTATGATCTCCTTCGCCTCTTCGGGCGTGCTGACTCCCCACATCTTGCTGAAGGTATTCATATTAAACGGGAGATTGTACAGCTCGTCTTTGTATCTTGCCACCGGACTGTTGGTATAGCGGTTGAACTGTGCAAACTGCTGCACATAATCCCACACTTCCTGATCCGAGGTATGGAAGATATGGGCGCCGTACTGATGCACCTGGATCCCTTCCGTCTCTTTTGTGTAAATGTTGCCGCCGACATGACCGCGCCGGTCGACCACCAGCACCTTCTTCCCGGCCTTATGAGCCTCATATGCGAAAATTGAGCCGAATAAGCCTGCTCCTACTATTAAGTAATCGTATCTCATCTCTCTCTCCTTCTCTGTAACATTTCAGGCAAGCCGCCATCCGGCCCTGCTTCCCTTTTCAGTTCTCGTCACTACAAGTTTGCGTTCAATCTGCTCCTTTAATTCATTTACATGGGAAATGATTCCCACAAGCCTCTGTTCATCTGCAAGCTCGGTAAGCACACGGATCGCCTGTTCCCTTGCTCCGTCGTCCAGCGATCCGAATCCTTCATCCACGAACATGGTATCCAGACGGATGGCTCCCGCCGTATTCTGAACGATGTCCGACAGCCCAAGCGCCATAGACAGAGACGCCATGAACGATTCCCCGCCTGACAAGGTCTTCACGTCCCTGGCCGAATCGCTTGCCATATGATAGACATCCAGATCCAGTCCGGCCTGTCCCTGGCTTCCAAGATCCTTCATCTCCCGGCACTGGAGGATGAACTCCCCGGAAGTCATCTTAACCAGCCTCTTGTTGGCTGCCCTGATGATCTGTCTGAAATACTGCCTCTGCACATACGTCTCAAAATCCATCTTCACCGTGCCGCTTAGGTTCCCGTTGGCAGTACGGTGAAGGTTCCCTACCATCTCATACTGCTTCTTAAGCTCTCCGTTCTTCTCCAGATGATGCTTAAGCCGATCCCTCACCTCCCGGTTCTTCCGGTTGGCGCTGTATAGCTGCATATACTCCGCCTGCCTGTCTTTCTGCCCTTGAAGCGCTTCTTTTAGCTTCTCGCCGAACATTCTAAGATCTGCCCGCTCTTTTCCTGCGAGCTGCTCGGCCAGGGAGCGTTTTCTTCCGGATACTTCATTGACCTGCACATGATAGTCATGAAGCTTCTTTTCCAGGCTTTCCATCTCTTCAAAAGACAGCTTGCCGTCCTGGTATGCCGTCTCCGATTCAAATCCCTGGCTTCGGATTGCCATCTCATAGGCAGATTGACAGTTTGCCAGCTCTTCTTCCTGCCGTCTTAATGTCTCCGCGCCATTATGCTGATACCCTTCAAGCCTTTGCTTCTTTCTGACCGCGTTATTTTCCTTAAGCTGTGCCTGTTCATATTCTTCTCTGGCGGCTTCAAGCTGCTTCTTAAGCTGCTTCTCACGCTTTTGGGCCTGCTTTAGAGAGGGAAGCGGAAGGCTCTCGCTTTTTACCCGTATCTCTGACTCCAAACGATTTTCCTCCAGAAGAAGTCCGGCACACACCTCCGCTTCCCGCTCATATATCCTCTTCTGTTCCTCGATCTTCTTATCGATCTCCTGCCCTTCTTCTTTGGCGCGCCGGAGGGCTTCCGTCTCCTTTTGGAGCATTTCAAGCTCTTCCTGCATATCCTTTATGGCCTGCCGGCTCTCTGCCAGGGCTTCCTGAATCTGGACCTTCACCGTATCTGAATCACATTCCTCTTTCAGCGAACCAAGTATCCTCTCATACTCTCTTGCAAATGCTTCTTGCTTTGCCTGGCATCTGGCAGCCTGTTCCTTTAACGCCGCGCCGGAACGCTCTCTCTTCTCCTCTTCCTGGTTCCGCTTCTTCTTCGCCCGCTCTACATCCTGCTGGGCAGGCGCTTCCTTCGGCAGACTGCGGACGTCAGGATGTTCAAGAGAGCCGCACACCGGACATGGCTTGCCAACCTTAAGCCGGCTTGCAAGGATTCCCGCCTGCTCGGCAAGAAATGCCTGGTATATCTCCTCATAATTATGAAGCGCTCTTATATATGACGCCTGGTCGCATTCCGCCTGCTTCATCCGCAGCGTCCGCTCCTTCAGATCCTTTCGCAGCCCTTCCTGCTGATCCCTTAAGCCTTCCAGATCCTTGTATCTTAATCTCTGATGTTCCTCCAAAAGACGAAGCCTGTCTAACCGTCCGGGACTGTCTCCGTAAGCCTCCTGTATCCTTCGGATCTCTTCTTCCTTAAGGCTCAGAGCGTCCAGCCTGCTTCTTTGTGATCGTTGTTCCTCCTGGCTCTTCTCACGGTTTTTCCTGACCGTCCCTAATGTTTCCTTTAGCTGCCCGATCTGCTCATACCGGGGAAGTGCATCCTGGATCCTGACCAGCTCTGCCTTACATTCCTTCTCCTGCCCGGCAAGCTCTGCTTCCTTCTGCGCCTTAAGGTCCCTGCATTTTTCTGCTTCTGCCTCTACAGCGGCCAACTGCACGTTAAGCTCTTCGATGCTCTTCTTGCTCTTCCTTACCGATTCCGCTGCCTGCTTATAACCTGCTTCCTGAACTCTTACCTTCTCCGCCCGTTTGGCAGTCCCAAGCCTCTCCTCCTGCCCGTGAACCGCATCCTTTTCCTTTAAGAGGCTCTCTTCCTTGGCCTTCACCTGCTCCAATGCGTCAAACAGACGGTTCAGGGCCTCTCCCTCGCTCTTCTTCCCGTTCAGTCCGTCAATGGTCTTCTGCAATGCGTCTGCTTCCGATTTCTTTTCCTTCTCGCGTGCGCTTCCCTCCCTGATCATCCCTGTCAGCATCTCTGTTATATCCTCAAAGGGGGGCGCCTGACAGCCCTTGTACCTCTCCCATTGCTCCTTGTACAACGGCTCTCCGATATATTCTGCGCGCTCGATCTCCCGCTTTGCATCTTTTAGATTATCTTCCAATTCCTCATAGAGCTTACCCGCGCGCTGCTTCAATTCCTCCTGCACACGGTAATACAGCCTGGTCTGGAATATCTTCGTAAATATCCGCTTGCGCTCCTTCGACTCAGCGTGAAGAAGCTTCAGGAAATCCCCCTGCGCGATCATGGCGATCTGTGTAAACTGCGGCGCGTCCATTCCCATGATCTCTGCGATCTTCTGATCGGTCTCCCTCTTCTTTCCCCGGTATGCATTACCGTCTGGAAGGATCAGCTCCACCCCGGACGCCTCCTTCACGTATCTGGGCGAACCGTCTGCATACCGTCTCTTCCCAAGACGCAGATACTCTGGATTCCGGCGGACCGTATAGCTCTTACCCCTGTAAGAAAAGGTAAACTCCACATAAGTATCCATCTCCTCCGAGGCATACTGGCTGCGCATCATATTGCCGTCTCTCTTCCCGCCGCTCGTCTGATCATACAGGGCATAGGTGATCGCGTCGAACACCGTCGTCTTGCCCGCTCCCGTATCCCCGGTGATCAAGAACAATCCCTGCTGTACATCTGAGAAATCAATGACCGTCTTCCCTGCGTAGGAGCCGAACGCCGACATCTCCAATCTGACTGGCTTCATTGCCGTCACCTCCCTTATAGCGGTTCCCCAAGGACATCTTCGAAGATTCCAAGCATCACGTTCATTTCCTGCTCGTTCGGCTTCCTTCCCTGCATCTCCTGAAAGAATTCCGCGAAATTCTCTATCGGATCCTTCATGCTCAATTCCTCGTCCAATTCTCTGAGCTTATTCCTGGTCCTCATATTATCCACCCTCACTTCAAGAACACGTGAAAATACTTTCTCCAACTGTTCCTTCGGCTTATAGGGATCTATCTCATCTGTCAGGGTCACACTGATATAATCATTCCTCTCCCCTTCATCCGCCTGCCTTATGAGATCCTCAAGCTTACCCGACTTCTTCTTCACATCCCTCAATGGATGAATCGGCAGAAGCTCTATCTTGGGCTCCGTCCCCTTCTCCCCAAGGGTCACTGCCGTAAGGGTCTTCTCATGGCGGCACTCACTTACCGAGTATTTCAGAAGGGTCCCGCAGTAGCGGATATTCGGACTTCCCACATTCTGAGGGCCATGCAGATGTCCAAGCGCCACATAATCAAAGCCTGCAACCGCTTTAATATCCACATTCTCCAGTCCTCCCACGGCAAATGTCTCTGACTCGCAGGTCGAAGGCACAGCGCTTCCTCCTGCCTCCCCTGTATAAAACTGGTGCGAAACCAGCACATTTCTCCGGTTCTTATAATCGATTCCTTCCCGTCGGATCAGTCCTGCCACCGCGTCGGTATAAGTCTCCGGTATCTCGTCTTTGAATACATTTTTCACATAGGAAGGCTTCAAAAAGGGCATGAGATAGAAGTCCGCCTCGCCGTATTCATCCGTCAACGTCACTTTCTTAAGGTACTCCGTCTCATCCTTAGGAGCTGCTCCCGCCAGGTAGATCTGATGCCGCTTAAGGATCGCGGACGCATATTCCAACCGCTCGGCGGAATCATGGTTCCCGCTGATGATCAGTATCGGGATGACCGGATCGATCTTAGAAAGCCGTGTGAGGAACTCATCAAATACGGTGACCGCTTCCGCGGAAGGCACAGAGCGGTCATAGACGTCCCCTGCGATAAGGATGGCATTCGGGTGAAGCGAGCCTGCATAATCGGCAACCTGCGAAAGAACCGCCTCCTGGTCTTCTCTCAAATTATAATGGTGAAGCTGCTTGCCGATGTGCAAGTCAGACAGATGAAAAAACTTCATAAAAGATTCCCTTCCTGTTCATACTTCCAAAAACATTTATCGGTATTTGCCTTATGTAAGTATAACGTTTCCGGTTGAAGGATGCAAGGAGATTCCTATTCTGCCTATTTACTTTTTCAAGCATTTTGCCTATAATACTTCTAAACGGATATACGAGGAGAAAGTGATGTTAAGAGATATCGATCTAAATAAAATATCAGACGGGAAACTATACGGACTCAACGATATGGCGCGGACGGACTGCAACGGCTGTAAGGGATGTTCTTCCTGCTGCCAAAATATGGGCAGTTCCATCATCTTAGACCCGCTGGACGTCCACCGTCTCACATGCGGGCTTGGGAAAACCTTTGAAGAATTGTTAGACGTCTCCCTGGAATTGAATGTAGTGGACGGTATCACGCTGCCCAACCTTAAGATGACAGGAAGTGAAGCTATGTGCACGTTCCTCTCCGACGGCAGATGCAGTATCCATGCGATCCGCCCCGGATTCTGCCGGATATTTCCCCTTGGACGATTCTACGAGAACCGCTCCTTCCGGTATTTTCTCCAGATACACGAGTGTCCCGCACCGGGGAAGAGCAAGGTCAAGATACGCAAATGGATCGATACGCCGGACGTCCGGCGTTATGAACAATATATTACAGATTGGCACTATTATCTGAAAGACTTACAGGAGTACGCTATGGATTTCAGCCATGAGGACAATATCCATAAGCTCAACATGTATGTCCTGCAGCAGTTCTATCTGCGTCCCTTCGATGAAAGCAAGGACTTCTATCAGGAGTTCTATGAGCGGCTTGCGGTTGGAAACTTACAGGCGATCCTCTGATACAAGATACCTGTAAATTTCCCCGTCTTTTCCGATGGAAATAATCTGCATATCCTTCATATATTCCTCATACTCTTCTGTCAGGACGGTAGTCTCATATTCAGATTCATTTTTCTTCAAATCATATACCTTCTCCTCATCCAGCTTGATCCAGCCGCGGGATATATCTTCATCTGTCCTCCAATTGATCTTGGTCAGCTTCTTCCCCTTTTCCACAGTCAGCTTATCCTTATCAAGCTTCTTGTCCTGAATGTTATCATTTTTTGAAAGTACGTTATCAAGCGTCGGATTCAGATCCATTGCCTTCATACGTTCAAGATCAAAATATCCGTTACTGAACGTATATTCAGCAACCTCAAACACAACGCAGTCTGGCTTGAAAATGTTAAAATAATAAGGAAAATCAATTACATTTTGATAATCGTGTACGGCAATATATTCACCAAATCCATTGATCAAATATTTGCTCCCGAAACCATTCATATAACTTCCCTGAAAAACCAGCGCACGCGGTGAACCTTCTTCTATTCGTTCTGAATTTATACAATAGTTAAACCCTTGAAAATTAGGATTTAATGCAAGTTCCTCTCTATACTCCTCTGCAATGCTTTCATACGACATATTAATTTCAATATTCGGAACCATCTCATCAATCGGGAATTCAGAAACAGGCAGCGTCGTCTGCCGCATCTCACCGAATGTAAGCTCTTCCTCTTCATTTACATGAACTTCCGGTATATCCTTCTTCATTACCTGAAGAATCTGATTAGTACCATATAACGCCCCCAGATCGTTCCAATGGTTCGCATCATATTTTTTGTTAAATACCTTCTCCCCTTCCGCTGTTTTTTCCCGCAGAATTTCAGTATTATCAATATAATTTATTCCGCGCTTATCCAACGCCCGCAAAAACAAATCCACCCATTCACGGTCGTAGTTCATCCCCTGAGGTATATACTCCGTTAATATGGCAGGCTTAGCCGGATTAAATACAAAGACAAACGGAATATCACGTTCCCTACAATAATCCTGTATTTTCAGAACCATATCTGCAAATGTCTCGTGAAATTCACCGTAACAGGGATAAACCGTCAATCCGCCGCTAAAAACATATTCATCCTTTCCGTAAACATAAGAAGGATGTATCATTTTCCCGAAAATCTTATCGTTCAATACCGTATACGCTAGAATCATCTCATCCCGCAATCCGATACGGTCGCCCACATAGTTCTCAATACTCTCTGTCAGATCTCCGTTCCCTGCTGCTTCTGCCGAGAACGGATTAACCGCCAGCTTGCGGTTATCAATCACGGAAATAGCATCTTCTTCAAGATTAAATATCAGAGTCGGTATCAAAATAACCAGAGAGAAACAGATAATCGTCAGAACTCTCAACACTTTCATGTTATGTACACATCTCCTTAATACTGAAAATAAATAAACGGACTGTATGTAGAATTAACCATAAAAAGAATCGCTATAACAAAAAGAAAAAGAATAACCGATTCCTGTATCACAAACCCGATTCCCTTACCCGAAAAATTACGATGACATTCCTGTATCCCCCTGACGCCTGGAAGAATCGAACCTATCCCTCCAATAACCGCCAATACGACGATCTGCATATCGAAGAAATACTCCCACGAATAATAGATCGTCTCATTCTGCAGCATACCAAACATAAGCTTCAGCCATTCCCATACTTCTGCAAATGTCTGAAACCTGAAGAACTGCCATCCCAAAAAAGTAATCCCCATAGTAACAAGCCATTTCAAAAAATCCGGCAGCTTTTGGTAAAATCTCTTGTCTTTGACCACTTTTTCAATTATCACCATAGCTCCATTCATTCCGCCCCAAAGAAGATAATTCCATCCGGCTCCATGCCATATCCCTGTTAAGGCAAATACTACCGCTACGTTCCATAACGCCCTTCGTTCTCCTCTGCGGCTTCCTCCAAGAGGAAAATAAATATATTCCCGGAACCATGTCCCTAATGAAATATGCCATCTCCGCCAAAATTCTGAAATGGATCTGGAACGGTACGGAAAATTAAAATTCTCCCGAAATTCAAAGCCTAATAATCTTGCAAGGCCAATCGCTATGTCTGAATATCCAGAAAAATCATAATAAATCTGGAGCATATATAAAATCGCCATTCCCCATCCCGTAACCGCGTCAGTCTCACTGGCAACAGCTTTACTAATACAAGCGCCGAATTGATCCGCTAAAATCAGTTTCTTCGCAAATCCAACCGCAATTCGATTCAGGCCCGATACAAAACCTTCTAATGTTATCATTTGATTTTCAAGCGTCGTCCTAAAATCTTTCCATAATACTATCGGCCCGGAGATAACCTTAGGGAAAAAGGTCAGATAAAGCGCACAGTCAATAATCCCTCCTCCTGAGGCATCACCGCGATAAATATCCGCCAGATAAGATATGGATGAAAATGTAATAAAAGAAATTCCTATCGGCGCCATAATCGATTCTTTTATCCAGTTCCCTCTAAACAGTTCATTCCATATCTCTGCTAATAACGGCATGTATTTGAAATGCACCAGACAAAATAGTATCAATAAAACCGCAAACAACAATATAAACGCAGATATCGATATTTTCTTATAGACACTGTCTTTATCATCTCTATTCTGCTGAAATATCTGAACATATAAGTCCCGTTTCCGCTCGATCCACTGACCGGCTAACCAAATTCCGACAATATAGATGATAAATTTTATTACATCATCGAAACAGGCCCACATGTAAAAAATTAAACTGAGCGAGATTAAACTTAAGTCCTTAATACGGAACCTGACTAAAAAAAAATTCCATATCTTTCTTTTCTCCATTACATCCAAAATAAGAAATATTAACAATGTAATCGGCATAAAAATAAAGATAAATATTGGTGTAGTAAAATTCATAAGACTCCTTAAATGCAACGCTATTTTCTATTCATAGATAAATGATCCATTCTATTCTGTCATACTCTCTGTAAAAAATGTAATGAAGTATACTGCTTCATTACATTTAACCGATTTCCCTCTATTTTCCGCGGTTTTAAATTGATTTGACCAGAATTTTGACGGCGGTAAGACAAATATCTATACAAAAATATTGCATTTTCATCGAATCATTTCACCAAATATATTCATATAGAATTTGACTAGAATTTTGACGGCGATAAAATGAAAGTCTCTCTAAGTCCTTCGATTTTTCACCGGTTTAGACCATGATTTTGACGATATTAACAATAAATATTCAGCACGTGAATAATAGAATAGTAATAAATCTCTATATTTTCTTGAATTTTCAGACAAATTTCAACAGAAATACCATCAGAAACCTGTCCGTTCTTCCCCCAATATTGACAAATGGATTTTTGCATGATAAGATAACGTAGATAAATAAAGAACCGTATTCTTTTGAGGCGCGAAAATGTAATGAAGCAGTATACTTCATTATTTTTAGTCAGGACCTCCGGCTTATCCCCCATTCCCCTGATTCCAAACATTTTCCTGATTCCTATCTTTCTATTCTCCTCCATTGCAATTTCTAACAAAATATGCTACTCTCTTTCTATAAAAACAAGCGGAGGTGCATATGGAATATAATTCCTTAAACAACTTAAATGACAGTGACAAGTCTTCACTGACTTCCGTTTTTCAAGGAATCCTTACAAGCCTTAAACACATTTCAGTCAATAAAGCCATATCCTATCTGCGGTACATACCCGAACAGTGCAGAATGCACCATAATTCCATTGAAAACAGGAAACTGCGGTCTTCCCACGAAAAGAAATTCCATCCTGTAAAACCTTACCGCGGAGAGATCTACAATGCATTCATCACGGAAGGTGTGGGCAGCGAACTGTGCGGAAACCATCTTGTTGTCATCATCCAGAACAAAAAGGCCAATATTTACAGCGAAAAAGTAAATATACTCCCCATTGAAGGCGACGGCACAAAAATAAACCCCAATTATCAGGTGCGCCTTTCCTCCACTGAACTGGCAGACGGAAAACTGGATAAAGAACCTTCCCGCATTATCGTAACAGACATCACCACGATCGACAAAGCCCGTCTCGTCAGACGGATCGGCTGCTTAACGCCGGAATGCCTTGCCGCCGTTGAAAAACTGCTTAAAAACCACTTGGAACTGTAAATTTTCTTGACTTTACTATTGGAAATGATATAATTAAGACATAACTAAATGAGTTATCTAGTCTCGCAAGGGACATTGGCCGCAAGGCTTTTCTAGGAAAAAGAGTTGTTGCATGCAACTCTTTTTTCATATCTGCATATACTGTTACCGTGATCTAGGGGCTGTCGGGAAATAGATAGTCCATAACAGGGGGCGATGTGATTCATACGAGTCACATCGCCCCCTGAAAATTTT